>ERZ773185.113-NODE-113-length-74496-cov-17.378568_pt1 | contig 74496 bp, 62 predicted proteins | sample MGYA00580531_ERZ773185 | MGnify/ENA primary metagenome ERZ773185 (study PRJEB29015, sample SAMEA2737799) | human gut metagenome | biome: human gut; feature: human-associated habitat; material: faeces | place: China | collected 2012 ...
TATAAAATTTTCAAAGTTCTTTCATTTTAGCCTTGACTTTTTATTTGCAGGCTGTGTTATGATAAAGAAAAGATACGAAACACCAATCACTTGCAAAAAGGAGGCATCGTCATGAATATATCCACGAATGTAAGCATAAACACTTATGCAGATTCCGATTATTATAATCATTATAATATCAAAAATTCCGATGATCCAAATAAAACGGATTCCACAAACCGTCCAAGCTCCCCGGAAGAATGCCAGACCTGCAAAAATCGGAAATATGCAGATGGATCCGATGAAAATGTTTCCTACAAATCAGCCGCCCACATTGCTCCGGGTGCAGCCGGAAATGCAGTGCGCGCCCATGAGGGGGAGCATGTATCCAATGCCTATACCAAAGCTTCACAGAACAACGGAAAAGTCATTTCCGCCTCCGTGTCCATTCATACTTCGGTCTGCCCGGAATGTGGACGCACCTATGTATCTGGCGGCACGACAAACACAATGATCAAATATCCGAATGAATCCAATCCATATCAGCAGGAACGGAAAGCACAGGATGCTCTGCGTTTCACCGGAAATAATATTGATTATGTTGCCTAAATCTAAAAAGCCGGCAAAAGTGAAATACTTTTGCCGGCTCATTTTTTCGATAAATCCGTTTCTATTTAGCTGAAAAACAATTTCTTTACATCTTCCACCGGCATATCCTGACCTGTGTACAGTTTAAATGCTGCAACACCCTGCCATAATAACATGCCTTTTCCACCGATGCAGGTGCATCCTGCTTCTTTTGCTTCCCGCAAAAGCTTTGTCTCCTCCGGATTGTAAACTGCATCTGCAACTACAAGTCCCGGACGGAATGCAGACAGATCTTTCACAACACTCTGGTCATCCATCGGCTTCATTCCAACAATTGTAGCATTTGCAAAAATATCACTGGACTGAATCTCTTCCGTCATTTTTGCTGTATCTGCAATATCATATACATTGACCACACACTCCGGTACTGCTTTCCGAATCTTTTCTGCGGTCTGTAAAGTACGCTCGAAAAATGCATCTTTGATATTGAAAATCGAAATCTCACGTGCTCCGTCTAATGCACACTGTACCTGAATTGCAGTCGCTGCTCCACCGCCTCCGGCTACCGTAATTTTCTTACCTTTGATCTCGATTCCGTGATTTCTTAAATTATGTACAAATCCCTCGCCATCTGTAATATATCCGGTCAGTTTTCCGTTATCATTGACAATCGTATTGACTGCACCGATGATCTGCGCCGCCGGGGAAAGTTCATCCATATACTTTGCTGCCTCTACCTTGTCCGGCATCGTCACATTGCACCCACGCATATTGAATGTTTTCATCGCCGCGATTGCATCTTTTACCTTATCTTCTTTTATATCAAATGCCACATAGGCATAATCAAGACCAAGTTTTTCAAAACTGTAGTTATACATTGCAGGTGAACCTGAATGTCCGACCGGTGATCCGATCAATGCCAATAAACCTGTGTGACCTGAAATACGTTTTTCCATGCTAATCCTCTCCTTGTTTCGCTTTCTGTATTTATCAAACATGATATACGTTTTTTTGCGGATTGGCAAGCACTTTTTTCGTTTAAAGTGTTAAAGTTTTGTCAAAAGTCTATGATTTCTATTTTTCCTGCAACTGTAACCCTGTTTCCGTCAGACAGTATACTTTATCGCATACCTCATCAATATACTTCCTGTCATGCGAGATACTGATGACTGCCCCCGGAAATTCCTTTAGCATTTCACGGATGACCGGACCGGACAGCGGCGAAAAATTTCTTGTCGGTTCATCCAAAATCAGTACATTCGCCCCGGACATACTCATTTTCAGTAGAAAAATTTTTGCTTTCTGTCCACCGGATAACTCTGCGATGGGATGATCCATCTCATCTGCCGTATATTTTAACGCGCCCAGAAATGTCCTGATTTTTGTCCGCTCCTCTTTTTTCCCGGTCTGATCTAAATATTCCACAGGCGTCACATGTAACTGCAACAGTTCCTCGTAATTCTGCGGCATATACTCCGCGTGAATGTCATTTCTGTTCAACAGCTCCTCCGCTATTTTATGAAGCAGAGTCGTCTTACCGACTCCATTGTTCCCGGTGATGCAAATCTTTTCAGAACCGCGTATGCGGAGAAAAATATTTTCAGCCAGAATGCGCTCCCCATCCGGCGTCCACAGTTCTGGCAACTCGTACTCGATCACTGTTTTTCCTGCCGGAATTGCCGCCTCCTTATTTCCAAGCTTAAAGAAGATCGCGCCCTCCTGCTCCGGCATCTCGGTCATGTTCTCATTTTCTTTTTCAAAACGCCGCTCCATGGATTTTACTGCGTGCATTTTCTTTTTTAACAGTCTCCCGCCTGCCGGGTTCTGCCTTGAGATCGTCTCCTGTGCATAGTCCACACTCTGATAAATACGCTTTAACTTTTCCTCGCGTATCTTCTTTTCACGTCTTTCACTCTCTGCCTGCCGTTCCTGATTTTCGAAATTTCGCAGCCGCTCTTTTCGGTACTGTTCGTAGGACATTTTTGCGATCGTATATCTGCTCACAGTTTTTCTGCGGATCTGCTCGATGTAAATGATCATATTCGCTGTATTTTCAATCAACGTCTCGTCATGCGAAATAAACAGCACAATATGTTTCCAGTTTTGGATGAGCTGCTCTAACCATTCCAGCGTCTCCACATCAATGTCATTGGACGGTTCATCCAGCAAAAGGACTGTCGGCTCCGTCAAAAGCAGTTTCATCATCTGCGCCTTGACTTTCTCTCCACCCGACAGTGTTTCCATGGGCTGCTCCCGGTAAAAGAAATCTGCCGGGACATGAAATTTTGCCGCCATCTGCCCCAGCGTTTTTGGTGTCTGCTCCAGAAAGCTCTCCTCTTCCATAAAAAACTCACAGACTGTTAATGTCCGTTTTTCTTTCGGCAGTTCCTGTGGCAGATAAGCGATACGCTCCTTCGTTTGGATCAGTTCACCTTCTGTCTCGCAGTAATCGTCCACCAGCTTTTCATCGTAAATCCATTTTAAAAGCGTTGACTTTCCATTTCCCTCTTCCCCGATAATGACCGCCTTATCGCCGTCATTTAACACACAGGAAAAATCATTTAAAATAACACGCAGGTCCTTTTTATGAGTAATGCTTAAATTTTTAATCTGTAACATAAATCCTCCTCGTTTTCCGAAGGAAAATGCGAACCCTCTGGTGAGCAGAGGATTTGTTCTCCCTTGTTTTCCGCAGGGGAAAAAAAGTCTGTTCCAGTTTCCTGAAACAGACTTTTTGAAATCTCTTATTCTGGCAGTTACGATCACTCTGGATGGATATCACGGTATCTGCTTTTAGTTTACATAATACCATCTTCATCCATAAATCCATGATGTCCCGCATTACATGCTACATTGTAATATCTATCTTCCACACCGATGTCAGCAAATGAGATTTTCAAATAACCTAATTCAGAAACACACAAACAAACCCTTTCCCCGGGTTTCCTAACTGTCTGTCTTGTTTACACAGAAAGCTTTCACTTTCCTTCTTCTGAATCAAATTATCTGTTAATCATTCCATTCACCCATCACATGCGTGCCTTTCTTTTTTCTATCCTTTATCTTACGCAAAAATCAGAAGTTGTCAAGAACTTTTACAAAATACACTGCTCATTCACACTTTACATGTGCGAGTAATGCATCAGAAAATCAAACAATTCTTTATTTGTTTCTCCATTAATCTCCTCTGCTTCCAAATACTGCGGCAATGGCATTCCCTGTTGACATTCCCCGCAAATATCAATGCCTAAAATATTTCCACTCTTTAAAAATGGCATCAGCAATCGTTCCAGCACAGGCAATGACATTTTTCCCTGACTCCAATTTGTCTCTGAATATTCTTCATCTAAAATATCCTTGTCTATGGAAATGTAAACCGGAAAGTTCTTTTTTATTTTCGAAATTTTATTTCCAGCTTCTCCACTTTGAATCTCTTCTGCCGAAAAAGTAACTAGTTTTTCCCGCAGTTCTGTGCTGGTCACCAGACCTTCTTTTTCACTGTATATCTGCTGGATATCACGCTCCTGCGGTCCAATCAAAATCAACTGCTGTAACCATGGATTTGTTTTTAATACTTTTCCTGCCCAATCGCCACAGCTTGTCATATGCTCAATCATCGGTTTTTGCATATCTGTGTGATGATCAAACAGAATCAGTGAGAACCCCTGTTTGATTTGTTCCGTCATAATTCCTGTCACATAGTGATAATTTCCAGAATCCAGAAAATGAATTCCGCGGATTCCATACGGTTCAATCCGCGCTCTGATCTCTTCTTCTGCACGTTTAGAACAATATAAATCACATTCCGCAATATCAGAACAGTCCAGCCAGTGAACTCTATCATTCTTTGGTATCTTCTCGTCACAATAGACATGTGAAAAATCTAAAATCAGATGATTCGTCGTCATACTCATTCCTTCCATCAAAATTTTCTTTTATGAGAGCAGTTTTTCGGTCCACTCCACTTCCCTAAAACCGGTCAGCACAGTATCTCCATCCACAACCAGTGGACGCTTCACAAGCATACCGTCGGTTGCAAGGAGTTTTAACTGCTCCTCCTCGCTCATTTCCGGCAATTTATCCTTCAACTGCATGCTTTTGTATAAAAGTCCACTCGTATTAAAAAATCTTTTTAATGGCAGTCCACTTTTTTTATACCATTCTTTCAATTCCTTATAAGTTGGATTTTCTTCTGCGATATTACGCTCTGTGTATGCGATGCCCTGACTTTCTAACCATTTCTTTGCCTTCTGACAGGTGGAGCATTTTGGATAACAGATCAATAACATATGATTTTCCTCCTCGGATTGAATTTCTATCAAAACTAGATCACGATGCCGTTGCAGTGATCTACCTCATGCTGGATAATCTGGGCAGTCCAGCCTATATATTTGCCGTGCTGCTTCTTAAAATTTGTGTCCAGATAGTCCACTTCAATTTCTTTATATCTCGTGCATGGTCTTACTCCATCCAGCGAAAGGCAGCCTTCCTCCGTCTGAAAAGCCCCGGTTTTCTTTGTGATCACCGGATTGATCATTGCAAACTGAAATGGTCCTGCTGCCACTACAATAATATTTTTGCTCACTCCAATCATGTTCGCCGCCATCCCGACGCAATGATCTAAATTTGCTCTTAAAGTATCCAACAGATCCGCTATCACCTGCTTGTCTGCTTCGGTCGCATCCACTGATTTCTGCGCAAGAAACATTGGATCGCGTGTGATTTTCTTTACCATTCGTTGATACTCCTTCCCCATTTCAAATTCTCTTTGCAATCTCAATTGCAACATATAATTTATCCATGTTATGGTTGGCATCCGCAAGCCCGGAAACATCATAAACTGCCTGATCTAATACATCCCCGGTAACTAGAAAATTATATAACTCCCATCCATAAAAGTCACAGACTGCCTGAACTCCGGCTAGTTCCATCTCCACAGCAATGCAGCCCTCTTTTTTTCTCGCATCAAATTTGGCTTTTGTTTCCCGATATATTGCATCCGTTGTCCAGACTTTTCCCAAAACATTTGGAAGTTTTAATTCATCAAATATCGCTTTGACTGTTTTTGCATTTTTCACCTCTATGTAATCTGCCGGAGGCGCATAATGATAACTTAGTCCCTCTTCCCGATAACTGTGTGTCGGTATCACAAATTTACCTGTTGTCAGCCCACTGTCTAATGATCCTGCCGAACCAAACATAATAAACTTCACAGCACCAGTAAGCCAGTTTACATCTATTACATCTCCACCTGCCAGCGCAGAACCGATATGACTTAAATATCCGGCAATTTTCATTCCCTCTATGTCAAAAACATACACTGGTGTAATCCCATTGCAACATCTTATCACACCAACTTCCTGATGCTCATATGTATCAAGCATGTATTCAAATATCAGTTCTGAAAATACGATCATACACTTATCGCATAAATGTTTTTGTTCTCCATAAAAATCTTTTGTTCCAAATAAAACCTCTGAATTATCAAATGCATCTGTTATCATTTTCATCCTCCTATCCTACCATAAACTCATCAGGAAAAGTAAATGCCGGAAGTCCGCATAAATACAGGCTTTCGGCATTTCTGTCCGCTATTTAAACTCGCAGAGTCTGGTTAGATTTTGGTTATTTTAATGTAGTTATCTATACCATTTAGTATTGATAAGTCAAGCTTTTTCCACACATTATTTTTCGTTTCACATATTTTTAGTACCAATCCAGTACCATTGCATTTTTTCATTATTGTGTGTAGTTCCGGTGGCTTGCAGGTTGGTTGGACTATTCAAAGAATAATCGTCCGTTGGTTTGCAAGTTCACCTATGGGTATTATAATATGAAAAAGTGGATTCAGCAACATACAATTTTGTGTTACTAATCTATAGCATTCGACAGAACAGTAACAACCATCAGCACCACAATCATATCAATTTCTTTCATATAACCAACTAATAATTTCCTGTTCCAATTTACAATTGTTCGCTAGCATAAATTCCATAACTTCATCATAGAAATGAAATTTCAGCAGTGAATTTGCCTTTACCATATCATTTTTTTCAAGCGGCTTACAATATTGTTTACAATTAATTAACTGCTGTACATCCATATACAACGGAACAAATGCAATTCCAGTTTTTTCAACCAGATTCTTTAAAATATAATATCCATCAGGGTCAATATCCCCGAAATGAAACCAAGAAACACCACTATTATTTTCTGCTATCTTCTTTAAAAATCTTTGCTTTGCAGTATTATGGTATCCACTTAAATAGATAAATGTTGATTTATTATCATTAATTCTATTATATGAAGTAAGATTTTCAACAGTCACTATTCGATTTGAATTTACCTTTATCATTTCTATCCGCGCGATTGCCTCTGATAAAATAGCTATCGGATTATCTGGTGTAACGCTAATAGAATTCCCATCAACATAATGAATATCTACATTTCCTTTGAAAAAAATATATGAAGGATTTGAAAAAACTTGATATTCCTCCAGAATTGCTTTCTCTTTTTCTTTTTTGTCCAAAACAGATAAATCTAATTCTAACTCTCCATACTCTTCAATTATGCTACAAATGCGCGACTTATAACTTTTTTCAAAGAGTTTTGTATCTCCTAGTACTGCTACTGATAATTCACGTTCCATAATGTCACTATTATTTCCAAGCACATATTTTAACAATTTCAGAATATTTATTGCAATGTCAGACGTATACTTAGCATCTTTGTAATCATTAAGTCGTTCTACCTGGCTCTTGCAAAACGCATCCATAATATCATGAGCACCCATATATTGCGTATACATTTTAATTTCCCGATTACGTTTTACTGTGATATCTTCTCGCTTCAATACTGAATATATCTCATTTATCGAATTTGTATTAAGTTTAATCTTAGAAATTACTGGAATACCTCTTTCATAATCCAAAATCACAAACTCAAATTCCATCAAAGATTGCATTTCCCTATTGAATTGATTTACTTCATCTTGATCTGTATAATCTCCGTTGTATTCATAAAATATTTTTTCTGGTTTAATAGCAAAGCTTTGATTCTTAATATTTTGCCCTTTATATGTAACACTGTTTTCATACACATCTAATAGCATATTCAAAGCATCTTTTTGTATTTTACTCAGTCTTAAACTCATCCAATTTCACCAGCCCTTCAACAGCCCATGTATATTTTCCTTTCATACATAAGCTTATAGTTGAGTTAATATGGGAACCGATACTATCAATTTTTTCTGGTGGAGCTGCATAAATCACCTGAAATTTATTATCCTCAAAAAACTTAACCATTTGCTCGATTCTTTCCCTTGAAAGAGCCGAAAATGCTTCATCAATAAATGCTAATCTTGCACATGAAACATTCTTTGGGTAACATTGTAGCAAACTGGCTGCAAGAATAATAAAATATGGTGTTTGCTTTTCACCATTACTTGCAGACCCTTGTTTTTTCGATAAATCTGCCAGCACTTCTTCTCCATCCTGTCTTGATAATATACGCATATCATACTTGAAATACTTTCGATAGTCTGTGTACTCTTCCTCATTTTCTTCCTCTAATATAGTATCCATGAATTGTCTTATGTTGTATTCCATTTCTTCGTCATCCTGATTCATAGCACGATACACATCCATTGAATTCATATAACTTTCAAGTTTTTTACAAAGATTAAAAAATACCATCCTATCTGGTTTCTCCAGCATCTTAAATTGATATGTATCTTTTCCAAATGGAATATCCTTAAGTGCTTTATTTATTTCATCAATCTCTTCTTTGGCTTCCCTAATTGCCTCATTAATTTCTGCAACAAAATCAACCATAAAAGCATTCTCTAGTACATGTTGCTGTTCCTCTAATTTCTGTTTTGCTTCCTCAATTTTCACATTGGCAATATCTCTATATTGTTCTCTAAACAAAGGAATAAATCCTATGCCAAATTTTTCGTCACTTTGACCTATGATATGCCAATATTTACGTTGTTCATTTTCTAAAATCCTTATAGCTCTTTCTTTTTCCCCACGAACATTCTCAACATTTTTAGTCGTCATAACGCGTGCACTATCACTCTTGATACGGAGCTTGTCATACAATTCAACCATTTCTTTTCTTAATTCTAATCTTTGTAAAATGGCATTATCATATTCATGCTTAGCTTTTTCAATTTGTTGCTCAGATTCATCATACTTCTCCTCATTATCTCGAATCTTTTCTTTACATGTACTGATGCAATTATTTACATTAATGAATTGTCCATCAACTTCTTTGCATTCTTTATCAGCACTCTCCTTTTCTTGTAATGCAGCAGCAAATCCTGGAGTGTTTTCTATTTTTGTCAATTCCGCTTTTTTATTTTGGACTTCCGTTTTCTTTTCATCAATACGCTTTTGAATGTCAAATATATATCTTGTCTCATCCCAATTTACTGCATCAATATCAGCTATATATTGGCTTAATATCTTCGAATCCTCTATTAACCTATTTTCTTCTTGCTCAAGAACAACTTTATCTGATTTTGCTTTTTTGAGTTGCTGTTTAATTGCATCATACCCCATAAATATTTGAGTCCTTTGCAAATTCATACAAGTCATTGTGAAACTCTTAGCCAATGTACCATCAATCATCAAACCACCTTTAGGATACTGATGTAATTCTTGAATATCATTACACAAATTGATACCGTTAAGAAGGTAATTTGCATATCTTCTTCCATATTCATTAGAAATATCAAGCATTGCAGCAGCTGATCCTTGTATTATATCTGTTTCTGGCAATTTGTCAGTAATTACAACTTTTATATCTCTTAGTTGATGTTTGTGAACAATCTCCATTACTTGTTCACAATACTGCCCATCTACTACAATATCAAATCTCTTTTTCCCTAAAAACGTCTCAATTGCCAACTGCCAATCCTTATCAACGTGTTGAACCAACTCTGCAAACAGCCGTACATCCGTTTGAATATTTAATTTTGCAAGTTCTGACTTTATTATTTGTTTAGCCCATTCATATTTCTTCTCAAAAGGAAGTACATCTGACTTTAATCTAGATATTTTTTCTTGTATTTCTTCCAGTTCTTGCTTTATCTCCTCAATTCTGTCTGAAATATGTACTTTGTCGGTTTGATAATTCGCCTTTTTTTCACTTACTATATTTTTAAACTTTATAAATGCTGCGACTTTTTCATCAACATTAAAGGTAGTCTCCGCAATAGTTTCAATAACTGCAACGTCTTTGTCCGTCAATTCACCATCTGTTTTGAACCAATCCATAATTTCTCGAATTCTTGTTTCCAACAATTGTAATTCTTCTAAAGCTTTTTTATATTTCTCTATTTCTTTTTCAATCGCGGAAATACTGCTTTCTAATGACTTGGTTATTTCTTCAATACTACATAATAGTTCATTCTTTTCAGCATTTATTTTTCTATCTAGTGCATTCTTTCTCTTCTCAGTCAAATCTTCTAACTGGCTCTGTAATTGATGTAACTTTGCCTTATCAACATCAATTTTCTCTTCTAACTGTACTCTATGTTCCTGGTGCCATTTCGTTTCCTGATATAATAAAAGAATTCGCCTCACCTCATATTTTCGCTCCGAAGCTTCATAATCAGCTATTTTTGATTGCACAACCTCCAATTGAATCTTTCCATTTTCCAATTCTTCATATACCTTTTTTGCCTCATTATAGTGATTACGATGTTCTCGAATATCACTCATTGAGCGAATTGGATGTTCGTCCAAAACGCATTCCTGAATAAATTTATCAATATTATTCTCTGGATTGAAAGCCATCATTTTCACTAGTTTAGCTCTGTACTTTTCAACTCCACAACGCAGGCCTAAAGCCCTCAACACTTGTTCAATACCTTTATCGCGATTCATAAACTCACCTGCTGGGACTTTCTTTCCCTTTACTGTCAATTCATGGCGAGGATATACTGTTACTTCTTTCTCTTTTACTGTATAAAATCTACAATCATCAATTCTAGTATCTTTGAAAACAAACCATTTTTTTGTGTTACTTGTCTCATTAACATATTCAATACATACACCTACTACCAAATATTGATTCTCTAAAGGAGCCCAAAACTCCATTGCAATATAAGATGTTACTTCTCCTTCGCGAATAAATCTATTTTTCCCTTCACTCTTTGTATCTCCACGAACATAAGAAACCACATTTCTATCTCTATCTAATGCAGCCTTATTAAACTGAGTGTTACCAGTAAGCATGTAAGTCATTGCATCCAATATCGTAGACTTACCGCTTCCATTAACTCCTGTAAACAAAGTTGATCCTTCCAATGCAATAGGTACATTAGAAAATCGAGACCAATTAACCAATAAGAGTTTTGTTGCTCTTTTTCTACTATTTTCACTCAACATTATCGGTTTGCTCATCCGCATCCTCCTCCAAACTATCTTTTCCTTCCAGTACAACCTCTACAACTTCTTTTACAAACCTTTCAAACTCATTAGTGTCTAAAGCAAATTGCAATGAAGGATACAAAATAAGTTTACAATCTATATCTCCAACATTTCCATCAACATCCATTAAACTATAATTTTTAAACACTTTAAAAATATTGCCTAAAGCAGTCTTATTTACCATATCTCTTGCATCATACTTTTCTAATTCGTAAATTAAATCAGACACTCCAATTACAATTACTGAAGACAAGGTTCCCTCTTTTATTCTTGACACATAAAGCAACCATAGACAGCACAACACAATTGTTTCTTCTTTAGTGAAACGATACCTATTTGATTGCAATTTATCTTTATCGCCTATTTCCGAACAATTGTCAAGCATGACAACACCATTATCCTTATCACACTTAACTTCAAATCCCATAAAAGAAAAATAATTAAAAAATGAATCTATATGATTAACAACAAAAAAATAATGTTTTCTATCATCCTGCTTATCTCTAACCAAAAATGTCCTTCTTAATATCTTCCTGCAACAGTTTTGAAACATTAACTTTTCCGAAGAAGTAAAATCATCCCAAGCTTCTACAATATTCATATTACACCTCCAATATTCTGAATGACCTTAAGACCATTTTTCCAGTCTCAAAATACCCTTCTTCTATTTCAATCTTAAACCCATTTTCTTCTGCATAAGCCGCAGCTGATAAAATCATCAACAAATCTTCTTTTGTTTCAAGAGGAACCTCAGCACTTGACAACTCGTGCCTATTTCCAATCAATGTTTTTATGTACTGTTTTGTTATTTTTTTGGAATATGGGTTTTTAGCCTCTTTCTCATATACTTTTTTAAGATTATATAAGTCTTCCTCCGTAAGAGTTTCTATCTCCGTTACTGATTGTTGTCGTACTCTTTTTCTATTTTGTGGCATTCGAATTGATTGTGCATCGATGTATTTGTTTTGATTTATTCGAATCATTTCACTCATTTGATTTGGTAACTCTTCTTTCAATCCCGCTTCAGTCATCATATCCAACATATACTTCAATGTTCTTTCAACATGTCCCCGCATATCAACTTCATGATTTTTTAAATATCTTAATCTTCCCAATGCCATTGTTATGTAAAGATTGAGTTTATGCTTTATATCTGCAATGATTCTCAAATAATCATCCTTCAAGAACTTCTTAATTGTTTCAAACATTAAGTCTATTTTTTCTTGAGCTTCCCATTCTTCAATATCTTCTTCATTAACACATCCAATTGTAATTAGCTCATACATATCATCATCATTTTGCATCTGATCTAACATGGTTATTATCTTACCACGATATATGTGAATGTTATTCTGTGGTTTAGTAAGTCTGGCATACTCCTTGATAAAATCGCCATCACAATAAGCAATAATGTTTTCTGTTAAGCTCTCATATGAAATTTCTTTCATTATCTTTTCAATTGTTTTGCGAATATAAGTAGACATTTTCTTAAGAGATTTTGACAGTGCTTTTGCATTCTTATATACGTTTTTCAACGCACCTACATATGGATCACCATTCCACTGATCCTGATTCAGTAAAGTATTATAAATATTATACATATAACTTGAAAGTTCTTCTCTTTCAGGTCGTTCTAAACGTATCAGTAATTCCGCTAACATAACTCCTTGTTCTGTTATAACTATATACTTTTCAAATGTTGTCTCATCAAACTCTTCTTCCAGCCATCCTACGTCTTTACTTGCGAATTTTCTTAAATAATCGCTTGATATATCCTGATAACTCTTATTCGACATATCACTGTCTGATAACAAATCTTCAGAATGTTCCGAAATATAATATGCCAATTCGTCTCGCAGTATATTTCTCTTTATTCTATATGATATCTCATTATCATATTGTTCATATATAAATTGGAGCAAAGCAGCATTAGTCCTATAATTACTATTACTTGATAATGGATTAAAAAAATTATTTGGAATAATATCAAATACACTGACCACTAAACCACCTTCTCTCTTTTTACTATGAATCTTTTTGTTTTTCCGTCGCTTTATTCGTCGCTTTTTTAGCGACGAATTATTTCACTCAGTTTATTCATCCTTTCCAGCACATACATCAAGTGTTCTATTTTCTAACATCATTTATCCTATTCTTGAACTAATTCTGTGTTTAGTCTAAGAAAGAATCCTCTATTTGTATACATAATTGCCTTTCCTCTTGGACTAAAATTTCTTTGCTTGGGCTAATTTAGTCCAAAAACTATTTCTTCAGATACCACCTTGCAGCATGTCCGGTTCCCTCAACATCAACGATTCCCTCTCGCTTCATCGCCTGAAGGATATTAGATACTTTCTTTGACTGTTGCCTATCATTCAAAACTGCTGGCAATGCACCCAACAATATTTCTTTCAACTCAGTAACACTTGCTCTTTCCATCGTTTCCAATGCATTAATAATAATCTGTTTATAGACATCATTACTTAAGCCTTTATTTTTGACATAATCCGTCTGTTGTCCTACAATATTTGCAACCTTATACGAAACATATATATGTGGATATCTTCCTTCCACCAATTCTTGTTTCTTAAGTTTTAAGTAACTTTCCTTCGAGATAACTTCCTTCTTCTGTACCTTATCAAGCAAAAATACTGTTAATAAATCCAAATCTGCATTCGCATGTAACAATTGAGTATAATTTTTATCCAAAACCTTCCCATACAAAGTTACTTTTACACGATTAGGATCACTCAAATCATATGTTGGCAAAGGAAAACATTTTTCTTTTTGTATCTGGTACATCATTGGTATTCCCATGGAATTTGTATCAATCATATACAAATTAACCATAGCTCTACATAAAAAAGTATTTCGGTAATACGGAGGCTTATAGCCTTCTTCCAAAGCTCTCTCTACTGTTTCAGGAATAAAATTACCTTCATTAATAAATACCAGACGATCTTCAAATTCTTCAAGATTTATTTTCCCTCGCAATTGATAATTTGAATGTGCAATACAATTATTAAGAACTTCTTTTACAACATCAGCTTCATACTGATAAGTTTCATCTGGAAATAGTGTTTGTTGTCCAGCAATATATCTATACTTTTCATTTCTAATCTTAGAATATACTCTATCAACAGCTAATAGCAGTGGCATATCAAAATGCTCATATGCCTTTACTGTTCCATTCCCATTATATAAAGTCCATGTTATTCTCGGTATAAATCCATCAAAAAGGTATGATGATTCTTCCTTTCCCAATAATATCAATGCAGTGTTGGTTATCTTTCCCTTGATTAGAATTCCTGCCTTATTCAGTATCTCAACATCATTCATTTTTAACAACATATCGGTTGACTTCTTTGATGCATTTTGCTTTTTTATGAAAAGCTCTCTTGCATAAGAAACTGCTTCTGGATCTAAATCTTCAAAAGTAGCACCTTCTACAATTTCTTTGGACCAGTCTACTCCAACCTGACTTCTTATTAAGTCCACTTTGTCCATTGGCAGAGGACTTATATTCTCATCTTCCCTCGCATACGCCGCACCATTCCAAGTTCTAGGAATTCCTCTCGTTGCCGGTGGTATCTGAAAAGCTACTATACGATGTCCATCCATATTCACTTCATAAATTTCCATAAAGGTAGCTCTTTCATTCGTACCACCAACAATCTCTTTTTTTAGATTCTGAAGGTTTCCATCCTGACGATAAGCCGTACCCACTATTTCTTTTTTATTTGTCACTCCAAAGATAAGCCAAGCCTCTTTAAAACCACGTATATTTGCCTCATTTCCTAATGCCGAAAAATATTTCCCAATATCTTTGAATGAATAATTTGTACGAGCTTCCTTGAATTCGACAACTTCATCTTCAAAGTCAATTATCATTTTTCGTATTTTCCCAATCAGTTGCTGATCTGTGTATATCATATTACTTCCTTTCCGCCTTAGACTAATCTTGAGCTAATCTTGGGCTAATCTTGAGCTAATCTTGGACTAATTAAAGTTTGCAATAAGCTAAACCTACTATCATCTCAACGGACAATCTAACATAGTTACCTTATCTGCTAAATCAAGAAATCCGTTTGAAACTCTCTTCGAATGTTCGATTATTCGATGTGTCCATTTAGTTTTTCATTCCACTCTGCTTCCTTAAATCCAACAACAACAGTATTGCTATTTACAACTAATGGTCGTTTTACCAACATACCATTCGTAGCTAATAACTGTAACTGTTCCTCTTCACTCATTGTAGGAATCTTGTCCTTTAGCTGTATTTCTTTATAAAGAAGTCCACTAGTATTAAAGAACTTCTTGAGCGGAAGTCCGCTCTTGCCATGCCATTCTTTCAATTCATCATAAGTAGGATTAGCATCTACAATATGACGCTCAGTATATTCTATATTATGCTCATCCAACCATTTTTTAGCTTTCTGGCAAGTTGCACATTTTGGGTAGCATATAAATAACATTGTTCTACATCTCCTCATTTAAACTTAGTTTTCTGCGTCGCCATATAATATTTTGATGTTTAATTCATAATCATCATATGGGTTGGGTCTTATAGGTTTGATTTCTTTTAATTCAATATATTTACATTCTTCTTCATCAAACCAAACCACAAAACTCCTATCTGTATCATGGCATATTTGATTACCATATAACTCATAGGCTTTATTAGAAGGACTACGATATACCCTAAACACCCAAAACAACTTATAGCTATTTTCTTTTAACGCAGACTCCAGTATAGAAGTGTTGACTTGTAAGCACACTTGTTGATTTTCCCAATCCTTGTCTACATCAGAAAATTTGTATATTACTTCGTTATTTTCATTTACATACTCATACCCATCTCCGTATGTTATGCCTGTTATCTTTCTTGCAATTCCACTTGGTAAGTAAAAACTCATTTCTGTATCTTCATTATGTGCGGATAGACATGTAGTAATAAGTTTATATACTTGAACATTATTTTCCTGTTCACCAATATTTATAATATCATTAGTCTCTTTTGCAGTTTGAACCGCACATATTTCTTGCGGTGTATAGAAGCCACTTGTTTCAATATATGAATGAAAGTCTGATACATTTAATAATTCTGCCCTATCTTCCGCATATACATCTAATGCTTCAATGAATTTTTGAAATCCATCTCTTTTTACAATTCCTGAAGAAATCCATACCGCTTCCTCTATTCCTAATAATTCATTAACAATATTTGTAAATGCATATAATATTTCCGTATCCGTTTTTCTATCAAACCAAGCTGCAAAATCAGGAACATCAGCCTGTTTCATCCATTTCTCAATGTTCTCAATAGAGAATTCTTCGTATGGAGTTACAACCATCTGATCGGTATGAATCCATTTGTCCTCTATCTTAGTATGTCTACTATTAACATAATCTTGATATGTGTTGGTAAAGTCATCAATTTCATAATAATCACTTATATACCTGATACCTTGTCCATAATCGTTATACTGCAGTTGGCTTGCAAATGCAGCTTCCATACGATGCTTCACGCACCAAACGTATTTTTCAGCCACCGTCATTACTCGAGACATTGCACCATGCGTAGATGGCGAATGCGTATGACGTATACATATATCAATACCCAAATTATTCTTATCTTCACATTCCCAAAAAGTCTTTTTATCCCAGCCTTGATTCAATAAATACTGATATGCAATTGAGATAATTAACCCTTCCGGCTCAAGCGTATCAACATCATATTCCTTCTTGTATTGCTCGATAAAGTCTGCTGTTTCCTTCAAGTATTCGCGAGTTTTATAGCCACTACAAAAGAACCTGTCCAAATGATCACATAGTACATATCGCGCCAAATCATAATCTATTGGGCCATATCCAGAAAGTCTTTTTGAATTAAAAGAGTCCTTATGCGCTGGCATAAATGAACTTTTTCTGATATATTTCTCTGATATTCTATTTTCACATTCTGCGTCACATAGTCCTTTTGATATTGCAATCTTAACAATGCCTTTGCAATAATACCTAATTGCAGAATTTTCATACTTAAAAAGACCTTCTTCTGAATAAACATTCTCAACTATCCAAGATGATAATTTCTCAAGATATTCTTTCTGGACAAACTTTCCAAGCGCAATTCCATATGCTATTGCAAATATATCTTCTACAATCTGTTCATCGTTGATATCTGCACAATATAGCAATAAATCTAAATACTTTTTGGGATTATTGATTCCCCACTCTGTTAGTTTAAGTCTACAATCATGCCGAATGTCATTATCTACAGAAGATAACCTCCATACCAAAATTAATGGTGCTCCCATGTAATGCTCTTCATCAGATAACACAATCATAGAGGTATCGATCTCTGAATATGTTCTCCAACTAGCATTATAATTATTACGTAAATATGTTGGAATCGACCACCATATATCTCTTTGAGCTGGTTTATCAAAACTTCTTAGGAACTCATCAAGTAAATTTCCACCCAAAGGATGGTTATCAACTTTGCTTACAGGAATAATAATATTGTTAGCAATTTCTCTAAACTCAGCCTCAGAATATTGCATTAATTGTTTAACATAATCACGATACTTAGATGCGATTCCAGCAGATGTATTGGCCAATGTATAACATATCAAGTCAAATAATACAGATTCTTCTAATTTAATATTCGAATATTCTGAAATTAATTTTTCATCTTCCTCTATTGCTATTAATGAAAGCATCTGATATATACCATTCGTATACTCAATATCAATATTATTTCCGGTCTTAATTACATCATATATTTTTCTACCTATAAGGTAGTCGAATGCAGGTTGCATTCCCCATGAATATACAGTCTCTGGCACACTAAACTCATCTTTACAAATTTGATGTGAATATATGAATCCTTCATTTTCAATAAAAAATAACAAATCCTCCAGATGACTTTTTATGGGTTCCTTACTCTCATTAAGAATATCCTCAAAAGTCACTTCTTTTTTATTGGTTAGCAATGTAGCCACAGTAACCAATACTGTTTTTATCATACTTTGTTGTTTTGTTTCTTTTTCTTGCTTTCTATAAGACTCTTCTACAGAGTCAATTTTCTTCTGAAACAACCTAGTAATAACTAATGAGTTTTTATCTAAATTCCCCACTCTACTATTGCCATATAAATCGCAAAATAATTTAAGTGACATAGGTGTACGTAATATTCCTTTTATCCAATAATTACCACATAAATCAATCTTATAAAATGCTATATAATTATCAAATAATTCATTTACAGACACATCTCCACTACTTGGTAATGTATAAAAACATTCTCGGTAATCCAAATCATAATATCTAGGAAATACATATGGTCTTGATAAAAAAACAAATTTTACATTTGAAAAAATATTTTCATAGACTTGCGTTTCCTCTATTCGTTCCTTCCAAAAGCTCCATGAAGAAGCTTCATCTATTCCGTCTACACATATTAAGCATTTAGGTTGAACTACAATATCACAACTTTCATTCAAATATCTATTTCTCAGCAAGGCTGCATTTTCTAAAGCTTGAAACAACTCTAATTCACTCCATGTCGTCGATAGACCTATAGTTCTTGTCAAAATAGATAACCAACTATCACCTTTCCTATAATCCTTTGCTTGCACTAATATTGGAAGATATGTTTTACCCTGGAGCATCAAATTAATCTCACTAACAATTCCTGCCGTCTTTCCTGTCCCCTGATTACCGAGAAAAATGATCTTATTATGACTATCAGAAATCACACAACGCTTAAACTGCTCAAAATCATCTTCAATATTGTCCAAAATACTTTCCACTTCATAAAAATGAGTATAATAGCTAAAATGCAACGAACTATCTTTTAACTCTGAAGAATCACAATTAAGTTCAAATTTCTTTTCAAAATTGTCCCTTTCTATGTCAGAACCACTAGCAACTAACGAACCTATTTCTCTAATAATACATAACCACTCTCCGAGAATAGAAATATCTGATTTTATCTTTTCAAGAAGCACCTTTTCGTTTTCTGTAAATTTCAATCTCAATATATCTTCATATGCTCTTTTCAGTTTCTGAACTATAGCATATATATTTTGAGTCATATCATATTTTTTCTTTGTTGCTTCAAAACTACTGATAAAACAAGAAAGTTTGTCGTGAATATACCCCATCGAATACAAATCAGGTATGTACTTTGGTTTTGCCCAACTATTTATTGCCCTTTGATATGATGTCAAAATCTCTGTTTCAAACACATCTGAGCATTCAAACCAATACTTATAACATCCCTGAGTTTCTGGCAGACATAATTTTTCTTGTATGCTTGTCTCATCCCATAATTCAATTACGACATCCGGGTATTCTTTATTAATTTTCTCACATAGATTTATCCATTTTGATTCTTCTGTATCCTTAGTGACTTGATTATTTTTCACCATTCTCTTTGATGTAAAATCTCTAGGAACACAAACAATATATCTTTTTAATTTAGGACGGACTTTAATTGCTGTATAAAATGAATTTTCAATTTGTGTAAATTGAGATGCTTCCATTTTCTGTGGAAACCACTTTGATTGAACACCAATAACATCACCTGATGTTAAAAGTCCATATGCTTCTACACCGCCATCTCCACCGCTTCCATTTATAAAGGCAAAGTGCGAAATATTATCTTTATATTCTTTCTTAAACCAATATTTAAACAGAATATTGCACATTACTTCAAATGCATGATTAGAGGATTCTCCATGATTATTAAATTTTGTCCAATCCATATTTCATCCTCCCATCCTTTATTTTGATTATAATATTCTGCCACAAATTGCATGCCATTTCCTTCATTATTCTAAATATACTGTAATAGTTTCTTATCAAACCTATCATTCATATATTCGACAATTATTGGGTATACCCAATATTGACTTCCCTCCTGGGGCTTCATACCCATTTCTAAAGCATCAAGATAATCTGATGAATGAAATTTAATGCTATCTATAACTGACAACAAACTCAAAAATATATCCGTAATATTTTGAAGTGTCTCTATAAGCTCTTTATCTTTATTTTTCTTTTTGTCCTGGTATATATAATTATCCATTACATATCTAATACCATTCGCAAGAACATAATTATTTAATTGTATATCCTCTCTCATCCACTTATCTACAAGAAAATTATCAAAAATATATTTGACCTTTTCATTATTACTTACCAAATATGATTTGTATTTTGATGTATCAAAAAATTGTTTTCTATCCTCTTTGTTTTCTGAGCTTTCCAATACATTATAAATCCATTTTTCCATAGCTAGTTCTGCGTCGTTTTTTCTTTCACCTGAAACCAATATAGACACATCTAACTCTATCATTTTCATAATAGATTCTGAGTTTATGGTGAATTTTTCTGCTTCTTCATACGTTAAACTATGTATGTTCTGTATAACATTCAATACAAATATTTCTTTTCAATTCAATTCTAATTTTGTTACATTGTTTGCTTCAAGCAAATCTTTTGTCTCAGCATCTTTAAATACTTTAAAGCACAAATATCTCAACAACAATGAAACTTCTTCTTCATTCTTAAAAACAAACTTACCATTATCGCTTATTTCAATATTCAACATACTTGCAACTGCTTTTCTCTTTGTCTTATTTTTTATCCGATTGACGCGTTCACTTTTTAATGTAATAAAAGTTCTAGGTGCCTTATACGCCCTTGCCATTTGTTCAAACTCGTCTTTATTTTCAAATGCATCAAGTTCAAAAATCTTCTCAAGTGCTTTAGTTTTCACTTTTTGCATTGTCTTATCCATATTTAATAAATCTTCAAATTTATAGTTGAATGAATATATTACTTCATCAATCACTATACAGTCTGCATCCATACGTAACTTGCATACCTCATCTGTCATTTCAGCCAATTCATTATCCGCATCAAATGTAAATACAACATTCCGTTTATTTTTCAAATTAATTATAGGATTAGCCATTTTCAGAAACACCAATGATTTTCCATCATTGTTAGAGGGGGTTCCTTCTAGTACATATCCATTATATTTCCCTTCAATTTTTTCATCCGAAGCACATGCTATATCTTCAACAAAATAATCCCATTGCTCTTTAACAAGTACATTATTCGTTTCAATCCTATCGCAAGAAACCTTTGTGTTTTCACCTGTATAATCTTTAATCTCTGTAATTTTATCAAGCTGATACTTTACAACCATATCAATTAATATTCTTGCATATTCTGGAAGGTATTCATTATTCTTGAACCTTATTTTATATGCAGTAAAGGGATTATTATTTCTTCTATCTATCTTAAAAAAATATAAGCTCCAGCTATATATGTTTTCTCTTGCGTTGTTCATAATTTCAATGAGTAAATCTTTATCCATTGTATGTCTCCTATCCCTATCTTAAATCAATATAAATATAATTATCAAAATCCCAACATTCTATATCATTCTCAATTTTAATAGTAAGATTATTTTTGCTAATTACTAAACACTCTTCATAAATATGTGGTCTATCCATTATATTAGTCTCTAAATCACATAAATACATGCGATACCCTTTTATTTCAAGCCATATATTAGTATATACATTACTATTTCTAATGCATAAAAAAGCAAGCATTCCAAAATAAATTATAAATAAAACCACGCTTTTGAACTCTGCAAAATCAAAAGCTATCATAGGTAAAATATACGCCAACAGGAATTCTGAAGATAATTTATTAGCCCTTAAAGCTTTTTTTATCTTAACCTTATGTGGAGTGTTATTTCTTTTTTTATCCCTCAAAAATCTATTTATAGAGATAATACTAGTCAGCATCAATATCCCAATTACTAACACAACAAATACACAAACCCAATTTTCTCTACATATATTAAAAACATTCATACATATAGAATCACAATGTCTCCAAGTTTTAATTCCACTTTCAGCTATATTCCAAATATCTGATACCATTATTGATAACCATAAGGGTATAAATGATGTAATAAACATATTCCATTTAAATTTTTTGTCCATATATGGCTCACTCCAATTCTAATAACTTCTCATCACAAATACACTTCCCTAGCCAATTCCATAATCTTTTCAACTAGCATTTCCAAATTATCACCTTCTGCCATAGATGCTATATCTTCTTTATCCTCAAAACACTTCCTGAGCATATCTATAATTACCTTTTCATCCTGAAGTTCCTTTTCCGACAACTCTTTTATCTTTTTCTCTATTTCAATAGATGCATCTGCAATCTGATTGCATCTTCCATAAGAGTTGCCCATATCCTCTGCTACCATATTGCCATTGCTTTCTTTTTCATACGGATTAAATCCATAAAAAGCTTTGCTTGCAACCGGGCAAACAGCATCATAAATAATTTTCGCTCCAAGTTCTCTTTTTATCTGTCTAGGATATATCAATTTACCTCGGTCTGCTTTCATCTCAAGCTTTTCCTCGGCCATTTTACTAGCATTTGTGATACGCATAAGATATGCCAGCATTCGATTAGCAAAATTTTGCTCTGATGTTTCCTGTCTTCCTATATCTGGTATATATTGATTAATCTCATGCTCACTAATTGTCTGATTATCGAGATACAATTGATACATTTTTGATGCACACAATTTTACAACTGCTATGTTTTCCAATCTTATATTTCCTATATGATTTAGAATTTCCATCTGTACCCAGCCATACTGCTTATCTCCAACTTCATCAGGACAGAAAAACATATTTTGCACGTATCTATATCCTTGTTTCATAATAAAATCATCAAACGCTAATTGATATAAATATTGCTTTGTGACATCTCCTACACCTGGTTGTCCAATAATAATAGCTTTATCTCCATGTATTTGATAATCTATACAATAATATTTTGCATCATATATTCCAAAGCAATAATCTTTTTTCTGTTCATCAACCGGATATATGCATACCAAATCAGGTTTTAATGTTTTCACCTTTGGATCTTCTACATCCGGAAACTCTGTTTTTCTCCATCTTGGTGATTTAATCACTTTTCTTAATGTTTTATCTTTATATTCAGCTTTATTCCATTCCGGATTACTTAATGGAAGATCTACTATTTTCTTATCTAGAACACTTCCAAAATTATCAGCACATACTTTTTCCCAAACCAAGTTAAAACTATTAGTTCCATATAAACTATAGTTCACATCATTTTTGTCTGTTTTCTCGTTAGCAACATATGTATATATTGTTTTTAGAAGATTCTGTTTCCTTGTAATATATTGAGTTTGTATCTCAGACTGCAACCTATATAATATATAACTCGCATCACCAAAATCAGACAGTTCTTCTTGTGTCAGCTCAACTTCTGTCAATTCAAACAATTCTAAAAGTCCTGCATCTGATAATTCTCTGCTACATTGTGTAAGAACGCATTCATGTAGCCGCCGAAAATAATCATAGTCATTGTCAACCGTATTCTTGGTCTGTAATTCCACATAATATGGTTTATTATTCTGTATAATTGCAAATGTTTCATTTATAGTCTTATCCCATAAAATCTCACCTTCTCCATTTGTTTCAATTATATCTTTCTGATTTGTATACAAACCATCCGCATAATATGTCTCTAACAAATGAATAGATACAGCCAATCTATTAAAAATCTTACTATCATCTTCTCCATTAAACAGATAAATCAATTGTTCTGATGCATTGTATTTTTTTATAACCTTTAAAACCTGCTTTAGATTTTCAAATAGATGTTCTGTTGATTTGATATATTTAGGATAACATTTAAAAACTTGTCCCTCGATTACAACAACTCCAACATAATCAAATATATATTCTATATCGCTCGAGCTGTCTACCACATCAGTCAAGACAATATCTTCATTTGATAAATCATCAAAATCTGGCTTATTCTTTTTTACAGCTTTAACTACCCCATATTTTTTTAGAATCCCGACAATGCGTCTGGTTTCTTCAATATTTATATTAATCAAATTGTCTGTTATTTCCTGTAAAGAATAATGCTTTCTCTCACGAAAGAAACCTTTCGTCATTGTCTCTCATCCCCTTTTTATATATTTTCCAAATCTTCAATTCCAAAGATGCCTTCACCATCTTGCTCAAAGGCTTTACATATTTCTGAAAAAATCATCTTTCCATTCTTTTTATGATGACCTATAAATATGTTCTCCGGACGCATCTTCATAACATCTTCAAATAAATACATGATTACTTTACTTTCAAATGCTTTTATATAATTGTCCTCTTTTTGATGCATATCTTTAAGTGCTTCGCTATCCTTCTCAGTCCAAGAAGCTTCATCTTTTGCTTCTAATTCGTCTATTTGCTCTTTATTATTCTTTATCTCGTCTAACATATCTTTAGATATAAAAAATGGTCCTAAAAGCTTGTCTTCATTAACCTTGCACTTTTCAGATGTCAAAATATTATTTATCCTTGTTCTTAAACTATCCCATCCAATATAATGATCTGCTTTGTTATCCTTAAAACACATTGGTATGACATAATCTTTTATTGCTACAACCTGCTCATCATCATTGACACTTAAATATTCGAATTCCCATCTACGCTTAAATGCTGTGTCCATTGGAAATACGCCCTGATCTGCGCTGTTCATTGTTGCCCATATGTACATATTTGCCGGAATTCTCATCTCAAAATACTTTTCTCTTTCTTCTTCTGTTAAATCGTCAATATTTTTTCCTCTTAGGCAATCCAAGTTTTCTAATAAATAAGTCTTTATATCCTCGCTTGTAGCAATTGGATATTCACTTACCCCATTTTTTCTATCAAGTAATTGAAATACATCTCCAAACACCGCTGCTACATTTGCTCTATTAATTTCCTCTATTAACAATAAGTAATCTTCTTCCGGATGGTTTATTGCTTGCACATAAATTCTCATAAACGGACCTGGAACGAACTCATACGAGATTTCTTTATTTTTATTCTGAGTATTCAAATTTAAATATGGTCTGATAGCCCTTCCATGATTTCTCTCCACACTATTATCACCAGAGGTATCACTGCCATCCACTTTCCTAGTTTTAAATTTTTCATCTGTATATATACCAAGCAATAATGGTAGGCGAGTTAAACCTTCATCCTTGAATTTATCGTACAATTCTTCGTATTTTTCTTGTGCCGACATTGATTTGTCTTGTAGAACAGCAAGCACTTTTCTTTGCTCGGTATCAAGATTTTCATATACATCTGATTTTGACACAATAGGTTTATATGTACCTACAAAACTTGCATACGAATAATTTGGATGGAATGTAACCCTTTCATACAACTTTCCAAATTGCTTGCTATCTAATTCCAATCTATGACTCTTTCCTGTTCCAGGTGCTCCAACGACAATTCTATTATACTTTAATTTACACACTGTATCTTTTTTATAATCCTCAGTATTAAACTTATTTAAGCTGCTCATATATGGTCTACTATCAAAATATGTTAAATAATCTAAAAATGACTTACATAAAGTACTTCCATCGTCACTATTAATTCTAATAAACGATGCCTGATAAACACCTGATTGATGTTGACCTTGTGCACATCTTACATAATCAACCTTACCATTTTCCTCTACATATTTATCAAGAAAATTATACATACTCCTAATGTCTCTTCTAGATGAATCATTATCAATATTAGTTTCTAGTGATACTAAATATTGATGTGGATCATAATTTTTGATATTTTTTGCCATTAATTTATCTTTAGAAAATATGGAAAAAACAAAAAAACGCATATTGTTTTCCTTTGCAAAATCATATGGTTTTTTGAGTTTATTCATAAAAACTCTAATCTGCGGTTTTTCTCTTTCCGTTCCAGTTATGCTTATATCAGCATAAGCAACAACAATGTCTTCAGCATTTTTAATTGTAATAATATCTACATTTTTTAATTGTATTAGTTGCTGATATAATGCGCTTTTTCCCTTTTCTTTTACTTTTAATTCTGGAATATTTTTTATATAATTTCTTATAATCTGTGTCGATGTCAAAGCCATAATACTTTTCCTTTCCATTAGTAATTAGTAACAACAATATGCATAGCCTCAGCGTTAAACCTATTTCTTATATTTACAGAATAATTCTTTCTATATTCATCTCTGATATAATTACCATATAATTCCTCTGTTAATGGAGTCCTTCCTATAATCATTAAAGCTCTACAATTCAGATTTCTAAAATCCTGTGCCAATCGCCTATGTTCATCTTCATTAAATCCTTCCTGCATATTCAAATTGCCATAATCATTAAAAGCACAGTCATATGGTGGATCCAAAAACATAAAGTCGTCATCTTCCGCCATATCAAAAACATTAGCATAATCTATATTTAGTATCTGTGCTCCTTGAAGCAACTGATTATGTTCTTGTGTTAATATTCCTGTGTTGAAATTTACATATCTACCAAATGGAACATTGTATTCTCCATTTCTATTATATCTAATCATTCCTGAATATGCCGTCTTATTTATAAAATAGTATAATGTACCATTAAGATATGGACTTGCTACTATTCCATTGAACATATCTCGCATCCGATAATATAATCCTTCATTCAAATTTTCCACTCTTATAGATTGATCTGGTTCAGCATTTCTATTCAATACGTATTGTCTCTGATTGTGTTCATATTCCTGTTGCAACGTTCCTAGCTCTACTTGTAACCTAGGAAAATCATTCCTTACATCCTGATAAAATTCTATTAGCTTAGTATTAATATCATTTATTATTGCCTGTTCTGGTTCCAAATAGAAATAAACAGCTCCGCCTCCTAAAAAAGGTTCAATGTATCTATTATATTCATTCGGTATGTACCGAATAAACTCAGGAATTTCTCTACTTTTTCCACCTCTATATTTAAGTATTGGTCTCATATTTCACCTCTATCTATAATGCATTTTTTAGTCACTCATTCACTTCAAAAATTTTAAATTTCCAAAGCATTCCTATATTATGGGCAGGAACATCTGTTTTTTATCCAATTTCTAATGGCATCTTTTATTACACCTAAATATTCTAATTTTTCTTCTAAATTGGACCACTTTTTATCAGTCTCAAACATATTCTTCCTCCGATTATAAAATGCGCAATATATCAGGTTAATTATAACACCTACTGTTGTTCCTCTCAACCGATAACTTACCATTTAAATATGGTTTATTTGTATTTAATATATATATTTATAAAGCAAAAATATTCACATATCATCTTCATCTTCTAAATTCCATTTTTTCTTCACCTCGTCCACCTTTGCTTTTATCTTTCGCTAATGCCTTTTCCTGCACATTCTCCATATACTCTCTGACATTCTCATCCAACATTTCTTTAGCATCCTCAGCCCTGTCAACAGAGTCTTTATAAGCATCCATTTCCATTCTCATTCGGTTAAATTTCCTTATAACTTCATCAACACTGTAACCATTTAATTTTTTCAACAACCTGTTTTCTAAACTCCTTGCTGTTTTCTCCCGCTTTTCCAACTGCGCAATTTCATCCTTTAACTTTTTCTTTCCTCCAAACATCCTGTATTCTTTTCGGTCCATTTGGTCTTTTGCCTCTCTCATTGCCATATGTGCTCTGTTTAATACTCTATGATTTTCCAATAATTCATCTACCTTTTTTGCATATTGCTTGTACTCCTTAACCGGTTGAGGTGGCTTTGGTGCAATTGCACCTCTTAATATCTTAATCAGTCCCTTTAAACAATCACACGCCATTCCAACAGCCTTTTCAAAAACTCCGGCAAATATTCCCACACCTGCACTTTCCCTTGATGACTTGTTTTTCCTTAATCCGCCAACTGTCTTTGTTTCCGTCTTACCAAACTTATTTACATTCTTAAGTATCTTTTCTTCTTTAATGGTTCTGATGTGTTTTCTTGGAACCCGATAAAACAGTGCTTCATCAACTGTACTGTTCCATTTCATTCTCACCTGATTGTTTCTTCTTATCTGCTCTGCTTTCGGATTATTTTTTCCAATCTTTTTTGTTGGCAGATAAACATCTTTATTGTTAAACACCTGCAGTTTATCTTTATCATTTAAAAAGGAATTGATGTGCTCAGTGTACAGTGTTTTCACCCCCTTTAGAAATGACCTTGCCTTAAACTCCGCTTTCTTTTTTGAAAATCTGTTGTACTCATAAACCTCACCTTTTCTGATAATGTTACAGCCTTTTCTCACATTCCCACTGTCATCCAGTATCTCCTTCTTGGTCCTTACATGCTTTCCTGTTTCATCATAAAACATGTTTCTTGTGGCAATTTTCTTTATGCCATTTTTCAATTCCTCTCTTTCCGAAAATATCAAATGAATGTGTAAGTTTGTTTTTGTCTTGTTGTGATGCATTGCTGCAATGCAGTCTACTCCATAAGTTTTTCTAAACAGCTCAGTAAAATCTTTCAATACCCTTTGTTTGTCTATGTTACAGAATGGTTCAGGCAATGCAATAATCAGTTCTCTTGATTCGATACACTTTCCGGCACATCCGCTTTTCTTAAATTCCAGTCTGTTACACCTTGCAAGATCATGCCAAAATGTATCGTCTGTTGTATTGTAAACTGCATACAGATTTTCCTGCCTTTTGGGATTTGTAATGTAATCTATGCGCCCCTTTAAATTGCCTAACTTGCTTATCTGAATAAATGAATTTCCTGCCATATGTTTGTTCCTCCTGTTCTTTAAATCTTTATGTTTAAGTAAAATAAAAAGCCCCCTGCAAGGGCGAAATGCAAACCCTTAAGAGCATAAAATCGTAAGATTTTGTGCGATGGGTGTATTTCGCTCTCAATCGCCGAGGGCTAATCTGCTTTTCTTTTTCCTTTAGTTTTTTTGTTGCTACCGCATATATTATTGCCGACTTGTCTGCTCTACCACCTGCAAGTGCCACTTGCAGGTCATTAACATTTAGCAGAAATTTACCAACGGAAATCCTCCGGGATTTCTTTTCTGTCAAGATAATCTTTTCTTGCATTTTCTCTCTCCTCTACCGATTCGGCAGTCTTGCTTTCTGTATAAATGTTTCTCAAAATCATCTTATCCATCTTATCTTTAAGGCCTGCCTTAATCAGTTCTATTTCGTCCTCACGACCATATATAAAATACTGATAAATCATTCGGAATAAGTCCTCATCTATTTTTATCTGCTTAACCTTTTCATCCATGCCAAACTCCTTTACGTAAATTGAAAATGTAAATCGGCTTTAAAAAACTTTATTTTTTTACTTTTATTTAGCCAATTTACAATTTACGATTTACAAATTTCAAAACATCCCATAAATAAAGGGATTGTAGCCATCCAGATGTAAATTGGCTCTTTTTTTTATGTCATTTCCAATTTACAAATCCATCTTCCTGATTTACAAACCTCCCAATTTACATAACAAATTTACATTTTTTAAAGTAAATGACATCATGTCACTTACTTTTTCCTGTCATTTCATCAGATTCAGTTTTAAGATTTTCCAATGTTTCCTGCTTAAAAGGAATGTCCTCATCCCTCTCTATTTTTTCAAAACCCTTTGACTCTTTTCTCTTTCATGCAAGCTGGGTTCCGTATCCTTCCTTAATAAATCTGTGACTTTTTACCTCTTCCCACTGCTCTGCAAATTTAAGCCTCATAATGCTCGTAATCTCTCTGGATTCGTACTGTTTTGGCTTGCAGTTTTCGTGATGTAGCGCTCTCTCATAAATCATCTGAACGCATACAAACTCCTCATCCGTCATTTCAAGAAACATTTCAATGATGCCCACAAGAGTATCCTGTGGCATACATTTCTTCTGAAATTCAATAAGTTTCTTTTCCAAATCCTTATTAAATACAAGTTTTGTGTTAATGCCCTTTTTATACATATTCATTATTTCAGCCCAACACTGCTCTATATATGCCCTTGTTTCTTCCTCATCCTCCAACGGATGATGCAACGCCTTTTCCTTATTTACCATTACCGGTACAAATCTTCTGTTACCTGTACGGTCAAACGGCAGGAAGTCGGCATTATTGGAAGAACCCACAAATATGCACTGTCTTGGTCTGTCCTCAGGATGGGTTTCATAAGGTACCTTGTAAGTTTCACTCTGACGGCTTAGAAATGACTTAATATCCTCAACACTTCTTGCGTTACAGGTTGCAAGCATTTCTGCCATTTCAATAATCCAATGTTCCTGAATCTTACGAAACACATTGTCATCATCAAGTTTTCTTAAGTCATCCGAAAACCACTCATTTTCCATTGCAAGAAGTCTTAGAAAACTTGACTTGCCTGCTCCCTGCCCACCTACCAGATAGACCATATATTCAAACTTACACCCGGGATGATACACTCTGTGTACCGCTCCCATCATCATTATTCTTGTAGCCTCAAATATGTAATCACTTTCATCTGTTCCAAGATATCTAGGTAACAAATATCTAAGCCTTGATTTTCCATCCCACTCCAGACTTTCCAGTTTGTCTATAATTGGATGATAATGATTGTTGTTGCCTACAATGTCAATTGCACGCTTAATGTTTTTATCTCTTGTAATACCGTAAAACTTTTCCATTCTAAGCATTATGTTGTTAAAATCCGTATCTGTAAAAGTCTTTGAACGTCTCCTCCAGTCCATTTTCTTAACAATGTCTGTCTTACAGGAAAGTTCATTACGCCTTATTGCATCCTTTAACATTGGGTCCTTATTTAAAACCTCAATGACATTTTCAATGGTTTGTCTCGGACTTCCATCAGGACGTTTTTTAAGGCTATCCCTTATAACCTCTATTTCTTTATTATCTGTGTCCTCCACATTGGAGGATTTATTCATTACTGTGTTATTCATTTTTTCCTCCGTGATTTTTAAAATTTTATTGTTATTGGAGGTAACCCCTGCTATAATTTAGTTGGTGATAAAAGTAGCGGGGATAATCTCCTTGTTACCTTGTAAGTCTTAAGCTTATTGCTTAGGGCTTTTTTTATTTGGATTCCATAAATATTCAGCTGCACCTAACATTTTTATAATTGCTGATAACATTGCCTTATATTGCTCTTCCAAATTTGTCAGTTCTTCTAAATCAATCACACCTTCATCCTTTTCAATTTGATGCGACAAATCAACTAAATTTTTCTGCATTGTTTTGAGTTCCTCTACTAATGGATATATCGTTTCTTTTTTGCCCACTACACAAATCCTATTGTAAATACACGATTTCACAAAATAGTTTTGCTTTGTCATCCCACTTACTTTAATATTTGCATCAATCTGAGCTCTTTCAATATCACTAACTCTAAAACTAATTGTTGGCTTTTTATGTACTCCCGGCATAACAACCTTCCTTTCTATAAATCTTCTAACATATCAACGAGTTTATCCTGACTATCCGGATATAAATGACTATAGGTATTAAGCGTTGTCTCAATCTTTTCGTGTCCAAGTCTTTCCTTTACTTCTAGCGGTGAACATCCCTTATTTATAAGCAATGATGCGTGTGAATGTCGTAAATCATGTAATCTTATTTTCTTTACTCCTGTCTTCTTTACAATCCTCTCCATTTCATGAGTTAGATAACTCTTGGTAAATGAAAATATTCTGTCAGTTGGCATAATTCCATATAAGGAATTAAAATACACTTCTAAATCATCCCTTAGAAACTTCGGAATTTTTATCTGTCTTTTGCTTTTTTCTGTTTTGGGTGTTGATATTACATCCTTACCATCAATTCGTTGAAAAGATTTGTTAATATCAATTCTTCTTGTCTCCAAATCAACGTCTTTATAAGTTAATGCCAACAGTTCTCCTATTCTCATTCCAGTCCAATAAAGCATCTGAAAAGCAATGTATGATACTTCCTTATCCTTTGCGCCTTCGATAAATACCTTATACTCGTCTAAGGTCCAGAATTTCATCTCCTCTGCTCTGCCCTTGCCTATTGAACCTGCTTTTCTACATGGATTGCTGGGTAAACCTCTAAAATTAACAGCATAATTAAACATTGCACTTAACTGATTGTTTACTGTTTTAAGATACGTTTGCTTATAACCTTTCCCTAACAATTCATTTTGCCATTTTCTAATATCCAAAGGTGTTATTTCACTTAACAGTTTATTTTGAAAATATGGTCGTATCTTATACTCAATTATGTATTTCTTTGTTTTCATAGTGTTGTCCTTAATTCTCTTTTCCATATCTTCATAATATTCATCAATAAACTGTCCAAATGTTAATGAAGTATCACACTTTTGTTTTTGCAAAAAATTCATTGCCCATTCCTGTGCTTCACTTTTTGTCTTAAATCCTCTCTTAAATTTCTTTTTGCGTATGCCCTGCCAGTCAGTGTAATAAAACTGCACATACCATGTTCCCTTTTTCTTGTCTTTAGTTAAATTCACTGTGCATTCCTCCTTTACTTTTTTTAATTTCTACTTTTTTAATTTCTGAATGTTTCTACTGTATTACCTGCAAGCCATAATATTTTTCTTCAAAATATTTCTTTGGAACTTTTCCGGCAATAATACGATAACCATTTTCCTGCAACTCTTCGTTTAACTCATGGATTGTCTTATAAGCTGTTGCCCTTGATACTCCAAGAATTTCCATAACCTGAGTTGCTGTTAAATATGTATTTGTAACATTAACCATAGTCCTTACCTCCTCATCTTTATATTTCACAACTTCAAACATTTTCAGATACATTTGTTTCTGTCGTGTTGTTTCTCATTATACAGATACTTTTGTATCTTGTCAAATATTTTTTCATATTTTTTATATAGTATTACTAAATGGACAGCTTAGTGTTATTCTGCTAAAATACAATATTTTTGACACTTTTATAATATTTTGATACAATGTTTAACAGCAGATACAATTGTATATGTTAGGAGGATATGTTATGACAATTGGCGAGAAGATACGTACTTTAAGAAACTCTAGAGGTTATTCTCAAAAACTTTTGGGAGAATTAGCCGGAGGAATCAACGAAGTTACTATTAGAAAATATGAGGCTGGAGACAGGAATCCTAAACCAGACCAGTTAGAAAAGATTGCACGTGCTCTAGGCACTTCTGTTATATATTTTATGGAATCAAATATAGAAACCGGGGCTGATGTTATGGCATTACTTATGCAGCTTGATAGAAATGTTGGATTAAAATTTGACTATAAGGTTGTTGCAGGTAAGATTGACCCTGCATCCATAAATATTAGCTTTGACAATAATCATATAAATGAACAGCTTGTAGAATATATTCTCGCTATGGAATTTTTAAGAAGAGGAACTACTGCTTGTAAGGAAAACCCTGAATATTCAGATGATACCAAAATTAATTTTTTGAAAAGCTATGAAGAAGACTACGAAGGTCTCAAACAGGAATTATTAAATGATCAGGAGATTATTAAAGTAGACAAAGATATATTTGAGCTATAGATTGAGAAAACGGAGCAGTGTGAATGCTCCGTTTTATTATTTAAATTTCCCTATGTAACTATTGTTTATTATTGCATACAGATTTTCTAGTTTCTCTTGAATATTCTCAAATACTTTTCCCTGTTCATCTTGTATAAATTGTCTGTTTCCACATTCTAAAATGTAATCTTCAATTTCTTCAATTGATTTTTTCAATACTTCATAGAATTTTCTGTCTGCACACTTAAAATACAAAATATCTTTTAGCAAATCAGATAATACATCTGAAATCTTATCACTATCAGATAATTTATTATCTCTAAAAATCAGATATCTATAGGACATTGGTATCTTTTCTATCAAATAAGAATCAAATATTTTATTATAATATCTAGCCTTCATATTGATTTTATTAATCTTATAATTTTGAATAAATGTAATAACTGCACAAATCACTGAGGCAAGAATAGCTATTACTGAAATAATAATTGCAATAATATCTAATTTCACTTCCATTATTTTCACCTCACTGTAATTTTTTTATAATGCTATCATGTAATTTACTATTATCAGAAATTATAACTAACCTATCTTCTAAACCTTTTAATCCAATTTCTCTAACAATGTCTGCGAAAAAGCTGTTTACAAATGAAGAAGCAACAATTTTCACTTGATCTGGAAATTGAATTTCAAATTTTTTATTTAGATCTAATTTGCCTTTTACTTGTTCTTCGTATATTTCTTTTCCAAATTCGGCTCCAGCTAAATTTGTCAATGTGTTATTAAATTTCAAAGTCACTCTATTCATATTCTACTCCTTTTTTATTGCATAATTAAGATTATACGCCACACCCGGAAAATATGTCTTAATCGTAGAAAAAACTTCATTGTCCGGAATACTAGAAAAGTAATCTCCGTTTTGATTAAATCCCACGTAATTATTATCACTATGTACCATTGTTTTTTTATCAAAGAACAATATTCTTCTTCCACTTAACATATAACACAAATGAGTATCTGAGTTATCTTCCAATGATTCTAACAATCTAGTTAAACCAGTTCCACCTGTTTCATCCTTCTCGGTGCTTCCAGAAATTTTATGTTGAAAAGAAGATATTGTATAAAAATCATTTTCACAATAATTATCATGTTGATGATTCATATGATACTCTTTAGCCTTTAAGACATTTTCATATCTTCCAGATAAGTTTTCTTCATTATTTAACTTATTCTTAAGCGGTTCATAAAACAGTGTTGACGAATAGTTTAAAACAACTGCATTCATTCCATAATATACACCATCGTCATTTTCTTTTCCATAAGATGTTGCTGTAATATCTATATCTAATATACATTCACTGTTACCATGCTCACTTGCATTTCCCACTAGTTCTATTAATGCTTCTGATAACTGTTCGCTTGTCGCCTCTTCCACACTATTATTTACTAAAAAACAATATATATCGTGAAATAAATCAGATATAAACTCTTTCTTCCTATCATAATTATTTGGTATATATTTTCTAAAATGATTCATATTTAAGTCATACATATACTTATCAACTAATGTATTACTATTTACCAATGGTGAGTATCTAATACCTTCTGTCCATATATTGTGATTAGCTTTAAAATGTACTTCAATATGATGATGCTCTATTTTATTCAAATAGTATACGATACTTTCCAATATTATATACACTAACTTATCATAAAATTCAAATTCCCCTAAATATATTACAATTGGGATTTTCTGTCTATAAAAATTTTTAACATAATTTACAACGGAAATTATCTCATAAATATGATCTCCATTAAAAACGTCACCGACTTTAATTTCATAAATAAAACATTTATTTTTTAATTTAAGTTTATTTTTAAATTTATATTCAATTTTTGAATTATTGTTTTTTTCGAATAGCAATCTACAATTTTTCATATATATTTCCTTTGTATTTGTAAATTATCTAATTATTTTTTCACTAATCTTTTATTTTAAAATAGAATCAAAATAGAATCATGTCTATTTAAAAACATCCCACAATGCCCATAAATAAAGGCATTGTGGGATTTTAGTGTCTATTCAAACTCTATAGTTCCAGGTGGCTTACTTGTCAAATCGTACATTACTCTATTGACCCCGCGCACCTCGTTTATGATTCTGCTCATTACCTTTGACAATACTTCGTAAGGTATTTCTGCAGCTTCTGCTGTCATGAAATCTACAGTATTTACTGCACGAAGTGCAATAGCGTAATCGTATGTTCTTTCGTCGCCCATTACACCTACGCTACGCATATTTGTAAGTGCTGCAAAATACTGTCCTATTGTTTTATCCAATCCGGCATTTGCAATTTCTTCACGATAAATTGCATCTGCATCCTGTACCATTTTAACTTTTTCGGCTGTTACTTCACCGATGATACGGATTCCAAGTCCCGGACCTGGGAAAGGCTGACGGTATACTAAATATTCAGGTATACCCATTTCTAAGCCGGCTTTTCTTACTTCGTCCTTAAATAAATCACGAAGTGGTTCGATTATTTCCTTAAAATCTACACAGTCAGGTAATCCACCTACGTTGTGATGTGACTTAATTACTGCTGATTCGCCACCTAAACCACTTTCAACAACGTCAGGATAAATTGTTCCCTGTACAAGGAAGTCAACTGCTCCGATTTTCTTTGCTTCTTCTTCAAAAACTCTAATAAATTCTTCACCAATTATTTTACGCTTCTGTTCAGGTTCTTTTACTCCTGCTAACTTGCTGTAGTAACGTTCCTGTGCGTTTACACGGATAAAGTTTAAGTCATATGGACCGTCAGGACCGAATACTGCTTCTACTTCGTCACCTTCGTTTTTACGAAGTAAGCCATGGTCTACGAATACACATGTAAGCTGTTTTCCAATGGCTTTTGAAAGCATTACTGCTGCAACTGATGAATCTACACCACCTGACAATGCACATAAAACCTTACCATCGCCAACTTTTTCACGGATTGCCTTAATTGATTCTTCTACAAATGAATCCATTCTCCAGTCTCCTGAACACTGGCAAACTCCACGAACGAAGTTGTATAACATCTTTGTTCCTTCCTGTGTGTGAAGTACTTCTGGATGGAACTGTATTGCATAAAGTTTCTTTTCTTCGTTTTCTGCTGATGCACAAGGGCAATCCTTTGTGTGTGATGAGATTTCAAATCCCGGTGCCACCTGTGATATATAATCAAAATGACTCATCCAGCAAACTGTTTTTGGTGAAACATCTGCAAAAATCTTTGACTGAGTCTTGTCTATTAATACTTCTGTCTTACCATATTCACGTACATCTGCACGTTCTACTTTTCCGCCTAACACATGCATCATAAGCTGTGCTCCGTAGCAAAGTCCTAACACTGGAACGCCTAATTCAAATAATTCTTTTGAATATGTTGGAGAATCGGCTTCATAACAACTATTTGGTCCACCTGTTAAGATGATACCCTTTGGGTTCATTGCTTTGATTTTTTCAATGTCTGTTTTGTAAGAATATATTTCACAATATACATTACATTCACGAACACGTCTTGCAACCAACTGGTTATACTGACCACCAAAGTCAAGAACGATTACTAATTCTTTCTTCAATGTATTTCCTCCTAAAATGGTGCCTGCACCATACTACTGTAAAAGGTAATTGCTATATAAAATCTAATTACCTGCTAATTTTTAATTCTACCCTATTTTTCTATTTAAAACAAGTACACTGTACTAACTTTTATAATTCCCATAACTTATAACCTGACTGCTCTCTATATACAAAATATTTTTAAACTTATACATCTTTCAGACTCATAATATACTTTCACACGTTCCTAAATTGTAATATCATTTCAAGTACTTATAACGAAGTAAGAGCACCTGCCCTACTTCCTCGTATGACAGATGCTCCCTATTTCAATACCCTAACTTTACAATTTTGTTAACAACCGCAGGTACTTTTTATTAAATGAATCTTCTCGGGAATTTCTTCTGTACACTATTCGTTTCGATCGCATTCCGAATATCTGCATACCTAGTCTATTCCTTACTATTTGTCCTGCTTCGACTTCACTATCTACCTTAACCATAAGATGTTATTCTTCATTGAATTTTCGTTTTGAATAATTCCTATCCTATCCAATTCTTTGTAACAACTCATCCAATAATCACTACTTAAACAATCTTCCGTTGATTGCCATGTTAGCAGATATCACTGGGTAAAACTCCTTTCACCACTAAACTTAGATACTGTTGTTATTAGGTTGACATCTAATAACAAATGGGTTGTTAACTTCTTTGTAGAAGTCTTTTTTAGGTATTTAATACGTTTTTGTTTGTATGTTCAATATAGCACAATTTTCCCTTATTTTAAAGGGGGTTCAAGCACTTTTTTCATCTTTATAAACATTGCATAAATGCCCTTTTATTTAAACATTTTTATGAATCGTTTTTTTATAAAAAATGACTATTGTCTCTCTAACATCTGCTTAACATACTTGCCGGTATAGCTTGTTGGATGTTCTGCAACCTGCTCAGGTGTTCCTGCAACTACAACTGTTCCACCACGGTCACCACCGTCAGGTCCCATATCAATTATATAATCTGCCACTTTTATTACGTCCAGATTATGCTCAATAACCACTACTGTATTACCTTCATCTGTTAATCTGTGAAGAATCTCTACTAATTTATGCACATCAGCAAAATGAAGACCTGTTGTCGGTTCATCCAATACATATATTGTTTTTCCTGTGCTTCTCTTACTTAATTCTGTTGCAAGCTTAATTCTCTGTGCTTCACCACCCGACAATGTTGTTGACGGCTGTCCTAATTTTAAATAACCAAGACCTACATCATACAATGTCTGTACCTTGTTAAGAATTCTAGGCACATTCTTAAAGAAATCCAATGCTTCTTCCACTGTCATTTCAAGAACATCATAAATAGTCTTACCTTTGTAGCGTACTTCCAGTGTTTCCCTATTGTAACGCTTTCCGCCACAAACCTCACATGGAACATATACATCAGGAAGAAAATGCATTTCAACTTTTAAAATTCCGTCACCTGAACAGGCTTCACAACGACCGCCTTTTACATTAAAACTAAATCTTCCCTTCTTGTAACCTCTTTCTTTTGCATCGGTTGTTGCCGCAAAAAGGTCCCTTATCATATCGAACATTCCCGTATATGTTGCCGGGTTTGAACGCGGAGTTCTGCCTATTGGTGACTGATCAATATTTATTACCTTATCAAGCTGCTCCATTCCCTCTATCTTCTTGCATTTTCCGGGAATTGTTCTTGCCCTGTTTAATTTTCTTGCAAGACTCTTATATAATATTTCATTAACAAGTGAGCTTTTACCTGAGCCTGAAACACCTGTTACACATGTAAGTACCCCAATTGGCACCTTTACATCAATGTTCTTTAGGTTATTTTCCTTGGCTCCAACTACTTTTAAGAAACCTTTTGGTTTTCTACGTGTTTTTGGAACAGGTATTTTAATCTCTCCACTTAAATATTTTCCTGTAATTGAATTAGGATTTTTCATTATATCCTCTGCAGTTCCTGTAGCAATAACCTGTCCACCGTGTTCTCCTGCTCCCGGACCTATGTCAACCACATAATCTGCTGCACGCATTGTATCCTCATCATGTTCAACTACAATCAAAGTATTTCCCAAATCTCTTAAATGCTTCAACGTTGCAAGAAGCTTATCATTATCATTCTGATGCAATCCAATACTTGGCTCATCCATTATATAAGCTACACCAACCAAGCCTGAACCTATCTGAGTTGCCAAACGTATACGCTGAGCCTCTCCACCTGACAAAGTTCCCGTAGCTCTTGAAAGACTAAGATAATCAAGTCCAACGTCAACTAAGAATTGAAGACGTCCTTTAATTTCTTTCAAAATCTCTTTTCCTATCTTTAGCTGAGTTTCAGTCAATTGCAATTCATCCAAATACTGGCGCAAATCTCTTACAGACATTTCTGTCATTTCATAAATATTCTTATCTCCAATAGTTACAGCCAACGATTCCTTTTTAAGTCTCTGTCCGTGGCATGTTGCACATGGCGTAAATCTCATAAATGTTTCATATTCTGCCTTTGTTGACTCTGCGCTTGTTTCACGATATCGTCTTTCTACATTTTTAATTAATCCTTCAAAAGCAATATCATAAACTCCAATACCTCTTTGCCCCTTGTATCTTACGGCTACTTTTTCACCATTTGTTCCATAAATCAAAATATCATGTATCTCTTTTGGATAATCCTCAAAAGGCGTATCAAGAGAAAAATTGTATTTTAAAGCCAATGCCTGAAGTATCGCATTACTAAAACTCTTTCCGTCATTTGCACTCTGCCACCCCAATACTACAATTGCTCCCTGATTAATGCTTAAACTCTTATCAGGAATAATAAGGTCTTCGTCAAATTCCATCTTGTATCCCAAACCATAACAGTCAGGACAAGCCCCAAAAGGATTATTAAAAGAAAAACTTCTAGGCTGTACTTCGTCAATACTTATTCCACAGTCAGGGCAGGCAAAATTCTGACTAAAAGTCATCTCTTCCCCACCAATAACATCTACTATCATTAGTCCGTTGCCAAGCTTTAAAGCATTTTCAACAGAATCTGTAAGACGCTTTTCAATTCCTTCACGAATGCTAAGTCGGTCTATAATAATTTCGATACTGTGCTTTATGTTTTTTTCTAACTTAATCTCTTCAGTTAGTTCATACATATTGCCATCAACTCTTACTCGCAAATAACCACTTTTCTTAGCACTTTCAAATACTTTTTCGTGACGTCCTTTCTTTCCTCTTACAACAGGTGCCAATATCTGAAACTTAGTACGTTCTTCCAGCATAAGAATACGATCTACCATTTCATCAACTGTCTGTTTCTTTATTTCACGTCCGCATTTTGGACAATGTGGAATACCTGCTCTTGCATAAAGTAATCTCATATAATCGTATATTTCTGTTACTGTTCCAACTGTTGAACGTGGATTCTTGTTTGTTGATTTCTGATCAATTGAAATAGCAGGTGGCAATCCTTCAATACTTTCAACCTGTGGTTTTTCCATCTGCCCTAAGAACTGTCTTGCATAAGAAGATAACGATTCCATATATCTTCTCTGTCCTTCTGCATAAATAGTGTCAAAAGCAAGGGATGACTTACCTGAACCGCTTAAACCTGTTACTACCGTAAATTCATCTCTTGGTATATCAATATCAATATTTTTCAAATTGTGCTCATTTGCACCTTTTATATGAATATATTTTTTATTGTCTTTCATTTTATTTTCCTATCTTTTTCTATCTTTGTTATTTGGTTATTTTATATCTTTTCCAAATAAATTCCGTTATAGATTTTTAGTTATCTTCCTGCAACTTTCTTAATTCCGCCAACTTATCTCGCATTTCAATAGCCGTTTCAAAATCAAGTTCTGCTGCAGCTCTTTCCATTTTCTTCTTAACCTTTTCGATAAGCTTTTTAAGTTCCTTATAATCCATCGATTCAGGATCTTTCTCAACGTCGCTAATCTTTCTGTCCACTTCTTTGGAGATGCTAATAAGGTCTCGAACAGCCTTCTTAATAGTTGTTGGAGTAATGCCGTGCTCATTATTGTATTTCTGCTGAATCTCTCTACGTCTGTTAGTTTCCGTTAAAGCTTTATTCATTGAATCAGTAATATTGTCAGCATACATTATTACGTGGCCTTCTGCATTTCTTGCAGCTCGTCCAATAGTCTGAATAAGTGATGTTTCTGAACGTAAAAACCCTTCCTTGTCAGCATCCAATATTGCAACTAAAGCAATTTCCGGTATGTCCAAACCTTCTCTTAAAAGGTTAATACCAACCAAAACATCAAAAACATCCAATCGCATATCTCTGATAATCTGAGTTCTCTCTAACGTATCTATATCTGAATGAAGGTATTTAACCCTAATTCCCACATCACGCATATAATCTGTCAAATCCTCAGCCATACGCTTCGTCAAAGTTGTTACCAAAACTTTGTTCTTCTTGGCAACTTCCTTGTTAATCTCAGTTATAAGGTCATCAATCTGTCCTTCAACCGGTCTTACTTCAACTTCCGGATCAAGCAATCCTGTAGGTCTTATAATCTGCTCTGCACGGCCTAATTCATGTTCCTGTTCATAAACATTAGGTGTAGCTGACACAAACATCATCTGGTCAATCATGCTTTCAAATTCTTCAAAATTAAGCGGTCTGTTATCCTTCGCCGAAGGCAGTCTGAACCCATAATCAACTAAAGTAGACTTTCTCGACTGGTCACCGGCATACATTCCTCTAATCTGTGGAATCGTAATATGAGACTCATCTACTATTATTAAGAAATCATCTCCGAAATATTCCATTAATGTATGAGGTGTGGCTCCCGGCTCCAAACCTGCCATATGTCTTGAATAGTTCTCTATTCCTGAACAAAAACCTGTTTCTCTTAGCATTTCCATATCAAAATTAGTTCGTTCTGCAATACGCTGTGCCTCTATTAATTTGTCTTCTGATTTAAAATATGCTACCTGTTCCTCTAACTCTTTCTCTATATCCTTAATGGCACGCTCCATCTTTTCAGGTGGCACAACATAATGAGAATTAGGGAATATTGCTACATGTTCAAGCTCGTTCTTAATCTGACCCGTTAAAGCATCAATCTCTGAAATTCTCTCGATTTCATCATCAAAAAATTCGACTCTAATTGCACTATCCGTATACGAAGCAGGAAATATTTCCAGATTCTCTCCACGAACCCTGAAAGTTCCACGTTTAAAGTCCATATCATTTCTGTCATACTGTATTTCAATAAGCTTATGAATAATCTCATCTCTATCTCTAATGGTATTCGGTCTTAAAGACACAACCATGTTCTTGTAATCTATTGGGTCTCCCAAACCATATATACATGAAACTGAAGAAATAATAATTACATCTTTACGCTCCATTAAAGCCATTGTTGCCGAATGACGTAACTTATCTATTTCATCATTAATTGATGAATCCTTCTCAATATATGTGTCTGTGCTTGGAACATAAGCCTCCGGCTGATAATAATCGTAGTAGGAGACAAAATATTCCACAGCATTATTAGGGAAAAACTCCTTAAACTCACCGTAAAGCTGAGCTGCCAAAGTCTTATTATGAGCAATAATAAGTGTAGGTTTATTTAATTGTTCAATAACATTCGCCATTGTAAAAGTCTTACCTGAACCTGTTACACCAAGCAAAGTCTGGAATTGTTTTCCTTTCTTAAAGCCTTCAACTAACTCTTCAATAGCCTGCGGCTGGTCCCCGGTAGGCTTATACTCTGAAACTAATTCAAAATGATCCATATATTTCTCCCAATTAGCTCTAATCAACATTTGAGTATTTTCAAACCCAAATCATTTATCAACTACTTTTCTTAGTATTGTTACTTGTCAAGTATATCATTCAAAAGAACAAAAGTACAGAGCAAAATCGAATGTTTGTTCTGTACTTTTGTTATTCTTTTATTATTCCTCTATTAACTTTTCATATTCGTCCGTAGGTATTGGCTTTGAGAAATAATATCCCTGAATCACTTCTGCTCCAATTGATTTTAAGAAGTTAACCTGTTTTTCTGACTCAACACCTTCTACTACTACCGAAATATTTAATTTCTTGGACAATTCTACAATAGACTCAACAATTATGTTGTTTCTTTCATTTTCATTATCCAAATTTCGCATAAACGCCATATCCAATTTAAGTACGTCTATAGGCGCATCCTTTAACATATTAAGTGATGAATATCCGCTTCCGAAATCATCCATCAAAATCTTAAAGCCTGCTTCCTGCAATTCACTTATTATTGAATATATTACCTGCTTTTCCTCAGTATATACTGTTTCCGTAATTTCAAGTTGCAAATCCTTTGGTTCCAAATTATATTTTTCAACCAGTTTCAAAAGATTTGATACCAGATTAGTTGTATAGAAATTTACTCTTGAAACATTAACAGAAATAGGAAGTACACTTCCGTTTTTATCCTTTAAATAACGCAATAACTGACACGTTTTCTCCCAAACATAATAATCAAGCCTTGTTATGTAATTATTCTTTTCAAGTACTGTTATAAATTTAAATGGTGGTATCATTCCAAATTTCGGATGTAACCATCTTACCAACGATTCTCCGCCTACAATCTTTTTATGAACAACATCATATTTCGGCTGAATATATATAACAATCTGCCCCTGTTCCATTGCTCCATTTATGTCATTCAGTATGTTCTGTTCAAAGATTAACTGATCTCCCTGTTGTCTGCTATATATACCAACTTTCTTCATTCCTTCTTTTACAGTATCCGTTGCTATCTGTGCCCTGTCACACATAACGTTAATTGGAAGTGTTCTATCATCAACCAAATATAACCCTGTTCGCACAGTTATATTTATTTTCAAATGATAGTCATCAACCAAGTCAAAAGTCTTAATTAAATCGTACTGTTCCTTAGTCAAAAGTGCAAAAAAGTTATCATCTGACATTCTTGCAAGAAGAATATTGTCTCCATCTGTCTGTGAATCTCTGAACATCTTTAATCTGTCAGCCACATGCTTAATAAGCTCATCACCTTCTTCTATGCCATAAATATCATTAACAACCTTTAATCTGTTAATGTTTATGTTCATAATATAAAATTCTTCATCGCTTATTCTAAGTCTTTCAGCAACTTTTTCATAGAAAATATCAATATTATACAAGCCCGTAAGCTTATCAATTTCTACTTTTCTTCGAAGAATTTCATTTTCTTTGCTTTGAATTAATGCATTAGTCTTTTTTGAAATAACAACATATCCAAGAACTATCAATAATATTGCAATTGCAATTCCCAGAATTATCAAAGCAAGATTGTCTTCTATTCGTTCTGTAAGCGAAGCATTATATTTTATTCCGCTGGAATATTTAACACAAACATTATCTATTTCTTCATCTGAAATAGAACTAATCAGCTTGTTTACTACAGATTTCAATATATCATTAACCTGAGCTGAAGCTAACAGACAATATGCAGAAGACTCATTATACTCACTGACTGCTGCCAAACTGTCTGCATAACGTTTACTTTGCATATAATAATTAACTGAATAAATATCATTAATTGCAAAATCAACTTTTCCGGTACGGACAGCTTCCATACATTCTTTTACGCTGTCATATTTCTTAATCTGTTCATCACTGTTTACATATAACAGTTTAGTCTGACTATTATATAATGCATCTTTTACCACAGCTACGCTTGACACTTTATCCTGGCTTATTGAAGTATTCTTACGTTTTACAATTACCTGGTCAACGCTAAAAATATTGTTAGAATGCCAATACTTACCCTTTACTGTTGACACAGCTGAGCCCAATGAATTTCCTATGTAAAATCTATTAGTCCCCTCTTCCAGAAACTTTTTCGGATCACTTACATATTCTATTCGAATTGACAATTTGGACTTTCCGCCCATCAGGTCAAGAACCCCTTTAAATAATCCTGTAATCTTATGAGCCTCTTTATAGCTATATGGAATACTGTCAGCTTTTAATCCAACCACAATCTCCTTGTATCTTTCAATATACTCATTTTCCTCTCTCGTCAAAAGGGGCTGATTGGAATATGCACTTTCACTATAATATTTATCCTGAAGGTGTTGCTGAAAATAAGGAGAATCATTTCTAATTTCATCTAATGCCCTATCTACTTCAGCCATAAATTTTCCATTCATCTTTCCTGTCACAATGTAGAAAGGCTCCTGATTAAATCTGTCAACAACTCTCATTCCTTTGTGAAGTGATATACTTCCCACTGCTGCAAGGTCAATTTTGTTATCCTTTAAGGCCTGAACAATTTCTGTTTCAGAATTATAATATACCGGTGTATATTTTATTTTATTCTTGTTAGCATAGTTGGTCCATGTTAACATCTGATAGCTGTCTTTTAACATGCCTACTTTTTTGTTATTCATACCTTCTAAATCTTTATAATAAATATTAGATTTAAGATTGGCATATACAATTGTAAACTCGCTTCCAACAGAATAATTAGAAAAAATATAGTCTTTCTCTCTTTCTGCTGTTTTCTGAGCCTGACATATTATGTCGATTTTTCCGTTCTTTAAATCTTTTAAAGTCTGCTCCCATGTATTCTCCACAAACTCATATGTCCAGTTATTGTACTTAGCTATCTCATTCAGATACTCTACGCCATAGCCTTCATAAGAGCCGTCATCCATCTTTTGTATAAATCCCGGATAATCAATATAACCTACTTTAATTACCTTGCTTTCTGCTTTAACAAAAGATACATTAACCGCGCATATCATAAAAATCATTACTGCAATGGATATTAAAATTTTCGTTTTTTTCTTCATAATTTTGTCCCTTTTTTAATACATCCGCCTCTATAATTGCATATCATAGCATTTTAACGTCACGATAACAATGTAAAACCCAGCCTATTAATATGATTTTTAGACAAATAAATAACCAAAACTTTCGTAAAAACTTTGTCTGTTTTGACACTTTACAAATTTAATTTTTTCATAAGCATTTGTCAAAATAAAAAGGAACCTTTTTCATTTACCCTTTTACTTATTTTATACAGTTATTCAAAGCATAGAAAAAGACCATACATATATCTTCGTTTGCAAGATATATGTACGGTCTTTCTGTTCATTATTTCATTAATTCCATAATTGTTTCTTTTGCCTTTTCAAGTTGTGTATCGCTTGTTGCATTTTCTTCCAATTCTGCTTCCACATCAGGAGTTATTCCCTTTCCGTGAATGTTTTTGCCACTTGGAGTATAATAATCCTGAACTGTAAGTTTTACCGCTGAGCCGTCGCTTAATGGAAGAATTGTCTGTACAATTCCTTTACCAAATGACTGTGTGCCTACGATTTTTCCTGCATTAAAGTCCTGAATTGCACCTGCAAAAATTTCTGATGCACTGGCGCTGTCCTTATTCTGCAAAACAACCATCGGCATGTCAAGACACTTGCTGTCTGAAGTCTGCTTTTCCTCATTTCCATATTTATCCTTAGTTGAAACCAAATTTCCTTCAGGAAGTATTTCATCAAGCATCTTGCAGACTGTCTCATATAATCCACCCGGATTGCTTCTAACATCAAAGATAACAGCCTTCATTCCCTGCTTCTTCAAGTCATCCAATGCTTTCGTAAACTGGTCATAAGTAACTTCTTCAAACTGACTTATCTGTATATAACCAATCTTTTTCTTCTTATCAAGCATCTTATATTCAACAGTAGGCTCATTAACCTGATCTCTTGTTATTGTAAAGTCAATGTATTTCTTTTCGGACTCTCTGTAAACAGTTATGTCAACTGTTGTTCCTTTTTCGCCCTTCATTTCAGTAACAACATTGTTAATGTCAACACCAGTTACTTCTTTGCCCTTTACTTTATAAATAATATCTCCGTTCTTTACTCCTGCCTTTGCAGCCGGTGCATCGGCAAAAGCCTTAACTACCGTAATTATTCCTGTTTCAGCATTCTGAGATACCAAAGCACCTATTCCGCTGTAAGTTCCTGACGTCTGTTCCATCATTTTCCGGTATTCTTCTGCCGTGTAATAAACAGAATACGGATCATTTAAGCCTTCCAACAATCCTTTATAAATTCCATCTTCCAAGTCAGATTCATTAACCTTATTTAAGAACTTAGCATCTATAAGTTTATTTATATAATCAAGCTTTTGTGATGTTTTTTCACTAATTGTTTTTCCGGATGTGTTCTTGTTTGCAAAATACAAACCTGTTCCAACACCACCTACCACAACTGCCATGGCAAGCATTCCAAAAAAGAATCCAAGTAAAAAACGGTTCTTATTCTTTTTCATCATGACTCCTTAATTCAAGTTTATTTTAAATAATCCCAAGGATTAACATATGCCCCGTTCTTACGTACTGCAAAATGTAAATGGTTACCCTGTGATGCTCCTGTATTTCCTACAAGTCCAATGCTCTGTCCTGCGCTTACCTTTGTTCCTGCCGAAACTAAAAGTGCAGACATATGCATATATACACTATATACACCATTGCCGTGATTAATACCAATCCAGTTGCCTGCTGTTGTACTATAATTAGCCCACTCTACTGTACCTGAACCTGCTGCAACAATAGTGGTTCCTGCTGATGCTGGAATATCAATACCCTTATGAAATTCAGAACCTCTATATCCATATCCTGAAGATATAGTTGTATGTCCCGGAAGTGGCCATGTAAATCCACCGCCTGAAACTGTTCCACTACTTCCTGAATTTCCACTGTTTGAAGTATCTGTTGTGTTACTTCCTGTATTTGATGATGTATTGCTTGTACTACTATTTGAACTAGCTGCCTGCTGTTTCTTTGCTGCCGCTTCACGTCTTGCCTGCTCAGCAGCTGCCTGGTTTTTGCTCTGTTCTTCAGCAGATGCAACTCTCTTTTCCTGTGCACTGATTTCTGCTTCCAATTCATCAGAAGTAGCCTCATTATGTGCTATCAAATCTTCATAATTCTTAAGTTCCTGCTGCTTTGATGCTGAAAGATTAGTAAGCTTAGTCTGGTCACTCTTCTGCTGTGCATGTATTGTCTGAAGATTCTTTTTCTCAGTTACAAGAGTACTCTTTGCAGAAGCTATTTTCTCTTTAGTCTTCTTCATCTTATTAAGCATATCTCTGTCATACTGTGATAACTCTGTTATGTACTCTGCCTTATTTAAGAAATCAGTTATACTCTTTGAATTAAAAATCAAATCTATCATCTGAGTATCACCATTCTCATACATATATTTGATTCTAAGCTTCATGTCTTCATACTGCTCATTTATGCTAACCTGAGCCTTATCCAATTCCTTCTGAGTCTTAGATATCTTGTCTTCTGTTTTTGATAATTTCTGATTAGTCTTGTACATCTCTGTAGCCAAATTAGTTAACTTCTTATCAACTGACTGAATATACTCCTGTGCATCAGACTTAGATTTCTGTAGTTTATTATTTTCATCCTGAGCCTGTTGCTTCTGATTCTGCAAATCTGAAAGCTTATTCTTCTCATCGCTAACTGTTCCAAATGCATTAATTGGAATAGCAGTAACTGCCAATGCTGCCACGAGAACAAAACTTAATACTTTAGATTTTCTCATTACTTTCTCCTTATCTCTTTCCCTGTTAACTCAATTAACTTTATACCTTTAAGTGCTTTCTCATTGACACAATTGATCCTATTAAACCAATACCTGCTCCAATTCCAAGTCCTAATGGAACAAGAACCAAAAAAATCTGATGAACTGACGCAAAAGGAATACTGTTGCCAAGTACACCAAATTTAGTCATAATAAGATCAATTAATTTGTCATAAACAAGTCTTATTATAACAAGCGGAATTATTGAACCTAATAAACCGATTGTTACACCTTCTATAATAAATGGTGCTCTTACAAAACTATTAGTTGCTCCAATAAGCTTCATGATTTTAATCTCGTGTCTTCTTACTGAAATACCAATCATAACCGTGTTGCTTATAAGGAAAATACCAACACCAAGCAAAATAATAATCAATGCAATAGACGCATATCCTAACATTTTGCCAAAGTTTGTAAGAAACTCTCTTGTTGGGTTTGAATACTTAACCTGTCTTACACCCTGAACCTTTTCCATTGCTGTGGCAAAAGCTTTCTGGTCATTAATACTATTTAAATAAACTGTGTAAGATGCTGAATTAGCCAATGGATTCTCTTTTGAAAATCCTTCTGCCAAATCAGGATTATCTTTAAAATAATTCTTCTTAAAGCTTTCCCATGCCTGTTCTGCCGATGTATATTCATAGCTCTTTACACGAGAATCTGACTTAATTGTTTTTCCAATATCATCTATTCCCTGCTGGCTTAACCCTTCGTTAAAGAATATTGTTACCCCAACCTGTTGCTCAACTTTTTTTTCCATAAAGTTTACATTTATAATAATTGTAAAAATTACACCTATTAAAAATGTACATGCAGCAATAGTTCCTATTGATGCAAGGGAAAACAGTTTGTTTCTCTTTATGTTTACAAAACCCTGTTTTAAACAGTAGTTTGCTGTTCTAGTATTCATCTGTCTGTTCCTCCCCTTTGCTGTCCTCTACTTTTACACCTTTCTTCATAGTTATGACACGCTTGTTCATAGCCTTAACTATTTCCATGTTATGTGTAACAACAATAACTGTTGTTCCCTGCTCATTAACTTTTTCAAGCAGTTTCATAATCTCCCATGAATTTTCAGGGTCAAGGTTTCCTGTAGGTTCATCAGCCAAAATATACTGTGGTTTATTAACAAGTGCTCTTGCAAGGGCAACTCTCTGCTGCTCACCACCTGACAATTCTGACGGATTGGAACGATATTTTTCTGAAAGTCCCACCAAAGATAATACTCTTGCCACATTCTTTTTAATCTCTCTTGGTGACGCACCTATTACTCTCTGTGCAAAAGCAATATTTGAGTAAACATCTCTATCCTGTAACAATCTGAAATCCTGAAAAACAACTCCAACCTTTCTTCTATACTTAGCTGTTCCTCTTGATTTAAGCTTTGATAAATTAACATCATCTACCACTATTGTTCCCTCTGTGGGATTTAACTCTTTAAGAAGCAGTTTGATAAATGTTGACTTTCCTGAACCACTGGCTCCAACAACAAATACAAACTCTCCTTCCTCTATTTCAAGATTTAAATTGCTTAACGCCGGTGCACCGTTGCCATAAGACTTACTTACACCTTCTATTTTAATCATTATATGCCTCCTAATATTCTGCTCTAAATAGAAATATATAACACAAATGTGTGTTTTTTTGTGGGTGGGCAAAGCACGTAACAATCCTTGTAATAAAATTTTAATATATTCCCGAATTGAATTTGCTCCACTAGCACAATATGAAGGTCCATATGGGCCTTCATATTGCTACATTTTAACTATTTATTTTCTAAAAATCTGTGTTCTCCATATATTTCATGTACTTAACAACCATAAGAGCAATCTTAAATGTAATTGCATCCTCAAATACTCTTAAATCTAGTCCTGTACTCTTCTGCAACTTATCCAGTCTGTATACTAAAGTATTTCTGTGAATATATAACTGTCTTGATGTTTCAGATACATTCAAGCTGTTTTCAAAGAACTTATTAATTGTTGTTAATGTTTCTTCGTCAAATTCATCCGGTGACTTTCCTTCAAAAATCTCGCTAATGAACATCTTGCAAAGTGGAATTGGCAACTGATAAATTAATCTTCCGATTCCAAGATTATTGTAAGCAATTACGTTCTTAGTGCTAAAGAAAATCTTTCCTACATCAAGGGCCATTCTTGCTTCCTTGTATGAACGTGATACTTCCTTAATCTCCTTAACAATAGTTCCGTATGCTACAGTAGCCTTAACCATTGCCTCTGTGTTAAGCATGTCCACAATTGTCCTTGCTATCTTTTCAATATCTTCATATCCCTGTTTTTCTTCTAACTCCTTAACAAGAATAATGCTCTTTTCATCTACTGCTGTAATAAAGTCTTTCTTATTACCTGAGAACAATGTTCTAACTGTTTCTAAAGCAACACTGTCCTTTTCGTTCTTTGTTTCAATGATACAGACACATCTTCTTGCATCCACATCAATGTACAACTTCTTTGATCTATTATAAATATCAACAAGGAGTAGATTGTCTAATAATAAGTTTTTGATAAAATTGTCTTTATCAAATCTTTCTTTATATGCAACAAGCAGATTCTGAATCTGGAAGGCAGCCATCTTTCCTACCATAAATACGTCATCGCTTGTTCCCTGAGCTATCAGAATCAGTTCTAACTGGCTTTCATCATAAACCTTAAAGAACTGGTATTCCTGTACTGACTGGCTGTCTGCCGGAGAATTAACAAAGCTAATTATAGCATGTCCAAACTCATCTCCTAACTGGGAAGTACTGGCAATAATCTTTCCGTCTGTATCTGCCACATGTAAATCTACCCTTGAAATACTTTTTATTCCTTCTATTGTATTCTGTAAAATCTGATTTGATATCATAGGCCACTCCTTGTTCTAAAAAATTCGTACATTCTGTCAAACTATATTTTAAACTAGTTTATGACAAAAAACAAGAGAAAAGAGCTAATCAATAGTACTTTTATCTTGTAATTTTTGCCAAAAATCTTTTTACCCCCACTCTTGACAAAGAGCCTAATAAAAATTCCAAAGGAATTTCTTATTAAGTAAAAAAGACTGCCCAAATCGGGCAGTCTTTTGATAAATATATATATTAGTTTGTGATAACTTTTTCTGTATCCTTATCAAAGATGTGAAGTTTTGTAAGATCCATTGCCATAACAACTTCATCACCAGGTCTAGCTGTTGTACGAGCATTAACTCTTGCTGTACAATCGAATCCTTCAAGGTCAAAGTATAAGTATACTTCAGCACCAAGTAATTCGTAAATTCTGATTGTTGTCTTAAATGCACTATCAGGTGACATTTCGATGAAGCTTTCTTCATCATGAACATCTTCTGGTCTGATACCCATAACAACTGTCTTACCAACATAACCACCGTCAATAAGCCTTCTAGCCTGTTCAGCTGGTACTGTAATGTATGTTCTAGCCTGTCCAATGTGGAGCTTAACGTCAGCACCTTCCTGTTCAACTTCTGCATCGATGAAGTTCATCTGTGGTGAACCCATGAATCCTGCTACGAATAAGTTAACTGGCTTATCATATAAGTTCTTAGGTGAATCTACCTGCTGTACAACACCATCCTTCATAACTACGATTCTTGTACCAAGTGTCATAGCTTCTGTCTGGTCATGTGTTACGTAGATGATTGTTGCGCCTAATCTCTTATGAATCTTAGCGATTTCCACACGCATCTGTACTCTTAATTTAGCATCCAAGTTTGAAAGAGGTTCATCCATAAGGAATACCTTAGGGTTACGAACGATAGCACGTCCCATAGCAACTCTCTGTCTCTGACCACCTGATAAAGCCTTAGGCTTACGATCAAGTAACTGTTCAAGGTCAAGAATCTTAGCTGCATCCTTAACTAATCTTTCCTGTTCAGCCTTAGGTACTTTTCTTAACTTAAGACCAAATGCCATATTATCATATACTGTCATATGTGGATATAAAGCGTAGTTCTGGAATACCATTGCGATATCTCTATCCTTTGGTTCAACATCGTTTACTAACTTATCTCCGATGTATAATTCTCCTGATGAAATTTCTTCAAGACCTGCGATCATTCTAAGTGTTGTTGATTTACCACAACCAGATGGTCCTACGAAGATGATAAATTCTTTATCCTTGATTTCAAGGTTAAAATCTTTTACTGCACAGAATCCGTTTGGATATACCTTGCAGATATTTCTTAATGATAAACTTGCCATTTTAAAAATTCCTCCTAGTATTGAAATAGTTTCTCTATCTCGCGTCTGATTGTATTCTAAATCACTGACACTAAAAATGCTATATTGTAAATAAACAAAATAACAAAAAAATCTTTGTTAATATTGCATACAGCCCCTATTATTTATTTAAAAATATGTTACTTTCGCCAATGATTATACGGTGTTCTTTGAGCAATCTGCCGATAGCTCTTTTAAATTCACTTTTGCTCATCTGAAAATCTTCTCTAATTACCTCAGGTTTAGCCTTATCTGTATATCCTAACTGACCACCGTTATTCTCAATGTATTTATATATTTTTTCGGCATCTTCGTCCATTTGTAAATATGCTTTTTTTCTAAGTGAAAGGTCTAATTTGCCATCAGGTCTTACACTTTTTACTCTTGCCTGAATCTGCTGACCAATTTCTAATCTTGTTGTAAGCTCTTTCTTCTGTACAAGTCCGTGATACTTATTATCTACTGCAACAAAAACACCGTACTCAGGATTGTAGTTATAAACTGTTCCTGTTACAACATCATCAGGCTCATATGTTGAGGTACATTTTAAGAACTTATACGCCTTCATTGTTGCACATAATCTGTTACTTTTGTCCAAATATACTCCTACTAATACCTTGTCCCCTGACTTAATTGAAACTGTCTGCTCCTTGTATGGCAAAAATAAGTCTTTTTCTAAGCCCCAGTCAAGAAATGCACCATTCTTTGAAACTTCCTTAACTGTCAAAACTGCTGTTTCGTCTAATTCAACTAAAGGCTTGTTTACTGTTGCTATAAGTCTGTCCTGTGAATCTCTGTAAATAAATACCTTTACTTCATCACCAACATTTGCTCCTTCAGGAACCTGCTTCTTTGGAAGAAGCACCTGTTCTTCCTCTGTGCCAAGATATGCACCAAAATCTACCATTCTTACTATTTCTAATTTTTGTGTTCTTCCTAATTCCATTTTTTGTCTCTCCGTTCTATTTTTTATAGTTTACCTGATATTAGCACTTTTATAAAAAAGAGGTCAGACTTTAACGCCATAACCTCTTTTATCATTACATAAGCATTATTCTTGTAAGTGTCTCTCCACTTTGATTTTCGAAGCTAATACCTATTCCATTTTCTTCGCTATAAAGATATGGTGTAATAATTTCACCTTCCATAGCTTCTTTATTATACACAATATCTACCTCATGGCAAGGAAAATTTGTTGGTAAAAATTCTTCAGCCGCCCTTAAATAATTAGCATTGTTCATATGACCATTGCTGTCTATGTAAGTTTTTAAAACCTTAAACGACTCTAATTTTGTTCTTTCACTACTAAACCTAATCTTTCTTGACGCCTTTATATTATCAAATATTGGTTCCGGTTTATAAACACTTGAATCCTCTTCAGTAATTCTTAAAGGTTTTCGTGTCTGAATATCAATAAGAACCCAGAGGCTGTCTGCCTGAACAAGATAATCTCCATTTTCATCTTTTATGAAATACTGTCTTGAAGCAAACATGCTGCTAAACTTTGAAGGAGATGTGCCTATTGTTATTTTCTGTCCAAACATAATAGGTCTGTTAACTATAACTTTGTATGCAACAAGTACCCACGCCCTGGCCTCTCTTTTCATATAACTTACGCCACGACCAATATCTTCTGAATGAAAAGTGGAGCAATCCTGCAAAAGATTTAATATCTCATGCATTGGAACTTTTCCATTTCTGTCTGTTCTGCTGTAACTTACTGTTGTCTCATATGAAAACATTTATTGCCCCTCTTTCTTCTATTATTTACTTAGATGTTGTTGTTTCCGGTACAGTTGTTGTCTCCGGTGCCTTAGTTGTTGTTTCCGGTACCTTAGTTGTAGGCTGTGTTGTAACAGGCTTTGTTGTAGGCTGCTGTGCAACAGCTTCTACTACAACTTTAAGTGTTGCTGTTCTTGCAGTGTATGCCTGATTTGAGTACTGTGCCTTATATGTTAATGTATATGTTCCAGGTTTCTTTGTATCAACCTTTCCTGTAACTGTAACGCTGTTCTTAATATTTAAAGTATTACCCTTGTAATCCTTAACTGAAGCTACATAATTCAAAGGATTAAATGTGCTGTTCTGTTTAACCTTTACAGTTGTATTCTTCATTGTAAGACTTACCTTGTGGTCTTTTACAACGTATTTAATAGTCTTCTTTGCTGTCTTCTTATTTGTGCCCTTAACTTTATATGTAATGTAATATTTGCCCTTGTTTGCAAACTTAACCACACCATTCTTAATCTTAACTTTCTTCTTATTATACTTAACAGTAACTTTTATTTTCGAAGTAATATTCTTGCCTGCTGCTGTCTTTGCAGTAACGTTAGACAAAACATTAACTGAACTGTTTAAAGCTACATCAGGTTTCTTTACTGCGCCTGAAATAACAGGTTTCTTTGTATCTACTACTTTAAATGTTAAAGTCTTAGTCTTTGAGTTTCCTAAGCTGTCTTTTACTTTAAATTTAATCTTATACTTTCCTATTTTAGATGTTTTAATCTTACCAACTGTAGTAATCTTTGCATTTTTTTTCGTAAGAACGTTGCCTGCTCTGTCTTTTACTGTAATTAAGTCAGACAATTTAACTTTTGTTCCATACTCAATAGTCTTTACTTTTGCAGTAATTACAGGCTTATTGCTCTTGTATGGATTCTTAGGATCAGGATCAGTTGGATCCCAATCTGTAAACTTACCGTTTGTAATAGGTGTAAATGAAGGTCTCTTAATAGGATCATCCTTCTTTGTTCCTCTAAAAATTATAACCTTTGTTCCTAATGCACAATGATCATAAATCCACTTAGAATCTTTACATAAAAGTCTTACACAACCGTGTGATGCCTTCTGTCCCATTACATTGTATGCCTTAACTGACATTGTTGATTTATCACCATTCTTGTAATACCAAACTGAATGGAATAAGATGCCGGTTGTAATTCTTGTACAATACTGTGCATAACAATTTCCTATCATCTCATGCCATCTGTATTTAACAGGTGTATAAAATGTTCCCGTAGGTGTTTCATTACTTGGTGAACAAATCATAGCCTTTATTGCTTTTCCGTTTTTGTAAACTGTTGTACAGTTTGTTCCTAAATTAACTTTAATAACATAACCTTTGCTTTCTTTAGCTTCTGTCTTAACTGTTGCTGTGCCTGAAATACCAAATGCCATAACAACAATCATTAATACTGCTACTAATTTTGATGTGATTTTCTTCATATCATTACTCCTTTGCTTATTTTGAAGCCTTTTACGGCTTATTCCCTTTAACAGAATTCGCCCTTATTATACTATTTTATTTGGCAATATACAATCACAAACACCTAATTAGTTGTTTTTCATAAGTGGTTCATATATAATGTACTTAAACGTTTTTATTTCACAAAAACATCGTATTTACTTAAAATTTATATTTTATAATCCAAGAAAATGCACATAATATTATGGAGGCTTTTATGTTCAAAAACAAATTTAAACTTTTTATTTTTATGCTGGCAATTGGTTTCGTTCTCATAACATTGGACGTTAATGTTACAACTCCATTTAAATATCCACATAAATATAACAATTCAGGTTCGGTAATCGGAGAATTTCAGTATTATAACATTGCATCTAACTATAATGCCTGGTGCGATTACAAAGTTATTAACACAAGTTCAGAAAAAGCTGATGAAAATTCACATTATAATACAACAAATGATAATAGCTCAACCAATTCATCAACAAACACCGGTCAGAGCACGGCAAAAGTTATTGACCACGTTTATTTTGGAAATATTTCAGTAGATATTTTCAGTGATGCTTTAGGTTTTCTTCTTATATTTATTGCATGCTTAAACTTAGCTAAAGTTAATAACCGTTTCAAATACGGTTCAGTTACGACATTGTTCGCCTTAATTTTGCACATTGTTATTTTGGCACTTCCATTCTTCACTAACGGAATAGTTCTATGCAATACAGCTCTTGTTTTGGGACTGGCTTATCTTGGAAGCAATGTTATAACTACTTTTATGTTCAGTAGCGGACTTCTTAAGATGTGCACGGACATTTGCTGTAGAGATGAAAGAAAATGGTGCAAAATGATTTGGTTCGTTACTTTTGTTCTACAGATTTTAGTCACATTTGTTTTCTGGATAGGTTCAGATTTCAATATGCTCCTGGCTGTGGGCAGATTCTTTGAAGGCGTACTTGTATTTATGGTAATTGTTTTTTGGATTATTCTGAAACGTACATATTATTATTTAGAAAGGACATGGCTTAATTATGAAAAACAAAATTAATTTAGGAACAAAGTTTATTGCATTTCTTGCTCTTTTTATGTTTAGCATTTTGGCAATTAATGTTTCTGCCAAAGCAGGGCAAATGAAAATGCATGCCATTTATGTTGACAGGGGTGATGCCATTGTTATCGAAAGTAACGGACATTTTATGCTTGTGGATTCAGGTATTTCACAAACATCTGAAAAGGTACTTGCATATCTTAAATCTTTAAACATTCCGAATAAAAAAATTGACTACGTTATATCAACCCACCCTGACGGGGACCATGTTGGCGGTTTTCCTGCTGTTTTCAAAGAATATGAAATCGGTCAGGTAATTTACTCACCATGTACAAAACCAAGCAAAGACTACCTTAGTTTTATAAAAACCGTTAAGGAGAAAGATTGTCCTTTCAGGATTCCGGTGGAAGGTGAAAAATTCAAATTGGGCGATGCGACTGTGGAAGTGATTTATGACGGTTCACAAGGTTCAACCTATAATGAAGCCAGCATTGTTATGCGTGTCACATGCGATAACAAGTCTATTCTCTTAACCGGCGACCTTCCATCTACCATGGAAAATGAACTTCTTAAACAAGGTTATAATTTTAAGGCTGATGTTCTTAAAATAGGTCATCACGGTGCTGCCGCTTCATCATGTGCCAACTTCCTTGACGCAGTTGCTGCACAATACGCAGTTGTTTCCTGCGGAACTCCTGATATATGCGAATTTCCTAAGGAATCAGTACTTCAAAGACTTGCAAGACGTTTTATCAAATTATATAGAACTGCAGATGCTAATGTAGTTATTAATTTTAACAACGGTGTAATTTCTACTTCCAATAAAGAAAACAATCCTTTTGTTTCAATAAAAAAAGGTACGATAACATTGAGTAATAACGTTTTCTACGCAACAGGTAAACAAATCAAACCTACTGTCAATTTGTACGTTGACGGTCAGTTAGTTCCTGCATATCATTACAAGATTACTTATTCATCTAACATTAACACCGGTGTTGCCAAGGTTAAACTTACTGCAACAGAAGTTAAATACGTTAGCGTATGTTCAACTACATTTTTGATTTTGCCTAAGAAAGAAACACTGAAAGGTTCCGTTTCTTCTTATAACAGTGCACATTTAAGTTGGGGCAAGCAAGGTTCCGCAACAGGTTACACAATAATGTATTCCACTGACAAAACATTTAACACGGCATTTAAATATAAATACATTACAAAACCTGAAACTACAAATACTACTTTCAAAAATCTTAAATATAACACAAAGTACTATTTTAAAATCAGGGCATATAAAACAAATGTTGGCTACGGAAAATGGAGCAAAACAGTTAAAATAAAAACAAAAAAGAACCCTGCTCCTGCAACTGTAAAAATCAAGTCAGCAAAGAAATATTCAAAAACTTCTATTTATGTAAAATGGAAAGCTCAGACTGCCCGCGGAAAAAGTGGCTACTATGTCCAGTACTCCACTAACAAACGATTTAAGAAAAATACGAAAACACTAAAGATAAAAACAACTTGGCAAAACTCAGCTACAATTACAAAGTTGAAGAAAAAGAAAACATACTACATACGTGTTCGAGGATATAATAAGCACGGAAAAGGTAATTGGAGCAAGACAATTAAGGTGAAGTTGAAGTAAGAGATACAAAATCTCTTAACTTTTTGGCTTATTTCACAGATAATATTTATATAATAGTTTTTAGAGAATCAGGGCTGGTGCAATGCCAGCCCTGATTGACTTAATATTTTCTGTTTTCTTTCAGCTATTTTTTTCGGCTCCTTTTTTGGCTTTATTCCCCTTTATGTCTAACCCTATATATCACATAGTACACCGCGCCGCCAACGGTTCCGCCCAGCGTGTTGTACACCAAATCCGATATTTGGAACGTGCCAAGGTGGAACAGTAGCTGTGAAAACTCAATTCCAAAAGAAAAAATTCCAACTGCCACGGTAGACTTCCATAGAACTTTTCCAAGTCTTACATCACTTCCAAGAATCTCATCCTTAAACGCCCAAAGCAAAAGCACCGCAAAAGGCATAAAAAGCATAAAATTCTCAATAGGCTCCGTACACAAAGTGCCATCAGCATTATGAAGCCCCCATTTTCCCATAACATCGCCTAACGGATCAAACCAAATATCTCTATTCAAAATCGTTCTAAAAAGAATCATAGTAGAATAAAACACCAAAAGGAAAGCCCTTCTAAATGTAGAGCTTTCCTTAAAATTTCTAAACCATGTTCCAAAAATATTTTTAATCAGGCTTCCCTTCTTCCAGCCGTGTTCCCTTGCGTAAAGAAAAACAAACATAGAAACAAAAGCCATTAGCACTGCTGCGCCAAAAGGTTGATAAAGTGCAGTAAGCACCTCTTTTATAATGTTAGTAATAATATCATTTGCTTTGTCCATAGTAAACCTTTCGTATGGATAACTATTCTACCGCAACATATTGCTATCTGTTACCATACATCTTTTCATAATAATTCTGGTATTCTCCCGAAATAATAGTTTCCCACCATTCTTTATTGTCAAGATACCATTTGATAGTCTTCTTAATACCGTCAACAAACTTAGTTTCCGGCAACCAGCCAAGTTCGTTGTGAATCTTAGTAGGATCGATTGCGTAACGCATATCGTGTCCCTTTCTGTCAGCTACGTATGTAATAAGGCTTTCAGGCTTGCCTAATTCCTTACAGATAATCTTAACAATGTCAATGTTCTTCATTTCGTTGTGACCACCAACATTGTAAACTTCGCCAACTCTTCCCTTGTGAATAATCAAGTCAATTGCGCGACAATGATCTTCAACATATAACCAGTCACGAACATTTTCGCCCTTGCCATATACAGGAAGTGGCTTGTCATTTAATGCATTGGCAATCATAAGGGGAATCAACTTCTCTGGGAAGTGATATGGTCCATAGTTATTAGAACATCTACTGATTGTAACAGGAAGTCCGTAAGTTCTGTGATATGCAAGAACCAAAAGGTCAGCCCCTGCCTTTGACGAACTGTAAGGACTGCTTGTATGAATTGGTGTTTCCTCTGTAAAGAACAAGTCAGGTCTGTCAAGAGGAAGGTCGCCATAAACTTCGTCAGTAGATACCTGATGATAACGCTTAATACCATACTTTCTGCAGGCATCCATAAGAACTGCAGTACCAAGAATATTAGTGTTAAGGAACACTTCCGGGTTCTCTATTGAACGGTCTACATGACTTTCTGCCGCAAAGTTAACAACCATGTCAGGATGTTCTTCCTCGAAAAGTCCGTAAATTGCATCTCTGTCGCAAATGTCGATTTTGCAAAAACGGAAATTAGGGTTGTCCATAACTGGTTCAAGAGTGGATAAGTTACCTGCGTAGGTGAGCTTGTCCACACAAATAATTCTATAATCAGGATATGTATTCAACATATGAAATACAAAGTTACTTCCAATAAATCCGGCTCCACCGGTTACGATAATGTTCATTTCTTAGTCCTTTTTCTTTTATATGTAAAATATTTAACTTTCAAGGCATCTTTCCCAATTTTTGTATTTTCCTATTTTTATATAAATTATATCACCTTTTCCAATCTTCTATTCTTGAGATTATTCTCCTCTAAAAAACCTTAGATTTTTTAGGTAATTATTTCATGAGAACTAGCAAAAATCTTGGTACCTACTATTTGCCGTTTAGAACCTTAAAGTAACTGACAATTAAAAATAACTATAAAAATAATAACACAAGTCAATCTTTATTTCATCAATTTATAAATTATCTTTCAAAAATTTCTCAAACCTATTATAACTATCATATCGGTTGATATATGACCTGCACTAGTTCTTAGCCAACTCGAAACCTCTTAAGGTGTCCTATAAAATTAGAAAAGATTTAAGTTCTTCACATCCTTTTTCAACTTATGAGCAAATCATACATCAAATTCTATAAACATTCAGATTCTATAATTTGCAAATAACCAAGCCACACAAAAAAGCCCGGTCAACGTCTCTCCCCATAAGAGTTAAACATCGACCGGAGTTTCCGTTCAAAATAAAAATCTATTCATTCCTATGTCTAAACCTGTAAATTACGTAATACATAAGTCCTCCAATAGTTTCGCCTAAAGTATTGTAAACCAAATCCAATATATGGAAGGTTCCAAGGTGAAACAGCAGTTGCGAAAATTCAATGACAAATGAAAACATAACAACTGTCTTTCTTGCCACCCACAGGGTCTTTTTAAGTCCCGGCTTGTTCCCAAGAAGTTCATTTCTAAATGCCCATAAAAGCAGAGCTGCAAATGGGATAAATATATAAAACTCCTCTAATATCTCCAAGTGCTTTCGGGTTCTTCACTTCTTCTGAAATCCTCTTACTATTTTCAAATGCCAGCACCACACCACTCCAGGCAAGACTCTTACTTTTCTCTCTACGATCTATCATCAGCTCTCTGTTATACTCTCCGTTTTTACCAACTTTTAATTTATATCGGAACGGTAATCCTGTTTCTGTTTTAAATAGATAATCCTGAAACGCAATAACAGCTTGCCACAAATTTTCTTCTGATGGTATTTCCTTTAGAAGCCGAACCTGCTCTTGTCGAATCTTATATGTCCGGCACCGCTCCACATTTAGACTTATCTCTGCTGCATTATATTTTCATATTATTTTCTTTTCTTTTTATTTCTTTCACTTTTATCATAATAAAATTGTTCCCAAAGTTCTGTATCTCTTAAATTTGGATCCCAACCACTAGTACCTTCTTCTAAATTATATCGTTTTTCATATAAATTTGAGAATGAATCAACTATCTTTGCAGGATTTCCCGCAACAATAGCACCCTCTGGCACATCTTTTGTAACAACGCTCCCCGCACCAATAATTGCATTAGGACCAATCGACACATTTCCTACAATAATGCTATTTCCACCAATGAATACATTATCATATATTTCTATACAACTTCCATGTGTTTGATACCTCCCCCCAAATTTAATAGCAAATACCGAATTAATTACATCGTGCGTATAAAATGTAACATCTGCCGCAACTTTTACATTATTATGTATTTTAATAAGCTTTGGTTCATTTGGAAGTTTAATCGGCTGATATAAGACATTATCCCCCAGCTCAGCAAAAACATTATGCTGTTTTAGGTATTTCACTCTATCAAATCCTAAAATACATATTAGTATATACTTAATTTTCATCATTTTCTTTTGCCATAAATATTTCTTTAATTCATTCATCTACTCATACCTTCTTTCTTGTACAACTTTTTATAAAATCAACACCATATTGAAGCATCCATATAACTGTTTTTCTATACAAAAATATAATTGCAATTAAACAAATAAAATATCCTAAAATAGAAAAAATACTAAATGGATTAAATGTATTATAAAAAGCATAGAAACTCACAATCATTGTAAGCATGCAAAAACGAGTGACTTTAAAATCAACATAATAGTATCTCATTCCTAAAAGCGTTCTTAAAAGATAAAATACAATATATGAAATTCCTGTAGATATCGCAGCTCCTTGACATCCTATCTGAGGAACCAGAATTGAATTTCCTATAATATTTGTGACACACGCTCCAACTGCCACTAAAACTTGCAAATTACTTTTCTTCTTAAAAACTAACCCTGCAACTGTTGTCTCTGAAATTGTATACATAATTGGATTAAAAATCAGAAATGGTAAAATATATGCAGCTTCCCTATATTTAGAGCCAAGAAGGATTGCAAATATCTCCTTCACCAAGATTAATGAAATTCCTAAAAAAAACATTACCACTGTAATAATCTGATTTGCTGATTTATGAAACTGTGTGTCTTCTGGATATTTAGTGTAGTGTTCAACAGACATCGGAGCCCATAATGTATTAAAAGCAGTCTGTACAATTGCAAAAATATGTACTAATGTCATAGTTGATGAATAAATTCCTACTTCAGTATATGTACAATAGTAATTCAGAGAAATTTTGTCTATCGCTTGAAACAACGTAGTAACCCCCATTGAAAGGATAAAAGGAACTGAATATTTCATCAACTCACTCATAGAAACTGTACAATTACTTACATCTACTGTTTTAAAATTCCACATTGACTTTTGAGCAATAATACTCACCACCATACAAACAAAATAAGAAACAACTGTTGCAATAACTAATAAAAGTAAATAGTTTTCTTTTATTGTATAACATAATCCTAATGCCACTATAATGTATATTAGTTTTTGAAGTATTTGCAAAAGCGAAAATAATTTCACATTTCTTTCCAATCTTACAATTAATAGGCTAAACCTGTAAATTACTTGATCAAACGTAAATACACATAGAAAAAACATAATTAATGAATCAAATTCAAAATTAACAATATGAAATAATGACATTGCCATGACAATTATTGTAATTATCAAACTCGCAATTATCGGTATAACAATACATCTAAAAAGCAAAGCTTGTTTGTATTTCAAGTTTTCTTTTTCATAATAGTATCTTACAACTGCTTGGTCTAATCCCATACATAAAACCATAAGTGCAATTCCTGAATACATTGTAAATATTGATAATTGGCCATATTCACTTGGAGCAACAATACGAGTTATAACTGGTGTACTAAATAATCCTAATAATAAATTAAAAAATGTTCCTCCACCAATTATTGTAAATTGTTTTAAAAATCCATTTTTTTGCATTCTTAATCCTCTCTTTTATACTCTACAAAATCTCTTTCTTCAATTGGCATAATGTTTTTTATAAAGCGCCTACTATCTTTATCAGAAATAATTTTTGCTGGAACTCCTCCAATAGTACAATTTCCTTCAATAAAATCTTTATTTACAACAGAATTAGCTGCAATAACTGTATTATTTCCAATTACTATTTTTCCAAATATTTTTGCTCCCGGTCCGATGTATACATTTTCACCCAAAATTGGAGTATCTTTTTCTCCTCCTCCATTTGCCCCTATATTAACACAGGCATGTATCCGACAATTTGCTCCTACTTGTGCTCCACCGTTTACTACCACGGTCCCATAATGGACAATACACATTCCTGGGCCAAATGAATTTGGATAGATTGACCAACCTAATCTTATCCCCAATTTTTTCGTCCTTATCTTGTGATATAATACCATTATCTTTCCAATTAAATCTCTTCTACAATTTAAATAATACTCAAGTTTTCGAAGATGTACTTGAAAAGACCACATTTCTCCTAATCTAATTTTTCTAAAAAGTGATACTTTACTTCCAAATCGTGCATATTCATCACAAAGAAGATAATATTTTAAATCATGCTTACTTTTAATCATTTTCTTCACCTATTACACTTTACAATCTATTATCATAGCAAAAAATAAATCATATTTTTTATGTTTTAATATTCTTATTAAAACATATCACATAAATCTTTTTATTATTAATTTTTAATTATTAACATATCGAATTATCTTAGCTGGAATTCCTGCTACGATTGTATTAGTCGGAATATCCTTCACTACAACTGAGTTAGCACCTACTACTACATTATCACCAATTGACACACTTCCTATAACTTTACTTCCAGCACATAATGTTACCCTATCTCCTATAATTGCAACATCATCTCTAGACTTCAATGCATTGTTACCAACAGTAACATTCTGCATTATTTCGCAGTTTTCTCCTATTATAGCATTTGAATGGATGACAATCCCCCCTCCCCAATGAGGTAATCTTAACCCCCCACCAATTTTAGTTTTAGGTGATATTTCATAACCAAATTTAAAAGAATGATGATAATAAATACGATATACTATGCCTCGAATCAACTTGGGAGAATTTTCACAATAATTCGCAACTCTAAAAAAAATTAAATATTTCATAGGATCATACTTTTCCCATAAAATCAATTTTAATAACTGAAGGCTATTCAAAATATATCCTCTATTTTGAATCATATCTTGTTTTATTATTTCACCTAAATTCTTTTTCATTCAATATCTCTCCTTGATTGTAATTAATCATTTTAAACAAATCTGTCCCTAATCTATTGCATATAGCTAATAATTGTTCATCATTTCCTACTGCCCCAACATTATCCAGTGCTAATCCGTCACACTCAGTAGCCCATATATGTTTCAATTTATATGACTGAGATTTAGCCAAAACAACTGGTGTTCCTTTCATCAACTCCATAACTTTGAGCCATAAATCATCTGCACATATACAAGTATCTTTTATCGTATCTATATCTGTATATCGTTCACTTATGCAGTGTGGCGGATATAATACTCCTCCACATCCTGTGGCTATTAAATCAAAAGATTCCTCATCAATTTGTTCTTTTGTCGCTATATCCCATTCTGTATATTTTTTAACTTTCTTATCAGAGCTGAATAATATCTTATGTACTCTTTTGGCAGATATTGCATGAGGATGTTTTAAATACGATTGATATAAATCAGAAATTAAATATTTATCATATATAATATCATCATCAACTGTTATCACAATGTCTTCAGGATACTCTTTAAAAGCATATAAATACTTTTTATGTGATCGCATATCTCCATCTACCAATTTAACATTTACACCTTGTTTTTTAATAGAGTTTAATATCTTATCATCTACTGTTTCAAATTGCTCATTACTAAGATAAAGTACAATTCTATCTGGTTGTAATTTCTGACGTAACAAACTCCCTACAACCACTGGAAGCCATTTCTCCCTTGCCGGATATGTAGTAAATGATACTGTAATGTTCGGAATATTATTCCCCTCTTGTAAAGAAGGTTTATTTACATAAAATTTAATATATGACAAATAGCTTCTAATCTTTTTAAATAATCTCCATCCCACTTTCATACAACAATATAATAGATTTTCTCTTTCTTTTCTTATAGCCATACCAAGCTCCTTTTTTATAGATACAATACACCTACAATCTAACTATATCTCTTCATTTTCCCAAATATACGACTATTCTTATTTAGCATAATTGCAATCATAATTATAGCAATATTATCTCCTACTAAGGATAAATAATTTTCTGTTATTCCTATAATACATAGAACAATTACTACAAACGCTTCATACTTGTTAGTTTTTTCATAATTATACTTACCTAACTGGTAATATAATAAACTTAAAATAATTGCAATTATTAATCCCCAACAGATTAAAATATACATATAACTATTATCCAATCCACTCCAAGCTTCACCCGTACGAAGTGCTTGTGAATAAGATACTGTTTTAATAGTCTGTCCAAAAAGTTTAATACCATAACCTCGCAAATAATTTCTCATGAAACCTAATCTATATGACATCATAATATTTAATATATTTAGCTGAGATATATAATACCCCCCTTTGTAAAGCCAGGAACAAATGTAACAAACTATCATAAGTACCGGAAAGCATAATTTTGAAATCTGATAAAGAATTTTTCCTTTAAATCTATTCTCTTTTTTAAGCATTAAGAAAAATAAGGAAAGCACTAAACTCATAATAAATGCCATTCTACTATTAGTAAATAAGAAAACTGCTACTGCAATTGACCCACAAAATATAGTGTCTCTCCAATTCCAACGTTCTTTTTTTTGTAATCCAAATAATAGCATCCAAATAAGCGTACTATTGGCAAATGCATTAGCTGATGTAAAACCGTATGAATTTCTTATCGCATTTTCTCGATATACAACATCCGAAGGTATAATACCCATAACCGCTAAAGCAATAGTAAAAACTATCAAACAAAACAAACTTCGCTTTTCCCATTTTGCAATAGTACTAATCTCCATTCCCGAAGGGCAGGTCATAATTGCCATAAACATTAAAGCCAATGCATAATTATTAGTTATACTTGTTACTATTATTGTTACTATTCCCAAAACAAGTGATACATACATTATTCTTTTACTTACAGTTCCATTTATGAAAAAAATAATAATAAAAAGCAGCAAAGAAATTTTGGGAGTTAATGAATACAGCACTTCTTTTGGAATAAATAAAATATTCTGAATATTAGTTCCTGCAAGTGTCTGCATAATCAAATTAAAACAAATCGTAAAAATATATAATCCAATACAAAAATCTCCTTTTGAAATTTTAATACTATTATTCATCCTATACTCACCTTATTTCTTTATTCTATAATTTTTTAATAACGTTTAACCATTGTTCCGTAATTTTATCGGGTGAAAAGTCTTTTCCACGATTTGTTATACGTTCTTTATAATCCTCCCTAAGTTTCTGATTATTTAGCATTTCAATAATTGCATTTGCCATACACTCTTCGCTAAATTTCAACGGATCCATAGATGAATATTTTTTACCATCCATAGGAGGAACTAATACACCATACTGTGCATAATCAATATCTGATACAAAAGAATCAAAATCTTCTTCAGGACTAAGTAATTCCTTTGGACCATATGGACAATCCGCAGAAACAACAGGAAGTTGACATGCCATACATTCAATTAAAATATTTCCCAATCCTTCAAAAACAGATGGAAATGCAAATACACTGGCCCGATTTAAATATGGATAAGGATTAGCCTTAAAACCATATATGAATACATTATTCTCCAGATTCAAATCTCTAATTAGATTTTTAAGATAATCTTTTTCCTCTCCTTGACCTAAAATCACAAGCTTCGCATCAGAAATTTCGTCAACAACCTTCTTAAAAGCTCTAATTAAATGCCACTGTCCCTTTTGGATGTTTAATCTTCCAGCAGTTATAACAATTTTTTCTTTATTCTTCTCAAAAAAATTCTTTTCTTCTATCGAAAAAACATCTTCTCTACATTTTTTTTGAATAATCTCTGTATAACATGGATTATAAATAGGTGTAATAATATCTTCTGATATATCAAAGAATTCTACTAAATCCTTTTTAACCATCTGTGATAAAGATACTATTGCATCTGCCTTACTAAAAACCCACTTATTCTTCCAAAGATGAAACTTTGTCGGATTAGATGACGACCTTTTATTTCTAACTGAAATAATTATCTTCTCATTTCCCTTTGACAAAACATTTGCAAGATCTGGTTCTGCCATAAAACTAATACAATGAGTAGGTTTAAAATCTTTTTTTATTTTTTTAACTTTTTTATAAGCATTATAGTGCCATAAAACTTTAAATTTGCCTTTATTCTCTGGTAAATTTAAATCAATCGTCTTTGCTGTTGTCCCATACGTATTATTTTGACCACTTAGCACTACAAACAATACTTCTGCAAATTTTGAAAGACAGCCTGCAAGATTAGTGGCAACTCGTTCAGCACCACCACCTGTCAAATTTTTAGATATAATCATTATCCTATTCTTCATAATTAATTTCCTCTTTTTAATCTTCTATACAGTTCAATTATCATCGTTTTTCTTGCTATTTTTTTTATATTATATAAAACTTTATATTTTCTTCCCCAACCAATATACTTAATTAAAATATCTTCAAATTCTTTTTTCTCATAATCCTTCCAAAATTCTTCATATTGTTTAGGCATTTCAGTAGGCCTTTGGAAATTATCTTGATACTTAATAAATTCTCGGCTTTTCGTTTCAATAAGAAAATCATGATTTTCTCGGCATTTTTCCCCAATTCTAAGTATCAATATCCTTGCCACTTCAGAATTACAAAGAATCAACGATACTCCATCTTTATAATTTCTGATAGTTGTATCAATATATTCAATTCCCCAATAATCACCCAATGTAATATCTCCATTTCTTTCTTCAGAAGCAAATGGGCATTGAAAACATCCTTTTTCAATACTATATGCACTTAAATGAAGCTTAGAAAATACCGATGTTTCTGGAGTATTAATTAATTTTTTATGAGAATCAAATTCTGCATAACCCGGATAAGCCTTCCATCCCTCTGGTTTATATCTAAAACAGAATCTCATTAGTTTAGCTTTATTATTTTTTTCCAACCATGCAATATAATCTTTCCAAACCTGATTTTTTGCCGTTCCATGACAAAGCAAATCAATGGTAAATAATTTTGAATCAAGTTGTTTCTTTTGTATATATTTTTTTATTCCATATATTTGACATGGTGTTCCTGAAACTAGAACCCATTTTCCTGCTCTTAAATCTTTCTCTATATCTCCTATACACTGTGAAAAATCACTTCTTACATATTTTGCACCTTGAAATATATGGCATTGTTCAGCACCATAAACTCCAAGGTGTCTTACTGACATATCTTCTAACATCGAAGCACCATAAAAAGCAACATTTCCTTTTCCGTGTAGCATTTCAAATTCTTGGCAAATGCGGATAAATGCTCCACCGGAAGAGCTTTTCATTATTTCACTTTTGATGTTTCTATAAGCAAATACCTTCATCATATTTCCTAATTACCTTTCTTATATACTGCTGAGAAATAATCCTTTTCCCATCAAGTATTTCATCTACTGATTTCCAGTCAATCTTTTTTTGAAAAACACAATTAATATCATTTTCATTGTATACCATTCGACTATCAATATTTAGGATTTTTTGAAGATTAATAATCCTGCTCATCTGTGCTTTTCCGACTTTAGGAAATGTAAAAAATGGAACATGATATAATATACTAAACACACTACTATGAAATGAATCAGTAAAAACATATGATGCATTTTTAATAACACTAATAAATTCATCTGGCCCAGCATCCCAATATTTAAAATCACCAAATTTAAAATCGTACCATACCGCATATTCCGGTTCCATAAATGGCATCGTTATTATTTTTAAATTTACTTTTTTTGCAAATTTCTCAATCATACAACGTTGCTCTTTCGTACCTCTTAACATATATACAAAAATATACGGCTCTTTAAATTTAGATTCCGGGCACAATTTATCCCATACACTTTTTTCTACCATTAGCGTGGGATCCAAAACTGTTCTGCATTGATTCGTCCCGATAATATTATTTATTAACTCTGTTCCTGTTTCTTCCCGACAAGAAACTCCATGAAAACGTCTCAAATTTTTTCTTATAACTTTCGCTTCTTCTTCACTTACTCCATCTACTCCAATACTCGGAGCATAAGAAAAGCGTAACTTTATATCATCTGAAAATCCAAGCCAATACATACTATTTATATCTGTTAAAGTAGGATTCCATACCTGATCACTTCCACATACAAATCCTTCATATTTTTTATTTGCTTGAGCTATTGTATCTTCGGAATATTGATTTGAAGAAATTCTTAATTTTTCATCTGTAAATTTTTGAATATTAAAACTTCGATTACGCAATTTTTTCATTCCAAACTTCCAAAAAATTCGTTGTATAGTTTTTTTTATCCCTATTGTTTTTATTTTATCAATCAAATTATCAAACGAAGCAATTTTTTTTCCATATTGATTTATAATCTCATACGAGATACCAGGAATACTATTTAATTCTTCTTGCAATGCGTATGCCTGTAAAATTGATCCATAATTATTTCTCCACCATGTAAGTCCAGCTAATTTCATTTTTTAATCCCCACATTTTATTCATTTTCAATATATATGCTACGCAATTGCTTCGCTCCCTGTTTAATATCAAATCCTACTTGTACTATCTTTTTCTGGGCATTAATTGAACTATTAATTCTATCATTATCTCTTATCATTTGAATAATATTTTGTGCCCACTCTTTTGCAGAATCATTTAATGATTTAAATCTAACATTATCCATAAACACACAATCCTTAGTAATTGTATCTGACAATATACATGGTAATCCATTTATTTGCCACTCTATCGCTACTAACGGCAATCCCTCAAATAACGATGGTAATAACATACCATCCATCATTTGCAAATAATCAGTTACTCTGTCTGTTGTACCTGTAAATGTGATATGTTCATTTAAATCTCTAGCCTGATATTCAATTTTTTTCTTAAGAGGGCCATCACCAATCAAGAAAAAGTGAGCTTGAGGTTCTATTTTCAATATTTCATGTAATATCATCAATAAAAATTTATGATTTTTTTGTTCAAAAAAGCCTCCAACATGTCCTATAACTAATTCTTTATGTATATTATATTGAGTTCTCAATTTGTTTCTAATTTGTTCATTATAGACGTATTTTTCTACATTTCTTCCATTTTGCAATACTGTAAATTTTCGATTTTTAAATAACCATTTTCCTGCATTCACTCCACATGCTAAGGCATCTGTATAACAACAATTAAAAACTGGTCGTAACAATTTGTCGGCTTTAACTTGATTGCATCTAGTATTATGCGAATGTGCAATTCTTTTTTTACATCCTCCTATCCAGCCTGCAACCATCTCAATAGCTAAAGTTGCACTATTACCATGTGCATGAATAACTTCAATTTTATTTTTTTTAATAAATGAAATTAGTCTTAAAAAGTATTTCAATGTGTCTTCTCTTCTTGATGGTAAATGTACAATATGACATCCTAGTTTCTCTAATTTTTCTATAATTGTCGGCTCAGCTTTTATAGTTGCCACAATATAAATATCCAAATCTTGTAAATCCATTGCCTCAAGATATGATACAATAACATTTGTAATCCCATCATAAATTAAACCAACAGTACTAGTAATAACTATTTTCTTCATTCATTTAACCTCAAATTAACTCTTTTACTAATTTCTCTAATTCCACATTAAACTTAGCATTATTACTACTCATCCCATGTCCCATTTTCGCAACAACTTGATCGTAATTTATTATAACATCTCCCAGCGTTTCAATATCCTCTACAGGTATAATCGTTCCCATCCTCTGGGATACATTTCGAGCAAACTCTACTTGATGGTCATTTACATGCTCGTTAAATTGATGCTGTCTAGGTACAACAATAGGTGTTTTCCCAATTTGAAGTGGCATAATAAAACTTGCTGGTCCACCATGAGTAATTACAATTCTTGCATCTTCCACATTCTTAATCATCTGCTGATAGGGAATTAATTTGCTCCATTGGCAATACTTCGGTTCATATGTACTAAATCCTGTCTGGATAATCACATCCTCTTGTATTACTCCATCTTTTTTTAATTCATCTATCTTTTGAACTAACCGATTAAATGGCTGCTCATGTGTTCCTACTGTTACAAAAATCATTTCTCTTTTTCTCCTATTTAGAATATACTACCTAGATTAATCGCCTTAGGATAAACCTTCTTTTGTTCTTCCCATTGAACTATGAATTTATCTACAATGGGATATACCATCTTTCCTGTCATAGTTGGCTTATCAATACGATCAAATACCTCAATATAAATAAGCTTAGCTCCCATTATTTTTCCAAGATAAAAAAATGGAACTGCCACTGCTGCACCACAAGAAATAATTAAATTCGGCTTTTCTTTCCGTAATACGTTCCAAGCAATTTTTGTATTTTTAATAAGGGCTTTGAGACTTCGATTAGTTGGGTAATAACAAGAATACATTTTTTCTCTTTCTAAAAGACTTTTAGCATCTTCTTTATCAAAAGTGACCCAAAAATGCTCTTTATCTTTCCAGAAAGGTTTCAACATATATAGGTGCGTCAAATGCCCACCAGATGAGCCAACCAAACAAACTTTTATTTCTTTATTTTTTTTCATCTGACTCTCTCCTATTTCTTAATCTCTCTGGAAAATATCTCTCGTATAAACCTTATCATTCACATCATCCAAGCACTCATCATATCTATTCGCAATAATTGCCTGAGACATTTCCTTAAATTTCTCTAAATCATTTACAACTACGGAACCAAAGAATGTTTCTCCATTCTTTAATGTTGGTTCATAAATAACAACTGTTGCACCTTTTGCTTTAATACGCTTCATAACTCCCTGAATACTACTCTGACGGAAGTTATCAGAATTACTCTTCATTGTTAAGCGGTATACACCGATCGTTACTGGTTTTTCCTGTGATTCGCTCCATTCGTTATCCTCACCATAACCATAATAACCAGCTAAACGAAGAACTCTGTCTGCAATGAAGTCTTTTCTTGTTCTGTTGCTTTCAACGATTGCTTCAATTAAGTTTTCCGGTACGTCTGCATAGTTGGCAAGTAACTGTTTTGTATCTTTTGGTAAGCAATATCCACCATAACCAAAGGATGGATTGTTATAATGACTTCCGATACGTGGATCAAGACATACACCGTTGATAATCTGCTGTGTATTTAATCCCTTACTTTCTGCATAAGTATCTAACTCATTAAAATAAGCAACACGAAGTGCCAGATAAGTATTGGCAAATAACTTAACTGCCTCCGCTTCTGTAAATCCCATAAATAAAGTATCAATATTTTCTTTAATGGCACCTTCCTGTAATAATGCTGCAAATTCATGTGCCGCATTTACCAACTTTTCATCGTTTAAATCTGTACCTACAATGATACGGGAAGGATATAAGTTATCATATAAAGCTTTGCTTTCTCTTAAGAACTCTGGACTGAATATAATATTTTTACTTCCTGTTTTTTCTCTGATTGACCGTGTATAGCCAACTGGAATTGTAGATTTAATAACCATGATTGCTTCTGGATTGTATTCTATAACAAGTTTAATAACTGCTTCTACAGCAGATGTATCAAAGTGCTGTGTTGCAGAATCATAATTTGTTGGTGCTGCAATTACTACAAAGTCTGCATTACTATATGCTTCTTTTGCATCAAGTGTCGCTGTAAGATTTAGATTTTTCTCTGCTAAGTATTTTTCGATATAGTCATCTTGAATTGGTGACTTTCTGTTATTAATTAAATCAACTTTTTCTTTTACAATATCTACAGCCATTACCTTATGATGCTGTGATAATAATGTTGCAATTGACAAACCAACATATCCCGTTCCAGCAACTGCAATCGTATAATTTTTTGTCATTTTTATTCCTCCATCTTTTGCAAGCATTCTATTTTCCATGCAATCTTTATATTTATAACTTATCTACATCTAGACTTTCGCAACCTATTCTCTATAAAATAAGCTGCTTATAGGATTTACATTGATCCATCTTTCTTAAACACAACTAATACTGTTTTAAACAGAATCTTTATATCTAGCCCAATGTTCCAGTTTGTGATGTACTCTTTATCAAGACGAACTACTTCTTCAAAATCGGTAATATCACTTCGTCCGCTTACCTGCCATATGCCAGTGATTCCAGGCTTAATTGCCAATCTTGCACGATAGCGAAGCTCATACAGATTCGTTTCTGAAATAAGTGGCGGGCGAGTACCTATAATCGACATATCGCCTCGTAATACATTAAAAAATTGCGGAAATTCATCTAAACTTGTTCGTCTGATAAAATCATCGATTTCTGTCTTATGTGTCCCATCTGGAAGTATCTTATTTCCGATAACACGAGGATCAAA
>ERZ773185.130-NODE-130-length-69794-cov-18.796398_pt1 | contig 69794 bp, 56 predicted proteins | sample MGYA00580531_ERZ773185 | MGnify/ENA primary metagenome ERZ773185 (study PRJEB29015, sample SAMEA2737799) | human gut metagenome | biome: human gut; feature: human-associated habitat; material: faeces | place: China | collected 2012 ...
TTTAATTGGTATATTTCTATTATACCATATTGTCTAACAAAAGGGGAGCATTTCAGTAAGCCGCTTTTGTTTTACCTCTGTTTTTATTTTCTCCGGAGCACTGCCCCTGTGCCGCAGCAGCCCAGAAATGCTACCAGATCGGCAATGACAATGGTTGCCCCCACCGGCGTGGAAGCCAGTATCGAGATCAGCAGTCCCACTACAGCACAGACGACGGAGATCACCGCTGCACAGAAAATCACGCCGCGGAAACTCCGGAACAGCCGCATGGCGGACAGTGCCGGAAAAACGATCAGTGCGGAAGTCAGCAGAGAACCTACCAGATTCATGGCAAGGACAATGATAACTGCCGTGACTACTGCGATCAGCAGGTTGTACATGCCGGCACGGATCCCCGTGGCTGCGGCAAAGGTTTCGTCAAAGGTGACGGCGAAAATCTTGTGGTAGAACAACAGGAAAATCGCCATGACGACCACAGACATGCCCACGCAGAGCCAGACATCGCTTTTCGAAAGCGTCAGGATCAGCGTGGAGCCAAACAGCGTGCTGCACACGTCGCCGGAGATGTTGGCGGAGGAGGAGAACAAGTTCTGTATCAGATAGCCGATTGCCAACGCACTGACAGACAGCATGGCAATGGCAGCATCGCCTTTGATCTTGGCATTCTGGTTGGCACAGAGCAAGATCACTGCACAGACCACTGTGACCGGCATTACCAGCAGCATGTTATTGCTGAGCCGCAGTACCGTGGCAATGGCAAGTGCCCCGAATGCCACGTGAGAAAGTCCGTCCCCGATGACGGAAAATCGTTTCAGCACCAGCGTAACTCCCAGCAGGGAGGAACACAGAGCGATCAGTACCCCTGCGATCAGGGCGTACCGGACAAATGAAAATGACAGATACCCTGTCAGCTGTTCCCAGATACTCATGCTTCTGTCCCTCCTGTGTATGCCTGTCCGATCTTGCTGCGGAGATAGTCCTCTTTGGTGCCGAAAAACAGAGGCGTTTTGCTGATGTGCAGCACGTGGGAGGCGTATTTTACAGCGGCTTCCATGTCGTGGGAAACCATGAGAATGGTGATGCCGTCTTTCCGGTTCAGCTGGGCGATCAGCTCATACAGCTCCAGCTGTGCCTTGGGATCCAGCCCCGTGACAGGCTCGTCCAGTACCAGCATTTTCTGAGTTGCCCCCAGAGCCCGTGCCAGAAGCACCCGCTGCTGCTGGCCGCCGGAGAGTTCCCGATAGCACCGCTTTGCCAGATGCGTGATGCCCAGCCGTTCCATGTTGTCCAGTGCCAGCTGCTTTTCCTGCTTGGTGTAAAACGGACGGAAGCCGCTGTGATTCAGGCAGCCGGAACGGACGATTTCCAGCACCGATGCGGGAAAGTCCCGCTGTACTGCCGTCTGCTGGGGCAGATAGCCGATCTCGTCCGGCTGTAATCCGTCGCCGGTGGTAATGGTTCCCGCCATAGGGGATTTCAGCCCCAGAATCGCTTTCGTCAGCGTGCTTTTGCCGGAGCCGTTTTCTCCTACGATATAGAGGTAATCTCCCGCCTGCACGGAGAAGTTCAGGTGTTCGATGACCACATTGCCCTCATAGCCCAATGTGACATCTTTTCCAATGAGTTGTGCCATAGATTTTCACGCCCCCTCAAGAGTTCAGTGCCTGTTTCAGCACATCATAATTTTCCTGCATTTTTGACAGATAAGTAACGCCGGTATCGATCTCCTTTTGCGAAACTGCCTGTAGAGATTGCAGCGTCAGAATTTTCCCGTCTGAGCCGGCATTTTCCAGAATGGTTTTCGCCAGTGAGGAATTGCTGCCCTCGGTGACCAGCACACAGGGCAGATGCAGAGATTCCACCTTTTCCGATAGGAATACAATGGTTTCAAAGCTTGCTTCTGTTTCTGCGGAGCAGCCCGGAAATGCGGCGTAATAAGTCAGTCCGTAATCCTCCGCCAGATACCGGAACGGAAAGCGGTCTGCCACCACAATGGTATCCCGTGCCGCCTGCGAAGTCATTTCGGTAAAGTCGCTGTCCAGCTCCTGTAATTTCTGGAGATAGTCGGTGCAGTTCTGGTTGTAGATGTCCTCATGTGCGGGATCTGCCTTGCACAACGCCTCTTTCATGGCAGTGCATGCCAGTGCAGCCCGCCGCAGGGACAGCCACACATGTTCGTCCAGTTCTGGCGGCTCCTCGTGGGAATCGCTTTCGTCATCGTGGTGGTCGTGTTCATGTTCGTGTTCATGTTCTGCCTGCATGCCCTCTGCCAGTACTTCCTCGTCAGCGTCAGCGGCTTCTGCCATGGAAACCAGCTGTGCGGTGCGGTTCTCGGTGGTGTCCAGCACGTCGTTGACCCATGTATCCGAAACGCCGCCTACGTAGCAGAACACATCTGCCCTGGCGATTATGGCAATGTCCCGTACAGAGGGCTGATAACTGTGCAGGTCTGTGCCGTTTTTCACCAGCAGTGTCAGGTCTACGTTGTCCACGCCCTGTGTCAGCTGTCTTGCCCAGTCGTATTCGGGAAAAATGGTGCAGACAACTTGCAGCCGGTCGTCTGTTTTCGGCAGCGTTCCGCCGCAGCCGTTCAAAAAAAAGCTCCACCCGAAGCAGAGCATCAGCAAAAAAGCCAGTTTTCGTTTCATATTCTCTCACTTCCGTCTGTTGGAATTGCAGCATTTGAAATTGAAAATGATTTTCATATTCGTATTATAACATAGGAACGAGGGTTTGTCAAGGGGATTTTCAGAGAAATTTGCAGGAACCTGCTGGAAACACTTGACGAAACGAGAGAAATGTAGTAAAATAAAAAAGATAGGGGAGTGCAGCCCGCGTTTTGTGCGACTGACATTTCGCGGCGGCTTCCCACAGGATACGGAAAGGAGCAGATCACGATGCTGACAGAGAAGATGACTTATACGGTTTCTGCCGTTACCCCGAATACACAGGTGGGAGATATTGTATATGTAAAGGAACTGGATTCCGGAGCACATGCGATCGGAGAAGTAGATCGTATTTATGCCCATGGCGTACACATGGACCTGTATATGGCAAAACGGGTGTCGGAAAATACCTTTGAGGTTTCACGCCGGCTGTATCCGGAATTTTTCAATATGCACATGGCAACTGCCAATGAAGCTGCGAACACACAGAACACGCAGAATACACAGAGCAGTGCACAGTGAACTTTGACAAGACAGATGGAACTGTACAGAGAAAAGCTGCCGGTGGGAAATGATTCCGCCGACAGCTTTTTTGTATGTTTGCTGTGAAAAGTGTTATATTATAATAGTAGTGTTACGCGGTGGCCTTTTGCCGTTTCCAGATGAGATGCAGCAGCCAGCCCAGGAAGAACGCCAGCACATCGCCGAATGTGGAGATGATTCGCATGGTAACGGCGTAGAGCATAATGGTGTTGGTGTCCAGAAATGTGCTGCAGGTGAGCACCATGACTGCTTCGCGGACACCGATGCCGCCCGGAGCACCGGGGGTGATGAAGCCAATGACCCACGAGAACAGGTAGGTTCCCAGAAACAGCCCCATCTGTGCCCGCGGAACGTCGAACATCAGGAACGCCGGCACGGCATACATGGTGGCGGAGAACAGGTATTGCAGCACGTAGAGCAGGAAAACGCCAACGACCCGCAGCAAAATTTTCCGGTTCAGCAGTTTGCGGTACTTTTCGAAATACCGCCGCAGCGGCTCCCGAAACTTCCAGCGGAGCAGGAAAAACGCCAGCACCAGTACGGCAATACCGATGCCCAGCACCAGCAGGAAATTCTTCTCATAGGTGCGGATCAGTCCCACCATGTCTTTTCCCATGAGCAGCAGGATCCACACCAGCGGAGCCACCAGCGAACACAGAATTTCCAGAACGGTGGCACAGGCAACGTCCACGTGGCTGATGTGCAGGTCTGCGGCAAGCTGGTTTCGTCCCACGTACTGGAACACATTCCCTGGCACGTATTTCATCAGATTGCACTTGGTGTATACCGGCAGAGCGTCTTTCATGGCGATTTTCTTGCCGGACAGGATTCGCACAAACTGCACCCACGGGGTGGACATGAAGAAGATAATGGCAGTCTGTACCAGCACACAGCCGGCAATGATGCCCAGCGGTTTGCCGGAAGCGAACATCGACCAGTCCACGTCCATAGTCACGATCTTCTTGATGACAAAGACGAATGCCACCACGGTGATCAGCGTACCGATCAGCTTATAATATTTTTTCAGGAATTTCATAAAACAACCCTTTCTGCATGGAGTGTTCCGAAAGGAACAACAGCTTCTATTGTATCATGTTTTGCGGAAATTGTCAAACCGGAGCAGGTGAAAAATGTAGAAATGAAAGCACAGGCAGATTGACAAAAATTCACAATTATGTTATGCTATAGGTTGTAAAGGAAACGCCGAATAAAGTTTATTTTCCCTCGAAAGGAGTTATTTATGAAATTGCGTTATCTGCTTCTGCTGCCGGAACTGGTGCTACTGTTTTTCTTTGTATTTCCGATCTGGAAGCGAATCTGCAATCCGGGCAATCTCGCCGGCATTCTGGTGTGCCTGTTTCTGCTGTTCGTGACCATATTTCCGCGGAAATTTGCCCATATCGTGCAGCGGTGCTGGGAACCGCTGGGCGGCAAGATCGGGCTGTCTGCGGTAGGGATCCTGCTGGCGGCAGGGCTGACCTTTTCCGCTGTGATGTCTGTGCAAATGGTGCGGACGATCTGCACGAAACCGACTGCACCGGAAACCGTTGTGGTGCTGGGCTGCAAAGTCCGCGGCACCCGTCCTAGCCGTATGCTGATACGCCGGCTGGAGGCGGCACAGGCATATCTGGAGGAGAATCCCGACGTGCTGTGCATTACCACCGGCGGACAGGGAGCCGGAGAAGACGTGCCAGAGGGACAGGCCATGCGGGACTGGCTGATCGGGCACGGCATTGCCGCAGAACGCATCATTGCGGAGGATACGTCCAAAGATACGCAGGAAAATCTGGAGCATGCGGCGGCAATTTTGCAGGAGCAGGGGCTTGGGGAACAGGTCGTCATCATCACAGACGGCTTTCACCAGTATCGGGCATCGCTGCTGGCGAAACGTGCCGGACTGCAATCGGAAAGCGTGTGTGCCAAGACCAACCCTCTGTATGTGCCTACCTATTGGGTGCGGGAGTGGATGGCACTGTTTCAGCTTCTGGTGCTGGGGCATGGTTAAGGAAACACTGAATAAAGCCCGCTTGACGGCTTTGCACGCAATCTGCTTGCAGATTTTCCGTCATATTGCCCAGAAATCCCTTGCCATACGGCAGTATGCCTGCGGAATTTCTATGCAATCTGCCGAAAAATCTGACTACGCATCTTACGCACAAGCTTTATTCAGTGTTTCCTTAAGTTTTAGTACATAGGCAACAATGCACAAACAGGAATGGAGGGAATCTCATGTTACAGCAACTGACACCGCGGGTGTACCAGCTGGATTTTTCGCAGGAACAAGACCGCCCCGTGCTGGGGTATATTCGGGGCGACCGGTTTTCCCTGATGGTCGATGCCGGCAATTCTCCGGAACATGTGCAGGCATATCTTGCCGCCGTGGAGGAGTCTGGTTTTTGTCAGCCGGATTTTGTGGCGTTGACCCACTCTCACTGGGATCACTGCTTCGGGCTGGCATCGCTGCCACTGCCGTCCATTGCCTGTGTGCAGACAAGACAGTCACTGGAAATGGTTTCCCGCCTGCAGTGGACACCGGACGCATTGGCGGAAAATGTGCGGAAAGGCATTGTCCCTCAGCTGTGTGCTCCGCGGATCCAGCTGCACTTTCCCGATCCGGAGAGCATTCGGGTGGCACTGCCCACTATGGTTTTTTCCGAGAGCATGACGCTGGACTTGGGGAACTGCACCTGTGAACTGCGGCATGTCACCAGTGCCCACGCCCGCGATACGGTGATCGTCTGGGTGAAAGAAGAACAAATGGTATTTCTGGGGGATGCGGTGTATCAGGAGCTGGTGGGCGATGTCTGGGTGGAGCGACCGGAAAAGCTGCGAAAGCTGATACAGGAACTGGAACCGCTGGACTTTCAGCTGGCACAGCCGGCACATCAAAAGGCAATGACAAAGACCGACCTGCTGGCGTGGTTCCGGCGGCGGTTGGAAAGGACGGTGCAGTCATGACAGATGCGGAACTGGCGAGAGCCATTGCTGAAAAGGCGGCGGAGCAGGGCGGCACAGTGTATTTCGTCGGCGGCTGTGTGCGTGACCGGCTTCTCGGACTGGAAAACAAGGACATTGACATTGAGGTGCACGGCATTCCCGCCGAAGCACTGGAACAGCTGCTCTCCGAACTGGGAGCGTGTATGAAAATCGGGAAAAGCTTCGGCATTTACGGCTTGAAAGGACACGCGTTGGACATTGCCCTGCCCCGTACCGAACGGCGTACCGGCGTAGGACACCGTGACTTTGCCGTGACTTCTGACCCGTTTCTGGGCACCTATGAAGCGGCAAAACGGCGGGACTTCACCATGAATGCCCTGATGCAGAACGTGCTGACCGGCGAGATCATCGACCATTTCGGCGGCAGGCAGGACTTGCAGGACGGCGTACTCCGGCATGTGGACGATGTGACATTTACAGAGGATCCGCTGCGGGTGCTGCGGGCGGCACAGTTTGCGGCACGGTTTCAGTTTTCTGTGGCGGCGGAAACGGTGGAACTCTGCCGGCGTATCGACCTGTCTGCCCTTTCGAGAGAACGCGTGATGCTGGAAATGGAAAAGGCACTGCTCCGTGCGGAAAAGCCTTCGCTGTTTTTCGGAGAACTGCGAACTATGGGGCAGCTGGGACACTGGTTTCCGGAGGTGCAGGCACTGATCGGGCTGCCACAGAACCAGATACATCACCAAGAGGGCGACACGTGGACACATACCATGCTGGTGCTGGACGAGGCGGCAAAGCGGCGGGACAAGGTGCGGTATCCGCTGGGCTTTTTGCTGGCGGCTCTGTGCCATGACTTTGGCAAGGCAGTCTGCACCACGGAAATCGACGGCGTGATCCACTCCTACGGGCACGAAACCGCCGGACTGCCGCTGGTACAGCAGTTTCTGGAACGAATCACCACGGAAACAAAGCTGATACAGTATGTGCTGAACATGACAGAACTGCACATGCAGCCCAACATTATGGCGGCTGCCAGGTCGCGGCTGAAATCCACCAATAAACTGCTGGATCGTGCGGTGGAACCCTTTGACCTGATACAGCTAAGCGTCTGTGACGGTCTGGGAAAGCTGCCGCCCTGCGGGGAAACAGAATCGTTCCTGATGCAGCGGTACGAACAGTTTACAGCCATTATGGCAAGACCATACGTCATGGGCAAGGACCTGATTGCGGCAGGCTTGCAGCCTGGTGTTCAGTTTTCCGAGATCTTGTCCTATGCCCATAAGCTGCGGCTGGCGGGTATCGAGAAGGAGAATGCTCTCCGGCAGAGCCTTGCCTACGCCAGAAAAATGCGAAAGGAGAATCCTGATGCAGCTACATGAAATTCGAAAAGCACTGCACGGAGAAGCGTATGATTTCCTGCGGACCAATCCCCACCTGGGCAGCCGTGTGATGCTGCTGGGGCTGGGCGGTTCTCACGCCTACGGCACAGATACGGAAACTTCTGATCTGGACATTCGGGGCTGTGCCGTATTGAGCAAGGCGGAGATCCTTTGCGGCGAAAGTTTTGAGCAGGTGACTGATGTTGCCACGGATACCACGATCTATGCGTTTCCGAAGCTGATACACCTGCTGAAAGACTGCAACCCCAATACCATTGAACTGATCGGGCTGAAGCCGGAGCACTACCTGTATCTCTCCGAGGCGGGAAAGCTGCTGCTGGACAACCGGAAGCTGTTTCTGTCCCAGCGGGCAATCAACTCGTTCAGCGGTTATGCTACAGCACAGTTTCGCCGCATGGACAACAAGTCCGCCCGAATTGCCGAACAGCCTGTACAGGAAATGCACATTCTGAACAGTATCCGAAATGCGAAAAAGCATTTTCCGGAACAGTTTTTTCAGTATCCGGAAGATGCCATTCGCCTTTACATAGACGATGCAGTCAACCCGCAGATGCAGAAGGAAATTTTCATGGATATTTCCCTGAAGCACTACCCGTTGCGGGACTATAAGGAAATGTGGGGCAGAATGGCGGACATTGTGAAAAGCTACAGCAGAGTGGGGCAGGGGCACCGCAACCAGAATGCCGTTACCCACAACAAATTGAGCAAGCACATGATGCACCTGATCCGGCTGTATCTGATGTGCATCGACATTCTGGAAAAAGGAGAGGTCATCACCTATCGTGCTGCCGAGCATGATTTCCTGATGCGGATTCGAAACGGCGAATATCTGGACGAAAACCAGCAGCCCACAGCGGAATTTTTCGAAATCATTGAGCAGTACAAGGCACGGGCGGCATATGCCGCCGAGCATACCGACCTGCCGGAAAGACCTGATGAAAAGAAGATTCGGGAATTGGTGCTGGCGATACATGAAAAGATCGTGCTGGAGGAACAGTGAGAAACGGTTTGCAGTGTTGCTGAAAAGTTTCCTGTCTGTCCCTTTTGCATATTCCCCATCCCATTCCGCATATTATGAAGAAAACACTGAATAAAGCCCGCCTGACGGCTTTGCACGCAATCTGCTTGCAGATTTTCCGGCAGATTGCCAAAAAATCTGACTACGCATCTTACGCACAAGCTTTATTCAGTGTTTCCTGAACCAAAAAGTTTGTGGGAGGACACGGTATGCAATGCAAATGCACTTGGAAAGGAATCGGAAAACGGGCGGGCATCATTCTGGCAGTCAGTGCTGTCAGTGTTTCTGCAATCTACTTTGGCGGCATGCGGATCCGGCAAGCTGTCACCACCATGACTGCCCCGAAAAAGGAAACGCCGGTGATTGTTCTGGACGCAGGACACGGCGGTGCAGACGGCGGCTGCGTTTCCGTCAATGATGTGCCGGAAAAGGGCATCAACCTGAATATTCTCCTGAGCCTGCGGGATTTCCTGCGTATGGAGGGCTACACTGTGGAGGTCACGCGGGACACAGACCGGAGCATTCACGATGACGGCGTTGAGGGCATTGCCAACCAGAAAAGTTCGGATATGGATAACCGGCTGGCACTGTTCAACCAGTACGACAACGCCGTGTGCATCTCCGTGCACCAGAACCAGTTCACCGATGCTGCCTATTCCGGAGCCCAGATGTTTTACTCCGACAATGTCAAGGGCAGCGGTGCTCTGGCACAGGCTCTCCAGAATGCTTTTGTGACCCAGTTGCAGCCGGAAAACACGCGGGAGATCAAGCAGTGCGGCAAGGAACTGTATCTCTGCTATTTCAGCGAAAATCCCACTGTTATGGCGGAGTGCGGGTTCCTGTCCAATCCGGAAGAAGCGGCTCTGCTGGAGTCGGAGGAGTATCAGCAGAAAGTGGCGTTTACCATTTTCTCCGGCTTGAATCAGTACCTAGGGAAACACTGAATAAAGCCCGCCTGACGGCTTTGCACGCAATCTGCTTGCAGATTTTCCGTCATATTGCCCAGAAATCCCTTGCCAGACACCAAGTCTGCCTGCGGAATTTCTGTGCAATCTGCCGAAAAATCTGACTACGCATCTTACGCACAAGCTTTATCCAGTGTTTCCTTAGAGGAACGCGGTTGAGTGGACTGTAGGGTGTTGTTAGCCATAAGTTACATCACAAAAAAAGCCGTTCTGTACGCATCTTGTACAGAACGGCTTTTGTATTTGCAGATTCTTCGCGGGTTATCTCCAGAATACCAGTGTATCTTTCAGAACATTCCAGATCGTGGGGTGTGCCTTATACAGTGCCACGCCATCGCCGGAGGTGATGAGAATACAGAAGTATGCCAGCACGGTTCCAGTCATTGCCAGTGCGATGACTTTCTGGCTGATTTGTGCAGCATTGGCGGAATAGGGCTTCAGCACTGCCGGCACTTGCAGCAGCAGCATGGTGGACATGACGCTGAGCACTACCATAATATCCAGCAGGTAGCGAATGGTGATGCCTGCCATGCAGTAGTCCACCCACGCCAGCAGAACGGCTCCGATAACGGTGATCAGCACCAGAGCACGGCGGATCCGGCAGTCGTCCCGCTGTTTCCACTTTTTCCAGAGCAGGGGAATGCTGAGCACGCCCAGCAGTACCGACGGCATTGCCAACGCTCCGAAAGATCTTTCGACAAAGAGATACATCATGTGGTTGGGAACAAGCACTGCGTTGTCTTTCAGGAACGGGAAGTCGTCCATCAGTTCCATGGGGTGCAGGAAATATGCCGCAAAGGCAGCCGGAAAACGTGCCAGACTGATGCGGTTTGCGGCGGTGTTGTCTACAGTCATCTGGTAAATTGCCCCGAATTGCAGCGGGCTGTCAAACCGGATCTGGTTGTACCACATGATCGCTGCCGCACCAACCAGTGTCGGAAGCAGGAAACAGCCGGCACTGATGAGCCGGTTTTGCAGCCGCAGGTCTTTCCGGAACAGCAGATGCAGGAAAATCGGCACCAGCAGCAGGACATAGACCAGCAGGTTGGGACGGGAAGCCGCCGTGATTACCACGCCAATGCCGCTGACTGCCAGCAAGGCAAAGCGTTTCCACGATTTTTTCACGGAAACCGCGGCGAATCCCGTCCAGAGTGCAAGCAGCAGTCCGAACATACCCATGAGCAGGCAGAGGTAATACCGGTCGTTGTAGTTCAGTCCCACAAAAGCACCGCAGCCCGCCACGGCAGAAACCAGTCCGAACAACAGCAGCAGCAGCGGCGGCTGTTTGTCATATCGCCGCACCAGTGTCATGATCAGCCCGAATATGGCGATGATAATGGCTGCCACAGTGATGCAGTACGCGAAGTTCAGAGTGGGAACTTTTCCGGTAATGGCATAGAATGGCAGATAGATCAGCACCACCGGAGCACAGCCGAAATAGCAGTAGTAGTGTTCGTTGTAGTAGGCATAATCCCAGTTATAGGAAACGCCATCGCGGTTGGAATTGTCGTAGGGATTTTCCAGTTCCGCCAGTTCCGGTGTCACGTCGAAATTCATGTAGGAATGCCCGCCCGTCCATGCTTCCAGCGTTTTTCCGTAGACGTTGCTGATGTCCACGGAATGCATGTCAGTGGGCTTCTGGTCGGGCACAATGAAAGCACTGATGCAGGCAAGGCAGCCGAACAGGGTCATCAGCACCGCCAGATTGTGCTTCCAGTTTTTCGCCTGATAGTGGATCTCCCAGACGGAGAACTGCTTGCAGGCAGTCAGCCCCAGTGCGATCAGCAGCACCAGCAGGAACCGCCCTGTGGAAAAGGCAAAAGGAATTGCCGCATAGGCGATGCCGCTGTGCAGAGTGATCGGGGCATCGATGTTTTCGAACTGGAGTTGCAGCACGTGAATTTTTTCATAGGGCTGCATGGCAAATTGCAGCGTGTCATAGCTGCCGGTCGCCTGTGTCTGTGCAGTCTTTTCGAATCGCTGTGTCAGGTTGTTGTCTTTCATGGAGAGGGAAACCTGATACATCTTGTCCTTGCCGTCCGCATGCAGCCGGACACAGTGCAGCTCGTCCCAGTCTAGATCAGAAAAGGTCAGGGTGCAGTTGCCGGTAATGGTGATCTCGCCCTTGTCGTTGAAAGAAGCCGCTTCCTCATCGCTGATTTCTGCGGTGGAAAGGGGCAGTTCCTCTTTGGTTTTCTGGGTGGTGAAGCCGGTGATGTGGAACACTAGCACTTCCAGCAGAAAGACGCAGCCGGCAATGCAGGCGGCTTTTCGCAGATATTTCCGCAGAACAGCAGTGTCCTGCTTTCCGGAAAAGGCAGTTCCTGCACCGAGCAGCAGCAGGGTGATTGCCAGCGGCAGCGGCGGAAACAGGTGGGAACCGGTGATCTGGAACCCGCGGATCAGAGCATGCAGAAGCAGCAGCACCAGAATTTCTCCGGCAGTCAGTATTCCCATTCTGACTGCGGTTTTTGAGAATTCAGAGCCAGCCGGTGCCAGCTTCGGCAGTTTGCACGCCGCCAGAAGCAGGGCGTTGCATAGAATTGGCAGTAAAAAGTAGAGTAACATCTGTCAAAATCCTTTCATAAAAAAATCTGTTTTTATTATATATGATAAAAGGGAAATGAATGTGAACAAACACCGCAAAAATCGTAAATATAAGATATTTTCGGGGCGTGAGGTCTTTTTTTGCTATATTAGGGAAACATCGCCCTAGATATTACGCAAAAAATCTCGCATTCCAGTCTACAGCTTGCACTTCTGCCCGCATCATGGTATAATACAAATAACACAACAAAAAGGAGAACCTCTATGGCAAAGCCTAAAATCATATACCGCTGCACAGCATGCGGCTACGAAAGTACCAAGTGGAACGGCAAGTGTCCCTCCTGCGGCTCGTGGAACACGTTGGAAGAAGATGTCCCGCTGCCCACACAGGCGGTGGGCAACAGCCGCCGGAAACCGGTGGACTTGTCGGATAAAATACAGGAACTGGAAGAAGTGGACACCACAGCTGATGTCCGTTATCATACCGGCGTAGGCGAACTGGATCGCGTGCTGGGCGGCGGACTGGTGCGTGGCTCCATTGTGCTGCTGGGCGGCGAGCCGGGTATCGGAAAAAGCACACTGCTGCTGCAAATCTGCCAGTACTTTGGAAAGGAACACACTGTGCTGTATGTTTCCGGTGAGGAATCCGCCAAACAGATCAAGCTGCGGGCGGAGCGTCTGGGCGTGACAACGAAAAATCTGTTTCTGCTGACAGTCACCGATGCCCAGAGCATCTGCGACACCATTTCCGCCAGCCGCCCCGATATTGTCATTATCGACTCCATTCAGACCATGCGACTGGAGGAAATTTCCTCCAGTGCCGGCAGCCTGACACAGGTGCGGGAGTGCACCAACCTGTTTATGCACACGGCGAAACAGCTGGACATTCCGGTGTGGATCGTGGGGCATGTCAACAAGGACGGAGCCATTGCCGGTCCGAAGGTCATGGAACATATTGTGGACACCGTGCTGTATTTCGAGGGAGAACGGAACCTGTCCTACCGGCTGCTGCGTGCTGTGAAAAACCGGTATGGTTCTACCAATGAGATCGGCGTGTTCGAGATGCAGGACAGCGGACTGCACGAAGTGCCCAACCCTTCGGCAATGCTGCTGGACGGCAGACCTCACGGCGTTTCCGGCACCTGTGTTACCTGTATGATGGAGGGCTCCCGTCCGATTCTGGCGGAAATTCAGGTGCTTGCCACCAAAAGCGGCTTCTCTGCACCGCGGCGGCAGACGCAGGGGTTTGACTATAGCCGCATGGTGATCCTGATCGCGGTACTGGAAAAACATCTGGGCATGTTTTTCGGAACGCTGGACGTGTACCTGAATGTGGTCGGCGGATTCCAGCTGGACGAACCGGCAGGGGACTTGGCGGTGGCACTGTGTCTGTACTCCTCGCTGGTGGACAAGCCGATCTCGGAACGGACGGTTGCCTTTGGCGAAGTGGGACTGGGCGGCGAAGTGCGTGGCATTTCCCACATTCGGCGGCGGGTGCAGGAGGCGGAACGCATGGGCTTTACGCGGTGCATCGTGCCGCATCAGTGCCTGCACGAACTGAAAGGCGGCTCCTATCAGATTCGCATTGCCGGCGTGCGGAATCTCCGGCAGGCGTTTTCGGTGCTGGAAAAAGATGCGAGAGAAACAACAGGACAAGGAGAATGACATGAAAATTTGGAAAAAACCGCTGGCAGCAGTGCTTGCCGGAATGCTCTGTATTATCAGTATGCCGCAGGTGCAGCCGCTTCTGCCGGCATTTTCGGCAGCGGCAGCAGAGGAAACGGGAACTGTCGGGGCGTTGACGTATATCTTGGAATCTGACGGGGCAGTTATCACGAAATGTGAGGGAACGGCGGAAAAAGTGGTAATACCGGAAAAAATTGCCGGAAAACCAGTGACGGAAATTGCAGAAGATGCGTTTCAATTTTGTGAAAATTTGACCAGTGTGGAGATACCGGACACGGTACAGACGATCGGAAAGAATGCGTTTTGGAGTTGTCATAAGTTACAGCATGTGACGCTGCCGAAAAATCTGGTTGCTGTAGGGGATAATTGCTTTCGTTCCTGCGGCTTGCTGGCGGAATTGGAAATTTCGGTGACCTTACAGAAAATCGGATTAGATGCGTTTTGCGATACGGCGTGGCTGAAAAATCAGCAGACGGAGAATCCGCTGGTACAGGTGAACCATATTTTGATTGACGCGACAACGTGCTCTGGTACAGCGGTAGAAGTGCCGGACGGTGTGACGGAAATCGGGAACTTTGCCTTTTACAACTGCGGAAATTTGCAGAAGATCATGCTGCCGGCAAGTGTGACGAAAATTGATTGGGGTGCTTTCTGGCAGTGTTCTGGTCTGGAAACGCTGACAGTACAGGGCAATCTGGCAAAAATCGGGGAATCTGCCTTTTCCGACTGTACGAAACTGTCGGCAGTGTACACTGTCATGTCGGAAAACGAATGGAGCAATGTCCAGATCGAATCAGGGAATGAACTGCTGGAGCAGGCGACAATACATTATAATAGTATCCTTGAAGAACTGCTTCTTGCTGACTTGGACAACAACGGAAGCGTGGATTCTACGGACGTGTTTTACATCCTGCTGGGCGTTGCACAGAATGCAGTGGGCATGGATTCCGGCTGGACACCGGCACAGGAAAAAGCGGCGGACATTGACGGCAGCGGTGCAGTCGATTCTACGGACGTGTTCTATGTGCTGTTGTATATTGCACGGAACAGTGCGGGGATTCCCACCACGTGGGAGATGCTGGTGGCGTAACAGAAGAACAACACGCAGACCGCTTTACAATCATGAATTTTTGAACGGACAGAAAAAAGCCGTATCGGAATGGAATTACCGATACGGCTTTTTGTATGTGGTTTGTTAGGCAATACCGCACAAAGATTGTGCGACAGATGCGTCGTCAAATTTTTCGCCAGATGAAACAAAAAGCGGAGTGAATACTTGATGTATTCACGAGCATTTTTGTGAAATATGACGGGAAATTTGCAAGCAGATGGCGTGCAAAGTCGCCAGACGCTCTTTGTGCGGTATTGCCTTTACTTTGCCTGCACTTCTGCTTTTGGCTCATTGGCAGGGGTGCTGTTCTTATCCGAGAGCATTTTCAAGCCCTGCATGCCCAGAATTACTACGCCACCGATGAGGAAGAACACAATGCTGAACGTGTGCAGTCCCATTGCCGGCTGCGGATTTTCCAGCGTGGTGGGCCCCATAAAGACGGAGTACAGGGAACCCAGCATCATGCCGATGATTAGATATACCGTAGCCCCGCGGTGTTTGGTCAGGGCGTTCTGGATCAGCTTGATAATGCTGATGATGCCGGTAATGACACCCAGCCCAAAGACGATCAGAATGGGCAGCATGTGGAGATTCAGGTGGAGCAGGTCGTGAATGCCGTTAATGATCGGAATGTACAGCCCGAAGATCAGCAGCAGCGTGGAACCGGAAATGCCCGGCAGAACCATGGCACAGATCGCAACGGCTCCCACGAAGAATGCATAGATGTACATGCCGATGCCGGGATTACTCAGATCTTTTCCGCCGCCTACAAAAGTGTTGGCATAGGTGATCGCCACCACGAATGCCATGCCGATGAGGACGAAGAAGCTCATTTTCCAGCGGTCTTTCAGTACCTTTTTTTCCTCGTAGATCACGACCGGAATCGCGAAGATGATGAAGCCGATGAACAGGGAGGATACCCGATAGATATGGGATTCAAAGACATTTGCCAGCACCAGCACCGAGGAGCAGAAGCCGATCACCCAGCCGATGCCCAGCTTGATGAGGTACTTGACAGCCTGGATGCGTTCTTGCTTGCTGCCGGAGATCAGGGCGTTCAGGGAACCGATAAAGTTGTCATAGAAGCCCATGAGGAATGCGATCGTGCCGCCGGAAACGCCGGGGACACTGTCCGCCAGTGCCATACAGAAACCGTGCAGAAGTGTAATTAGTTTTTTCATGTGTGTTTGCTTGTCCTTTCTTGTTTTTCGTTTTTTGTTTACAACTTATTTTATTATACACTTTTTCTGTGTGGTGATGTAAAAAGATTGTGGGTACAATTTAAAAACATCTAAAGAATATTCTGGGCAATATTGCAAAATATGCTTTTCGTACAGTTCGTCCCAGTCTGTCGGAATGCCGGCTCCCTGATAGGCAACGTAGCGGAGTATAAAATAGACATCGATAGTGTCAATGGAGCCGTCTCCGTTGACGTCCAGCTTGGTCAGCAGAGCGGCTTCGATCTCCGGATATTCCGTGAAGGTGTAATCGTGATAGCCGGCACCGTGATATGCACAATACAGCATTACCATGTAAACATCTGTGGAGTCCACCCGACCATTGCGGTCTGCATCGCCTGTGATCTGCGGGAAATTTTCGTCAGGGGGTATGGTGGTTGTGGTGGAAGTTGTGGTTGTTGAAGTCGTTGTGCTTGTGGTGGTGGAAGTAGTCGTTGTTGAAGCCGCTGTGCTTGTAGTTGTGGAAGTAGTCGTTGTTGAAGCAGTTGTGCTTGTGGTGGTGGAAGTAGTCGTTGTCGAAGTGGTCGTGCTTGTGGTGAAAGTAGTCGTTGTTGAAGTGGTCGTACTTGTAGTAGCGGAAGTCGTGGTTTTCGAAGTGGTCGTGCTTGTGGTAGTGGAAGTTGCGGTTGTTGAAGTGGTCGTGCTTGTAGTAGCGGAAGTCGTGGTTGTCGAAGTAGTCGCACTTGTAGTAGCGGAAGTTGTGGTTGTCGAAGTGATTGTGCTTGTAGTAGCAGAAGTCGTGGTTGTTGAAGTGGTCGCACTTGTAGTAGCGGAAGTTGTGGTTGTCGAAGTTGTCGTGCTTGTAGTAGCAGAAGTCGTGGTTGTTGAAGTGGTTGTGCTTGTAGTAGTGGAAGTCGTGGCTGTCGAAGCAGCTGTACTTGTAGTAGCGGAAGTCGTGGTTGTTGAAGTGGTTGTGCTTGTAGTTGTGGAAGTTGCGGTTGTTGAAGTGGTCGTGCTTGTAGTTGTGGAAGTCACGATTGTTGAAGTGGTCGTGCTTGTAGTTGTGGAAGTCGTGGTTGTCGAAGTGGTCGTGCTTGTGGTGATGAAAGTTGTAGTTGTCGAAGTGGTTGTACTTGTAGTAGTGGAAGTCGTGGTTTTCGAAGCGGTCGTGCTTGTAGTTGTGGAAGTTGCGGTTGTTGAAGTGGTCGTGCTTGTGGTAGTAGAAGTTGTGGTTTTCGAAGCGGTCGTGCTTGTAGTAGTAGAAGTTGCGGTTGTTGAAGTGGTCGTGTTTGTGGTGGTGGAAGTAGTCGTTGTTGAAGTAGCTGTGCTTGTGGCAGTGGAAGTCGTGGTTTTTAAAGTTGTTGTGCTTGTGGTGGTGGAAGTTGCCGTTGTTGAAGTGGTTGTGCTTGTAGTAGCGGAAGTTGTAGTTATCGAAGCAGTCGTGCTTGTAGTAGTAGAAGTTGCGGTTGTTGAAGTGGTTGTACTTGCTGTAGCGGAAATTGTCGTTGCCGAAGTAGTCGTGCTTGTGATGGTGGAAATTGTGGTTGTTGAAGTGGTCGTGCTTGTGGTGGTGGAAGTAGTGGTTTTTAAAGTTGTTGTGCTTGTGGTGGTGGAAGTTGCGGTTGTCGAAGTGGTCGTGCTTGTGGTGGTGGAAGTAGTGGTTTTTAAAGTTGTTGTGCTTGTGGTGGTGGAAGTTGCGGTAGTCGAAGCAGTTGTGCTTGTTGTGGTGGAAATTGTCGTTGTTGAAGCAGTTGTACTTGTAGTAGCGGAAGTTGCGGTTGTTGAAGTGGTTGTATTTGTGGTGGCGGAAGTTGTCGTTTTCGAAGTGGTCGTGCTTGTAGTAGTAGAAGTTGCGGTTGTTGAAGTGGTCGTGCTTGTAGTTGTGGAAGTCGCGGTTGTCGAAGTGGTTGTACTTGTAGTAGTGGAAGTCGTGGTTTTCGAAGCGGTCGTGCTTGTAGTTGTGGAAGTCGTGGTTGTCGAAGCAGCTGTACTTGTAGTAGTGGAAGTTGCGGTTGTTGAAGTGGTCGTGCTTGTGGCAGTGGAAGTCGTGGTTTTTAAAGTGGTCGTGCTTGTGGTAGTGGAAGTTGTCGTTGCCGAAGCAGTTGTGCTTGTTGTGGTGGAAGTTGTCGTTGTCGAAGCGGTTGTGCTTGTAGTAGCGGAAGTTGTGGTTGCCGAAGTGGTTGTGCTTGTGGTGGTGGAAGTAGTGGTTTTTAAAGTTGTTGTGCTTGTGGTGGTGGAAGTTGCGGTAGTCGAAGCAGTTGTGCTTGTTGTGGTGGAAATTGTCGTTGTTGAAGCAGTTGTACTTGTAGTAGCGGAAGTCGCGGTTGTTGAAGCAGTCGTGCTTGTAGTAGCGGAAGTTGTCGTTGTTGAAGCAGTTGTACTTGTAGTAGCGGAAGTTGTCGTTGTCGAAGCAGTCGTGCTCGTTGTATCAGAAGTTGTAGTTCTCTCCGTTGTGGTGGTAGCTGCTGAAGTATTGTTCGTGAATTCTTTCAGTACAGTTTTCCCCTCGCGGACACACCACATATCGCCGCCGGTATTCATCAGTTCGGCAACAATGCCGTTCTGGAAATTCTCCTCTGCCTGTTGCATGCCCTCTGGTTCTTTGTAGTTGCTTCCCACAGCAGTGTAACCGCCTGCTGTGACTGTGTAGAAACAATTCTGCAATTGCGTTTCTGACATATCTCCCAGTCTGCCCACCAGCATGCCGGCAGAATCTTCGGAAGCAGCGTCTGTTTTTGCAACTGTTCCGATATGGTAGCAGTTTTGCAACGGTGCATCGCTTCGTCCGGCAAGACCGCCGACTGTCCCCTTTGCGGTAACTGTGCCGATGTGGTAGGCGTTTTGCACAACGGCTCCCGCTTGAAATTGCCCTGCCAGACCGCCGGCAAAGTCGCGGCTGGCAGTAATATCACCCTCACAAAACGAATCTGTGATCGTCCCGCTGCATAGAGCCGCAATTCCGCCGACAGTATTTTTCCCTTGGATATGTACGTTGGTCAGCCCCAGTTTCTGTACCGTTCCGGACAGCTTTGCAAACATGCCCAAGTTGCTGCCGCCGCTGCACTGCAAATTCGAAATGCAGTGATAATTGCCGTCAAAAGTGCCGGCATAGGAGCCAATCGGTGTCCAAGTTTCTCCTTCCAGCGAAATATCCGCCGTCAGCATTGCACAAATGTTGGGATCAGCCGCTGCCTTTTCCGCAAACTCCAGCAGTTCTGCGGCGGTTGAGAGCAAGTAAGGATTGTCCGCCTTGCCGGTACCCTCCAGTTCCAGAGCCGCTGCCCGACTGCTGCTGAAAACGGCACCGGTGCATGCAGTCAGCAGCAACACCAGTGCCGTCAGGATACTATATGCCTTTTTTTGGAATGCGGTTTTCATGGTGGATTCTCCTTTTTTCGACACGATTCGACAAATTCCAGGGAAAGAAAAAGCAGAACACAGCTGCCCATGTTCTGCGGGTTTCCGGCAGAATTTTCCTGCTTTTATTATATTACGTCATTGAAAACGATGCAATATATTTGTAATGATTTCTCTGTTTTTGACAATGCAGGTTTGATTTAAAGCTGACTTTTTGTATATTTGTTGGAATTTTGGAAGAATTCGAAGTGGGAAATTCGCGGAAGACATGGAAAAATCACTTGGACAATAGCAGAATGTTCCACAAAACTGGAAATTTATGAAAAGGCATTTGACTTTTTTAAGTTGACATGCTATAATAAAAACAGACAATTTGCAACAAAAGAAAAAACGGAGGAATGAAGATGAAGCTGTGGAAAAAAGTGCTTGCAGCTGTGACTGCCGGCGTGCTCTGTCTGGGTAGTGTTGGCGTGTCTGGGGTGCAGAACATGTTGGAGAGCGTGGAGACAGTATTCACCGCAAGTGCATATGTGATAAATTCTTATGACGGCACCTACGGGGACTTGTACTATAGCGTGACAGATACCGATGAAGTAAAGATTTCCGGATGCAATGAAACTGTAGAATCAGTAGAAATTCCGGCAAGAATTGACGGAAAACGCGTAACAAGTATTGCAAAAAATGCTTTTTATGGGTGCAGTGATTTGACTGCGATTACTATACCGGATAGTGTGACAAGCTTTGAAGGAAATGCATTTTCAAATCTTGAGAATCTGACTGCAATCACCATACCAGACAGCGTAACAAGCATTGGTGAAAGTGCTTTTTCCGGCTGTACCAGTCTGACAAAGATCGCTATACCGAACAGTGTCACAGATATTGGCGGTTTTGTTTTTTCGAATTGTACCAACTTGGAAAGCATTACACTATCCGATCACTTGACCAGTGTTGGAGGATATACTTTTTCGGGCTGCACCAGTTTGTCTGCAATTACCATACCGGACAGCGTAACGAGCATTGGACAAGCTGCCTTTTCTGGTTGTACCAGTTTGACAGAGATCACGATTCCAAACAGTGTGACAAGCATGGAGGAAATCATTTTTTCAGATTGTACAAATTTGGCTGATGTTACCCTATCCAACAGTATGACAAGTATTGGAGAATATACTTTTTCTAACTGTACCAGTTTGGCGGAAATCACTATACCGGATAGCGTAACAAACATTGGACGTTATGCGTTTAAGGCATGCACAAAATTAGAAAAGATTACCATGCCAAACAGCCTGACCAGTATAGATGAGTATGCTTTTGTGGACTGTGCAGGTCTGACTGAAGTTGTGCTGCCGGACGGCATGACAAGTGTCGGAACTAGTGCCTTTTTGAATTGTACTGGACTGAAGAAAATCACAATACCGGATAGCGTTACTGCAATAGCAGGGTTGGCTTTTGAAAATTGCACTGGTCTGACTGCTGTAACTCTCCCGAGTGGCATGACTACAATTGCACATAATACCTTTGAAAACTGTACCAATTTGTCTGAAATTACGATACCAGACAGCGTGACTAGTATAGAGAACAAAGCTTTTTACGGCACTGCTTGGCTGGCAGCAAGACAGAAAGAAAATCCATTGGTAATTATCAATCATCTTTTGATTGACGGAAGTACTTGTTCCGGTGATGTTGTAATTCCTGAAGATGTTGTGACGATCAATATAGGTGCTTTCAACAATTGTACTGCCTTGACAAGTGTTGTCGTGCCGGATAGCGTGACAAGTATTCATGGCAATGCGTTCTATGGCTGTACCAATCTGACAACAATTACTCTGCCAGACAGCATAACCAATATCGGCATACTTGCTTTTGGCGATTGTACAAATTTGACCAAGATCACGATTCCAAATGGCATGACGAGCATTGATGCTATGACTTTTGACAATTGCGTTAGCCTGACTGAAATCATCATACCAGACAGTGTGACAAAAATCGATTATAACGTTTTTAAAAGCTGTAGCGATCTGACCATTTACGGCTATACCGGTTCATATGCGGAAACTTATGCGGCAGAAAAAGAGATTCCCTTTGTGTCCTTGAACAGTATTGTTACCACGACAACCACAGACACAACTACAGAAACTACCACTACTGCAAAACAAACTACCACGACTACCACCGAACAAACAACGACTACCACACCAGAACAAACCACAACCACTGCAAAGCAGACTGAAACTACCGTAACAAAGCAAACTACCGCAACTACGACAAAACAAAGCACAACCACCACGGCAGAGCAAACCACTGCCACTACTGCAAAACAAACCGAAACTACCACAGCAAAACAGACCACTGCAACTACCAACCAAACCACCACATCTTCCGCCCAAACCGAACCCACCGCCCTCTACGGCGACCTCAACCTCGACGGACGAGTGGACATCACCGATGCAGTCCTGTTGAACAAAGCCTGTGCTGGTGCGGTTATGCTGGACGATGCCGCTAAGAAAAATGCCGACTGCAACAGCGACAGCGAAGTTGGCAGCGATGATGCCGTTGTGCTGATGCAATTTTTGGTGCATATCGTTGACAAATTGCCTTACCAAAACTGATTTCCTCTTATCGATAAGCCTCCTCCCTTGCGAAATGACAGATATTCGCAAGGGAGGAGGCTTTTTTCAAGGCATCTCCTCTCAAACATTCCCCGCGAACCCCACAATTCCTGTTGCTTTTTATGTCCTGTTGTCATTTATTCATCTTATACACAAAGCTGATATGAAGGTTTCAAAAAACATAACGATATTATTTCCACTTCACTAAACCATCATTTTCGGTGACATGGTATAATAAGAGTAGAAAAAATGGGAAAAATCATAGCAATTTGATATACAACCAAAAATGTTGTTCCGTTGTGCACAGGGCACACGGCAAAAAAATTGTGAAGAATGAAAGGGAATGCCGCGGAGAAGGGCGTTTCCGTTTGAGATGACGCTTGAGGGGAGCGTAATAACATATGAAATTACAAAATCTGGAGAAGCCTTCTGCTGCCGTTTCGGATACGGTGGACGTGATTGCAGATTCCAACTACAGCAATGTTTCGGAAGCATATAATCATGCATTCCGTGCATGGCGGAACAAAGAAGATAACCCATATGCCTTTCGCTGCAAGAAACAGAAAAAAGAAGCGGTTTACATTGAGGGAAAAGGGTTTCATGAACCAGATCCGGCTGCGGAAGAACGACGGTCGCTCATACAGATCACCATGGTGATCGGCATGGCGATATTTGCCTATCTGCTGATCGAAAACCTGCTGACAGCGATCCTGATGGGCATCGCTCAGATAGCTGGAATGGACGTAGGCTATTGTTACAGTGACGGCACTGTTTACGGCAACCAGACGGCGGTTCTGGTCATTCTGATGTGCAAGACGGTGCTGAAATTCATGGTGCCTGTGCTGATCCTCCGGTGCTGTTTCCGCATGCCGCGGCGTGTGGCGTATCACTGGAAGCTGGATTCACCGCGGGAGTTTCCGGCTGCTATTGCGGTGACACTGATCGTTTTTGCGGTCGCTAATGTGTGGCTGCTGTTTTCGCCGGTGAATTTTCTGAGCAGCAGTACGCTGGGGGAAGCGTATTACACCGTTTCGTATATGCGGCGTTCTTACCAGATCGTTTATCTGGTTTTTGAAGTGCTGGCGATCAGCATCTGCAAAGAACTGCTTCTGCATGGGGATATGCTCCATGTGCTGCGACAGTTCGGGGACTGGGATGCGGTGATCCTGACAGCAGTTGTCGCAGTTTGTCTGTCCCATAGCTGCACCACGATATTGATGGAACTGACTTTTTCGCTGGTTTCCGGTGTCGCCGTTCTGCGGAGTGGTTCTGTGGTACCGGCTATATTCTGCCGGCTGCTGTACCATGTGATGCTGTTCGGGTTGTTTGCAATGGAGATCTGGCAGTCGTCGTTTTGGCAGTCGTATTGCCTGCTGTTTCTGTTTCTCGTGCTGATAGCGGGAATTCTGCTCTGCCTGCTGTCCATTCGTCCCACCCGTAAAAATCCCGCTCTGCTGACACAGAAGCATTACCTGACCCTGCGGGAGCGGCTCTATACGGTGATGCATGTGGGACCGCTGAGCATTGTGCTGATCCTCTGTGTGATTCTGATGGTGATCGAGGTGATTTTTTGACGGAAACCGGATTTGTCCCCAAGGCACGGTACATGATGCGTGCTCTGGAACTGGCGGCACAGGCTGCGGCAATGGGCGAAGTTCCTGTGGGGGCAGTGGTGGTGCAGAAATCCACCGGACGGATCATCGGCGAGGGATATAACCGGCGGGAAGCAGACCGTTCGCCTCTTGCTCATGCAGAAATCATGGCGATCGATGCGGCGAGCCGGACACTGGGCGGCTGGCGACTGCTGGACAGTGCTCTGTACGTGACGCTGGAACCTTGCCCCATGTGTGCGGGAGCGATTCTGCATGCTCGTCTGGAACAGGTGGTCTATGGCACAGCCGACCCCAAGGGCGGGGCAGTGGATTCGGTGGAACAGCTGTTCACTCTGCCCTACAACTGGACACCGGAGGTACATGCCGGTTTATTGCAGGCGGAATGTGCCCAGATCCTGCGGGATTTTTTTCGGGATCTTCGTCTGAAAAAACAGGCGGAAAAGATTGCACGCAATGGAATATCCATGCTTTGAAGAAAGAAAAAAGACAGACCGTGGTCTGTCTTTTTTTGCTTTTGAGAGAGAATTCCCTAGGTGTTGCTTTCCATGAAAGTCAACCCAGCTGAATCCGGTACACACTTGCCATGCCGGTGATTTCCAGCCGCAGGTCTGCCTGTCCGGTATAGGGCTTCAGCGGGATCGTGTACAGCTGGAAATCGTCCATGCTGCGAGAAGGCAGGATCTCCACACTGCCCAGCTGCTGTTCTCCTGCATAGATGGCAACACCTGCCTGCGAACAAGGTGCTGCTGCCCACAGTTCTGCCTTGGTATAGCCGGCAAAATCTGCATCGGCAAAGGTAAACCCGCCGCCCCAGTCATTGGTGCAGCCGTACCAGTCGTTCTTTCGGTACGAGAATCGCAGAGTGATTTCTATGCCGTGCTTGCTGTCATAGTTCTTGATGCAGATAGAATGGGAGAGGTTTCGCGGTGGGATCACTTCACCGGAAACTGTGCATTCCAATTCTTGCCGAATGTCCGCGGAAGATGCCCCCGCAGAAAAGCGGTACTCGCCCTGTTCCACCAGCATTTTTTCCTGTGTCACGTCATAGTATTCCAAAGCGTACCACGGAACAAAAATTGTCACCGGCACCGCTGTATTTGCCGGCACTGGTACTCGCTGGAAGCCGCACAGCTGTCGGAGCGGACGCTTGACACGAGGGTGCAGTGCCCGATAGTAAAGCTGTACCACTTCATCCCCGTCCCGCTGAGAGGTATTTTCTACAGTCAGCCGGAACAGCATGCCTTCCGGCTTCTCCTCCGCAGTAAAATCACGGTAGACGAAACTGGAATAGGACAAACCATGCCCAAAGGGGAACAGCGGTTCAACCGTGTCATATAAATAGGTACGCTCTGCCGAAATGATGTCATATTCCATGATGTCCGGCAGATCTTGTGCGGAACGATACCATGTGATCGGACAGCGTGCCGCCGGATTGTTTTTCCCCAGCAGCGTATCCGCTACGGCGTTGCCCAGTTCCGGTCCGGCATGGGTGGTATAGAGAATCGCCGGCAGCAGTTCCATCGCTTCCCCCAGAGCATAGGGATAGCTGGAAACCACAGTCAGCACGGTGTTGGGATTGGCAGCCTGTACAGCACGCAGCAAGTTTTTCTGATGTGCCGGCAGTTCCAGATCGGGACGGTCATAGCACTCCCGTGCTACCTGCATGGGGTGGTTGCCCAGACAGAGAATGACCACGTCCGCCTGTTTCGCCAGAGCCGCCGCACGGGTGACGCCGTCCTCCACCGGCACCAGCCGGAACAGCCGGTCTGGTGTGGGCTTTCCGTGAGAAACTGCACGGAGCGTGCCGTCCGGCTGCAGTGCGATGTCCATAGGACAATCATGCCAGCTGCCAAACCGCATGGCATCTCCATACGGCTCCGGTTTGAGCCATTCCCGAATGAACCACTCATAGGGCGTATCGCTGACTGCCTGATAGGTGCCGTTTTCGGTGACGTACTTGCCGTTGCAGCAGGCACGGAGATTCATGCTGCCAAAATCCCAGTCGTGAAGCAAAAAGGTTTCCCGTTCGCCGATCTGTTCTGCTGCCGCACGGAGCGTACCGTCCGCAGAAACGGTGCAGTACTTTCCGGTTTCCACAGACTGAAGGGCGACCACAGAATAGCCGTCATCAAACAGCACGTTTTCTGCCCCCAGCTGCTGCCGCAGTCCCTCCAAAATCGGTACGGCATAGGAAGAAACGCCGGTGTACCAGTCCCGATAGTTCTCGTTTCCCAGCGGCCCGATCACAGCGACCCTGGCATCAGGCTGCAATTGCAGCGGCAGGATCCCGCGGTTATGGAGCAGACACATCTGTTCCATGGCAGCACAGCGGTTCACTGCACGGTGCAGCAGCGTGTCCGTTTCCGCCGGCTCGGTGTTATAGGGACAGCTGTCCCCGTCAAATTCTCCCAGCCGGAACCGTCCGGAGAGAGAATTCCCCACAGCACGGTCAATGTCGGCTTCTGTCAGCAGCCCTCTGTCCAGTGCATCTCTGGCTGCTGCCGCCACCATGTCTGCCTCATCGGTCATCACATCATTGCCGTTTTTCAGGCAGGCGGCAAGAGCCTCTGCATGGGTGGCGTGAGAATGGTGTGCCAGCACATTCTGGGAAAAATCTGCTCCGTCTGTCACAATGAATTCCAGCCCCCACTGTTTTTTTACCAGCGTTTTCAGGTCGGGATTCATGCAGGCGGGAACGCCGTTTAGCTCATTATAAGCCGTCATCATAGAGCCTGTGCCGCCGCGGACGATAGAAGCTTCAAAGGCACGGTAATAGTATTCCCGCAGTGTTCGCGGGGTGACGTTGGAAGAACAGCTGTTCCGTTCTTTTTCGTTGTTGTTGGCACAAAAGTGTTTCAGTGTGGGGATCACACGGCGGTATGTCGGGTGGTCACCGGCCATGCCCTGCGTATAGGCGGTGGTCATTTCTCCGATCAGAAACGGGTCTTCGCCGTAGCCCTCCTCTGTGCGTCCCCAGCGGGGATCACGTTCCGGATCGACTGTAGGTCCCCAGAGCATCAGGTGTCCCTTGGGGTCTTTCCGGTGGTAATAGCGGGCTTCTTCGCCGGCAATTTCTCCCAGCTGTTCCATGAGGTTCGGGTCAAAGGTAGAAGCCAGCCCGATCGGCTGCGGGAACACGGTAGACGGCTCTGTCTTTTCGCGGGAAACATAACCCCGTGCCACTTCCTGACCCACATACCATTCTCCGATGCCCAGCCGTTCCACAGGCAGCTGATGGGTGGAGAGCAGGTGGATCTTTTCTTCTATGGTCAGACGGGAAAGCAGGTCTTTCACCCGTTCAATAATAGGCAGGCTGGTGTCACGGAAACGTTCCGGTTGATTTGGCATAGTAAAATCTCCTTTATCTGCAGCATTATCATGCAAATGATTGATTTGAGGCAATACCGCACAAAGAGCGTCTGGCGACTTTGCACGCCATCTGCTTGCAAATTTCCCGTCATATTTCACAAAAATGCTCGTGAATACATCAAGTATTCACTCCGCTTTTTGTTTCATCTGACGAAAAATTTGACGACGCATCTGTCGCACAATCTTTGTGCGGTATTGCCTTGATTATAGCATTGCCTGTGGGAAATGTCAAGGGGAAATCCGATTCTCACAAATTTTCACCAGCAGGAATTCTCTCGTGCGGCAAGCCGTCTGAAAAAACAGGTCACCGGAATATGCCGATGACCTGTTTCCTTTAGTCTTCCAGTTGTTTCCCCAGAAACTGCGAAGCCGCCTGAATCAAACTCTTCTGGGTTTCGTTCAGTGCGGCGTGCTCGTCGTTTTCCAGAAATGCCACGGCTCCGGTCACGTCACCGGCGGAGAGAATGGGCATGCATGCCACAGCCGCCTTTTCCATGCCCTCTGCGGGTAGAAATTCCGGCTCGCCGGCATCGGAAAAGTACTGCCGCCGCTGCTCCATAAGTTCTTCCAGTTCCGGTGAAACCCGTCGGGCGTTCCACTCCTTTTTGGCGGCTCCGGATACCGAAACGACATGGTCGCGGTCGAACACTGCCACGGGACACCCTGCCAGCCGGTGCATGATCTCTGCCACCTGTGCCGCACTCTCTCCCATTTCTCCGATGGGAGAGTACTTCTTGAAGATGACTTCGCCGTCACTGCTGGTGTAGATCTCCAGCGGGTCGCCCTCCCGGATCCGCATGGTGCGGCGAATCTCCTTCGGGATCACAACACGCCCCAGATCGTCGATTCGCCGGACAATTCCAGTTGCTTTCATATCTCAAAAATCCTCCTTGCTCGGGACAGCACTGCCCCGACAATCTCGCATGCTGCTGCGGTGTTGCCGCAAAGCTATTGTCTGCAAAATCGGAAGATTTATACATCAATGGCAAATATCGTGCCTGTCAAGGCAATACCATGCAAAGTTGCCAGACGCTCTTTGTGCGGTATTGCCGCAAATTTTTTTTGCAAAACCTCTTGACAAGAGAGAACGGATATGGTATACTTAACGTGTTGCATGAGAGATACAACACCTAAAACGCATGCAACACAAGCTTGGGAATATGAAGGAGATGCTGCAAGCAGATTGCGTGCAGTGTTTCCCGAAAAATAACAGGAGAACGGAGGTTTTACCATGTTCCAGATCGACGCGATGTCGCGGGAACCAGTTTATGAACAGATCATTCATCAGGTGGAACAGTTTATTCTGACGGACGTGTTACAGCCTGAGGCACAGATCCCATCGGTGCGGAGCGTTTCGATGACCAATTCGATCAATCCGCGAACGATTCTGAAAGCCTATACTGAACTGGATGCCCGAGGGCTGATCCAGTCTGTTCCCGGAAAAGGCTACTATGTCTGTGCAGATGCCCAGCAGAAGCTGCTGGAGAAAGGGAGAGAGAAGATGAAAGACCTGACGGAGATGCTGACGGCACTGGCGATGGCTGGTGTGACGAAAGAGGAAATCACTGCCTGTGTGGAGCAGGCGTTTACTGAGGCGAAAGAATTGCAGAAAGGGGGCAGTCAGGCATGATCGAGATCAAGAATCTCACAAAACGGTTTCAGGATTTCACCGCACTGGAAAATGTCACCTGTACCATCGGCTCCGGCTGTATTTACGGTATGGTCGGCTCTAATGGTGCCGGAAAATCCACGTTCTTGCGGACGCTCACCGGTGTGTATCAGCCGGACGGCGGTGAAATCCGCATCGACGGCGAACCGGTCTGGGATAATCCTGCTGTGAAACGCCGCATTGCCTATGTGCCGGATGAACTCTATTTTCTGGCAGGGGCAAATCTGAACCGCATGGAACGCATGTACCGGAATCTGTATCCGGATTTTGACAGAGATCGTTTCGAAAAACTCCGCAGCCATTTGCAGCTGCCGCGGAACAAGTCGCTGGGACAGTTCTCCAAGGGCATGCGGCGGCAGGCGGCAACCATTCTGGCACTGTCCTGCCGTCCGGATTATTTGTTCTTCGACGAAACCTTTGACGGATTGGATCCGGTAATGCGGAACTTTGTGAAAAAGCTGATCTGCGAGGACGTGCTGGAACGGGGAGCCTCGGCGATCATCACCTCCCACTCCCTGCGGGAACTGGAGGACATCTGTGACCAGCTGGCACTGCTCCATAAGGGCGGTCTGGTGCTGGAGAGCGACATCGAGAACCTGAAAACTTCTCAGTTCAAGATTCAGATCGCGTTCCGCGGCGAGTACGACAAGAGCAAGTTCCAGGGGATTCAGGTTTCCCACTATGAGAAAAGCGGCAGCGTTGCCAATCTGATCGTCAGCGGCGACCGCGACGAGATCGTGCAGAAGCTGCGGGCAATGGAACCGATCCTGCTGGACGTACTTCCGCTGACACTGGAAGAAGTCTTTACATATGAAATGGAAACGCTGGGCTATACGTTCCAGATCGATGACCTGTTAGAGGAGGAGAGCGAACATGCAAAATCTTGAACATCGGTATGCCGGAAGACAGGATCGGCAGGAAGCTCGCCGGCAGCTGTTGGGTTCGCTGGCTCTGCTGCTGGTGGTATTGGGACTGGCTGCGGTTTGTGCCGTGGCGTATTTTCACGCAAGGGGAGGATTTATCAGATGAAACAAAAGAAGATGCACTTTTCCCTGCGGCTGCTGTGGGAAGGCTTTCAGCAGTGCAAGATGATCGGGATCTTCAGTGCTGTGATCGTGGTGCTGGGTGCCGTTCTGGAGCCGGTTGCCCAGGCAATCAGCTTGAGCAGCAGCCCTCATTATACCAAAGTCGTCTATGAAGCGTGGGCCATCAATGTGACGCTGCTTGTAGTGCTGCTGGTGGCACCGCTGATGACACTGATGCTGTTCCACTTTCTGGATAATCGGGCGGCATCAGACTTGTATCACGCGTTGCCCCATAAACGGATCACCCTGTACTTGAGTTATGCCGGAGCCGTGCTGCTGTGGGTAGTCCTGCTGCTGGTGCTGGGCACGCTGGCTTCTGTCATCACCTGTGGATTTACACACAAGTATATCACTCTGCTGATGGACAGCCTGCTGCCCTTTGCGGCGAGCCTGTTCTGCATGAGTTTTCTGATGGTTGCCGGTGTGCTGGTTTCCATGAGCATTACCGGTACTGTTTTCACGAACCTGCTGTTTGCCGGAATCCTGCTTTTTTTGCCGCGGCTCTGTGTACTGGCATTGCAGTCGTCTATGGTGAATGCCCTGCCGTTTCTGTCGGATTCTGCGGGAACGGGATTTTTCCGGAATGCCAATAACCTGTTGTTCTCTGGTGTCAACGTGGTCTTTTCCATGTCCGAAAACGACGGAACGAGCATAGAAACTCTCTTTTCTCCCAGCTGGCAGGCATATCTGTACACGTTCCTGCTGGGGCTGTTGTATTTTGCGATCGCGGCGTTCTTGTTCCACCGCCGTCGCAGTGAGGCTGCCGGACAGTCTGCTCCCAGCCGTCTGCTCCAGCACATCTACCGCATTGTGGTGACCATGGTGATCTGTATCTTTATCGTTTGTGTGATGTTCAGCGAAATGACTACCGGTATGATGCGGGACGAATGGTTTGCGTTCCTGGTGCTCTATCTGGTGGCAGCACTGGTGTACTTTGCCTACGAACTGATTACCACGAAGAAGTGGAAAAACCTGCTGACGGCACTGCCGGGGCTGGGCATTGTGGCACTGCTGAATGTGGGGATCCTGCTGGGCATGCATGCGGTGGAAAAACACATCGTGGCACAGCGTCCGGCAATGCAGGAGATCGAAAGCGTGTCATTTTGCAGCACAGACGGCACGGACTATATTTCCGGCAGCAGCTATCTGAACTATCGGGATTATATCAATCTGATGAGCCGTGACATTGCGATCACCGACCCCACTGCCGTGACACTGGTGTCCTATTATCTGGATGAAAACCTAAAAACGTGGGAAGAAGGCGGGAGCAATGCTTATCAGAGCAAGTATTACACCGAAAGTGACTATTCCTATTGTGCTTATCACGTGATTATCCGCACGAAAGACCAGACACTTTGCCGGCTGATCTATGTGCCTGTTTCCGAAACGGAAAAGCTGCTGGATGCATTGCAGACCAATGCGGACTATGTGGACGCATGGCGAAATCCGCCGCAGGAACTCAAGGGCACTGCAGCATTCCGCGACCAGGTGGGTTCCTGCTATCTGAGTACAGAGCAGGCAGAGGAGCTGTTGCAGACCTATCGGGAGGAATTGCAGTCAGCAGACTTTGAAACCCTGTATCAGACAATGCAGAACGGCAGTACTGACGATACATGGGTGAGCGACATCGATTACACATTCCGTAAAAACGGAAGATCATACACGCTGGATTGCATGATCTATCAGAATCTGACACCGGAAACAACAAAGAAGTTCTACGAGATGCTCTATGCGGCACAAAAGGACGATCTGGCAGTGCTGTCGGAACTGGCTGAAAGTGAAAAGAAAATTTCTGTCAACATGAATGCTTACGGCGGTTCTTCCGATTCGGCTTACAGCGGTTACTATGCCTATGCTTCTGACTGCCAGCCGTTGAACCAGAGCGAATCTTTACAGCTGCTCATGCAGTATGCGATTCTGGACAGACCGATGCAGGCAGGGGAGTCCTATGTGGAACTTTACCTGTGGTCGGAGGACGGTCTGATGGATCAGGGCAATGCGATTGATCTGCAAATTCCTATCAAGGATTCGTTCTTCGATGATCCCCAGACTGAGGAACTGTTCAGCGTTGAAAATTACAACGCATACGATTTTTCCGATGCGGAACTTGGCGATTATGATGCTGTCGAAGCAGTTGGTTAAATCCTGACATCTTCATGTGGATTCTGCCTGTTCCATGAGGGCAGATTCCCACTTCTTCCTTAGAACCTGTTTTACATCTGTATAAGCACAGATGCAAAACAGGTTCTTTTTATTTTGTGCGGTATTGCCTTTGGAAAATGCAGTGGGCGATGCCGCATCGCCCCGATAAATCCTGAATTGTACCGGCGGCTGAGGCTCTCTCTGTCAAACTGCCTGTCCCACAAAAATTATTTTCAGATTCCTATATAGCTAAAATCAGCTATATTTTGATTCAGAAAGACAAGTTTCATATTCTGAAACTTTGAAAAAAGAAAAATATCAAAAAAATGCTTGACAGTACCCCGAAGTTGTGCTATAATAATTATCGTTGTAGCACACGAGTGCTGGTGTAGCTCAGTTGGTAGAGCAGCTGATTTGTAATCAGCAGGTCGGGGGTTCAAGTCCGTCCACCAGCTCCAATATTCTACAACATACATATGTTACATGGGGGAGTTCCCGAGTGGCCAAAGGGGGCAGACTGTAAATCTGTTGCTTCTAGCTTCGATGGTTCGAATCCGTCCTCCCCCACCAGAAAACAGGCAAACCCTTCGGGAGTTTGCCTGTTTTTCTTTTTCGCATGTGTATGGATTGTAGAGCAATACATATCAGGCAGCCCTGCATAAGCTTTGCACGGTGCTGTCTGTGCAGAATCGGCGGACAGGCTTTGATGCCGGTTCGCAAAACCCATACCATAGGAATGAGGAGAGAATTATGGTTCGTGAGGATTTGAGAAATGTTGCCATTATCGCACACGTTGACCACGGTAAGACAACGCTGGTAGACGAAATGCTGAAACAGGGCGGCGTGTTCCGTGAAAATCAGGCTGTGGCAGAACGTGTCATGGACTCCAACGATCTGGAACGGGAACGCGGTATCACGATTCTGGCAAAGAATACTTCGGTACGCTACGGCGATACCAAGATCAACATCATTGATACACCGGGACACGCTGACTTCGGCGGCGAGGTAGAGCGTGTACTGAGCATGGTAGACGGTGCCATTCTGCTGGTCGATGCCGCAGAGGGTCCGATGCCCCAGACACGTTTCGTACTGTCCAAGGCTCTGGAAATGAACCTGAAGATCATTGTGGTCGTCAATAAGATCGACCGCCCCGATGCCCGTCTGGACGAGATCGCAGACGAAGTGCTGGAACTGCTGATGGATCTGGATGCCAGCGAGGAACAGCTGGAGAATACGCCGTTCCTGTACTGCTCCGGCCGTGCAGGTACTGCAAGCTTTGACCCCCACGGTGAGGGCAAGGATCTGAAGCCGCTGTTCGACACCATTATGTCCTATGTGAATCCGCCGGAGGGCGATCCGGACGCACCGTTACAGATGCTGATCTCCTCCATTGACTATAATGAATACGTGGGCAGAATCGGTATCGGCAGAATTGAAAGAGGTACCATTCAGGTGGGACAGCAGGTACTGCTGGGCAACTACCACGATCCGGAAAATACCCGCCGGAACAAGATTGTTTCCCTGCTGCAAATTCAGGGCTTGCAGCGTGTGCCGGCAGAGAGTGCGACCGTAGGCGACATTGTCTGGATCAGCGGTATCGAAAACATCTCGATCGGAGATACGGTCTGTGCACCAGACGACTTCGAAGCACTGCCGTTCACCAAGATCAGCGAACCGACTGTGGAAATGACTTTCAGTGTCAACGACAGCCCCTTTGCCGGTCAGGAAGGCAAGTTCGTCACCTCCCGCCAGCTGCGTGACCGCCTGATGCGGGAACTGCTCCGTGACGTTTCTCTGCGTGTCACCGAAACCGACAGCACTGATGCGTTCCGCGTTGCCGGCAGAGGCGAAATGCACCTGTCCATTCTGATTGAAAACATGCGTCGTGAGGGCTATGAACTGGGCGTTTCCACACCGCGTGTTCTATTCCACGAAGTAGACGGCAAGCGTTACGAGCCAATCGAGGAACTGTCCATTGACGTGCCGGAAGACTGTGTCGGCTCCGTCATGGAAAAGCTGGGCTCCCGTAAGGCGGAATTGCAGGATATGCACCCGCAGGGCAGCCGTACCCGTCTGACATTTTTGATCCCGTCCCGCGGTCTGTTCGGTTACAAGAGCGAATTCCTGACCGACACCAAGGGCGAGGGCATCATGAGCAGTGTATTCTATGAATACGCACCGTATAAGGGGGAGATTCCCCGCCGCAGCACCGGCTCTCTGATCTCTTTCGAAACCGGCGAAGCTGTCACCTATGGTCTGTTCAACGCACAGGAACGCGGCTCCCTGTTTATCGGTGCCGGCGTACCGGTGTATGAGGGCATGGTCGTCGGTGCATCGCCGAAGGCAGAAGATCTGGTAGTCAATGTCTGCAAGCGGAAACATCTGACCAATACCCGTGCCAGCGGCAGCGATGATGCTCTGCGTCTGGTACCGCCCCGCAATCTGAGTCTGGAAGACTGTCTGGAATTCCTGGCAGATGATGAGCTGCTGGAAGTAACGCCGAAATCGCTGCGGATCCGCAAGCAGATCCTGAGCAACCAGCAGCGTGCCAAGATGCGTGGCAAGAAATAAGCCCTAGGGCAACACCGCACAAAGAGCGTCTGGCGACTTTGCACGCCATCTGGCTACGCATTTTACGCACAAGCTTTACTCCGTGTTTCCCTAGCATTTTTGGGTTCCCCCTTTTCAGAGAGGAATGAAAATATGAAACAGTTTTGGAAAAAGACACTTTGGGCAGCCCTGCTGACAGCAGCATTTGCACTGTCTGCCACCGGCTGCGGCGATGACAAACAGCCAGCCAGCAGCACGGCGAATTCCGCCAGCTCTGCGGCACAGGCAGCAGACAGCAGCACTGCATCGGAAGAAACCGGCAGCAGTGCGGAAACAAACGTGTTCCAGTATGAGATGAACGATGACGGCACCGTCAGCATCACCGGCTATCAAGGCATGGAAGCCGTTCTGGAAGTGCCGTCCACCGTGGACAATTATGTGGTTTCTGCCATTTCTAACCATGCCTTTGAGGCAAAACAGAATCTCACGGAAGTGACTTTGCCGGAGGGCTTGTCGGAAATCGGCGAAAGTGCGTTCATGGACTGCGGCAGTCTGACCACCGTACAGATTCCGGAAACCGTGGCACAGATCGACCGTGCAGCTTTTGCAGGCTGTTCGGCACTGACCAGCATTTCTCTGCCGGCAACCGTTTCCACCGTCATGGAGGAAGCATTCACCGGCTGTACCAGCCTGACTGATCTGACTGTGGCGAATGCGTCACTGGAATATGACCGCTGGGGACTGGTAGAGGGCAGCGAGCCGCTGGGCGTGACGATCACTTGCCCGTCTGGCTCTGCCATAGAAACATGGGCAGCTGCCAACGGCATCAGCACAAAAACATTCGGATAAATCATAAAGGCAAAGCGTGGGACAACGCGGGTGTAGTTCCCTACAGGACAAACCATATGGTGTGTAGGAAAAACCGGCAGCTGCCCACGCTTTTTTGTTTTGGAGGAAAACATGATGAAACACATCTGGAAACAGGCACTGGCTCTGCTGCTGGCATGCGGCATGGCGGCAGGTGCAGCCGGCTGCGGCGAAAAGAAAGATAAGGCGGAAAGCTCTGCGGCAGAGAGCAGCACAGCAGATTCTGCTGATTCCATAGAGCCGGTGACAGAATCCGATCCGGACAACATGAACTACAAGCTGACCTACGATAAGGACAAGGTGCCGGACGAACTGGCAAATACCATCGCCCTGTACTTTTATGCAGTGGATACCCAGAACTATGACCTGTATCTGGAGCAGATCAACCCGCTGTACCGGACATCGCTGGAGAGCCTGCTGCAAGAGCAGTACGGTTACGGACTGGAGAACAGCATGGAACAGCTGCACCAGAATCTGGTGAACTATGCCGGCACCGATAACTTTACCATTCAGAGTCTGGAACTGGCACAGGCACAGGAAGTGATGGCGGAGGAATTCGAGGAAGATACCAATTTCGTGCAGGAGTACCTGAACGCCTATACACAGGCATTCGGCGAGGAATTCACCAAGGATCTGGAAGAACAGTCCGATGCGATCTATGATATTGCCGTGACCATGAAGGGCGAGAACAGCGACGGCGAGGAGATCACCATTCTGGACAATCTGGAAATTCTGGCGGCAGAGGCAGACGGCAGCTTCGGCGTGCTGGGATAAGCGGAAACCGACACAAACGGCAGTACGGCTGCCCGCGTAAAACGTGCATCTGTTTTGGCTGAAAAGACATTTCCAAAATGGATTTTCATGATTTCCCTGTGAAATGCTTGACAATTTCGCCGAAAAAGCGTATAATAGAAAGTACCGTGTTGCAATTTTCAATGAAAATGCGGAAAAGTTTTGGAAAAAATGAAAGCAGTAGGATAAGCTGTATGCTTTTTTCCACAGGAGGGTATTGACAATGCATAGAGTATACAATTTCAGTGCAGGCCCTGCGGTATTGCCGGAGGAGGTTCTGCGTGAAGCAGCCGATGAAATGTTGGATTATCAGGGTACCGGTATGTCCGTTATGGAAATGAGCCACCGCAGTGCCGCTTTTGATGAGATCATCAAGACCGCAGAACAGGATCTGCGTGACCTGATGGGAATCCCCGATAATTATAAGGTACTGTTCCTCCAGGGCGGTGCCTCTCAGCAGTTTGCAGCAGTTCCCATGAACCTCATGAAGAACGGCGTAGCAGACTATATCGTTACCGGTCAGTGGGCAAAGAAAGCTTATCAGGAAGCCCAGAAGTACGGTAAGGCTGTCAAGGTGGCTTCTTCGGAAGATAAAACCTTCTCCTACATTCCGGACTGCTCCGATCTGCCTATCGATGATGATGCAGATTATGTGTATATCTGTGAGAATAACACCATTTATGGTACAAAATATAAGAAGCTGCCCAACACCAAGGGCAAAACGCTGGTCGCTGACGTGTCCTCCTGCTTCCTGAGTGAGCCGGTCGATGTGACCAAGTACGGCGTGATCTACGGCGGCGTACAGAAGAACGTGGGACCTGCCGGCGTCGTTATCGCCATTATCCGCGAAGACCTGATTCCGGAAAAGCCGGCTGTGGAAAACACCCCCACCATGCTGGCATGGAAGACACAGGCAGACGCAGATTCTCTGTACAACACTCCGCCCTGCTATGGCATCTACATCTGCGGCAAGGTCTTCAAGTGGCTCAAGAAAATGGGCGGTCTGGAAGAAATGCAGAAGCGGAATATCGCCAAGGCAAAGGTGCTGTATGATTTCCTGGACGAGAGCAAGCTGTTCAAGGGTACTGTCCGCAAGGAAGACCGTTCTCTGATGAATGTACCGTTCGTTACCGGCGACAAGGACATGGATGCGAAGTTCATCAAGGAAGCAACTGCTGCCGGCTTCGTGAACCTGAAGGGTCACCGCACCGTTGGCGGCATGCGTGCATCGATCTACAACGCAATGCCGATCGAGGGCGTAGAAAAGCTGGTTGCATTCATGAAGCAGTTTGAAGCAGACAACGCTTGAGGAGAGGACAGCATAATGAAATATTCCATTCAGACACTCAATAAGATTTCCAAGGCAGGCACAGACCGGTTCTGTGATGCTTATACCATTTCGGACGATGCTAAGGATCCGGACGCAATTCTGGTCCGCAGTGCATCGCTGCACGATACCTCGTTCGGGGATAACCTGAAAGCCATTGCCCGTGCCGGTGCCGGCGTGAACAACATTCCGCTGGATCGCTGCTCGGAGGCTGGTATCTGCGTATTCAATACACCGGGTGCAAACGCCAATGCCGTAAAGGAACTGGTTCTCACCGGTCTGCTCATTTCCTCCCGTAAGATTCCGGAGGCAATGGCATGGGCAGCAACTCTGAAAGACGGCGAAACCTCTGTGGCAAAGCAGGTGGAAAAGGGCAAGAGCCAGTTCGCCGGTCCGGAAATCAAGGGCAAGACACTGGGCATTATCGGTCTGGGTGCCATTGGTGCACTGGTGGCAAATGCCGCTGTGGCACTGGGCATGAAGGTCGTTGGTACAGACCCGTTCCTGTCCGTTGGTGCTGCACTGCGTCTGGATCCGTCGGTAACGGTCGTAAAGACACAGGACGACGTATTCGCTGCCGCAGATTATCTGACCATTCACGTACCGTTCAACAAGGACACAGAAGGTATGATTAACGCTGCCGCGATCGCAAAGATGAAGGACGGCGTTCGCGTGCTGAACTATGCCCGCGGCGAACTGGTCAACGATGAAGATATGATCGCTGCATTGGAAAGCGGCAAGGTGGCTTACTACTGCACCGACTTCCCCAATGCCAAGACCTGCAACGCCAAGCACATCATTGCTACCCCGCATCTGGGTGCATCGACACCGGAGAGCGAGGACAACTGTGCAAGCATGGCTGCCGATGAGCTGATGGCTTATCTGGAACAGGGCGATATTCGCAACAGTGTCAACCTGCCGAATGCACAGCTTCAGGCAGTGTACACCAAGGTTTGCGTCATTCACCGGAATGTGCCGGCAATGATTTCTGCCCTGACTTCTGTCATTGGCGAAGCCGGTGCCAACATTGAGAACATGACCAATGCCAGCAAGAAGGATTACGCGTATACCATTCTGGATATTGACGGCGTAACCGACGGCATGATCGAAGCACTGACTGCTATCGACGGCGTACTCCGTGTACGTGTGATCGAAAAGTGATCTGTGCGTATAGCCTTTGGCATCTGCCCGAATTTTCGGGTTGAAACGGTGTGAAAGCACCGAATAGATTGCATTTCCAGAGTAGGAAATCGTGCGTTAAGTGTCCGTCAGACGGGGAGTTGCTGTCGGGACGAAAAGCGAGAACGATCGCTTGCGGTACGGTTTCCGCATCCCGCTGAATGTATCATAAGAAGTCAGAAATCTCTCAGAGAAAACACCTCTTATGCTGCACGAAGCAGAAACGTTTTGTACTGCCGCAAGGCAAAGGAGGTATTTTTTCATGAGAGATTTTTTGTCTGTATTTACGGATTCCGCAAAGGAATTCACCAAGGTTCGCAGTCTGGTGACTACATCGCTGCTGGTGGCTGTTTCCATGGTCATCGAGATGTTTTCCATTGACATCGGTTTTGCCAAGCTGAACTTCGCGTTCCTCGCTATCGCCATTATCGGCATGCTGTTCGGTCCGTGCATGGGAATGATGGCAGGTTTTGCCTGCGACATCGTGGGCTATCTGGCACACCCCAGCGGCGGCTTCCTGCCGGCATATGTGCTGGTCGGCGGCTTACAGGGGCTGTTCTACGGGCTGTTCCTGTATCAGAAGTGGAGTGGTCACAGCATTCAGTTTGTCAGCAACAAGACCGGCAAGACTACGGACATCACCCTGTATCTCCGTGCGATCGTGGCACGGCTGGCTGACGTTATCATCATCAACCTGCTGATCCAGACCAAGCTGAATCTGCACTACGGCTTTATTCCGCAGGAGGCGTATGGTGCGGCGATCGTGGCACGTGTGGCAAAGAATGTCATTGAGTTGGCGATAGACCTGCCGCTGCTGTTCATTCTGCTGCCGGTGGCACTGAAAGCCTACCAGCACATTTTCCGGCGGTCGGTATCGCCGAAAGTGGCTGGATAATTTCAGGCAACCCACAACTTCCATTTAAATGAAAACCACCCGCACACAGTACTTTTTACTCTGGAAAAGTACTGTGTCGGGTGGTTTTTGTTTAAGGTAATACCGCACAAAGATTGTGCGACAGATGCGTCATCAAATTTTTCGTCAGATGAAACAAAAAGCGGAGTGAATACTTGCTGTATTCACGAGCATTTTTGTGAAATATGAGAGTCTGTTTCGTATCTGACGTATGCAGATTGCGTCGTCAGATTTTTTGAGAGATGAAGGGAAAAACGGAGAAAATCCTTTGTGGATTTTCGAGTATTTTCCCGAAATATCTCGGAAAATATGCACGCAAGATGCGTGCGGGAAGATACGAAACAGGCTCTGAAGGAAAATTTGCAAGCAGATGGCGTACAAAGTCGCCAGACGCTCTTTGTGCGGTATTGCCTTAAGTGTTTCCCTAATCTCCCAGTTGTTTTATCATCTGGAGATACCCCAGCGGTTCGTAGCCCAACCGGCGGTACAGTGCCTGTGCACGTTCATTTTCCGGTTCAGTTTCCAGTCGGAGCATTACCGCATCGCCCCGCAGCTGTTCCTCCAGCCATTGCAGAAACCGGCTGCCCAGTCCCTGTCCGCGGTATGCGGGACGGATATACAGATCTTCCACCCAGACCATGACACCGCCGGCTTCGTGCTGCATCATGCGGTTGGTGACGGAGAAGCCTGCCACCGCATCATCACATTGAAAAATGTAGCCGGACAGGTACTGGTCGGAACGCATCATTTCTGCAAACGTCCGCCGGTGATACTCTGCGGGAATGGGGTGCAGCACCGCATCGGAGTGGAAGAATTCCTCTGCCATAGCGTAGAAGTCCGTTTCGTCTGCCGCTGTGATCGGACGGAATGTCAGTTCGCTCATCGGTGTCCACCTCCGCCGCCGTGGCTGCCGCCGGAAGAACTGCTGTGGCTGCTGCCGCCGCCGCCTCCGCCGCCGCCGCTGCTCTCGGAGGAGATCTTCGTGCGGCTGGTGTAGGTTCGCAGGTACTGGTCGGATCGCTGGAGGTACTGCACATCGTTGGCAACCAGATAGTTTTGCAGGCTGCCCGCAGCCTTGAACTTATACCGATTCCGGATCGACAGCACGGAAATGCCAAAAGCGATCACGCCGATCAGAACGGCAAGGATCACAATGGTTCCCCAGCTGAGTATTGCGGTGTATTCCTCTGGCAGTTTGCTGACTTCCTGCACCTGACCGTCCTGCATGATGAGATACTTTCCGGTGTCTTTGTTGTAGGTGTAGTATTTGTCAGTGGGAACGCCCTGGTCTGCATAGTATTTCAGATCGAAACAGAAGATGTGTATCGCAGACGGCAGGTCTTCTTCGCCGCGGGGCAGATATTCTTCCACATCCTGGATCATGGTTCCCACACGGTTGTAGTCCTCATTGTCCGTATAATAGAACTGTCCCTTGCCGCTGGTGGAGAGGTAGTCGAACAGAGAGAGAGAGGTTTCTCCGGACATATCCAGATAGAGGAATACGCCGTCAGTATTCATGCCGTAGAGTTCCTCATAGGTTTCATCGCAGAATGCAATGGTGTCCGCATCAGAATTGTCCCCGATGGCAGTGTTGCCGATCCAGAGAGCGACGTTCATGCCGCTTTCGTCTGCGGCTTCCTGTAATTCGTCCATTGCCTCCTGAAATTCTGCATCGGACAGGAAGTCACCCTCGTCACAGAGGTAGACATTGTTGCTGGAATCCTCGGTTTTCGCCGAAACAGCGGGAAGTGTGAGATTGCAGATGCAGATACCGGCTGCCAGAGCTGCCGCGGTCTGCTTCCAGATCGTTTTCATCGGAACATCAGCCCTCCTATCAGTACTGCCAGCCCTGTAATTGCTGCCGCCAGCACGCCGCTGAAAAGCAGTGCTTTCCCCCAGCTGAGAGGCGGCGTGCCTGCCTGCGTGCCGGTCTGCCCGTTCATGGCGAAGTCGTAGTTCTTTCCATGGTACTGGTAGTGCATGAACCATACCGGCAGCAGAGCATAATCGTGCTGGATATTTTCCATTTGTACATTGTGAGAAGTCACCACGTGAGAACTGTAGCCGCTGATGGATTTTTCCACGGTCTTTACGGCGTGTTCGTCGATCCGCTTATGGATTCGGGGCAGAATCTGGTCGTAGGGGACATCGTATTTCTGTGCCATAAAGCCGCTGAGGTACTTCATGGAGAATGCTTTCATCTTGTCATAGGAGAACGGCTCAATAGCGTCCATGAGAGCATCTTCGATTTTTTGAGAGCCGTCTGCGGGAACGCCGCGATAGGGGATCTTTGCCAGACGTTTTACAGCGAATTCTTTGGTTTCGGTGACCCGATAGTCCCCATCCCGCCAGCTGCGTTCCTTTTTGCCCAGTGCATCTACTTGGGTCTTGGCATCACAGTTGGTGAGCCAGAACGGTACATAAACACCGGACATTTTTTCCAGCTGCTTTTCCGAGGTGAAGCTTCTGGGGAGAAACCAACGCTTTTTGCACCAGCTGTGGAATTTTTCCACAGCTGCTTCCCGTGTGACCGCAAAGGGCAGCACATAGGCCGGCTTGTATTCTCCCGTCAGCCGTCCGGCGAGTACCACCGGAGTGTGGCAGTAGTAGCAGAATGTGGCGGAAGTTTCCGCCTCTGCAATGATCTGTGCCCCGCAGTTCTGACAGGTGTAGAGCCGTGTTTCGTTCTCGAACGCCTTGTCATCGGTTTCGCTTTCCAGTGTTTCCGCCGAAGCATCTGCGTGCTGATCTGCCTGTTGTTCCATGTTCTGATACAGCTGCTGCATTTCTGCTTCAGTGTAGGTACTGTCGCAGTATTCGCAGCTGAAATTCTGATGTTCCGGATCAAAGGTCAGTTCCGCACCGCAGTTAGGGCATTTGTATTGTACGGTATTCATGTTGTTCTCCTTTTTGCCGTTTATCCACGCTTGTTGCCGCAGTTGGTGCAGAAATTGCCGCTGTTGACGGTGCCGCAGGAGCAGGTCCATTCACCGGAGGGAGCCGGCTTTTTGCTGCCGCAGTTGGTGCAGAAATTGCCGGTGTTTTCTGTACCGCAGCTGCATTTCCAAGAGCCGGCAGGAGCCGGTTTCTTGCTGCCGCAGTTGGTACAGAAGTTGCTGCTGTTGACAGTGCCGCAGGAACAGGTCCAGCCGTTTGCAGCTGCTGCAGCGGGGGCTGCCTGCTGTTGAGCCATTGCCTGCTGCTGAGCCATTGCCTGTTGCTGCATCTGCTGGACATTGGTCTGGGAAGCACTTGCCATGAAGTTACCGGCACCCTGCATACCCATGCCCATTGCCATGTACGCCTGTCCGGCACCGGCAGTATTAGAGCCGGCGGCCTGAAGTCCCTTTGCCACAGCCGACTGTACAAAGCCTTCCCGTACAGAGGGGTCGCCCATCATGGCACCCTGATTCCGCATGTTGATGAGAGCCTTGCTTTCCTCGTCATAGCTGATGCTGCCGATACCCACAGCACAAATATCCACGCCCCGTGCCTGCGTCCAGTCCTCGTCCAGAACGGTTGCCATATACTTGGACAGCTCCATGCTCTTGGACGGCAGGGCGGAGATGCGGACACCGTCTACAGACATCTGTCCGATCGCCGACTGGAGAGCCGACAGGAATTCCATGTTGAACTGGTCGCCCAATTCGTCAAATGTCAGGCTGGTAGCGTTGCGGGGAACAACTTCCATGAAAAATTTCAGCGGGTCTGTGATCTTTATCGAATAGCTGCCGTGACAGCGGACGAACAATTCTGCATTGTAGAAATTGTCAAAGTATTGCAGGGCATTGCGTGTGCCGAACTTGATGCCGCGGATCTCCTGTAAGTTGATGAAATAGACCTGCTGGGACTTGCCCGGCTGTCCGCCGAACTTGAAGCGTTCGAAAGACTCCCGCACAGAATCCTTCAGCTGTCCGTTGAACATGGACGGAGAGGAGGAGAGGAATACCTCATAACAGCCTTCCTCAGCAGTGTAGTCCATGATCCGACCGCTGTCCACCAGGATCATCATCTGGTTCGGTCCCACCTCAACGCGGGAACCATTGGAAATGATGTCTGGTGTGCCCTTGGTGTTGCTGCCGTGTTTGCCACGCTTGATCTGTACACCCTTTGTCATGACGGTGTTGGCACCCATGTCACCGGCTGTGATGTACTCCAGCCACGAATCTGCCAGTGTGCCGCCAACGGCACCTGCTGCTGCACGAATCAAACCCATATTGATAACCTCCAGTTCTTTCATAAGGCGAAGCAATGCAAACCAACGCTCTGGTTTATGGTATGCGAGTGATATGCGGACAATGCCGCTGGTTTACATGCTGATTTGCAATAATATTATCATAATTATACCATAAAAAAATCGGCTTGGCAAGTGAAAATCGACATTTTCTATGAAAATATCCAAAAAAATCTGTAAGGCAATACCGCACAAAGAGCGTCTGGCGACTTTGCACGCCATCTGCTTGCAAATTTTCCGTCATATTTCACAAAAATGCTCGTGAATACATCCAGTATTCACTCCGCTTTTTGTTTCATCTGACGAAAAATTTGACGACGCATCTGCCGCACAATCTTTGTGCGGTATTGCCGTAATTTTTTTCGACAGTAAAAAAACACTTGACTTTTTCCGAGATTTATGGTATACTAATGTTTGTCTGAGGCAACACTTTCGAAAGAATGGGGTATAGCCAAGGGGTAAGGCAACGGACTTTGACTCCGTCATTCCGCTGGTTCGAATCCAGCTACTCCAACCAAAAGTGAAAAGAGAAAACCCCGTCCAGCTGCTGTATTTGGACGGGGTTTTCTGGACATTGAGAAAGGATCGGACATCTATGGGCGAACATAAACTGGCAATCGTTCTCGGCATCGTCACCGTGGTGTATATCCTCGCCATGATCTTTCTGTTCTGGCGGTATCGGAAAGCCATGGGGAACCTCTCGGAAAAGCTGCGGGAATGCCGTGAAAAAGAGGAACGGCAGCAGGAACAGGAACAGGAGCAGGTGAAAGCTGAGGAGGACATTGTTACGATCTATCAGAAGCCGGACGCCGCTGCTCCTGAAACCGAAAAAACGCAGCCGGCTCCCGAAGAACCGACTGCGTAAGTTAAGGAAACGCTGAATAAAGCCCGCCTGACGGCTTTGCACGCAATCTGCTTGCAGATTTTCCGTCATATTGCCCAGAAATCCCTTGCCATACATCAAGTATGCCTGCGGAATTTCTGTGCAATCTGCCGAAAAATCTGACGACGCATCTTACGCACAAGCTTTATTCAGTGTTTCCTTAAGCATGTGATTTTGTGAAGTGCTGTCTTTTATGCACAGACATAGTACTGGTTGTCCAGTTCGATGAGGAACACGGTGACTTCGTCGCAGTAGACCGTGTCAGTGCCGTTGGTAAGTACCGGCTGTACGGTCAGCGTTTTGCAGCTTTCCATGTGGTCGGTACAATAGTTGCTGTCCTCGTTCAGTTCGTTCAGCATGCCGGTGAGGTATTCCGCATTGGAGCCGGTTTCGTCCTGTTTGAGGCAGTCGTTTACCAAAATCTGCGAGAAGTGAATGTCACCGCTAAGCTGCTTTTCATAGCTTTCCTTCTGCTGGGTGACATAGGCGTTGTCGTCCAGCAGTCCGCCGTAGGCGTTTTCATAGAGGGATTCCATGTACTTTTCCACGGTGCAGGACTGGAACAGTTCCACGTCCTCGTTCTGGATCGAAGCGTAGTAGTTTGCCAGTGCGTCCAGTTCGCCGTCCTCCAGAAAACGCTTGTCGTATTCCAGCGGCACTGCACGGCTGTCGTCGTCCCGCATGGTGGCACCGTATTCCAGATCTTCCATGGCGATGTTCACGCCGGATTCGCTGTCAGAGGAATTGCTGTCGGAGCAGCCGGCAAAACCGGTGCAGAGCAGTGCGGCAGCGGTCGCACAGACCAGAATCCGCCGGAACGTATTGCGATTGTATGTCATGAGGTATCAGTTCCTTTCGATGATATGCTACCTTATACTGTAGCACATTTTCGGCAGGTTGTCAACCAAGAACATGAGATTATGTGAAAACAATATAGAAAGGGAAATCGTTATGCCGAGATTTTTTTTAGAAGAACTAGACGAATCTGATGTGTGCATCACCGGCCCCGATGCCCGTCATATCGGACTGGCTCTGCGAATGCGTGTGGGGGAGATGCTGACAGTCTGTGCCTACGGGCGGGACTACCAGTGCCGGATTCGGTCCATTACGCTGGAAGAAGTCCATCTGGACGTGGTTTCCTCGGAACTGTGTGCGGCGGAACCGTCGGTGTCCCTGACCTTGTATCAGGCAGTGCCCAAAGCGGACAAGCTGGAGCAGATCATTCAGAAGTCCGTGGAACTGGGAGTCACACGAATCGTTCCCGTGCTGACACGCCGCTGCATCTCCCGTCCCAAGCCGGCGGAGTTTCAGAAGAAGCTGCCGCGGCTGCAAAAAATCGCGGCTTCTGCGGCAAAGCAGGCGGGACGGGGCATCATTCCGGAGGTCGCTCCCATGCTGACCTTTGCACAGGCCTGTGCGGAGATGCAGCAGGCAGACCGTGCGATTTTGCTGTACGAGGGCGGCGGTGTCCGGTTTGATGAGGCAGACCTGCACGACTGCCGTTCCATTGCCCTGATCGTGGGCAGCGAGGGTGGCTTCGATCCGGAAGAGGCGGAGCAACTGCAACAGAACGGAGCAGTTGCAGTCTGGCTGGGGCACCGGATCCTCCGCTGTGAAACGGCACCGCTGGCGGCGATCTCTATTGTGATGCACCGGACGGGAAACCTTTGAAAATCTATATATCACAACATAGCATATAAAAAACGGCATGACTTTTTCGGTCATGCCGTTTCGTATTTTCTGTGAAGTTGCTTTTTAGGCAATACCGCACAAAGATTGTGCGACAGATGCTCTTTGTGCGGTATTGCCTTTACTCTGCACCGTCCCGCCGGAGAACAGCTCCTACGGTATGGAACAAGATCTTTGCATCTGTGGCGAAAGAACGATCCCGAATGTACTTCAGATCCAGTTCCACCCACTCGTCAAACATGATGTTGCTTCTGCCGGAACACTGCCAGTAGCAGGTGATACCGCCCTTTGCGTCCAGCCGGTGCATCTGGTACGGTGTGTACTTTTCCACTTCCTTGGGAAGTGGCGGACGCGGCCCCACCAAACTCATGGAACCGTTCAGTACATTGAAAAACTGCGGCAATTCGTCCAGACTGGTTTTCCGCAGAAATCTGCCGATCGGTGTGACACGGGGATCCTTTTTCATCTTAAAGACCGGACCGTCTGCCTCATTCTGAGCACGAAGCTCCTCCAGCTTTTGTTCGGCATTCACGCACATGGTGCGGAACTTGTACATGGTGAAAAAGCGACCGTCCTTGGTCACCCGCAGCTGCTTGAAGATCGGGTTGTGGAAGTCCTGCAAAAAGACTGCCAGTGCGATCAGCAGCATGGGCACGCTCAACACGATCACTGCTAGAATTGACAGCACCACGTCTGCCAGACGCTTGACAAACAGATACGTCTTCGAAACGTTTTCCAGCTGTGCAGATGCTGCGGTCTGGGTTCTGCTGCGGCGTTTCACCGCAGGCGATATGTCATCATCTTCCAGAAGATAACCTAGATTTTCCATAAATACTCCCTCCATTTTTTCTCATAGATTTCGTTGTTGTGTGTACGTGTTTGTGCATGCACACTCCATGTCAATCTGTGATGTTCCCCTTTATACACAAATTGCAGACGATGCCGCACAAAAAATCATCGCCGTTTTGTGCGGAAATATCTATACTCAAATTATAGCATTTTCTGTTGCAAATTGTCAATGTACTATTCTACCAAGATTCCTGTGAAAACCTCGTGCATTTTATGCAAATTTCTAGGTTGAATGAATAGCAACTTGCCCAAATATGCCTGCGGGGAAAAAAACGTCGAAATGCCTTATTTTTTTATAGACGTATAAGAAAAAATGTGATTGCAGAAGACAGACACTTGTTTGCATAAAATGAACGTTTTGCACCATCTGCTGTCACAGCGGTGCCTTTTGCGGAAAAACAAAAAGTCAAAAGCGGAAACAAATTTTCCGAAAGTTTGTGGTTTGTTTATGAAAATAGTGACCAAAAAAGCGGACAGCCTATGCCGTCCGCTTTCCGATCTTGTTTTTTGTGATGCTGCTTCTGCTCACTCTGAAACCACGGCGTAAAGACTGGCAGCGTCCTCCTTGCGGACAACTTCAGCCACCTGTTCTACACGGACTTTCAGAGCCTTCTGTCCCATCTGGATCTCGATGACATCGCCCGCCTTGACATCATACGATGCACGGGCGACCTTATCGTTTACGAGAATCTTTCCGGCATCGCATGCTTCGTTGGCAACGGTACGCCGTTTGATGAGTCGGGAGATCTTCAGATATTTATCCAGCCGCATGGGTCGCTTCCTCCTCTAAATTTTGTTTGGTTTTCTTCCAGAGGGCATTCCACTCGCCGTGGGAGAGAGTTTCCATTTCCCGCTTTTCCGCGGTGCAGGTTTCCTCCATGGCACGGAAACAGTCAATGAACTGGTTGGTGGTGTCGGTGAGTACCTGTTCCGCCGAAAGCCCCAGTGTCTGAGCCATGCCGGCACAGCAGAACAGCAGTTCGCCCATTGCCCGCGTGATCTGCTCCGCATCTTCCATGTGCATGGCTTCTTCCAGCGTGTGCTTGCATTCAGTCACGCTGGCGAGGACGGATTCATTGCACAGAAAGCGGTTGTTGCCTTTGAGGGCACGCTTGCAGACTTTCTGGGCACGCATCAGAGCCGGCAGGGTCTTTGCCACAGCTTCCAGTGTCTGGGTGCGGGTGGTCTGGTGCTTGGTTTCTTCCTTGATGGTGTCCCAGTTTTTCAGGACTTCTTCAGTGGTGTCCGCCTGCACCGTGCTGAACACGTGAGGGTGCCGGATAATCAGCTTGTTGCAGATGTCTGTGCAGACATCGTCCAGTGTAAAGTGTCCCTGTTCCGTTTCGATACGGCTGTGGAACACCACCTGCAGCAGCAGATCGCCCAGTTCCTCCCGCAGCATTTCGGGGTCGTTCTGGTCAATGGCTTCGATGACTTCATAGGTTTCTTCGATCAGGTCCGGACGAATGGATTCATGCGTCTGCACCTTGTCCCACGGACAGCCGTCCTTGCTCCGGAGCAGCGTCACGATCTCCGCCAGATCGTCAATGGTATAGTGTTCTTTCTTTTCGTATGGAATCACAGGAAACACCTCCGTTCCGGTTTACTTCTGGGACATTGCCTGATCTTTCAGCTGTGCGGAACGGAGTTCCCGCATGACCTGCTGATAGAGGAAATAGATCGCCTGCATGTCTTCGCTTTCTTCCTTGATGGCAGAGGGCAGGACTTTCTTTTCGAAAATGCCCTTCTTGGTCAGCAGATACAGGTGGTGGGGCTGGGAAGTAGGCAGCGGGAAAGAGGTAGTCTGACTGCATTCGCCGAGGATTCTCGAAGCGTTTGCCACCAGCAGCCGTCCGGCCTGTACCACGGTCTGATACCGCTGGGAAGCACCGGTGTAGGAGCCGCCGTTGTTGAAGTAAACGTTTGCCGCACCGTTGATGTATACCACCAGTGTGGACAGGGTAACGGGGTTGATCGGCATATCGATGACCATGCCGTAAACGCTGTTCTGGTCGTTAATCATGTCCGCAAACTGCTTTGCCGGAAAGTGCAGAGCAGCGGCTCTGGTTGCCAGATAGCTTTCGGTGGGAAGATAATGTGTCTGTACATGTTCTTTTTTCTGTGCCATTTTATGTGAATTCCTTTCAATTTTTCATTTTTGTCATGTGCAGGGAAGCTGGGGCAATACTGCACAATCTTTGTGCGGTATTGCCTTGGCTTTTCCCTGCGACAGCGTTTCCTTTATGCTCCCAGGATCTTCTTGGTCATGCCGCCCAGGATCTCGATGCCCTTGACGATCTGTTCATCAGACGGCGTGGAGAAGTTCAGGCGGAACGACGTGGTCGGGGCAGTTTCGTCCACCAGAAAGGCGTTTCCGGGGACAACGGCAATGGAGTACTCCTGCACTGCCTTGGTGCAGAACGCCGGCATGTCGCAGTCGTCCGGCAGGGTGCACCACAGGAACAGACCGCCCTGCGGCATTTCCCACTGTACCTTGCCGGAGAAGTGACGGCGAATGCCGTCTGCCATGAGGTTGCACTTCCGGCGGTATACCGCACGCAGTTTTTCCAGATAGGTGTCCATGTCCGTCCGTTCCAGAAATTCCGCACACACTGCCTGTGCCCAGATGTTGGTGTGCACATCGGCAACCTGCTTGCAGACGGTGATCTTGGCGATGATCTCCTTGGGGGCACTGACATAGCCCACACGCAGTCCCGGAGCCAGAATCTTGGAGAAGGTGCCGGAGTAGATCACGCGATGTTCGGTGTCCATGCTCTTAATGGAAGGCACGTCGCTGCCGGCGAAGCGGAGGTCACCGTAGGGGTTGTCCTCCAGAATGATGAAGTCGTACTTGCATGCCAGCTCGTACAGCCCCTTTCGCTTTTCCAGCGACATCACTCTGCCGGTGGGGTTCTGGAAATTGGGAATGACATAGACCAGCTTCGGGCTCTTGCTTGCCTTGACGGCTTCTTCCATTGCTGCCAAGTCCATGCCGTCCTGTTCCATGGGAATGCCCACCAGATCGACACCGTAGGAACGGAACGCGTTCAGGGAGCCGATAAAGCTGGGGGCTTCGCAGAACAGGGTGTCACCGCGGTTCAGCAGCACTTTGCAGGAAAGCTCATTTGCCTGCTGGGCACCGGAGGTGGTGATGAGGTCGTCTGCATCTGCATCGAAGCACTGCTGTGCAGCCATACGCTGTTTCAGCAGATCGCGGAGTTTCGGGTATCCCTCCGTGATGTTATACTGCAACGCCAGAATCGGGTCTTTTTCGAACAGTTCTGCGGAGATTTTCCGAATGGTGTCTACCGGAAACGCCTCCGGAGCAGGATTGCCGGCGGCAAACGAGATCACACCGGGCATGCTGGTGAATTTCAGAATTTCACGAATCGCAGAGGGCTGCAATGCGTCAACATTTTCTGCAAATTTGTATTGCATGGGTACATTCTTCCTTTCGGGCAGCGTTGCGGTATCCGCCTGCTGCACAGGATTTTGGAGCCACAGCAGGCTCCTGTTGGACAATGCCGCCTTTGACGGCATTACCTCTCTATTATAACACATATTTTCGTTTTCGGCAACATAAATTTTTCTATCCGGTGCAAAAAATTCGGAAACGCTGGATAATGAGTTTCGATAGAATCCCTCCACCAGCTTCGCTGGTCCCCCTCCCTTTTCAAGGGAGGCTGATTTCTATAGTTTTAGCCATTACATCATACTAGTCGGCACTGCACAACGCGTTTCCATTCTCAGGACAGGAGAAAAAGCTATGTTTCGAAAACAATCGTTCTGGAAAGGCTCTGCCCTGCTGCTGGCATCTGCCATGACTGCCAAGCTGCTGGGGGCATGCTTCAAAATTCCGCTGACTAATGTGCTGGGCGGCACCGGCATGGGGTATTTCAGTACCGCCTACGGGTTGCTGCTGCCGGTGTATGCTCTGTCTGTCACCGGACTGTCTGCCGCCGTGGCACAGACGGTTTCCCGTGCGGCGGCTCTGGAACACTGGTCGGAAGTCCGCCGGATCCACCATGCGGCACGGCTTGCCTGCGGGGCACTGGGGCTGCTGCTCAGTCTGTGCATGTTTCTGCTGGCGGAGCCGTTTGCCACGCAGATCGCCGCCCAGCCCCATGCCCTGTTCTCTCTGCTTGCCATTGCACCGGCGGCACTGTTCGGCTGTCTGACTGCCGTGGAACGGGGCTACTGGGAGGGCTTGCAGAACATGACCCCCACGGCGTTGTCGCAGGCACTGGAGGCGGTGGCGAAGCTGGGCTTCGGGCTGGCACTGTGCATGTGGGTGCTCCGGAATCCGGAGGTCGTCTGCCGCTGGGTGCCGCCGGAGGTGCCTCTTTCGGCACTGGCTGCCGCGGGAGCCGTGCTGGGTGTCACGCTGTCTACAGTGCTGGGGTGGGTGTACTTCCTGCTGCATGGTCTGCGGCGGGATACCCGACTGCCCAGCGATGACCGTCCGGCTGCACCTGTTTCCCAGATTTTCCGGCGGCTGCTCTACGTAATGATTCCGGTGGCACTGGGCTCGCTGGTGACGAACCTGACCTCTCTGCTGGATCTGGTGACCATGATGCGTTGCCTTGGACGGGTGCAGATGTTCCACGGGGCAGAACTGGCGGAGAGATTCGGGGCATTTGCCGCCCAGCCGGATTTTCCGGCATTTGTCTACGGCTCTTTCACCGGCATGGCGATCACTGTGTTCAATCTGGTGCCCTCTGTCACCAACATGCTGGGGAAAAGTGCTCTGCCCTGTGCGGCGGCACTGTGGGCGAAGCAGGACTGCCTTGGCACAGCGGCACATGTCCGCTCTGTCACCGGAGCCGCGGCGGCGATGGCGTTTCCGGCGGCAGGCGGGCTGTGGGTGCTGGCGGATCCGGTGATGCATCTGCTCTACGCTGGCAGACCGGAAGAAGCTGCCATTGCCGCAGAAGCCCTCCGGACACTGCTCCCCGGCATGGTCTGCCTGTGTCTGACATTTCCCCTGTGCAGCGTGTTACAGGGCATCGGCAGGGCGGGGATCCCTGTGCTGTGCATGCTGGCAGGGGTGGCGGTGAAGCTGGCGGGGAATCTGCTGCTGCTGTCCCGTCCGGCGTTCTGCATCACCGGTGCCGGTATTGCTACATCAGCGTGTTATCTGGTGCTGCTGCTGCTGATCCTGTGGCAGCTGCACCGCTGTCTGGGAGTACGGCTGCACTTGCTGCGGGGACTGTTCCCGCCGGCGGCAGCGGCGGCGTGCTGTACCGGTGCGGCGTGGCTCTGCCATACCTATGCCCAGCCGCTGGGCATGCTGCTCTCGGCGGCAGCGGCTTCCGGTGTGGGCTGTCTGGTGTATCTGGCAGTGTGGGGACTGCTGATGCGTTGCCGGAAACGAAAGGCTCTTATATAATAGTATGGCAGCGTGGTGAAGCGGCAACTGGCTCTGAAAACGGGGACTGCGGGGACACAGTACGCCGTGTTTCCGCAAGACAAGCCTGCATTTTGTAAAAATTCTGTAAAAGCGTTGACAACGCAAACTGAATGTGATAAAATAGAAAAGCATGCGGCAGACTTGTCTGCTGCGGCAAATTCATTTTTTTGCAAAGGAGGAAAATTATGCCTACTTTTAATCAGTTGGTTCGGAAGGGAAGAAAGGTACAGCAGTACAAGTCTACCGCACCGGCACTGCAGAAGGGCTATAATGCCAAGAAGAAGATTACTACCGATCAGAGTTCTCCGCAGAAGAGAGGCGTGTGCACCGCAGTTCGTACTGCTACACCGAAGAAGCCGAACTCCGCTATGAGAAAGATTGCCAGAGTAAAGCTGACAAACGGTTATGAGGTAACTTCTTACATTCCGGGTATCGGTCACAACCTGCAGGAGCACAGCGTGGTTCTGATCCGCGGCGGCCGTGTAAAGGACCTGCCTGGTGTACGTTACCACATCATCCGCGGTACTCTGGACGCACAGGGCGTTGCAAACAGAATGCAGGCTCGTTCCAAGTACGGTGCGAAAAGACCGAAGGCTGGCAAGAAGTAAGATCTTTTTTCGATCTGCAACTTACCGACAAAAATCAGGGGCAGCGTGAAAACTGCTCCGGCGTAACAGGAAAACTGAGATCACCACGGGAACTGTGGAGATTTGAATATAGATTGGCACCAGTTCGGGTGCCGGCGTATTCCTCTCCATTGGCCCTACGGTCGGCGGAAATTCCGCCCGATTGAGTACCTGTGAATTCATGAATTATTGTGAAGGAGGGAAGCGAAAATGCCAAGAAGAGGTAAAATCGCAAAACGTGACGTGCTGGAGGATCCGATTTACAACTCCAAGCTCGTAACCCGTCTTATCAACAATGTAATGGTAGACGGCAAGAAGGGTGTTGCCCAGAAGATTGTTTACGGTGCATTTGATATTGTCGCTGAAAAGACCGGCAAGGACGCACTGGAAATGTTCCAGGAGGCTATGGACAACGTAATGCCTGTTCTGGAAGTTAAGGCTCGCCGTATGGGCGGTGCCACATATCAGGTTCCGATGGAAGTTCGTCCGGAACGCCGTCAGACTCTGGGACTGCGTTGGATCACCAAGTATTCCAGACTGCGGAACGAAAAGACCATGAAGGAGCGTCTGGCAGGAGAGATTCTCGATGCACTGAACAACACCGGCGGTGCCTGCAAGAAGCGTGACGATACACACAAGATGGCAGAAGCAAACAAGGCGTTTGCACACTACCGCTGGTAAGCACTTTGTGCTGCTGTATAAGGAGGATCATCTATGGCTAGAGATTGTTCCCTGGAAAAAACCAGAAATATCGGTATCATGGCTCACATCGATGCCGGTAAAACAACAACAACAGAACGTATCCTGTTCTACACCGGTATCAACCATAAGATCGGTGAAACCCACGAGGGTGCCGCAACTATGGACTGGATGGAACAGGAACAGGAACGTGGTATCACAATCACTTCCGCTGCAACAACTGCTCACTGGGCTGGTCACAGAATCAACATCATCGACACTCCGGGACACGTGGACTTCACTGTAGAAGTTGAGCGTTCTCTGCGTGTACTGGACGGTTCTGTTACCGTACTGTGTGCAAAGGGCGGTGTAGAACCGCAGACTGAAACTGTATGGCGTCAGGCTGATAAGTATCAGGTTCCGCGTATGGTTTATGTCAACAAAATGGACATCATGGGTGCTGACTTCTACAACGTTATCAACATGATGAAGGATCGCCTGAAGTGTAATGCTGTTCCGATCCAGCTGCCGATCGGTGCCGAGGACGAGTTCAAGGGCATCGTTGACCTGGTTGAGATGAAGGCTTATGTTTACTATGACGATTTGGGCAAGGACATCCGCGTAGAAGAAATTCCGGATGACCTGAAGGAAAAGGCTGAAGAATATCATCAGGAACTGATGGAACACGTTGCAGAGCAGGACGACGCTCTGATGGAAAAGTTCTTTAACGAAGAAGAAATTACCATCGACGAGATCAAGGCATGCATCCGTAAGTCTACCATCGCAAACAAGATGGTTCCGGTTACCTGCGGTACTTCTTATCGTAACAAGGGCGTACAGAAGCTGCTGGACGCTATCGTAGATTATATGCCGTCCCCGCTGGACGTACCGTCTATCAAGGGCGTAGATCCGGAAACCGGCGAGGAAGTGTTCCGTCATTCTTCCGACAGTGAACCGTTCGCTGCTCTGGCATTCAAGATCGCAACTGACCCGTTCGTTGGTAAGCTGTGCTTCTTCCGTGTATATTCCGGTACTGTCAATGCTGGTGCAACTGTCCTGAACGCTACCAAGGACAACAAGGAGCGTATGGGACGTATCGTACAGATGCACTCCAACCACAGAAAGGATATCGAAACTGTATACGCAGGCGATATTGCTGCCGTTGTTGGTCTGAAGAATACCACCACCGGTGATACTCTGTGCGACGAAAAGGCTCCGGTTATTCTGGAATCCATGGAATTCCCGGAACCGGTTATCCAGCTGGCAATCGAGCCGAAGACCAAGGCTGGTCAGGACAAGATGGGTATCGCTCTGGCAAAGCTGGCAGAAGAAGACCCGACCTTCCGTACCTGGACAGACGAGGAAACTGGTCAGACCATTATCGCCGGCATGGGCGAACTGCATCTGGACATTATCGTAGACCGTCTGCTTCGCGAATTCAAGGTTGAAGCAAACGTTGGTGCTCCGCAGGTATCCTATAAGGAAACCATCAAGGGTACTGCTGACGTGGACTACAAGTACAAGAAGCAGTCCGGTGGTTCCGGTCAGTACGGTCACGTTAAGATCCGTGTGGCTCCGAACGAATCCGGTAAGGGCTATGAGTTCATCAACAAGGTTGTCGGCGGTGCAATTCCGAAGGAATACATTCCGGCTGTTGACGCTGGTATCCGCGGTGCAATGCAGGCTGGTATTCTGGCTGGCTATGAAGTTGTAGACGTAAAGGTTGAACTGTACGATGGATCTTATCACGAAGTCGACTCCTCTGAAATGGCATTTAAGATCGCCGGCTCTATCGCTTTCAAGGAAGCAATGAAGCAGGCACAGCCGATTCTGATGGAACCGATCATGAAGGTTTCCGTTACTGTTCCGGACGATTACACTGGTACCGTTATCGGCGACCTGAGCTCTCGTCGTGGACAGATCCAGGGTCAGGAAGCTCGTCCGGGCTCTGTACAGGTAGACGCTCTGGTGCCGCTGTCTGAAATGTTCGGCTACACCAGCGACCTGCGTTCCAACACACAGGGTCGTGGTCAGTATTCTATGGAACCTCACAGCTATCAGGAAGTTCCGAAGAATATTGCTGAAAAGATCATGACAGACCGCAAGAAGTAATCTTTTTTGAAAAATTCTCTGTTTTTTTCAAAAAAGACTTGCAATTTGCTTTGAAATCTGGTACAATATGTGTAACACTTCTCGTAAGTGCATTACGCTGAATTAAAATTCATTATTGAGGAGGATTATTCCAATGGCAAAGGCTAAATTTGAAAGAACCAAACCGCATGTAAACATTGGTACCATTGGTCACGTTGACCACGGTAAGACCACTCTGACTGCTGCTATCACAAAGACTCTGGCTCTGAAGGGTCAGGCTCAGTACGAAGCTTACGATATGATCGATAAGGCTCCGGAAGAAAGAGAACGTGGTATCACAATCAACACCGCTCACGTTGAGTATGAAACTGACAAGCGTCACTACGCTCACGTTGACTGCCCGGGACATGCTGACTATGTTAAGAACATGATCACTGGTGCAGCTCAGATGGACGGTGCAATTCTGGTAGTTGCTGCTTCTGACGGCCCGATGGCTCAGACCAAGGAGCACATCCTGCTGGCTCGTCAGGTAGGCGTACCGGCAATCGTTGTATTCCTGAACAAGGCTGACCAGGTTGACGATCCGGAACTGCTGGAACTGGTTGAAATGGACGTTCGTGAAACTCTGAACGAGTACGACTTCCCGGGCGATGACACTCCGATCATCGTTGGTTCTGCTCTGGCTGCTCTGGAAGCTCCGGACGATCTGAGCGATCCGGCTTACAAGCCGATCATCGAACTGATGGACGCTGTTGACGAGTACATTCCGACTCCGGAACGTGACGATGCAAAGCCGTTCCTGATGCCGATCGAAGATACTATGACCATTTCTGGCCGTGGTACCGTTGTTACCGGTCGTGTAGAACGCGGAAAGCTGAACGTTAACGAACCGGTTGAAATCGTTGGTCTGTCTGAAGAAAAGCTGAACACCGTTGTTACCGGTCTGGAAATGTTCCGTAAGTCTCTGGACTTCGCAGAAGCTGGCGATAACGTTGGTGCACTGCTGCGTGGTATCACCCGTGACCAGGTTGAACGTGGTCAGGTACTGTGCAAGCCGGGTTCTATCCACCCGCACACCAAGTTCAAGGGTCAGGTTTACGTTCTGAAGAAGGAAGAAGGCGGCCGTCACACACCGTTCTTCAACAACTACAGACCGCAGTTCTATTTCAGAACTACTGACGTAACCGGTATCATCACTCTGCCGGCAGACGTTGAAATGTGCACACCTGGCGATAACGTTGAAATGGACGTTGAGCTGATTCAGCCGATCGCTATCGAAGAAGGTCTGCGTTTCGCTATCCGTGAGGGTGGCAGAACTGTAGGTTCTGGTGTCGTTACAGCAATTAACGAATAATTGAATCGCATTTTTGCGGTTTCTCTGAAAGAGGACGGGCTTCGGCTCGTCCTTTTTTGTTTGTGCAAGGTGTATAAAAAAAGCACATTTTTTCTGGCATATTTTTTTCGTTTTCTGCCGCTGTCGCCTTGCAATTTCGGGTTAGATACGGTATAATAATAACTAGCGGTGAAAAGTGGGGAAGATTCCCTGAAAGTGGAACGTTTTTCACGGAAAACCGCAGCTTCTTGCAGAAAGGCGGCGGCGTTTGTGGCTTCCCTCATGGGTACATATTATCATAATATTGACGCAAAGGGACGCATGAACTTCCCCACGAAACTGCGGGAGATTCTGGGCACAACATTTTATGTGACAAAGGGGCTGGATCAGCCCTGTCTGACGGTCTGCTCCGCTGCGGAGTGGGAACGCCTTGCTGCAAAAGTGGCTGCCATTCCGGAATCCAAGGGCGGACAGCTTCGGCGGTGGCTCTTTTCGGGAGCTGGTGTTCTGACACCGGATAAGCAGGGGCGTGTGCTGATTCCGCAGGATCTGCGGCAGTTCGCCGGACTGGAAAAAGATGTTGTGGTCATTGGTGCCAATACCAAGGCAGAGATCTGGGATCGGGCTCGGTGGGAAGCACTGAACGCCGCATGGGATCCCGGGGAAATGCTGCAAACGTTAGAAGAAATCGGATTTTAGGAGAAGCTTATGGATTTTGTACATATTCCCGTGCTGCTGCATGAGGTGCTGGAGGGACTGGCAATTCGTCCGGACGGCATTTATGTGGACGGAACCGTAGGCGGAGCCGGACATTCCACGGAAATTGCAAAGCGTCTGACGGCAGGCGGAAAACTGATCGGTTTTGACCGCGACCCTGATGCTGTGGAAGTTGCAACGCAGCGGCTGGCACCTTATCCGGCAACGGTGGTGCACCACAATTATGATGAAATGGCAGAGGTGCTGACGGAGATGGGCGAGGTGCCGGTGGACGGCGTGCTGCTGGATTTGGGAGTTTCTTCCCACCAGCTGGACGAGGAGTCCCGCGGTTTTTCCTATCATCACGATGCACCCCTGGATATGCGTATGAGCCAGACCGGCATGACGGCGGAAGATCTGGTCAATACGGCTTCGGAGGAGGAACTTTCCCGTATTCTCTATACCTACGGGGAGGAATCCTTTGCCCGCAGCATTGCCCGCAATATCGTCCGTGCCAGAGCCGAACAGCCCATTCACACCACGCTGGAACTGGCAGAGCTTATCAAAAGCGGTGTGCCGCAAAAGGTGCGTCGCATGAAAAATCCCTGTAAAAAGTCGTTTCAGGCGATCCGCATTGCGGTAAACGGGGAGTTCGAACATCTGGAAAACGGGCTGAAAGCGGCATTTTCCGTGCTGAAGCCGGGCGGCAGACTGGCGGTTATCACGTTCCATTCGCTGGAAGACCGCATGGTCAAGCGGCAGTTTGCCCAGTGGTGTCAGGGCTGTATCTGCCCGCCGGATTTCCCCCAGTGTGTCTGCGGCAGAACGCCGGAGGCGAAGCTGGTTTCCCGAAAGCCCATTGTACCCAGTGCGGAAGAAGTGGAACAGAACAGCCGCAGCCGTAGTGCAAAACTGCGGGTTCTGGAAAGGAGTCGCTGATTCATGGCAGGAAACGCAAAAAAACAACCGGAAAAACCTGCGGAAACTGACAGCAAAAAGAGTACTTCCACCAGATTTTTGATGTTCCGGTTCAGCCCCGAAAAGCGGGGTGCTGCCATTAAGGTGTTTATCGCCGGCGTGCTGGCACTGTTGATGTTCAGTCAGGTCATCAGCAGCTATATGCAGCTGAACGAAGTCTATTCGTCCATCTCCGATGCCAACTCGGAACTGAGCAACCTCCGCAGCGAAAACGTGCGGATGCAGACGGAACTGGAGGGCAAGGCTTCCATTCGCAACATCAAGGATTACGCGGAAAATCATCTGGGGCTCCAGAAACTGGATCAGTCCCAGATTCAATATATTGAGATTCAGAAAGAGGATACCGTAGAGATCGATGGGGAGGAGCAGAATATTTTCGTTCGGCTCAAACACAAGTGTGAGGATATTTTAGCATATCTCCGCGGCTGACCGCCATACAATGAGATAGGCGGCAGACAGCGGCTTTTGCGGAATCACGATCCCCATTTTGTATGAGGGAAACACGCTTTATACAGCGTTGCCCTTAGGTTTGATTTTGCGGCAAGGCAGACTTGCTGCCGCAGAATGGGAAATTCCCGTCTTGGCAGGCGGTGGAAACAGGCGGGGTAATGGTAACGATTCCCTGCCTGATTCTATTTATAATGGTATGTCATCGGGGTATCAGAAAACGGAGGTGTGCTGCACGTGGAGATGATCCATAAAAAGCGGAAAGAAAAAAAGGAAAAGAAAACAGAAGCAAAGCCTCGTTCTGCATCTGCGGTGATGCGTCGCCGGTCGGCGGTCTGCATGACCATTCTGGTGGTCTGCGGTGCAGCAGTTGCCGGAAAGCTGCTGAAAGTTTCGGTGGTGGATAACCAGAAGTACGAAACGCTGGCGAACAACTACCATTTCGGTACCATGACTCTGAGGGCGAACCGCGGTGCCATTTATGATGCCAACGGCACGGCACTGGCGTGGAGTGCAACGGTGTACAATGTGTACATCGACCCCAAACAATATCAGGACGAAATGGACGCGATCGAAAAGGCAAACGCCAAAAAGGAAGAAACTGCGGCGAAGAATAACGAAGAAGCGGCAAATCTGGTGGACGTGGATCAGCTGAAGCAGTCCATCACCACATTTCTGGTGGAAACGCTGGGCATCGATCGGGCTGAGCTGGAGGAATCCTATACCAAAAGCGGTCGCTACTACGTGCTGAAAACCCAAGTGGAAAAAGATGTGGCGGACGAGATCACCACATATTTCGATAAACTGAAGCTGTCCTTTATCGGCGAGGAGGCGACCACACGGCGGTACTATCCCCAGAATGAACTGGCAGCCGCAGTCATCGGCTTCACCAACGGCGACGGCGACGGACAGTATGGTCTGGAATATCAGTACAACGATTACCTCTCCGGCGTGGACGGCAGAATCATTTCGGCACAGAGTGCCAACGGCGAGGAAATGCCCTACCGATATTCCACCACCTATGATGCGGAGGACGGTGCGTCCCTGTATCTGACACTGGACTCCACCTTGCAGTACTATCTGGAAAAGAGCATGTCGGAAATGGTGGAGAAGTTCGAGGTCAACGACCGTGCCACCGGTATCATCATGAACCCGAAAACCGGTGCGATCTACGCCATGGCGACCTGCCCGTCCTTCGACCTGAACAATCCCTCGGAGATCTACGATCCCGTTGTGGCGGCACAGCTGAAAGAACTGCCGGAATCGGAGTATCAGGACGCATATCTGGAAGCCAGAGAAAAACAGTGGCGGAACAAGTCGATCAGTGAGATCAACCCGCCGGGTTCTACCATTAAAATTGTGACTTCGGCATCGGCATTTGAGGAAAACCTGATCGATCTGAACAGCGACACGTTCTTCTGCTCCGGCTATTTGCAGGTACAGGACGCGAAAATCGGCTGCTCGCTGCGTTCCGGTCACGGCTCGCAGACGTTCACACAGGCACTGACCAACTCCTGCAACCCTGCCTTTATGGAAATTGGTCTGCGGCTGGGCGTGCAGAAGTTCAGCTATTATTTGCAGGGCTTCGGTCTGACGGAAAAGACCGGCATCGATCTGCCGGGCGAGGTTTCCAGCGTGGTCGTGCCTGAGGATAAAATGACACAGGTCGATCTGGCTTCCGGTGCATACGGACAGACCAACGAAACCACGGCGTTGGAACTGATTACCGCGTACTCTGCGGCGATCAACGGCGGCTATGTGGTTGAACCGTATGTGGTAGATCATGTAATAGACAGCAGCGGCAATACCGTGCTGCAAAATACCAGAACGGTGAAGCGACAGATCGTTTCGGAAGAAACCTCTCAGACCATGCGGGAACAGCTGGAGGCAGTCGTTTCCTCCAACCCCTCTCACAATGCCTATATTCAGGGCTATCGCATCGGCGGTAAGTCCGGTACAGCGGAAATTCGTGCCACCAGAGACATCGAAGATGACTATGTGGCATCGTACTGCTGCTTTGCACCGGCGGAAGATCCGGAACTCATTATGCTGATTCAGGCGGACTATCCGAATCCGGAAATCGGCTACTACGGTTCCAAGGTCGTAACGCCCTATGCACAGGAGATCATGGAAGAAATTCTTCCGTACATGGGCTTCTATCCGGAGTATACTGATGAGGAAGCCAAGGAAATGAACGTCAGTGTTCCGCTGCTGCAAGATGCAACGCTGGATACGGCGAAATCCACACTGGAACAGCTGGGGCTGACATATGAAGTTGTCGGCAGCGGTTCTTCTGTGGTTTCCCAGTCCCCGACTACCGGCACCAGCATAGTCAAGGGCGGTAAGGTGCTGCTGTATACCGAGCAGAATGCAACGCCGGATCTGGTTTCCGTACCGAATCTGGTGGGCATGACGGCTTCACAGGCGAATGAAACCATGGCATACTATGGCTTGAACTACGCTCTGGTGGGAGCTTCTGCCAGCAGCGAGGGTGCACTGGTCAAGAGCCAGTCTGTACCGGAAGGCACCCAGATCCAGCGTGGTTCGTCAGTGACTTTGACACTGTCCGCCGGTGAGGCAACGGACTGATCCTATAGAGGTAATTTGAGAATCATGCCTTCACACACAGAAAGGATGAGAGAAATGCAATTGTATACGCTTTTGGAAGACAATGCGAAAACCAGTCTGGAGAATCTGGAGATCACCGGACTGACAGACGATTCCAGAAAGGTGCAGTCCGGCATGGTGTTCGCCTGCATTCGGGGTGAACGCTTTGACGGACACACTGCCGCAGCGGAGGCTCTGGAAAAGGGAGCCGCGGCGGTTCTGGTAGATCATGATCTGGGACTGGGCGACCGGCAGATCCTCACCGAGGACACCCGTGCCCTGTACGGAAAACTCTGTGCCGCATGGTTCGGGCATCCGGAACGGAAAATGCGTTTCATTGGTGTCACCGGTACCAACGGCAAGACCACGATCACCAATCTCATCAAGCATATTCTCACGGAAAACGGCAGAAAAGTGGGGCTGATCGGTACCATTCAGAACGAGATCGGGGACGAGATCGTCCACACCGACAACACCACGCCGTTTGTCTACGACCTGATGGCTCTGTATGCGAAAATGGCAGAGGCTGGCTGTGATGATGTGGTCATGGAGGTTTCTTCTTTCGGACTGGTGCAGCAGCGGATCGGCGAAACCCATTTCGCGGCGGCGGTATTTACCAACCTGACGCAGGATCACCTAGACTATCACGGCACCATGGAAAATTATTATCAGGCAAAGAAACTGCTGTTCAGCCGGTGTGATACGGCAGTGATTGATACAGACGACGACTATGGCAAGCGGCTGTACAGCGAAGTGACCTGTCCGAAAATCGCCTACGGCAGTAGCAATCAGGCGGATTTCTACGCCGATGCCATTAAGCTGCGGGCAGACGGCACCAGTTTCTGGCTGTGCTGCGGCGGAAAGTCCTATCCGGTAGACCTGCACCTGACCGGCATGTTCAACGTGTCCAATGCACTGGCAGCGGTGGCTGCATGCTGTGCCGTGGGTATGTCGGTGGACGATGTCCGCAAGGCTCTGGAAACCTGCACCGGTGTGCGGGGCCGCTGCGAAGTGATCCCCACCGGACGGGATTTCACCGTGATTTGCGACTATGCCCACACGCCGGACGCTGTGGAAAATATTCTCCGCAGTGTCAAGGAATACACCAAAGGCAGACTGATCTGTCTGTTCGGCTGCGGCGGCAACCGCGATGCCACAAAGCGTCCGAAAATGGCAAAGGCTGCGGCGAAGTATGCTGATTTTCTGGTGGTCACTTCCGACAACCCCAGAGATGAGGAGCCGGAGGCGATCATTGCCGACATTCTCGCCGGACTCACTGACAGCGATGTGCCCTATGAGGTCGTAACAGACCGAAAGGAAGCCATTCTGCGGAGCATGCAGCTGGCACAGCCGGAAGATGTCATTGTGCTTGCCGGAAAAGGCCATGAGGATTATCAGGTACTGAAAGGCGGCGTACATATTCATATGGACGAACGGGAAATCGTGCGGGAATGCCTGCCGCTGGTACCGAAGCGATAAATAGGACTGGGGGATATATTGTACATGAAACCTTGGAAATTGTCAGAGTTGGAAGCGGTGCTGCACTGTGCTGTGCCGGTAGAAGCAGAGATCACCTGTGTCAGCACAGACACCCGCGACCTGCCGGCAGGCTGTCTGTTCGTGGCACTGCGTGGGGAAAAATTTGACGGCCACGCTTTTGTAGAACAGGCGATCGCGGCAGGAGCCGTGGCAGCCGTCACAGACCGGCAGGTGGGGGACTGCCCCTGTCTGGTGGTGAAGGACACCGGTCGGGCATTGCAGCAGATCGCACGGTTCTATCGGGAGAAATTTCATCCGATTCTGGTGGGCATCACCGGCAGCGTGGGAAAGACAACCACCAAGGAAATGATCGCCTGCGTACTGGAATCTCAGTTCTGCACCCTGAAAACACAGGGCAATCTGAACAACGAGATCGGACAGCCGAAAACACTGCTGGGGCTGGAGGACTGTCATCAGGCAGCAGTCATTGAAATGGGCATGTCCCACTTCGGCGAGATCAGCCGCATGGCACGGACAGCCGAACCCAGCATTGGTGTCATTACCAACATCGGCTATTCCCACATCGAAAACCTCAAGACACAGGAGGGGATCCGGCAGGCAAAGCTGGAGATCCAGGACGGCATGGCGGCAGATGCTCCGCTGGTGGTCAACGGCGATGATCCGCTGCTGGCACCGCTGAAGCGGGAACTCTCCCGTCCGGTCATCACCTACGGCATGCACAGCGAAAAGGCTGATGTCCGTGCGGCAGACGTGGAGCGAAAGGCACAGTCCACCAGCTTTTCCATTCTGGCACAGGACGGCAGCACCTATCCGGTGGAACTGCCCTGTGCCGGCGACCACAACGTAATGAATGCCCTTGCGGCGTTCTGCGTGGGACGGCTGGCAGGCATTGCACCGGAACAGATTTGCAAGGCTCTGGAGCAGTATCACACCGTAGGACTGCGGCAGAATATTTACCGGCGGGGTGCATATACCATTATTGCAGACTGTTATAATGCCAGCCCTGACTCCATGAAAGCAGCTCTGACTGTGCTGCGGGATCTGCCGTGCAAGGGCAGACGAATCGCCGTGCTGGGGGATATGCTGGAACTGGGCGAAATGTCCCGCCAGCTGCACACACTGGTAGGCGATATGGCAGCAGAAAGTGAAGTGGACGCTCTGTTCTGCTATGGGAAAGAATCTTTTTATCTGGCACAGCGTGCCGCAATGCAGGAAGTTGCTGTGTATCACACCGAGGACAAACGGGAACTCTGCCGCGTGATCCGGCAGTATCTCCGTCCCAATGATGTGATCTTGTTCAAGGCAAGCCGCGGCATGCACCTAGAGGATTGTATCGATGTGATTTTTGAGCAGGAGGAGGACGCAGATCATGCCGTTCTGGATTAACATATTGGTGGGACTGCTGGCGTTTGTCGTGGCAGCCCTCGGAGGAAAAGCACTATTGCCGTGGCTGCACAAGCTGAAATTCGGGCAGCCCATTAAGGTGGACTTTGGTCCCAGCTGGCACGCCAACAAGCAGGGAACGCCTACGATGGGCGGACTGCTGTTCATTTTCGGCAGCATCATTGCCACCGCGGTGGGCTATGCCCTGTACCGTTTTTTCGGCACCACCGATTTCGTTTCCACATTCAGTAATCGGGAGGCACTGCGGCTGTTGAGCTGCATGATCTTCTGCCTGCTGTTCGGCGTGATCGGCTTTATCGACGACTTCGCAAAGGTTGCCAAGAAGCAGAACGAGGGGCTGAAGCCTATGCAGAAGATCGTACTGCAAGTGGTGGCAGCAGTGCTGTGGCTGGCGGCAATGTACTGGCTGGGCGATCGGGACACCCACATTGATCTGGGCTTTGTCCGGTTCAACATCTCGTGGTTCTACTATCCGCTGATGGTGCTGGTAATTCTGTACCTGACCAATGCGGTGAACCTGACTGACGGCGTGGACGGTCTGTGCGGCACGGTGACACTGGTGGCAATGCTGATCTTTACCCTGATTTGCAGCAAGCTGCAAATGGGCTGCTACACCCTGTTTACCATGGCACTGGCAGGCGGCTGTCTGGGCTTTCTGGTGTGGAACCTGCACCCGGCGAAGTGCTTCATGGGGGACACCGGCTCGATGTATCTGGGTGCCTCTGTGGCAGCTATCGGACTGGCAAGCCACCAGCACCTGAGCATGATTCTGGTGGCTCTGGTGTACATTCTGGAAGCACTGTCCGTTATGATCCAGGTGACTTATTTCAAGTATACCAAGAAGAAGTACGGCGAAGGCCGCCGCATCTTCAAGATGACACCGATCCACCACCACTTTGAGATGAGCGGATTCAGTGAGTATAAAATTGTGATCACATTTTCGCTGTTCGGTGCAGTTACCGGACTGTGCGGACTGCTGCTGGTACTGCTGTAAGGCAGAAGGAGGTTCTATATGGCGGAAAAAGAAACTGCCGGAAAAAAACGCAGACTGGGGGATATGCAGCTTTTCTGGAGGCGTGGGGTACAGTACGGGGAAGTCGATCTGCCGTTTTTCCTCATTGTCATTGCACTGCTGGTCATGGGCATTGTCATGATGTTCTCCGCCAGCTATGCGTGGGCAATTGCCGAGGGAAAAGAGGGTTCTTACTATGCCGTCAGCCAGATGAAAAATGCCGGACTGGGTCTGGTGCTGATGCTGTTTTTGTGCATGGTGGACTATCATTTCTTTCAGAAAAAACTGATCGCGATCGGTGCGTATGTGCTGCCGCTGATCCTGCTGGTCATGGTGTTTATTCCGGGAATCGGCGTTACTGACGGCGGTGCGACCCGCTGGATCGCCATTGGTAGTTTCAACTTTCAGCCTTCGGAAACCATGAAGATCGGCATGGTGATCTTCTACTCCTATGTCATCACCAAGAACTATGACAACATGCGGTATTTCCTGCGGGGCATGCTGCCGATGCTGCTGGCACTGCTGGTACCTGCGGCACTGCTCATCAAGGAACCGCACATCTCTGCAACGGCTCTGATCGTCATGACTTGTATCATTCTGATTTTTGTAGGCGGTGTCAATCTCAAGCAGTTTCTGCTGATCGGCGTTATCGGTGCGGCAGGTGCCCTGCTGGTGGTTTCGATCATGTCCCGCAACTACGACTACATTCAGAAGCGTATCCAGTCATGGGTAGATCCGTTTGCAGACAGTCAGGGCAATACATGGCAGACCTGTCAGTCCCTGATCGCCATTGGCTCCGGCGGACTGTTCGGTCTGGGACTGGGGGAATCCCGCCAGAAGTATCTGTACCTGCCGGAAACCAAAAACGACTTTGTATTCTCTATCGTCTGCGAGGAACTGGGGCTGGTGGGAGCACTCACAGTAGTGCTGCTGTTTACCCTGCTGGTCATTCGCGGATTCTATATTGCTATGCGTGCCAAGGATAAGTTCGGCATGTTAATGGCAATTGGTCTGACATCTCATATCGGACTACAGGCATTTTTCAACATTGCGGTTGTCAGCAACCTGATTCCCAATACGGGCATCAGTCTGCCCTTTTTCAGCTACGGCGGTACGGCGTTGATTCTACAGCTGGCGGAAATGGGCATTGTCCTGAACATCTCCCGTGTACGGTATCAGTCGCCCCAGCGGGTACCGGCAGCGGAGAGAGCACCACAGGCAGAAGTACAGCTGCAGGGAGGTAACGCGTGAAAGTATTATTAGCAGGAGGCGGCACCGGCGGTCATATCAATCCGGCACTTGCCATTGCCTCGATCATCAAAAAACATGACCCGTCCGCAGAGTTCCTGTTTGTGGGAACGCCCAACGGCATGGAGGCACGTCTGGTGCCGGCGGCGGGGTATCCGATGGAAACCATGCATGTGGCAGGCTTTCAGCGGAAGCTGACGCTGAAAAATATTCGCCGGAACTGTAAGGCGGTGTACTATCTGGCAACTTCGCAGCACCGTGCCAAGCAGATCCTGAAGCAGTTCCAGCCGGACATTGCCATTGGCACCGGCGGCTATGTGGCAGGACCGATCCTCCACGCCGCAGCCCACATGGGGATTCCCTGTGCCATTCACGAGCAGAACGCATTCCCCGGTGTCACCAACAAGATGCTGGCAAAGGAAGTAGACCACGTGATGCTGACTGTGGAAAAGGCGTTGGAATTCTTCCACCTGAACTGTCCGTATACCGTCACCGGTCTGCCGGTGCGTGGCGGCATTTCCGGCATGGACAGAGCCGCAGCACGGAAGCAGCTGGGCTTTGATGACGGCATGTGCATTCTCTCGTTCGGCGGCAGTCTGGGAGCAGGCTGCATCAACGAAGCAATGGCAAAGGTGATTCCGTGGCACGTGCAGAAGGGGCTGCCGATCAACCACATTCACGGCTACGGCGGCATGGGAAAGGAAACCTTCCCCAAGGCAATGGCTGCGGCAGGCATTCCGCTGAAAGGCGACCGTCTGCGAATCACGGAATACATCAATGACATGGACGTTTGTCTGGCGGCGGCAGATCTGGTCATCTGCCGTTCCGGTGCGTCCACGCTGGCGGAACTGGAGGCTGCCGGACGGGGTTCCATTCTGATCCCGTCCCCCATCGTCACCGGCAATCACCAGCTGCACAACGCCAACGTGCTGGGCGATGCCGGTGCGGCTGTGGTCATTGAACAGAAAGACGCTTCGCCGGAACGCATTATTGCAGAAGTGGAACAGCTCTATGCCGATCGGGAACGCCTGACGGAAATGGGGCACAAGGCGAAGTCGCTGGAAATTGCAGACACGGACGACCGTATCTGGAACGTGGTCGCCCAGCTGTATCAGAAAGCAAAATCTAAATAAGACCGCGGGAAATACTGTAGAAAGCCCACCTGCCTGCACATTTCACCAATTCTGTCGAAACTGCATACACTGAAAATAAAAAGAGGTGATGCAGTTTGCAAAAACTGGTGATTGAGGGCGGCAAACCGCTGGAGGGAGAAATTTTTCTCCATGGGGCAAAAAACAGTGCCCTGCCCATTCTGGCGGGAACGCTGCTCTGTGACGGCGAAACGGTTCTGGAAAATTGTCCCCGCCTGACAGATGTATTTGCGGCATGCCGGATCCTGACACACCTGGGCTGCCGGTGTACCGTGCAGGAACATACCGTGACAGTACAGGTGCGGGACTTGTGTGCGGATACGATCCCCGAAGTGCTGATGCAGGAGATGCGGTCTTCGATCATTTTTCTGGGGGCTGTGCTGGGACGATCCGGCAGCTGTCATCTTTCCTATCCCGGCGGCTGTGAGTTGGGTCCCCGTCCCATTGATATGCACTTAGATGCCCTGCGGCAAATGGGTGCACATTTTTCTGTACATGGGGGACAGCTGGACTGCACCGCACCGGAGGGACTGCACGGAGCAGGCATACACCTGCCGTTCCCCTCGGTGGGAGCTACGGAAAATGTCATGCTGGCGGCGGTGCTGGCAGAGGGCAGAACGGTGCTGCACAATGCGGCAAGAGAACCGGAGATCTGCGATCTGGCGGCATTTCTGCGGGGCTGCGGGGCAGACATCTCCGGCGACGGCGAAAGCACCATTGTGATCTCCGGTGTCCGGAAGCTGCGGGGCAGCCGTCACACGATCATGCCCGACCGCATTGCCGGCGTGACCTATCTGGGGGCAGCGGCAATTACCGGCGGGACGCTGTGCCTGCGTGGTGTCAGCACCCAGCCCATGGAGAATATGCTCCCTGTGCTGGAACAGACCGGCTGTCGGGTATTTCCGGAGCCGGATCGGCTGCACCTGCTGGCACCGCGGCGGCTGCGGGCGGTGCCGTTTCTCCGTACCATGCCCCACCCCGGTTTTCCCACCGATGCACAGGCGATCTTCATGGCAATGCTGAGTCTGGCGGACGGTGTCAGCGTGCTGGAAGAAAACATCTTCGAGAACCGCTATCGCCATGTGGACGCTCTCGTGAAAATGGGGGCGAAAATTCGCGTGTCCGGCAGAATTGCCGTAGTCACCGGTGTGCGTTCTCTTAGCGGTGCTTCCGTTGCCGCCACCGATCTGCGGGGCGGAGCTGCCATGGTGCTGGCGGGGCTGGGAGCACAGGGGAAAACAGAGGTGCGGCAGATCGCACACATTGACCGCGGATATGAGGCAATCGAGCAGGCATTGCAGGGCGTTGGGGCAAAAATTTCCCGCGTGGAAACTGCCCCTGTATCGGAATCCGCCGGCAGAACAGACACCAAAACGTGTCGGATAGGGAAACACTGAATAAAGCTTGTGCGTAAGATGCGTAGTCAGATTTTTCGGCA
>ERZ773185.133-NODE-133-length-69479-cov-55.798312_pt1 | contig 69479 bp, 58 predicted proteins | sample MGYA00580531_ERZ773185 | MGnify/ENA primary metagenome ERZ773185 (study PRJEB29015, sample SAMEA2737799) | human gut metagenome | biome: human gut; feature: human-associated habitat; material: faeces | place: China | collected 2012 ...
TATACTCCTGCTGAGTTGTTGAATATTTTAAACCAATAAAGGTGGCGTAGCTACTGCTGTCACAATCCTGAATATTCCTCATTCGAGTGACGACAAGTGCAGAGCGATACTGCAATGAGGAACAAAATAAAAAAAATGGCTACCCGTTACTATATTACATTCCATTCATCGACTTACGATACAACGAAGAGATATTCTTCTTGTTTACAGATACTTTCGAAAGACAATATCGTGGCTATTGGACAAGATATAGCCTTGAAGATTCCAATGTCTTGGTCGAAAGAGAAGATGGCAGATTATATATCATCCTATGTCGTATCACATCCCGAAGAAATGGTATCGATATTAGATGATGAGGAAATAGTCCTTGCTCACGATATCATATCAGGCGGCAAGGGAAATGTTCTTTGGAAACGTCACTTGCTCAAATATCATCATTTGAAATGTATGGTTTGGGTAGTGGTCAATACAGCAAACAGAGGCAAGGATGGATTTGTGATGTTGGATGAGATAAGCGAGTCATTTACTTCCTATATCGAGCAGCGATATGCTGCAGCTAAAGTGAACGTGGAGGCTGCTAAATCAAAACCTGCTCAATCACGTTTTTATCTCAGAAACCTGAAATCAAAACTGGATGGTCTGGATATAGACCAGCTCAAGTATCTTCATCTCCTTTTTGAGATGAACTACATGGAGGATTGCCATTTCTGGTTCCGTGATGAATGGTTTGTGGATGGCTACTACGAATGCTATAACGATTGGTATCTCAATGACTGCCAGGACATCCCGTATGATTTAAATCAGATGGTTTTTGATATTCTGGAAGAGTGGAAGGAGCGAGACTATAAGGAATATCGACCAGCGATGGAAAGCATCAAGAAATGGTGTAGTTGCAAATGGAACAAGTTTGAGTCAGATCATCAAGCCGAAGTTTCTGCCGCTTTTGATGCTGCAATAGTTCATGAAGAAGAGCGGGAAGTTTCTCGAAGTCTGTTCCCATTCATTCATAATGTACATGAGTATATCCGCAACAAGCAATATCAGGAAGCCATTTCTTTAATTTTCTGTTTGTTCGACCATTTAGGTAAGGCATGTAGAAAACATGAAAGGTGGTTTGATTCATATTGGTGTGGTGGAGTTCAGACAAGTGTCGTTATATTCTTAGATGTACTGCGTCATCTGTACTGTCATTTGCGCCAACATCCAGATATTCCTTGGCAGACGAAGGAGGCAATGGATTTCCATCTGTTGCTGACCAATAAGCATCATCGTCTCTTTGGTGACCTGGAGTTAGCCTTGGGTGATTCTCGTATGGAAGATATGCTTAACGACGATAGTCCCTATTGCGACTATAGCAATATGGAAGATGAACTATATGGGTATCTGGAGAGGATGATAGGGCAAAGTCAGCCCCAATAGAGTATCGGGTTCTTAAAGACAGGCGGGGCAAATCGTTACTATGTTGAAAAAACAGATGAGGTGAAGGAGTGTGCTTAGCAATCCTTCACCCTAAAGATAATGCAAACGAGCGTAATGAAAGCTGGCTTTCAAATTGCCGAGTGCAGCATATCTTATGCAAAACGATAATAAAATAACTTTTTTCAAAAACAGATACGTGTAACTACTTGTAAAATAGTGGGGACGCTGTAATGGTGATATACGCTTGATTGTAAAATTTTAGAAAATCAAAACTTTATCAAAAATACTGGTACGGCTTACCCGCTGATAAATAGTGGGGACGCTGTATTGGTGTTTATCATATAATTCCTATTTTAGTATATTAGTATGGCAGAAATTGAAATGTTGCAAGCCTTACATGGTGATGCTTTTATTTTACATTGTCATAAGAATGGCAATAATGGTGTCATAGTTGTGGATGGTGGACCCTATCGGGACTCACGAAAAATTGTGAGTCATTTGGATGCATTAAATACAATTGATTTAATGGTATTGACTCATTATGATGATGACCATATTGGAGGTATTTTAGCATACATAAAGAAGCATAAAGCAGACAGACCTTTTCCAGTTAAGTATATGTGGGTAAATGGTGCATACGATATTCCGGTTTATACATCATCGAATGTTTCTTTTGGACAAGCCAAAAAAATGGCAGATGAATTGAAAGAAATAAATGAAGAGTTGACAAAAGACGGATTTCCTATAATTGATTGGGAAACTCCAATCGTTTCCAAGAAAGAATCTATAATACTGCCATTTTCTGACATTTTGATTTTATCTCCTGATGCTGACACAAAAAAAATCAATGACATGAATTATAGAAAAGCGATTCATAATGCTAACATAGGAAGAGCCTATACAAGGCAAAAGCAAGCATTAAAGAGTAGCTTGTCTGAATTGGCATTAACGATAAAGGAGCAGCCCAAGGACAATGATATTCAAGAAGTGACAAACCGGTCTTCAATAGCATTCATCGTGAGGAATGATAATTTCAGTATACTAATGTTAGGAGATAGTTATCCATGTTCAATTGTTGAAAGTTTAAAGAATGTAGGCTACAGTACAGAAAATCCTCTTAGTGTTGATTTTGTAAAAATATCACATCATGGAAGTCGAAATAATATCAGTAATGAACTGCTTGACATGATAGATTGTGATAGATTCCTCATATCAACAAATGGAGGTAATGGTATATCATGCCATCCTGATCGTGAGACGATTGCTAATATAGCCTGTCATGCAAAACGCGATAGAGATAAGCCAATACATCTGTATTTCAATTATTCTATCAAAAAGATAGAAAATGTTGGTTACAAATTTATTGAAGAGAAAGAACTGGAATATTACAATATTGTTGTTCATGAGAATGTACAGCAAATAACAAAAGAATTGTCATGAATGAATTTGAGGATTTGTGTAGTCTTTCTGTTAGAATCAGTTGCAATGATGGAAAGTCAGAAAATGGAGGTTCAGGTACAATTTTATTTGATGGTACTCAATACTATGTAATGACTGCCGCCCATTGTTTAATAAAGAAAGATACCACAGAGTTTTACGACACAGAAAATATTGTCATTACTTCTTATGCAAACCATACAAATACGACCATTAAGGTTTTACAAATAGATGATAGAAGTAAAATTGAGGATGATGTAGATTGCGCATTGATGATAATAGAAACACCAAACTTGAAATTTGACTACCTCAATAAAATTAAATGTTGTGACGAGATTATAGCAGATGAGTCATTTTTCTTTTATGGATATGGTGGACCCGATGTAGATACTCATGGAAGAATGTTTAATGTTGTACGCAAAGGTCAGAACCAATGGCATTTGGTAGATGAAAACATTGCCAATCAAAGTTTGTCAGCAATGAAATTAATGGGGGGAAATTCTGGAGCAGGTGTCTTTTTCCAACGAATGGGAATATATTATTGCATAGGGTTTGTAAAAAGGCTGTTAGATGTAGAAGGCTCCTTCAATGATATAATAGTACTTCCCATATCTTTATTTGATGAAATGCTCCCTGTGGAAACAAAAGAGACCAATTTTTTTGAACTTGTAAAGAATTGGAATAAAAAACATGATAGCCTTCTTGAACAAGAGGAAAAGGACTGCTATAGAAAAGACAATGTTCAATATATACAGAATCTTGAAAGGAAAATGGCAATATTATATCCACATGGAGAAGAATCTAAAGAAAAAGTGGAGAAACAACTTGAATGCTATTTGACAGGATTGAGATTGGCAAACGGATTACGAAAATCTCCGCATATCTACAATAGATTGAAAGAGTATGAGGCAGAAGCATACAATGATTATGAGGTTGATAGAAGTTCATATTTCAGTGATAGTTCGCAAGCCTTAGCTGATTTCAGAAATGTCAAAGAAACAATAAGAACTGCGGTATCACATGCACTGGAATGTAGCAGTAATATAAAGCAAATGGTAAATAGTTATGCCAATTATGATGTGGCAGAAAGGCTATTGATTTGTTCACTTGATTATAAATAGAACTATGATACAACGTGTATATACTCCAATGGCATCTGTTGTCTTGTCAACATCAACGATGCAGTTTAAGTTGGCCGCCATAATGTTGATTGTCCAATATTACGAGAAAATCTCTATACCCAAATTGCAAGTATGTTTATGGGGTGTTCAACTTGATGAAAATCTTCAAATGATACTGGTATGGAAGAAAGATAAGAAAATTTCGAATGCACCATGGATAGCAGATGAAGATATTACACCATTGGTTATGCAATGCGTCAATAACCATCTACTAAAGTTGGAAACAAAGAAAGATAAGGTTAGCGTCGTATTAGACGTTAATGCCAATAATTTTATTTCTGAAATATCAAATATTGAATTAGGTCAAGAAATAAATGATTACTTAAAGCAAATGGGCAAGCTGTCAGATACCCTTTTAAAAAACATTGAGTTTAACTTCTAAATTCAAAGAACTATGATGCGAATTGACAAATTGGAAATATCCATCGAAGCATATGCAAATAATGACCACAACGACATACGACATTTTGGGAGAGTTTTGGATTTTGCCTCTGGTCTAAATCTTGTTGTTGGAGATAACACTTCGGGTAAGACAACACTTGTAGAATGTCTGTTTTATGCGTTGGCAATGGAAGAGCTAATTGAAGGAAAACCTTGTGATAAAACTTTAGACAAGGCTGTTAAGAGTCAGTTTCTATATATGGAACCTGATGGTAATCAACACGAATGGTTGGTTAAGGAATCATTTGTCCAGATACAACTATCAAACACAAATGAAGAGACAATTACAGTTAAGCGAAAGATTGTATCTGATGATAAGCAACAGAATAAAATGTATGTGTGGCAGTCTCCCATTCTAGATAAAATGGAACACAAAGATTGCCGAGAATATTACATTCATAATAGGGATGATCATAATACAGAACATAACGAAGGTTTTTATGCATTATTAGCAAACTTCGCTGATTTACCAATAATTCCTGTACCTGCAAGAAATACGGATAAAACGATATTTTATATGCAGACAGTGTTTACTGCTTCATATATAGAGCAAAAAAGGGGGTGGTCTGATTTCTTTGCAAATATCCGCTCTTACAATATCATTAATCCTAAACAAAAGTTGGTTGAATATTTAATGGGGTATGACACTAATACTGATTTGATTAATTCGATAGGGTTGAAAGAGAAAAGGAAAAAACTTGAAAATCTTTGGAACACAAAGGTAACTGCTGTAAAAAATTATCTCTCGTATAATGGTTTGTATACAGATGGATTACAAACAGAAATAAAGCAACAGAAAATAGAATTAGATGAACTGAGAATAGCTGTTCGTAGTGAAAGTGTTGAAATATACACATATAAAGAAAGACTGAAACAGCGAATACAAGAGCTAGAAAATAAACAAAAATCCTCACAAGTAGGAAACGGATATGAACAGTATTTGGTAGTCTTAAAAAGATACGAGCAGCATATAGAAGAATATAAAAACTATTGTATAGAACTCGTAACCGAGGCAGATAAATTGGACAATATTAGGGAACATATAAAGTATATAGAAAGTGAAATGAAACGTTATGACAGTTTACGCAAGGTAAACAATATCATAACCACTCTTGATGTTAAAATATGCCCAACATGTCATCAACATTTGCCATCAGATACATCCACTCAATCCGCATTAACATCCTCTCAGATACAAGCCAGTCGGGATATGTTAAGTATGCAGAGAAGTTTCTTGATGCCAATGGTAAAACGCCTGGAGGCAGCGTTAAAGAATAAAGAATTGAATAAACTATATCTTGATAAGCAACTTAGAAAAGAAGAGGTTGAGGTCAAGATGATGGCTTCGCAAAATAATATAAACTTATATCCATTATCAACAAATGAACAATTTGAATTGGTGGATTGCAAGACGAAGGTTGTAACATTGGATGAAGTAGAACTACATACAAGAGAACAATTAGAACAGTTGAGCCATATCAAAAATGATTATCAGCAAGTATGTGGAAAAATAAAAAAACTTGGAGATATGGAAGAGGATGATTTACCAACTGCTCAAATGTTGAGTGCCTTCAGAAAATTACTAAATAAATTCAATTATACTAGTAATAATGTTATCAATGAAGTTTTCTTCAAAGAAGAGGATACTACTTATAAGTATTTGCCAGTCATAAAGCATGGTGAAAATAATGAAGAAGAGATTAGAGCAGACTCTTCAGCCTCTGATTTTATTAGAAGTATATGGGCTTATTATCTGACATTATTAACTGAAAGTAAACGTCACCCAGGGTTTCTTGTTATGGATGAGCCATGCCAGCACTCAATGAAAGAGGAAAGTTTAACCCATTTATTTGAGGTCTGTGCAAGTATTACGGACAAACAGACAATACTTTTTTGTTCTTCACAACCCAAGACTGAAGAAAATGAAGAAGAAAAAGATGAACAGAGTCCAAATCTTATAGAAGAACTATCCAACATGGTAAAAGAAAAAGGGTTGAATTTTAATTATATAGGAATAGATCCAAAAGCAATAACATTAATAAATGACTAAAATTATGTTCAAGCATTTGAAGAGTGTTGTATGAGTAAAAGTAAACACCAATATAGGTAAGCAGTCACTTAGGGCCGTCTTGCGTACGTTAATAAAAATATATACCTTTGTCCCGAATTTTAAATTTGGGACAAAATGAATATGAACGAAGAAGGCAAGTACTATGTCTCAATGGGTGTTCCGCAGGATCAAGAAAACGGCAAAGGACAAATTGGTAGACTTACTAGCCATAGATGGCTACTGTTACTGCTACGGCATAAATTCAAATGATTTTTTTCTTAAAATATAATAAAAAAGTCATTCGCTTTAGGGCTTAACATACCTAAGGTGACCGCTTACAAAAGTAAAACTTTAAAAACGTGAATTTATGAAGAATAGAATATTTTATGGTGAATATACACTGAAGCATTGGATAAAGTTGATGCTAACATCCAATATCGTGTTACCAGATTACCAGCGTCTTTTCGTGTGGAAAGAGGAGGATGTTAAGAACTTTATCAATCAGATACAGGACGAACAGTTTGTGCCAACATTGACCATCGGACATTATGTAGATGTAGAAGACAAACGAACCAATTTGATATTGGATGGTCAACAAAGACTATCAAGCATACTCCTTGCATATTTAGGCTTGTATCCTGACAAGGAAGTTTTTAAGAATACCTTAAATGAAAGAATGGCAAATGAGAATGATGATTTGGATGAGGCTCTTAATGAAAATGACCTTCCTGTAGAACCTGAGGAGCATGATGAGGAAATGGATAATATCTTGGACTGGCAATATCCTAAGCTTATTAATCATGGAAGAACGAAGGAAGCCATACTTTTAAATTTGCAACCAGGCAATTATAAAGTAGTGGATTATGGAGTGAATGATGATTTCTTCGAAAAGCACTACATTGGTTTTTCTTATTTGGTGCCAAAGGAAAATCCAGGTATACAACAAAGATTTTATTCTACACTTTTCAGGAACATCAATAGACAAGGTGTTGCCTTGGATGAATTGGAAAGCCGTACCTCTTTATATTATTTGGTTCCTAATCTTAAAGATTTCTTCAAGCCAGAATTTATGGATGAATATGAAGTGAAGCTATCAGGTGATATTAAGAAGTTGGACTTTGTGAGATACTTGTCTCTGTTGTCAGAGTATAATAAGGATGAAAAAAAAGAGAATGTAGCAAGAGGTGTCAGTTCTTCAAAGCTGGAACGATATTACGAAGATTACATCAATGCCGTTGTTTTGGATTCTGCTGCTACTCGATTCAAGCAATTCAGCTCAATATTCCAAGATAAGAACTATGCTTCAAGGATGGAACTTCTAAAGCGGAATATCGAAAAAGTAGAATTGCCAAAGAGTTTCAACTCCATCATTGATTTGGATGTATACTTCTTTGGAATCATTTATATTAGCTTATTCAAAGGATTAGAGATAACGGCAGATGCCAATAAAGTCGATACGTTAAAACGACGTTTACAAACTAATATCGGTATTTTTAAGAACAACGCAAATCATAAAAAGTCTCCAGCAGGTATTGGTTATTTGCGTTCCCGATTAGAGACTTCTGTCAAATTATATAATAGATATCGTGTATGAGTCAGCATTCCAATTTTATACTTAAGCCCATATCCGATGTTCTGAGCGATGCTTTGGTAGTATTGTCAACCATCGGCGATGGGATTGATGCGATACCTGTAAGCGAATATTTGCTGCAAAGTGCCTTTTTGCGAATGACAGGATTCCAAGAACAAAAGCTGAAATGTATAGTTTGGGATTTAGCCACTTCTGATTATACATATCGTTATGAGCGTTTTACCAGAAAGCCTGTTGGTGAATGCTCATGCTATGATGAAAAGAATCTCATATATAAGGATTTGGTCGGGATATTGTTAAATCTTGGTTTTGAAATCACGGATGTCGTAAGACAAGAAGTATTTGATGAAACAAAACAGACAGCATTGGATGTCTTTTCTCAATCGAATTTGGTAGAGAGTAATTCCTTGCATTATGCAGAATTTGAGCAATACTTGACTGAGATTAGTAAAGACTGCATCATGACAAACGATAACTTGTTTAAGAATGTAAATAATTGTGGTGACAAAAATGCTACTTTGAAGAATAGATGCAAGCATGGATTGTGTATGCGACAGGTTTTTGACACTTCAGTGTATCGTTATCGAAACCAATGTGCCCACAACACGCAGTCGTATCAAAGTGATCTTCCAACTATGGAGACTTTGCAATCTTTAGAGTATAGATATGCCAACTATTTCATTCGCTTTTTTATTTTAGTATTGGTTGATAACATATTCAGATACCTATATGGTGAGTATCAAAGAAGGGTGTTTGATGAATAGAGAGGCAGGGCTTAGTGTGTTTCTTATGAATAACAATATACAGGTAGGTGAAGCCGCAGAAGTTTTATATTAAGAGACACTAGTGATTCTATAATATTCTGTCCACATGCGGTCCCATCCCGCAAAATATGTCGAAGACCTTTGATGGTCCGCCAACCTTAGAGCGTAGCGGTTCCGAGCACCGAGCAGGGCGATTTCCTTCTTCTTCCCTGAGGGGAGAAGACCGAGATGAGAGGTGGAGCCTTCCTTAACGGTAAGGAAGGACGGGTAGGTTTTCGAAAAAAAAAATATAATAAAAACACAATATCATTATGAATGATTTTAAAGATATAAAAGTAGCAGTAGCCGGTACCGGCTACGTAGGTCTGAGTATAGCAACCCTGTTATCTCAGCACCATCATGTAACAGCAGTAGATGTAATCCCAGAGAAGGTGGAGAAACTCAACAATAAGATTTCTCCAATCCAGGACGATTACATCGAAAAGTATTTGGCTGAAAAGCCATTGAACCTCGTGGCAACCCTTGACGGCAAGTCAGCCTATAAGGATGCAGACTTCGTAGTGATTGCAGCACCAACCAACTACGACCCAGTGAAGAACTACTTCGATACAACCCATGTAGAAGAAGTCATCGACCTGGTTCTGGAGGTAAACCCAGATGCAGTGATGGTCATTAAGAGTACCATTCCTGTAGGTTACACCCGCAACCTCTACTTGAAGTATGCCAAGAAGGGCGTGAAGAAGTTCAACCTCCTCTTCTCTCCAGAGTTCCTTCGTGAGAGCAAGGCACTCTATGATAATCTTTATCCAAGCCGCATTATCGTAGGCTATCCAAAGATTATCGAACGCCCCGAGTTTGCAGAGGAGAACGAGGCTATCAAGTCAGTAACCAATGTCGAGATGTTGAAGGAAGCAGCCAAGACCTTCGCCGCTCTGCTTCAGGAAGGTGCCATCAAGGAGAACATCGATACCCTCTTCATGGGTATGAAGGAAGCTGAGGCTGTCAAGCTCTTCGCCAATACCTATCTGGCACTCCGAGTAAGCTACTTCAATGAGTTGGATACATACGCAGAGGTAAAGGGACTCGATACCAAGGCAATCATTGATGGCGTAGGTCTCGACCCACGAATCGGTACCCATTACAACAACCCAAGTTTCGGCTATGGCGGTTATTGCCTGCCAAAGGATACCAAGCAGCTTCTGGCAAACTATGCCGATGTTCCAGAGAACCTGATTGAGGCAATCGTAGAGAGCAACCGTACCCGTAAGGACTATATCGCTGATGCCGTACTCCAGAAGGCAGGCTATTACAGCTATGCTGATGCCAACAGCTATGATGCCAGCAAGGAGCATAATTGCGTGATTGGTGTCTATCGCCTGACCATGAAGTCAAACAGCGATAACTTCCGCCAGTCAGCCATCCAGGGCATCATGAAGCGTATCAAGGCAAAGGGTGCTGAGGTAGTCATCTATGAGCCAACCCTGGAAGAGGGCAGCACCTTCTTTGGTAGCCGAGTAGAGAACAACCTCGAAGCCTTCAAGGCACAAAGCCATGCCATCATTGCCAACCGCTATGATGCTTGTTTGGATGATGTAAAGGATAAGGTTTATACACGAGATATATTTAGAAGAGACTAATATCGAATAGTCTTATATATTGTAATGTACAAAGATATTCAGGTAATAATCATGGCTGGCGGCGTAGGCAGCCGCTTCTGGCCTATGTCAACCCCTGATTACCCAAAGCAGTTTATTGATGTGATGGGTGTCGGCCGTTCCCTCATTCAATTGACAGTAGATAGATTGAAGCCAATCTGTCCTGTCGAGAACATGTGGGTAGTGACAAACGAGAAATACATTCGCATAGTCAAGGAGCAAATCCCTGACATGCCAGTAGATAACATATTAGCAGAGCCGGAGGCTCGCAATACCGCTCCATGTATTGCTTATGCCTGCTGGAAGATCCAGAAGAAGCATCCTGATGCCAACATCGTGGTGACACCATCCGATGCCCTGGTCATTAATACCTCGGAGTATCAGCGAGTGCTCAGCAAGGCATTGAGCTATACTTCCGATAAGAACGCCATTGTTACTATTGGTATCAAGCCAAGCCGCCCGGAAACAGGTTATGGCTATATCGCCGCAGCAGAGTCAACATCCGTAGATGAAATCTACAAGGTAGAGGCTTTCAAGGAAAAGCCAAACCTGGAGACAGCCGAGCAATACCTTGCCGCCGGCAATTACTATTGGAATGCCGGAATCTTTGTATGGAACATCGATACCATCAGTAAGGCAATCCGAACCTTCCAGCCAAACCTTGCCAGCATCATGGATGAGATGGCTCCTTCTTTCTATACCGAACAGGAGAAAGAGGTAGTCGGTAAACTCTTCCCAACCTGCGAGAAGATAAGCATCGACTATGCAGTGATGGAGAAGTCGAAGGAAATCTATACCTTGCCAGCCGAGTTCGGCTGGAGCGACTTAGGCAGCTGGGGCAGCCTCCGTACATTGCTTCCACAGGATGAGGCTGGCAATGCCAAGGTAGGCAAGGACATCCGCTTGTATGAATGCAAGAACTGCGTGGTGCATGCAGCCTATGAAAGTAAGGTGGTAGTTCAAGGCTTGGATGGCTATATCGTAGCCGAGAAGAATGGACAACTGCTTGTCTGCTCATTGAAAGAAGAACAGAGAATCAAGGAATTCGGAAAGTAATTCAACTTTTCCAAAACTGTTTATACCAATAGGTATTAAAATCAACACAAATATTTTTAAATTTCTATCAAAATTTTCATGGATAATAGAAAAGTAGCCCTTATTACAGGTATTACAGGCCAGGATGGATCATACTTGGCTGAGTTGTTATTGGAAAAAGGTTATGATGTTCACGGAACTATCCGTCGTTCATCAACTGATTTCCGTGAGCGTATCGCTCACTTGGAAGGTAAGCCAAACTTCCATCTTCACTATGCCGACCTCGGTGACTCTATGAGCATCATCCAGGTGATGAACAAGGTGAAGCCAACAGAGGTTTATAATCTTGCAGCTCAGAGCCACGTACAGGTGAGCTTCGACTCTCCTGAGTTTACTGCCGATGTAGATGCCACAGGTGTACTCCGTATCCTGGAGGCTATCCGCCAGTGTGGTCTGGAGAAGACCTGTCGCATGTATCAGGCTTCAACTTCAGAGCTTTATGGTAAGGTAGAAGAGGTTCCTCAGAACGAGAACACTCCATTCCACCCATATTCTCCATACGCTGTTGCCAAGCAGTATGGTTTCTGGATTGTCAAGGAGTACCGCGAGGCATATAATATGTTCTGCTGTTCTGGTATCCTCTTCAATCATGAGAGTGAGCGCCGTGGTGAGACATTCGTTACCCGTAAGATTACATTGGCTGCGGCACGCATCAAGCAGGGTAAGCAGAGCAAGCTCTATCTGGGTAACCTGGATTCTCTCCGCGACTGGGGTTATGCCAAGGATTACGTAGAGTGCATGTGGTTGATTCTCCAGGCTGAGAAGCCAGAGGATTTCGTTATCGCAACAGGTAAGCAGCACTCAGTTCGTGAGTTCGCTCAGTTAGCTTTCCACTATGTAGGCATCGAGCTGAAGTGGGAAGGCAAGGAAGAAAACGAGAAGGGTATCTGCGTTGAGGGTCCTGAGGAACTCATCGGCAAGACACTCGTTGAGGTTTCTCCTGACTTCTATCGTCCTACCGACGTGGTGAACCTCTGGGGTGACCCAACAAAGGCTAAGGCTAAGCTTGGCTGGAATCCTAACACCACATCTTTCGAGGATCTCGTCAAGATCATGGTTGAGAGTGATATGGCTAAGGTGGCTGCAGAGGCTGCCGGCGAGAAGGTTCGCTGCAATCTTGCAGAATACTTGGAGAAGGGTATTGTTAAGTAAGAGTTTACAGTTTATAGTTTACAGTTTACAGCATGCTATTAACTGTAAACTATAAACTATTAACTATTCATAAAGTTTATGGCTAAGAAAGTTTTTGTAAGTGGTTGTTACGACCTTTTACATTCTGGTCATGTGGAGTTTTTCCAGCAGGCATCACGCTATGGTGACCTGTATGTAGGCATAGGCTCTGATGCTACTTATCTGGAGTATAAGCATCGCAAGCCCATGTTCCCGCAGGAAGAACGACTCTTCATGGTCAAGAATATCAAGGCGGTGAAGGATGCGTATATCAATGAGGGAAGCGGAGTCATCGACTATCTCCCAACACTTGATAAGGTAAAACCTGATGTATTTGTTGTAAATGCAGAAGGTGGTTCTGATGAAAAGCGCAGGATATGTGCAGAACGTGGCATCGAGTATGTTGAACTCCAGCGCACACCTCATGAAGGCTTGAAGGCACGTTCCTCATCTTCCTTGAAGAAGGCTTTATCTACTGCTTCTGATAATACGTCGCAGGAAACGGGTATTCCTACCCGTCTGGATCTTGCAGGAACATGGATAGACCAGCCTTATGTGAGTCAATATCATCCTGGATGGGCGATTACCATTTCGTTGGAGCCGACTTTTGAAGTACGTGACAGATGCGGACTCTCTACATCTACCCGTAAGATGATTCAGAAGATATGGCCGGTGAAACTTCCTAAGATGGATCCGGAGATGCTCGCCCGATTGGTATTCTGTTTTGAGAATAACCCGGAGCGGCACGATGGCATCATTTCAGGTGCCCAGGATTCCATAGGCATTTGTATTCCTGGCTTGGTGCGTCATTATTACAACAATAACTTCTGGCCAGAGAAGATAGAAAGTACTCAGGACGAGATGACCCTCCGTTTCCTCGAAGACCACTTGGTGATGATACCAATGGAACCGAGACGCCCAGGATGCAGTGTCGTAGAAGGCAAGGATATTACTCCTGCAAAGGTGAAGGCTTTGGCTGATGCTGCAGATGCATGCTGGAGTGCAATTCTGGCGCGCAACCTCGATGCCTTTGTTGCTGCATACAAGGCATCTTTCGAAGCTCAGATAGCCATGTTTCCTGGTATGGTGAATCCATCAGTTAATGGCGTGATAGAGCCGGAGACGAGTGTGCAGCCGATGATCAATCATTACAGTGCTCTGGATGATGTTCTGGCATGGAAGATGCCTGGAGCTGGTGGCGGCGGATATCTCGCCCTGGTTGTAAAGGATAGTAAGGAATTTGCAAAGAATCATAATGAAGCAATCCATCTTCAGATACGAAGGTCATAACTATCTGGTTCCCTTCCTCATTATCAGCAGCCTCTTCTTCATGTGGGGCTTTGCTCATGGCATCCTGGAGGTATTGAATCCTCATTTTCAGGAATCGTTCCATATCAGTAAGACGATGTCGGCTCTTACGCAGGCAGCTGTTTATGGAGCCTACTTCCTGATGGCTCTGCCTGCTGGATGGATTATCCGGAAGTGGGGATACCGCAGGGGAGTGATAACCGGACTGGTTCTGTTTGGCATCGGTTCTCTGATGTTCATACCGGGAAGTGAAATCAATAGCTTCTATTTCTTCGTACTGTCTTTATTCGTGATAGGATGCGGCTTAACCTGTCTGGAGACAAGTGCCAATCCCTATACCACGGTATTGGGACATCCCGATAAGGCAGAGAGTAGAATCAACCTGTCACAATCGCTCAATGGCATTGGTTGGATAGTGGGACCACTGGTTGGCGGACAATTGCTGTTCTCTGGTGTCAACATAGCCATTCCTTATGCCCTGGTGGGTATCTTTGTGCTTTCTGTGGCATTGATCCTGTCAAGAATAACATTGCCCGACCCAAGGAGAGCGCATGAGGCAGATACGAACGAGAAGATAGAGGAGAAGCCGATGAAGGCGATGGCATTCGCTTTCGGTATGCTCTCCTTATTCCTCTATGTGGCAGCCCAGACGGGAGTGAACAGTTTCTTCATTAACTATGCCGAGGAGAGCATTCATATAGAGAAGCAGACCGCCAGTCTCTATCTCGCTTTTGGCGGAATGGGATTATTCTTTATAGGAAGACTGGCTGGTGGCGTCATCATGAATTATATCCAGCCGAAGCTGGTACTTCTAGCCTGTGCCATCCTTACATTTATCGCCACATTGATAGTGGTGGTATGTAGTGGAACCTTATCCCTTATAGCGTTCTTTGCCTTGTATTTGGGAGAGAGCATCATGTTCCCAACGATTTTCTCTTTAGCATTAAGAGATGCGGGAACCCAGACCAAGTTAGCATCTTCCTTGCTCATCATGACGATAGTGGGAGGAGCGATAGCTCCGGTACTGATGGGATATATAGCTGATACCACAGGTAGCATGGCGATTGCTTTTTTGATACCGCTCGTATGTTATGCCGTGATTGGCGGTTATGCCGCAACACGGAGGACATGAATTGAAATGAGAATTTACAATGAAGCATTAAAATAGGTGTGGAATTTATCTTCTTTGAACAATCTGAACTTGTGTAATTATCCAACCTCTCTTTGGGCGTTTTGAAGGATAAGTGTTCTTACTTCCAAGAAACATGCAAGCTTAGGCAAAGATACTTGTGAATTTCTTCTGGAAATTCTTTGATATGGTAGTGGTTGGAAGAAAGGATTATGTCCTGATGGTGGAGACACTTTTCGGTAAATCAGATTTAAAAAATTAAAGCCTAATTTCTTTAAAAAAACTCTGTATCTCAGGTAGACATAGGAGATGGAGTTGTATAGTCATAGGGGTTAGATGTTTAAGAATCGTTTAATGTAAATAAAATGAACGTAATGTTAGAAAAAATAATATCAATTCCCAAGTCATTATGGGTGTGTTTACATTTTTTTTCATTTATAGAAGCCTTGAGACTTCCTATAGTGGTAAAATATAATGTCAAAATAGGTTCTTTGAAAGGTAATGTTATAATAAATAATACGGGGGGGCATAAAAAAACGTCTCTTTTGAGTATTGGATTTGGAAATGTCGGTATTTATGATAAACGATATTCAAGGGCAATAATGACGATAAAGGGAACATTGATTCTTAATGGAAAGGTTGCATTATGTCATGGAAGTGTATTAAGCATACAAGAAGATGCAACAGTCGTGTTTGGTAATAATTTTATAAATACTGCGGAAGGTAAAATCGTTTGTAAAAAGAAAATAGTTTTTGGGAATAATGTTTCTACATCATGGGAAACTCTCATAATGGATACAGATTGGCATTCTATACAAGATACACAAACATTGACTGTATTTCCTGAAGCAAAAGAAATAGTGATTGGTAGCAATGTTTGGATAGGATACCGATGTGTTATATTGAAAGGAAGTGTAATCCCTGATGGTTCAATAGTTGGTGCGAATACACTTTGTTCAAGGCAATTTAATGAGAAAAATACTGTTATAGCTGGTAATCCAGCTAGGGTATGTAAACATAATGTGACTATGTGTCGAGAAACTAATCGATAATAAGGTTATATTGTATTATAAAATGAATTTATGGATATTAATAATAACAATTCAGACAAAAAACGTTTAGCACATAATACTGTCATACTTTATTTACGTATGATGGTGATAATGGTTATAAATCTTTATATATCTAGGGCGGCTTTAAATTTATTAGGTGTTCAAGATTATGGCGTTTACAATGTTGTGGGTGGTTTTGTAACAATGTTCTCACTTCTATCTGGCTCATTGTCAAATGCTATAAGTAGATATATAACATTTGAGTTAGGTCAAGGTAATGTTGAGAAATTAAAGAAGGTTTTTTCAACTTCCGTTACCGTTCAAATATTCTTGTCTGTAGGAATCGGGCTTTTGTTGGAGATTATAGGAGTGTGGTTCTTGAATTATAAAATGCAAATTCCACAGGATAGACTATATGCTGCTAACTGGACACTTCAATGCTCGATAGTTACTTTTATTCTTAATTTAATAAGTATTCCTTATAATGGTACTATTATAGCTCATGAAAAAATGACGGCATTTGCTTACATCAGCATATTTGAAGTTGTATTAAAATTAATAGCTGTACTTTTCTTATTTGTTGATTTTGCAGATAAATTGATTACTTATTCTATATTATTAATGTTAGGTGCAGTTGTTATACGATTGACTTATGGAGTGTATTGTAAAGCTAAATTTGTAGAATGTAAATATAAGTTTTTTGTAGATAAATCTCTTGTAAAAGAGATGACTGCACTTGCTTCATGGAATTTTTTAGGATCAGGTGGGGCTGTGTTAAATAATAATGGAGTAAATATATTAATTAATCTTTTCTTTGGAGTGTCATTGAATGCTGCACGAGGCATTGCTGTGCAGGTAAATAATGTCGTTCAGCAGTTTGCTGGGAGTTTTACTACAGCGATAAACCCACAAATTACAAAAGCTTATTCTAGGGAAGATTATGATGAGATGAGACAATTAGTATTTATGGGTATAAGGTTCTCTTATTATTTGATGCTCTTTGTTGCTTTGCCGATTATCATAGAAACACCAGAAATTTTAAAACTATGGCTGAAAATTGTGCCAGAGTATACTGTAGTGTTTGTAAGATTAACTTTGTTGTTGTCTCTCACGGCAGTATTGTCAAATATCTTATTTACAGTTGCTATGGCTACAGGTAAAATAAAGAACTATCAATTAATAGTTGGCTCTTTAAGCTTGTCAATCTTCTTTATGACATTTTTGGCTTATAAGTTAGGCGCTGATGTTACAGCAACTTATTATATATCCCTCTTGGTTGATATTGTTATTTTATTAGTCAGGGTTTATATAGTGAATGGTTTGGTGAGTTTGGATATAAAAAACTTTTTGAGGCAAGTTTTACTTAAAATAATGATAGTTACAATATTATCAGCGATAGTACCATTTACATTGTATTTGCTGTTAGATAAGACCATTTGGTCTTTTTTGATAATTATTATTACTAGTTTTGTTGCAACATTTACTGTTGTCTATACTTGTGGTATAACTTCTGTTGAACGATTGAAACTAAGAGAAGTCTTAGCTAACAAAATTAAATTTTTATAATATGTTTGGATTACTTATAAGAGAAGGTAAGAATAGAGGTCCTCTAAAAAATATAGGGGACTATGTACAAAGTATTGCTCAAAGGCAATTTCTTAGAAATAAAGAAACATGTCTCGTTGAAATTGAGGAATTATCAGATTTTAAATCTGATAAGCAAATAAATGTAATTATGAATGGATGGTTTACGTGGAATTGTAATAAATTCTTGCCTCCAGATAATATTAACCCTCTTTTTGTTTCATTTCATTTAACTCCTCCACAAGAAAAGGCTTTTTTTACTCCCGAAGTTGTCAATTATCTAAAATTGCATCAGCCAATAGGAGCGAGAGATTCTAAGACGGAAGAGATGATGAAAGCTCATGGAATAGATAGTTATCTTTCTGGGTGCTTAACATTGACATTGGGCAAAGAGTACTTGCAACAAGGTCCTCATGATGGTGATGTCTATATTGTAGATCCTTATTTGGAATTTGGTGGAGACAAAAGCCGTCCGATAATAATTCGACTGTTTAAATCTCTATATTATTCTATAAGATATTATCGTAAAGCAAAACTATTGATAGGCAAGTATATTGATCAGTATTCAACTCCGATTTCGAAATTGTCAATAAAAGCTGACCATTTTATCCAAACTGCTACATTTTATGCTGTGTATTCGCAGAGATTTAGCGATGAGATATTATTGAATGCTAAATATTTGACAGTTCTTGTTGATAATAATTTGTCTAATGAGAAAAAATTTGAGTTGGCTGATAAAATGTTGAAGAATTATGCAAATGCGAAATTTGTCTTAACAAGTCGTCTGCATGTTTCTTTTCCTTGTCTAGCTGTTCATACAAAAAATATATTTGTAACGCCATCTTATAAAAATGAGGAGAAAACAGTATTGCGATATACGGGTAGGTTGAAAGGTTTAGAAGATACTGTGACTATCATGGAATTGCAAAATGGTAAGTTGATAGATCGTACAGATAAACTTCCTTGCAAAATTAACTTGGAAAATTTACCTAGCAATAAGAATGGCTATATAAAATATTGTGATTCTTTATCGAAGAAAGTAACTAGATTTGTCGAATCTTTTAAATGATTTATTATGAATTTTGGTATAATTTTAGCTGGCGGTACAGGTCAGCGTATGCGTACTTCAGGCTTACCTAAACAATTTTTACAGGTTTATGGTAAACCGATTATAATTTATACGATAGAAAAATTTGTATCTTGTGATGAAATAGATTCTATCGTTGTTGTCTGTAATCCTCTTTATTTGGATTATATGTCGGAACTTATTTCAAAGTATCCACAGAGAAAGAACATTGGGATTATCTCAGGAGGAAAAAATCGTCAGGGAAGCGTGCAGAATGGTATAGACTATATTCTCTCTGAAGGTGCTAACGAAGATGATATTGTTGTTATTCATGATGGGGTACGTCCTTTGGTCGAAAACAATACTATTCGTGAAAATATTCGTGTTGCAAAAGCTGATGGCTGTGTAATGACTGTAAAACCCGTAATAGAGTCTGTTATTATAACAGATCAAGCTCAGGCTAGTTTCGAAAATTTTAAGAAACGTGATGATACATATAGCTTGACTTCACCACAGACCTTTAAATTAAAGGTATTAGTAAAAGCATATAAAGATGTTGAGGGTGTCGATTCTCCTATCCCACTCCTTGACGCAGCTCTTGCTTATACATATTTGGGAAATAAAATTCCAATAGTTAAGGAATATAATCATAATATAAAAATAACAACTCCTGAAGACTATTATATATTAAAAGCTTTACTTGAGCTTCAAGAGAATAAAAATATTTTTGGTTTAAATTAAAAAATAATTGAAAAATGATAGAAGTAAGAGACTTTGAAATTATTCGAAAGGGTATATCTAATTGGAATATGTATCGTGATACAACAGTGCTTGTTACTGGTGCTACCGGGCGACTTGGTCGATACATCGTGGAGACTTTAGTTGATGTAGATATTAAGTATAACCTTAATGTTCGCATTGTTGGAATGGCTCGCAATAAAGCAAAAGCCATAGAAGTGTTTGGAAATTTGTTGGAATTTCCAAATGTGTCATTTATTTTCCAAGATGTAAATACTTTAATAAATTACGATGGTGATATTGATTATATTTTTCATACCGCAGGACCTGCTGCACCCTTAGATTTTAAAACTTCTGCAGTAAATGTTTTATGGGCACATGTTAATGGAACTCATAATGTTTTGGAATTAGCAGTCCGCAATAATGCAAAGAAGGTTTTCTATGTTTCTACGGTAGAAGTTTATGGTAATTGGATGAGTGAAAAGAAAATAACTGAAGAGGATATGGGACCATTGCCTAATCTTCAAGCTAGAGCTTGTTACCCTGAGGCAAAACGTCTTTGTGAAACTATGCTTGCTTCTTATAAGGAAACTTATGGCATTGATTTTTGTGGAGCTCGTTTTTGTCATACTTTAGGACCTGGCATTTTACTTAATGATGGTCGTGCATTTGCTGAATTCATAGACAAGTCATTAAAGGGAGAAGATATTGTACTTCATTCTGATGGAAGTGCAATGCGTACTTATACTTATACTCCTGATGCTATAAATGCAGTGTTCATGATTATGGAAAGAGGAAAAAGTGGCTTCTTGTATAATGTTGCAGCAACAGAGAATTTAATAAGTATTCGTGATTTGGCTACATTAATAGCAGAAATGTCTCCCAAAAAGACTTCCAAGGTTGTATTTAGTAAAGAGGCTAGCAATATGCCTTATTTACCATTCAAACTTGCTATTATGGATACATCCCAAATACGCAAGCTAGGTTGGACTCCTCAAACAGATTTACAGCATTTATTTAAATTTACAATTCAATCTTTTTGTTAAATATGAAAATTCCGGTTACATTTTATGGCTTTATAGCTAGATTATTGAGTCTGTTCATCCCTGTTAAGCGAAAGTATTGGATATTTGGAGCAGATTTTGGTAATTCTTATAAAGAAGGATCGAAGTATATGCTGGAATACATGTTAAAGGAACATCCGGAGTATACGTGTATATTTATAACAAACAACAAACAAGTGTATGATAAGCTCCGAAATATAGGTGTTCCATGTGAGATGAACTTCTCTCTTAAGGGGATTGTTGCTGTTTTGCGAGCCGAGGCTGTTTTTACAACTCAGGTTATAACGGATATTCATTTGGCATTTCCTAGAAAAGGAAGAAAGTTTTATTATCTTGTTCATGGACAACCTTTAAAAGTAGCGGCTAATTTATTAAGTAAAACTACTTTTTGGAAAAAGAAGAATAATTCATCTTTTTTAAAACGAATCCAAACAAAACTTTTATATAAGTTTAATGAAGGAGAAAAGGAAAGTTCTTTTCTTTCTGCCACATCAGATTTCCTTGCCCAGTATCTGTTCAATGAACATGATAAATTGGTCCCTGTAAAAGTATTGGGTATGCCAAGAAATGACGCCTTATTTGATTCTGATAGAATGAACAAAGAGAATTGGATTCCAGATATTAAAGGTAAATTCGTTATTACCTATATGCCTACACATCGTGCATATGGTTTAGGCGAGGTTACGCCAACCCCATTTCTTGATCGTCCTGATATTCAAGATTGGATGCGTAAAAATAATGTGGTGTTTCTTATGAAAAATCATCCTAATATGATTCCAAAGTTGGATGATTCTTCTAGTACTGATGTAATAAAAGATATAACAAAGTTAAGAATCGATCCACAGGTCTGCTTATATCATAGTGATGTCCTTGTCACGGATTTTTCTAGCGTATGGATGGACTTCTTATTATTAAAGCGCCCAATTTTGTTTTATATCTATGATGATTTCGAAAAAAATGATGTTGGAACATATTATGATATAAGACTTGACCCTCCGGGACATTTCTGCTATAATGAGAATGATTTCTTTAAATTAATAAAGCAAGCAAAAGATGATTATGATAATATGAAACCAGCTTCTCATATTGTGGCAAAGTATCATAAATATGTAGATGGTAATTCTTGTGAACGCTATTATAATGCTATAATTGAAGATTTTCAAATAAGATAGTTTGTTATCACATAATTTTTCGTAAAATGAGTCTAAAATGGAAAAAGTTATAAAATTAGCTTCTTGGGCATTATCTAGTTTCTTCCTTTTAACATTAATTGCACAATTACTTCAATTGGTAAATAAAGATTTATACATTTGGCAGTTTATGGAAGTAACGTTCTTGATGGCAGGAGTACTTTGTCTGAGAAAAATTATAATTAATGGTTTTGATTTACTGGTTTTATTCTATCTTTTTTATATAATAGTAAATGGAATATTTATAGATTATAATCATCATGGAACCCTTCTTTATTATGCATTGTTGTGCCATGTGTTTCCTGTAATGTGTTACTTTATTGGCAGATATACAAAAATAGATATTGAAGTGATTTTAAAGAAAATGAAATATCCGTTGTTGTTTGCGATGGTAAGCGGTATCGTTTTTTATTTCACACATCCAACTTGGTATGTAGTTATGAAAGATGCACAGTTAAACACAGGCGCTTCTGACATGACTGTATCAGAAATTTATAGGTTATCATCTTACTGGGGGCATCCTTATGTGATAGGCTATGCTACATTTCTTTATAGTATTTATATTACTAAAGAACTTTTTGTAAATAAAATAAGCTGTCGAGATGAGAGAAAAAAGAGATATGTAAATTGTTGTATTCTTTTCCTTTGTATGTTTGTATTGATGCTGGCTCAACTACGTGTAACAATTGTAGTCTATATATTGGCTTTTTTTTATATCATTCTGTTCGGAAAAAAAGAGTCTCTTTTTTCTAAGGCAAAGAAAGTTTTACTTATGTTATGTAGCTTTGTAATATTTCTTTTCTTGCTAACAACATTCGCTTCAAGTAGTATCAATTATATCTCTGAACATATGTTAGGATTAACAGAAGACAATGCATTTTCTGATCGATTTGAACATACTTCAGGTGGATTAGTAAACTATTCTCTTTGGGGAGATGGGCTTGGGCGATATGGCTTTTTTGCTAGAACATATGGTCGTTGGGCGATTGTGGATCAAGAATTTCAAACACATGCTGCGGAGTTAGGGTATTTGGGGTGTTCTATATTATTTATTATAATGCTAATTACTTTAAAAAGATGTATAGCTAGACCTCATTACATAGTAGAAAATATAATTATGATATTCTTTTTTGTTTCGATGTTTGGTGCAAGCGTCTTAAGTAATTCTCATCAATTCAACTATATTTTTTGGTATACTTTAGGTTTGTTTTGGTCAAAGACTTATTTAAAGAGCAAATATGTTACAAGGCATTATTTTAATTGTTTTTAATTTCCCTATAAAATATGATGGCAAAGATTTCAATAATAACTGTCACTTTCAATTGTCAAGGCTCAATAGAATCTACGATAAATAGTATACTAATGCAGGATTTTTCTAATTTTGAGCTAATTATTATAGATGGTGCTAGTACTGATGGTACATTGAATGTTATTAATAAATATAAAAGTCGTATTAAATGTATTGTTTCAGAACCAGATAATGGTATTTTTGATGCAATGAATAAAGGTATTGAAAGAGCAACTGGTGATTTTATCTTGTTCATGAATTCTGGAGATACTTTTGTAAATAATCATGTATTATCATTAATTAATTTTAATAAGGAATACGGGGTAATATATGGTAATATGGTTATAAACGTTCGAAATAAAAAGTTAGAGTGTAAACCCGAACCTTTTTTTAAATCGAAAGATTATATTAAAACAATGGGAATCTGTCATCAGTGTATTTTTGTAAGAACAGATTTGGCAAAACACTATAAATTCTCACAAGAATTTAAAATTGCAGCTGATTTTAATATGATTTTTCAAATATGGAAAAAAGGTTATAAGTTCAAGTATGTTGATGTTCCAATAGCAAATTATGATACAACAGGTTTTTCGGCACAGAATTATCCTAAACAGTTGAAAGAAATTTGTCGAATTTGGGGTATAGAAAATAAGTTTGCTACAAAGTTCGTATTATTATACCTTACTTCGAAGGCAACTCTAAAATGTAAAATAAAGAAAATACTATATAAATGAGAACAATTCTTTTAAAAGCTCATGCTTTTTTTTATCAGTTAAATGATTTGCATTCCTATAAAAACTCAAATAAATTATTGTGGTTAATAACAAATGTAGGGGCTCGCTTTTTTGAGTTATTATTAGGATTATGGATTTGGATTATAAGGGATAAATTCATAGTTTCCCATAAGAAAAATCCAGATTTAGTAGTCTCCTTGACAACTTTTCCTGCTAGATTGTCTACTGTATGGATGACAATAGATTCTATATTTCGACAGAAGATGCAGCCTTTTAAAGTCGTATTAACTTTATCAGAAGTTGATTTTCCTGGTAAGGAAAAAGAATTACCACAACGATTGCTAAAATATAAGCGCTTAGGTTTAGAGATTATTTGGATGAGGGATAATTTGTGCCCTCATAAAAAATATTTTATGTCATTCCAAAAGTATAAAGATAAATATATTGTTACGGTTGATGATGATATTTATTATAGAAATGAAATGTTACAAAAAATATGGATTAAACATTTGGAATTTCCCAATATGGTGATTGGTAATGCTTGTTCTGCTATTTTAGACACCAATGGCCGTGAGCGCAAATATCAAGAATGGAGTTCTTCAGAAGTATTAGAAAATACTCCTTCTCATAATTATTTAGCTATAGGCTGGGCTGGCGTTTTATATCCGCCAGCTTTGTTCTCTAATGCATTATATAATATAGAAGCTATAAATAAAATGTGTTTGTCTACTGATGACTTATGGCTGAAAGCAAATGAGATAATTAGTGATATTCAAGTTGTTAAAAATGATTATATCTGTCCTTCTCCAACAATCGTAGGAACACGTTCTTCTGCTTTATTCTCATCAAATATACTTGGTAAAAATGATAACGCATGGGATAGATTGAAGAAGGAGTATAATCTTATTTTGCAAATTAGGCAATCTTTATATTCCAAATAAGCATGAAATAGCTTGGTTTTGATATATAATAAACGGTTGTATAACAAAATAGAGGAAGTAGTTTTATGAAAATTTATGCGCCAATAGTGGTGTTTGGATTTAATCGTCCAGATGCCCTGAAAAATACGATAGCTTCGCTTTTGAATAATGAGGAGGCAAAGTCCTCTGATCTTTTTGTTTATGTGGATGGTCCACGTGTAGGAAAAGCAGGAGAAAAGGAAAAAGTAGAAAAGGTAAGAGAGTATGTAAAGTCAATTAAAGGCTTTAAAACTCTCCACTATACTTTTTCCGAGAAAAATAAAGGACTTGCTGACTCCATTATTGGAGGAGTAAGTCAAGTAATTAACCAATATGGTAAGGTCATTGTTCTGGAAGATGACTTGGTCTTGATGCCAAATTTCCTGAACTTTATGAATCAAGGATTAGAGAAATATCAGAACGAGGATAAAATTTTCTCTGTTTGTGGAGATGCGTATAAAGTTGATTTTCCGGATGATTATGAATATGACGCTTATCTTTATACCCGTACAGATTCTTGGGGATGGGCGACATGGAAAGATAGATGGAATACCGTTGATTGGGAATTGAAGGATTGGGATTCTGTAGAGAAAAACAGAATTGCTTTCAAACAGTTTCAAGGATCTGATGTGTTTAGAATGTTGAAGGGGTGGAAAAATGGTGAAAATCATTCTTGGGCTATCCGCTTTTGTTATGCTCAGTTTGTCCAGCGCAGATATACAGTTTTGCCAAATCGTAGTTTGGTGAAAAATGCTGGATATGGTGGTACTGGAACTCATTGCCCAGAATATTGTAGATATAAATTTGTTTATGATGAAACAGTAGGCCATGGATTTAAATATCCTCCAGTTGGAAATTTAGACTCACGAATTACTAGACAAGTGATGCATTATGATTCTTTGCCAGTAAGGATAAAAAGTAGATTAATTAATATGTATTTAAAATATAGACATCAATTGTTATGCAAATAGTAGGTATATTATTATTGGTACTGTTGTTTTTTATTGTATTCCTTTACTGTGTTTATAAATCGTCTAAACCTGGAGTCTTAAAAAATCTCAGAAGGGGTGTTAATACAATGACAAATGAACGAAAAGGATTGATAGATAAAAGTAGTATTAGATGGTGTTCATTTGAACTCGATATTCAGGGGCATAAAGATATCACTCATCCTTCCATTTTATTAGATAATCATGATATGCTGGTAGCGGCTACACCTTATCCCCAACTTTTAGAAGATGGTGGTGTCGGTTTTGAAAATCCTTATTTGTTTAAGGCTGTTATGAAGGATAATCAAGCTGCAACTCGTTTCAATTTGGTTGATAATAACCCAATTTGTTTACCGGAGGAGGCACATTACAATTCAGATCCAGTTCTGTTTAAGTGGAAAGATAAAACTTACCTGATGACACGTAAGCAGGAAGGACCTGACTATCTTTCTAAGATTATTCTTCAAGAATATGTAGGTGGCAAATGGAGTGAACCAGTTGATATTATCAAAACAGATAGAATGTCAGCTTGTCCTATGGTTATCCAAATGGGCGATAAGCTTAAAGTTTATATGATAAATTATCGATGGAATTCATTTAAAGGTCATAAAACCATAGGATATACTACGGAGAATATTGAAATTTGGGAGAACGAGAATGATGAATTGACTTCATTTAAATTTGACAGATTAATAAATTGGCCTCATACCCAGCAAGTGTATCATGGAGATATGTTCTATCATGATGGTTATTATTACATGCTTTTTAATGGTTTAGATACTTCTTATAGAACATTCTATGGAGTTCATGATCACTTTAAGTATCTGTGGATTGCAAGAAGTAAAGATGGGGTGCATTTTTCTGTTTGCAAGAACCCTTTAATAAAGCGTTCGGGTATATACAAACCGACTTCTTATTTGAAAGATGGAATTTTAAATGTATATTTCGCAACAGATAACTCTTACTTTGGTAGTGATAGAAAACATTATAGAAGTGGTAATAGAATTGGCCAATTTTCTATTAGTCTAGATTCGATACAATATGAAAAGTAAAATCTTATTTATTATGCACATGCCTCCACCAGTGCATGGTGCTGCTATGATGGGTAAGTACATCCATGACAGTAAGTTGATTAATGATAAATTTGAATGCCATTATATAAACCTGACCACGGCCAAAAACCTTCAGGATATAGGTAAGGGTGGTATTAAGAAGTTGTGGAAATTCATTTGTCTGCTCACAAAAATAGTGAAAAGTCTTGTTGGCATTCATCCGCAAATGGTATATGTTACTCCTAATTCTCATGGAGGACCTTTTTATAAGGACTTTGTGGTTGTAGAACTGATTAAACTCCTGGGATATAAGGTGATTGTGCATTACCATAATAAGGGTGTGGCTACTTGTCAAGACAAATGGCTTGATGACAAGCTATATCACATATTCTTCAAGAATATTAAGGTCATTCTATTGGCTGATGCATTATATCAGGATGTTGAGAAGTATGTTAAGAGAGAAAATGTCTTTATTTGTCCTAATGGTATTCCAACATCATTAGACGTAGAACCAACTTCCGAGCGAAAGAACGTTATTCCTCAGTTGTTGTTTTTATCTAATTTGCTAATTGATAAGGGAGTATTAGTTCTTCTTGATGCATTAAAGATCTTGAAGGAAAGGGGATATTCTTTTGTTTGCAACTTTGTTGGAGGTGAAACTGCAGAGATTGATGCTACACGTTTTGCTGAGGAGGTAGAGAAAAGAGGTTTGAATGATATGGCTGTTTATCTAGGCAAGAAATATGGGGCAGAGAAAAATGAGGAATATCGCAAATCTGATATTTTCGTTTTTCCGTCTCTGAATGAAGCCTTTCCTTTAGTAAATTTGGAGGCCATGGAGTTTAAACTCCCAATCGTAGCTTCTGATGTAGGTGGTGTTACAGCAGAAGTTCAGGACGGAGTAAATGGTTTCATATGTGAACCTGGCAATACCGATGCATTTGTAGAAAGTATATCTAAGCTTCTTGATGATAGTGAATTGAGAAAGAGAATGGGAGAAATGGGATATAAGAAGTTTAAAAAACAGTTTACTTTGGATAAATTTGAAGAAAGAATGGCTGAAATATTTCAATCATTATGTTGAATCTATACTCAAAGTATTGCGCATAATATAATTAAGTTATACCCATGAGGAGGCAGCAAATCTTCTCCCAGACTTCGCTATCTAGCATGAAGTAAGGGATGGCTCTCCTGCTATCCTCTGCAAAATAGAAAAACAGATGTTTGATGCCTGGGGCATCAGCATATTCATAGGCTTCGATTTTCACAATGTTGATGCCTTCCGACTGAAGAGCCGCAAGGAGTTGCTGACGTTGCTTTTTCGTAAGCTGCTTATACTTCGTATATATAGTATTAATATCGTATGTCATAACCGTTGTTTCTTGTTTATGAAATGATGGGATTCTGATGGAATCCGCTGTTTATGGCTGCGAAGGTAACAAAATTATTTCAAATACAGTTATGTTTCGACTAAAAACATTAACAATTTTGGGTAGTAAGGCGGAATTAGCCTCATTACCAGAGGGCAAATTGCTCATTAACACAATAAATGCGCACTCTTTTAACACCGCAAAGAAGGATCAACTTTTTGCTGAGGCTCTGACTAATGGTGATGTGCTGATTCCGGATGGAGTGAGCATCGTGAAGGCGTGCAAGTGGATTAAGGCTAAGAGTCAGCCTAAGGAAAGAATAGCCGGCTGGGACTTATTCTCTTTCGAGATGGAAAAACTCGAAAGAGAAAGTGAAGAGTTAAGAACGAAGAGTGAAGAATCCAAGATAGTGATGTTTATGGGTAGCTCGCAGAAGGTTCTCGACCTGATTGTGAAGCGTGCAGCCGTGGATTATCCTCATTTGAAGGTGGTGACTTATTCGCCTCCTTATAAGCCTGAGTTCTCGGATGAGGACAACAAGGCTATCATTGATGCCATCAATGCTGCCAACCCCGATTTGCTTTGGATAGGTATGACGGCTCCTAAGCAGGAGAAGTGGACTTACTCTCATTGGAATGAGTTGAACATCCATTGTCACGTAGGTACCATTGGTGCTGTCTTCGACTTCTTCGCTGGTACCGTGGAGCGTGCACCTATCTGGTGGCAGGAGCATGGCTTGGAATGGCTCTATCGCTTGATCAAGGAACCTAAGCGTATGTGGAGAAGATATATCATCGGTAATAGCTTGTTCCTCTGGAACATGACGAAAGAGTAGGGTAGAGAAGCAATATCAGTGAATGAAAATTGATGATAGTGTGGTATTGAGAAAACCAATAAATTTAGTATAGATACCATACTATCTGCACTAGTTTTTTTTGAGTTTATATGATTTTTAATTCATTTCAATTTATTTGGTTGTTCCCGCTAATCTTTGTTGGGTACTATCTGTTGTCGTATCTATTGTCTGGGAAATTTCCAGAACGACAGCGAAAAATAAGTAATGCTCTGCTGCTTATTGTTTCCTATGGTTTGTATGCTCAAACCAATATGGCTTATACGCTTATTCTCTTAGGGGTAACCTTTATCACGTATCTATTTGCCCTGCTTATAGAACGTAGTGATACTGATAAGCGAAAAAAACATCTGATAGCTTGTGGGGCTTCTCTTGCCTTGCTTCCTTTATTGGTATTCAAGTATTATAATTTCATTATTAATACGACCCAGTCTTTTTTAGTAAGCATTTATAGTACCCCCCCCCATTTTGCCAGGATTAAATTGGGCAATACCTTTGGGTATCTCTTTCTTTACCTTTCAGGCTGTGGGGTATCTCATGGACGTTTATTATCAACGAATTAAGGCAGAACACAATTGGTGGGACTACATGTTTTTTGTATCGTTCTTCCCTCAAATTATGTCAGGACCAATCAGTAAGGCAAAGGATTTACTCCCCCAAATCAAGACTTGCAGAAAGTTTGATGCCACAATGGCAACGCAAGGTCTGAAATGGTTTGTTTGGGGATTGTTCCTCAAAGTGATGATGGCAGACAGACTGGGTATGTATGTTGATAAGGTACTGGACAATTACATGTTCAATTCAGGTACCTCATGCCTACTTGCTGTTGTTTATTATTCATTCCAGATATATGGTGACTTTGCTGGATATTCTTTTATGGCAATGGGAGTTGGCAAGCTGATGGGATTCAACCTTATCAATAACTTCCAAAGACCTTATCTCTCTACTTCCATAACCGATTTCTGGCGAAGATGGCACATTTCGCTTTCTACATGGCTCAAAGACTATGTTTATATTCCATTGGGAGGAAGTAGATGTTCAAAAGGAAGAAACTATTGGAATATCTTTGTCACCTTTTTGGTTAGTGGTATTTGGCATGGAGCCAACTGGACTTTCATTTTTTGGGGAATTCTTCATGGCATGTTCCAAGTCATAGAAAAAATGCTTGGCTGGCAGAAATGTACAACTTCAAGCAAACTCATTCGTTTTTCAAGAATTCTTCTCACTTTTGTACTTGTATGCATAGCATGGATTTTCTTCCGTCAGCCTACTATCAGTGATGCATTTGGAGTCATCGAGAGAATCCTTACAGAACATGGTGCATTGTTCAAACCATCAAACAAAGATGTAGTATTTTCATTGCTATCTATTGGAATCGTTGTATGTGCAGACCTGATGAGAGAGTTTCAGACAAAGAAATTCTATCGACTTGTTCAAGCACCTATTGCTATTAGGTGGTGTATGTATTATGCTCTACTATTACTCATTTTGTTAAGTGGAGTCTTTGATTCCAGTCAATTTATTTATGTAAGTTTTTAATGGTTATGAAAAAGTTTGTTGGCAAAGTTCTTCTGTTTTTAGTGGGGCTTGTTTTTCTGGATTTTCTTGTGGGGATGGGAGGCAAATACCTGGTTTCGCATGCAAAGGGAGGAGATACGGGATTGAGTAATTATATCTGTCGTCAGATGAAAGATGAGTGTATTATCTTTGGCTCTTCAAGAGGTATGCATCATTATGATCCGAACATTATTTCTGATAGTCTTGGAATGAGCTGTTGGAATTGTTCTATGGATGGCAATGGTATCGTCTTGATGTATGGACGTTATAAAATGTTGAGTTCAAGATATACACCCAAAGTGCTTGTCTATGATGTTTTTTCCGGTTATGATTTGATAGCAGGCGATAATAATACATACTTAGGAAGGTTAAGATATTATTATGATGAACCTTCTGTAGATTCTATCTTTTGGAGTGTTGATGAGAAAGAGCGTTTTAAAATGATGTCGTATTGTTATCGTTATAATTCGCAATGGTTGCAACTTATATCTGACAATATTCATCCTCTACAAAGCGATGACAAAGGCTATAAACCTGTGGATTCGAAAATGGCATATGTGCCAAATAAAAATGAGGATAAAAAAGAATTTTACCAATATGATTCTTTGAAATTGTATTATCTGAAAAAACTGGCTAGGGATTGTAAAGCGAATGGTACAAAGTTGGTGTTTGCGATTTCTCCACGATATGACACTCACAAAGATGATATTTACAGACCTTTAAAAATGATTTGTGAAGAATATCAAATTCCTCTAATCAATCATTATTGTGATGATGATTTTGTGAACAACATGGATTACTTCTATGATTCTATGCACATGAATCGCACAGGAGCAACTAAATACACTCAGAAGTTTGTTGGGGAACTGGAAAAAATCATATAATATAGAGTCCACTTTGAAAGAAGTGATGGTGTGGATGTTCATAATTCATTTGTAAAAATATATTTTTATGTTGAAACAACATCAGATATTCTTTGATTTCCTAAGATTCTGCATTGGCTCTGCCAAGGAGATACCTGATTCCTTGAAGGAGGCGGATTGGAAGGAGCTATATGCTATCGCCAAGAAGCAATGTCTGGTGGGTATTCTCTTTGATGGTATCAAGAAACTGCCTGCGGAACATGTAGGGATGAAGAAGGAGTTACTGCTCCAATGGATGGCGGAAAGTCAGATGCTGGAGAAGGCGAATGTTCGGTTGAACGATGCTGCCATTCAGGTTTCTGAGTGGTTCCGGAAGAAGGGATTCAGAACCTGTATCCTGAAGGGGCAGGGGAATGCATTGATGTATCCGAATCCTTATTCCCGGACTCCTGGTGATATTGATATCTGGGTGGAAGGTGGAGATAAACGAGTTATCTCCTTTGTCCGCTCTATCTCGCCTCATGAAAAGGCGTGCTATCACCACATCGAGTTCCCATCGTATAAGGGTGTGGAGGTTGAAGTGCATTATCGGCCTAGCTTCCTGCTGTGCTTCTGGCATAACAGAAAGCTTCAGAAATACTATGAGAGGGTGAAGGAGGAGCAGTTCTCGCATCGGGTGATGTTGGGAGAGCAAGGGGAGATTGTGATTCCGACGGTGGAATTCAATCTCATCTTCCAGTTGACTCATATTTTCTCGCATCTGATGAATGAGGGGATTGGGTTAAGGCAACTGGTGGATTATTACTATGTTCTTTGCGACTTTTATAAAGTCTATCAAAATTTTTCGAATCCCTCCGTCTCCCTTTCCAAAGGGAGTTCCACTTTTTCCCCAAGCCCCTCTTCCTCAGGAAGCGGGGATGTAACCGCACCTTCTCGGTGCTCGGAACCGCTACGCTCTAAGGATGGCGGACCAAAGCGGTCTTCGCCAGATTGTGCGGGATGGGACCGCCTTACTATAGAGGGAGATAATTCTGCTGGTTCTACTACTGCTGTTACTTCTTCTGCCTCTACTGCTTTAGATGTGGTGCAGAAGGAATTGAAGGAGTTGAGATTGTGGAAGTTTGCCGGGGGTATCATGTATATCATGCAGGAGGTGTTCGGTATGCCTGCCTCTCGGCTTATTGTTCCTCCGAATGAGAAGTATGGTAAGTTTGTGCTGAATGAAGTGCTGGAAGCCGGGAACTTCGGAAGGCATGATGCTCGGAATCGGTTTGGAAGGTCACAGCTCGGGCATAATCTCCAAAGGGTGTATCGGGATATAAGACTCGTGAGGTATTTTCCTGCTGAGGCTCTATGCGAGCCTTTGTTTAGGGTATGGCACTTCTTCTGGAGGCTAAAATATAAAAAATAAAATAATCAATTGAAATAATTCTGTTTATGTTTATCGAGATGCAGATAGGTAATCAGCTAGATGAGGATGGCTATCTGCACTTCGATTATCAATGATAATCATAATGAAGAAAAAAGTTTTTGTAAGCGGTTGCTATGACCTGCTACATTCTGGTCTGCTTCGAGAATAATCCGGAGCGTCACGACGGTATCATCTCTGGTGCCCAGGATTCCATCGGTATCTGTGTTCCCGGTCTGGTGCGTCATTATTATGACAACAACTTCTGGCCGGAGAAGATTGAGAGTACGCAGGATGAGATGACTCTCCGTTTCCTGGAAGACCATCTGGTGATGATTCCGATGGAACCGAGAAGACCGGGATGCAGTGTGGTGGAAGGTAAGGATATCACGCCTGAGAAGGTGAAGGCGCTGGCTGATGCAGCTGATGCTTGCTGGAAGGCGATTCTGGCGCACGACCTCGATGCCTTTGCTGCAACATACAGGGCATCTTTCGAGGCGCAGATTGCGATGTTCCCGGGCATGGTGAATCCGTCTATCAACGGAGTGATAGAACCGGAGGCAAGTGTGCAGCCGATGATTGACCGCTACAGCAACATGGAGGAGGTTCTGGCATGGAAGATGCCGGGAGTCGGTGGCGGCGGTTATCTGGCACTGGTAGTAAAGGACAGTCTCAAATTTGCAGAGAATCATGACGAAGCCATCCATCTTCAGATACGAAGGGCATAACTATCTGGTGCCCTTCCTCATCATCAGCAGCCTCTTCTTCATGTGGGGCTTTGCCCATGGCATCCTGGAGGTGCTGAATCCGCATTTTCAGGAGTCGTTTCATATCAGCAAGGCGATGTCGGCCCTGACGCAGACTGCTGTCTATGGTGCCTACTTTCTGATGGCACTGCCTGCCGGATGGATTATCCGAAAGTGGGGCTACAGGAGGGGTGTGATAACAGGACTGGTTCTCTTCGGTATCGGTGCCCTGATGTTCATACCGGGAAGCAGGATCAACAGTTTCTACTTCTTCGTTCTGTCGCTGTTTGTGATAGGCTGCGGACTGACCTGTCTGGAAACGAGTGCGAATCCTTATACTACGGTACTGGGACATCCTGACAAGGCGGAGAGCAGAATCAACCTGTCGCAGTCGCTTAATGGTATCGGATGGATTGTAGGACCGCTGGTTGGCGGACAGCTCCTGTTCTCGGGTGTCAACATTGCCATTCCTTATGCCCTGGTGGGTATTTTCGTGCTTGCTGTGGCGTTGGTGCTGCTGGTCTGTGCCATCCTCACATTTGTAGCCACATTGATTGTGGTGGTATGTAGCGGAACCTTATCTCTCATTGCGTTCTTCGCCCTGTATCTGGGAGAGAGCATCATGTTTCCGACTATCTTCTCACTGGCATTGAGGGATGCGGGTACAAAGACCAAACTTGCCTCTTCGTTGCTTATCATGACGATAGTGGGTGGTGCGGTTGCTCCTGTAATCATGGGGTATATAGCGGATACTACGGGCTGTATGGCGATTGCCTTTCTCATACCGCTGGTATGTTATGGGGTGATTGGAGGGTATGCTTTTTCGAATCGCCACGTTCCTCTTTAAATAAGATTAGCTGCACTCGGCAATTTGAAAGCAAACTTTCATTGCGCTCATTTGCAAAATCTTTAGATAAAAGGAGGATTTTTCGAAAACCTACCCGTCCTTCCTTACCCTTAAGGAAGGCTCCACCTCTCACCCCTGCCCTCTCTCCTCAGGAGCGAGGGAGAAAACCGCCCTACTCGGTGCTCGGAACCGCTACGCTCTAAGGTTGGCGGGGCATCAAAGCCCTCGCCATGTTGTGCGGGATGGGACCGCCTGGGATGCAATGTATCTTTGTAAGGCAATGATGAAGATGAAGGAGCAAGTTTTTGATTTCATGCTTACCATCGCTGGTGGTGGAGTTATTTTGATATTACACCATATGAAAAGCTGGATTGGGTAATGACCATCAATCATTATGTAGGGGATGGAGGAATTTGTAGGATTATTGCAGAATTGTGCATTGTCTGTTTGTTCTTATACAGATGCTACTCAAAGCGGTGTCATTATGACAAGTTACAGCTTCTGTACCCCGTAGACGCTACGAGTGTTGGACGCTAAGACGAAATATGGTAGAGGTCGGTAAAATAGGTATGCTGGTCCACCAAAGGATGTGGATGCCCTTGCCGGATGCCATCATCGCTTTGAAGCAAAACGTGAGAAACGGCAGATAAACTTTGTGGGTGATAAGTCGTGGAAAGTCAATACAGAGAAATATATAAAGTTTTATAAAACAATTTTATAAGCTTATGGCAGATCTTTTTAATTTCGTAGATTCTGATTGTTCACCATCATGTAAAGAACAAAACTTTACCATCCAAGATGAAGATACCTTGGCACAGCATGTAGCTGAATTGTTAATGGGACAATATCGTCATGTTGGTAAGGTGCTAGATGCTTTGGACTCTACCCTGGCTGTTCAGTTTCATGAAAACCAAAAGAAGTCAATTATTTCCATCTTGCGGTTGGAAGAAGGCATGACGGTAGATAAAAGAGATGGTTGGATCTTCCAAATGATTTCTTGGATTATAGTATATCTCAATCATCATGGCGAGAACTTCCGCCAACAAGCTCCTCATCATCATCCTGCTCAGCAAGGCATTGATGGATTTGCTGTTGTCGTGAAGGATGGACATCTGAAAAAGATTCTTATTACCGAGGATAAGTGTACGACAAGGCCACGTGGAAAAATCACCCAGCAAGTTTTTCCAGAGTTCGATAAGTATGAAAATTTTAAAGATACGACGGCGATTTTTGATTCTGCGACAACTTTACTCGAACAAATATCTGATAAATATGCTGATTTGCAGAATGAGGTGAACGATTCTGCTAATTGGGTTTACCGCATCTGCGTGACTCGTGATGCATCTCATAAGGATGGTGAAAATATAGCTAAGCTTTATAAAGATTACGAGAAGCATGTTAGCGGTGATGTTAAAAGACGTACAGGCAGTTCTACCTATATTGACAATCTGAGGGAATGGATGCAAGCTTTCTCTGAGAAAATTATAAAGAAAATAGAAGTTCTTTAAGCCTATGTTTGATCCTATTACAGAAAAACTGATAAAAGATATTCCTCAGTTTGATGATATTGATGTTGAGCGATTGCCTCAGTTGCTTTCAAGTGTTTATGCTCATATTGTCAGTGCAAAATCACAGCTTGCTAATGGACAGTTACCTTTTTTGATAGGTGACTTTGACAAAACAGTTAGAACGCTAAACAAATTGATTTTTGGACTTGAAGCATTGATGATTCAAGACCTGTATCAAAAGCATGTTGAATCGCTTGCTTTTGTGACAGCGACAGCTTATTCCCTGAAGAACATGCTTTTACAGCAACAAGAAGAAAGTGTAGTCTCTATGGATTATATTTCTTCTGATGTTAGTACAGTTTTGCATTACTTGATAGCTGATGCTGTAACAGATGCTGTAGAAGTGGCACGAAAGTTTCATACAGCTGATGATATTCAAGGTAGTTTGCTACGCTATATTCGAATGTTGGCGGAAGGTAAATTAAAAGAAATAGTAGAAAGCGAAACTACTAAAGAAGAATTTCATGGTGATTATCAAGAGTATGCCATCAATCTTCTGATGAATGAATTATGCGAGGGCATCAAGGATGTAGCTCTTCATTTCTTGGGAAATACAACTATAAAACCTACTGAGCGTTTAGAACAAGTTCTTTTATTATCGAGTTATCAAATAGAAAAGTTTGACCAAATAGATACTTATGTTGGCATCAGAAAAATCGCAAGGCTCCTATTGGGGGTAACAAAGCATTTGGAACGAGGTGCCCTCATTAATATTCCTGTGCCAGAAGGGGTAAATGCAGACCAATGGAAAAGTTTCTTATATAAAAGGTGTATGCAAGGAAGACCTTTTATTTGGAGAAATCACGGATTTGCTATATATAATCGTTTCTTAGATTTGGGAGTATCCTCTATCTTCACATATCCTACAGGTGCAGGAAAATCCACGATTGTACAGTTAAAAATTGCTTCTTCTATTTTGGCTGATAGGCGTGTCATCGTATTGGTTCCTACCCATGCTTTGGAAAGCCAAATGAAACGAGAACTATCTGCTATATTCAAAGAAAACTTTTCTGAACAAATGTTCGCAGGAGGAGAATTCTCTGAATACTTTGAAGAGGAGAATAAGCAAAGTATCGTGGTGATGACTCCAGAAAGATGTCTGACAGTATTGGGAGATGCTTCAGATAAGTTAAATGATGTAGGGTTGGTGGTTTTTGATGAGTTCCATCTGATGGGAGCTCAGGAAAGTGGCAATGATTCAAGGAGTCTGACAGCCATGTTTACTATGTTGGAAATCTTTGAAAAGTTACCCCAGGTGGATTTTGTCTTGCTTTCTGCTATGGTCAAGAATAGCCATGACATAGCGGATTGGCTGAAAAGTGTGACGCATCGTGAGTGCTTGGTGTTTGATGATAAGTGGAAACCAACCCGTCAATTGCAAGGGTGTTTGGTGTATGAACAAGGTGAAATCAAGCAGTTACAAAATAATGCTCGCACTAATCCTCAGCATAAGAGTAAGAAAAAATTAGAGGCTTCTATGCTTGCAACACCTTGGAGCTTGTTCTGTTTGAAAACGGTTTGGGATTCACAAAAAGTAATGGATTATAGTAGAGTGAAGTTGTTGAATCATCAAATTTCGTTAGGAATAAGCTCTATAACAAGAAAATTAACTCCTAATAGAAATCAAGTTGCTTGCCAGATTGCTTCAGCTTTTGTTCAAAATGGGCTTAGAGTGATGATATTTGTAGATACACCAAGAAGTGCTCAGTCTATCCAAAAGAATGCTAAAGATGCAATACCTTTGGTGGATTTGTCAGCTTTATTTGCACAGAATCAAGCAAAGATTGATCAATTAACATTGGAACTTGGAGATTTTTCTTATTTGTATTTGTTGAATCAAACTTCATGTGCAGTGCATCATGGCTTACTTTTACCAGAAGAACGTGATCTGATGGAACAAAGTTATCGTCAAGAACATGGTGTGCATTTAATTGCTGCAACTCCAACTTTAGCTCAAGGTGTTAATCTTCCTGCTGATGTTGTTATTATTGCTGGTTATGACAGGTATGATGTCAATACAGGAGGTAGAGAAACTTTGGAAGCGCATGAAATTTTAAATGCCGCTGGTCGTGCTGGTCGTGCTGGATTCAACTCATACGGTGCAGTAATTTTGATTCCAAACCATGTGCTTGCCATGCAAGATAACACTATAGGAAATGAGTGGCAAGAAATCAAAGATGGAGTATTTGCCGGAGGAGATCAATGTTTTGTCATCAAAGATCCTATTGAGCGGATGGTAGATGCGATTCTAAATTATGGCAAAGCAGAGAATCGAGATGAAGAAATTTTGTTGTATCGTTTAGGGGATGACGAGAAAACCATCAAGAGAAAACTTTCTCATTCTTTTGGCTCATATCTAAGACGAAAAGAGAATAAGGAACCTTTGGAGAATGATTCCGAAGCTTTAGCCAGACTGGTCCAATCAGACGAGAAAGATATTTTTTTGCAAAATGTATCTGTAAAGTATGGTGTCAATATGGATTCTCTTTCATTTATTCAGAAGTGGCTTGATGAACAGACACTTGACGTTTTGATTGGAATGCGTTCTATTGAATTGGTTGGGGCTTTCTTTGAATTAACAAAAACAAGTGATGGGATTCTAGAATCTCTGATGGCAAATCCAACTGTATTTGATGTGATAAAAGGAATACTTCAAATAAAAGAGGAAAACTCGCCTTACGTAGGCGACCTAGATATAGACAAACTGAAAGATTTGACAATTGCGTATATGGAAGGTAAAAACTTTCTTGATATATCGGAATTGCTACCTCAATCAAAAGGAAACGACCATTTAAAGAATGTTCGCAGATTTGTATTATCTGTTATCCCATCTGTCTCGTATGCTATAGGTATCTTTAGTAAATTATTAAAGCGAAAGGCTGATGACGAAAATGTACACATTGATGGTGACATTCTTTTCCTTGCGACCATAGTTAAGGAAGGTGTTATAAGTGCAAGTATGCTGAGATATAAAGAAAAACATTTTTTGATGCGAGTTGCTTGTCATGAGGAATATTTGAGTTTGCATTAATTAATCATATGACTCCACTTTTAAAGTGGAGTCAGACATAGAATATTCCATTCCCATCTCCTTCATAGTGACCTTGTCAACATTTAGTGATATGAACGAAGCTTTTTAAACAAGATTGTATTAATAATAGGTTCTTTAGATTTTTTGTTTATTGATATGAATGTAGTTTTCTATAAAATAGATAAGCCAGCCAATCTCCATGACCTCAAAGGAGCTGCTTTATTCCGAGAAAAGCGAAAGGATAATGAAATATTGTCTGCTATGGACGAGGATACTTATGAGGAGTTTATAGCTACTTGGGCTTATTATTGTGTCAAAAATAAAGCTGAAGGTTATCAAGATGTCTTGCGTATTGGTGGTCCAGGTGATGGTGGTATGGATGTAGCCGCTTTTTATCACCAAGAAAATAGAGATTGTGATATATACCAATGTAAGCATTACAACTCTCCCCTTAGTAAATCTTCGATTTTACCAGAGTTAGGTAAGTTTCTATATCATGTCTTTACTGACGTATTACCATGTCCTCGAGCGTATTTTCTGATGGCTCCCAAAGGGCTTAGTGCTAAATTTGCTCAATTATATACGAATAGTGAAGAGTTAAAAAGGACGATTCTAAGAGAATGGGATGAAAAAATCTCTACCCATATTGAAAAAGGACAAGTTTTTGCCAATAAAGGTGCATTGAAAACATTTTTGCAGAATTTTGATTATACAATATTCAAGTTTTATTCGCCTAAACGTATTATAGAAGATTTGCTTGATTCTCGTAATCGTCATGTTTATACGCAGTATTTTGGCGTTAGAAAAGAAATTATGGAACGAAAAAAAATAGAAGTTCCTATGGTACTGATTGATTATGAAGATAATTATATTCGACATTTACTTGAAGCTTATACTGATGCGAACGGTAATTTTGTGATATCTAAAGAAAACGTTATATCATCCAAATTTCAAGCACATTTTAAAAGATCACGTGAGGAATTTTGGCTTGCTGAAAGTATCAAGAAAATGAGTGTTGAAAACTGCCCAGGAGATTGTGATGATTTTAATGAACTAATGAATGATATGTATTACCATGTTGCTGATATTTATGAAGAAGAATATGATAACGCTTATTGCAGGCTTAAAGCTGTAACTGATAAGGCAACTAGTTTTGTAAAGAAAGAGAGAATCATTTCTGGTGAGTTGGGATCTCCTGAATTAAAAGGTATTTGCTTTCAGTTATCTAATGAAGATAGACTAGTATGGAAAAAAATATAAAATTACTTAATGGGACTGTAGATGTAGCCCTCAGGTTACTTGCCGTGTTGAGTACCTGTAAAATACTTATGTCAGAGGATAGACTTGCTATATATTCATATTTTGCTATTCATTTTTCTGATATGCAAAAAAATGAAGAAAGTGTCCATCCAGATATCCCCTATAGATATAGTGGATATACAAAAAGTAGGGAGATTATACCATCTTCTTTAAGCCTTCTAATATCAAGAGGATTAGTAAAATGTATTATCAAAAAACATAATATATTATACTCTTCTACGGAAATGGGAGATGCTCTGTATGAACAAATATCTGGTGTGTATAAGATTAAATTAGTAAATAGTATCACAAAGGTTCATAATGTTCTTAAGGATACAAGTGATATTAAAATATTAAAAAAAGTATCACTTTCAATGCAGAATTGGGGAAGTGAATTTAAGTACGAATCAATCTTTAATGAATTTGATTATGAGTAAAAAAGGCTTTTATATAAAGTCTATTATTGCTACAGGTGAAGGGATGATAGACTCAAAAGTACAGTTTACTGATGGGTGTAATTTACTCTTTGGACCTTCAGAAAGAGGGAAATCGTCAGTATTTTCTATAATCAATTATATGCTTGGAGCCACAGAAATACCTAAGAAGGTTAAGGAATCCTTTGGCTATACAGACTATTATATGGAGTTTGTTACTTACCAGGATAATCTTTTGCATACAGCTCATAGAGGCATAAAAGATAATGCTGTCGTCATTAAGGATTGTTCTTTTGAACAGTTTAATAATTCTCTTAATAAAGCGACAAAGTATCCAATAAAAGCAAGAAAGCCAGATAAGATTACTTATTCTAGGTATCTTATGAATTTAAATGGCTTTGCGAGTCTTTTGCAAATGAAGAAGAGTAAAACTTCTAAGGCCAATCTTGCTTTTTCTTATGTTAGGCATATGTTTTTGGTTAGTGAGGGGAGGGTCGTGGCTGATAAACCGATTTTCATTCCTATAAATGATACTGCTACTGCTACACAAGAAAAAGTTTTTTGTATTATCTTACTTCTGGTAAAGATGACAGTGACTTTCAAGAATCGGAGAAAGAAGAAATACGCAAAACAAGAATAGAAGGACAGTTGGCTTTAGCACAAGAAAATTTAGATGAAATAAAACAGAAAATTATAAGTCTTGGTGATGTTGGTTTCGCTGATATGAAGGGAGATGCTTTATTTGAGGCAAACAAAAAACAAATAAGTGAACAAGAAGAAGTTTTAAAGTCTTTATATAAGGAACGTTGTCATAAAGAAGATGAATTGAAACAAAGAAAATCCAAACTTCTATTTGCCAATGAGTTTGTGAAAAGAATGACTCTTCTTCAAAAGCATTATTTGTTAGATCTACAAAGGTATGAGCATCTTTTTGAAGGCTATAGTTTGCTTATTCCTTTGCCAGAGGAGTATACTTGTCCTATTTGCCATTCTCACTTTACAAATTCTACTGAAATAGGTGATGAATACAAAGATTTGGTATCTGCTGAATTTATGCAAACTCAGGCAAAACTTACTGATGTTAGTAAAGTTATAAAAGATAAAGAAAAAGAGATTGATAATCTGCAAAATCAGGTATTGTTGCTAGATAGTTCTATATCAGATATTATTGCGAAGATTCATTCTTTTGAACCGCAAATCGATGGATTAAAGAAAGCTCTTCTGAAATATAAAGAAAATGTGGAAAAGAAAGTTTATGCTAATTTTCTACAAGCAGAAGCTTTGCGTTTTAGTAAATTGATAGATAATTTGCAGATTAAGCTTAAAAGTAAGCCTAATATTCCAGAATATTCACGTCAAGCTACTATAGATGATGATTTTTGTAATTCTGTTAAATCCAAATTGCAAGCATGGAATGTTATTGGTAATGTTCCTGTTTTCTATGAAGATAAAGAGTTCGATTTTAATATAGGTGGTCAGAAAAGAACGATGTGCGGAAAAGGAACACGTGGTGTTACTTGCACTGCCATCATAATGACATTAATAGAATATTGTAAGAAAAAGGGTATTCCATTTAGTGAGTTACTTGTTGTGGATTCACCACTTACAGCTCATTTTGACGATGAGCATGTTGACGCAGATCAAACAACTCAGGCAAGGTTTTTCAAATATTGTAATGAACATGACTTCGATTATCAGTTAATCTTGATAGATAATAAGGCTCCTGATGCTCTGAAAAGAAGTTCTATGGAAGGTATAAACTTCATCGAATTTTCGGATTTGGGAAGGAAAGGTTTTTATTTGGGAAAAAGGGAAAAAACTGAATAAAAATATTGTTCTCTAAGTATTGTGATATGTCCATTCAGTAGATATGATGAAATTGATGGTTATTAGATAAATGCTTATGCAGACACTTTCAAAAGAAATTGAAAAAAGGATAGAGGATATTGTTTCCGTCCGTTTTTATAATCAGATAACACCATATGATGTTATTAGGTGGCTATTCAACTTTGAGGATGAAGATGTCGAATTGGCTGTCCAATTGTTAGAGCATGTGATCTTTTTGCGTGATGATGATGTAAAGGGGCGGCTTTATGAGCAAATCTCTAAGTTGCCTAAAGATAAGACAAAACATATAGTTCCTCTTGGTAAGCCAGGGAAAAGTGGAGCCGCCATTTCTTACTGGATTCATGGATTGATGAAACGAAATGAATTGCGGGAAATGGCATTTCATTCAAGCATCGAGGACTTTATTTCTTATAGAAACTCTCAGGAATGGAAGACTCAGAAAGATATTGTTGTTTATGTGGATGATTTCATAGGTAGTGGTGGGTCAGTAGTAACAGCATTATCTCTTGAAGAAAAAATAGTGCGTCCAGAGGTGTTGAGTGATGCAAGTTCTGGGAGGCTTTATGTTATTGCTGCAATTGTGATGGATAATGGCTATTCTAAGATTTCTCAAGATATATCTGGGGCTATTATCTTAGGAGACTTGCATTGTAAAGGATTTGATCCTCACAAAAAGGTATTTGGGAGTTATTTCAAGACTAAGGCAGTTCGTGAAATGTGCTATAAGTACGGAAAACAATTATTTAAAGATTTCCCTCTAGGTTTTGAAAACACTCAAAGTCTGGTGTTGATGCTGCATTCGTCGCCTAACAATACGGTTCCTGTATTATGGTCTGATAAACAATATCAAGGTAGAAATTGGATTCCTTTGGTGCCTCGAAATAATCTCCTGAAAATAAAACGGGCTTATACTGACAGAAATTCTGTTTACAGATGGTTGTCGTGCCTGAAGAAAATCTTTGTTGGTGGAAGTGAATACGTAGATTTCAGCTTGTTGTTTACAAAGAGTAATTTCAATCTTGTCTTTATCTTGATATGTTTGATCAGGCGAAAAAGCGAAGCTTTCATTTACAATACCATGGGTATTTCATTAGTGGAAATGGATCGTCTATGGCAAGAAGGGATTGATAAGAAAATATGGGATAGTAAGCACAAGCCAACTTCATTGGCGTTGAATGAATATAAAGAGGCAATAAAAAGATATAAGCTATTGAGAGATGAAGGGATGCAAGAATTTCGGATTTGGGATGAAAAAGATAATATTTACATACCGGAGACTTTCAGGGGCGTGAAGTAAAATTATTAGCTGAATATGGGATTAGCATATTCGTATGTCTTTTGGACATGCTAGATTTTAAATGTCATTATACTAAGTATATCGAACAATAAATGTTCGATATGCTCACTTGCGTGAGCAACAAACTAACGTAATAATTTTATGGAACAAACTTGGGAGTCTCTTTTTTCTGAACAAGCTGGGATAGAAGGGCATTCACAGCAATATATATCGGAATGTTTGGCCTATGCAGGTATCTTGCATAGCCATAATGTTCCTGTTATTTTTGACAAGTTGCACTTTTTCTCATTCTTTCCTGATATCAAGAAGGGGAGAATGGAAATGTTTTTATTGAATCTATGTTGTTACAAGAACTATAGTATAAAGAAGAAAGCTGGTGGCGTTAGAATGATAAGTGCTCCTTATTCTGACTTGAAGAGGGTACAGAGGTGGGTTTACGAGAATATACTTCTTAAAGACTTATCTTCTGTTTCTCCTTGTGCTGAAGGTTTTATGCCTAAGGACAAAGATGACATTAGAAATATTGTCACCAATGCTAGGAGGCATGCCAGAAGTAAATGGCTGATAAATGTTGATATACAGAATTTCTTTGATTCGATAAAATATGATTCGGTATGGGAGTATTTTTCTAAATTGGGCTATGAGAAAGAGGTGGCAGATGTTCTAGCAAAAATCTGCACATACCAATTTAGGCTTCCTCAAGGTGCACCGACAAGTCCGATGCTTTCCAATTTGATTGTGCGGTCAATGGATGATGCTTTCGTAGAACTTGCCAGTAAGTGTAAATGTTTTTATAGCAGATATGCTGATGATATAACCCTTTCTGGTAATTCAGATAGTATTATGCCAAGTATGCGTGATATCTATCAAATAGTTTATGCTCATCATTTTCGTCCAAACAAGAAGAAAACGAAAATAAGTTTCTCATGTGATAGGCAGATGGTTACCGGATTGACTATTACTGATGGAGTGCATGTTCCGAAAAAATATCGCAAGGATGTTTGGAAGGAACTATATTGTTGTAAAAAGTTTGGTGTAGCTAGTCATATTGCTTATAGACATCCTGATCAGGGAATGTATAGATATTGGCTTTTGGGTAGAATCATGTTTATAAAATCTGTAGAGCCCGAGTGTGGAGAGAAAATGCTTCAGGAATTTAACTCGATTAATTGGGGAATATAATGTGTTATTCGAGTGTCTGTTGGGGTGTTCTGAGACTTATTGTCGCAACATGCTCACGTTTATTTCTGATATTGAACGTAATAAGTTATTGAATCAATGGATGGGTATCTCTATGAACATAGAAGATATATCCAAAAAGCCTCTAACCAAATTCTGCCAAGATATACTGAAACAAGCACAGATGGAATATGGCAGATAAAAAAATAAGAGAATAATATGAAGAAGTATATTATTTTTGCACTATTTTCGGCATTCATGGTCATTGCTATTGCTGTCGGTTTTTACATGCAATGGAATCCTACAGTAATAGTTGTATTGTTGGGAATGTCATTTATGGGTACCATTTGCTATTTGATAGGTATTTGTAGACATTTGATTATGTTAAGAGTTATTTTCTGCAAGGAAAAGATAGATAAAGCCTATCGAAAATACATTCGTAAAATAGCTGTCAATTGTAGTCGTAAAGTCAACCGATGGAAATTAGAAGATACAGGGGAAAACCACATATCCTTATTGTCTCCTATAGATGATTTCAAGAGACATAAAGAATATATTATCCGTCTAAAAAATGCGATAGACCAACCAAATGTATTCAATATAGCTTTGACTGGCTCTTATGGAGCAGGCAAGAGTTCTATACTTAAAACTTTCAAAGCATATTACCCGGAATATCATTATGTGAATGTGTCGCTTGCGTCTTTTGTTGAGGTTAATATGTCTGAAAGTGATAGTACACCAAAGAGTAATGAAGACAGCTTTGAGGAACAGTTGGAATATAGTATATTGCAACAACTTTTCTACCATGTAAAAGCGACAAATATACCAGAATCAAGATTCGGACGAATTGAAAGGACATCACGCAAGAAGAGAATTTTTGTGGTTGTGTGCATATTGTTGTTTGTTGTAGCAAACTTGTGCCTGTTTTGTCAGGAACAGGTGACAAAGTACTTCTTGATTCCAACAGAAGTCTTGAAATCTTCATTCTTATTTGGGTCAAGTATATGTATATTCATTCTTGGTATATGTGTTATTCTATTTCAACTTATTCTTTTTATAAAGAAGATTAGTATCAAAAACCTAACGTTAGATAAGGCTACCTTAGAATTTGAAGAGAAGAAGAATGTTTCCATTATGAATCGCTATTTGGATGAGATTCTTTATCTCTTCCAGGAAAAGAAGTATAATGTTGTAATATTTGAAGATATTGACCGCTTTGAAAATACTCATATATTTACAAAATTGAGGGAATTAAACCTGATTCTTAACCAGTCTGAAGAAATAGGAAGGAGAATTGTCTTTCTATATGCATTGAAAGATGACATTTTCGCTAATGCAGAAGAACGAACAAAGTTCTTTGACTATATAGTTCCTGTTATTCCTTTTGTGAATGCTTCTAATTCTGGAGACTTGTTCAGAAGAAAAATTACTGATTTACATATTCCTGAGGCAGAGGTAAGCTCTTCATTTATTACGGATATATCAGTGTTTGTAAACGATATGAGGGTGTTGACCAATGTCGTGAATGAGTTTGACCTCTATCGTAACTTGCTTGATAAAAAACTGAAGAAGGGAAAATTGCTGGCTATGATTCTATATAAGAATCTCTATCCTACTGATTTTTCTTGGTTGCATCAGAATAAGGGCGTGGTTTATGAGACATTTATGTCTTCTCCTAAGATTAGAAGTGAAATTCGAGAAGATGATAGTGATCGATTAAAAGAGATAGACTCGGAGATTCAAGGAATATCTGAAGAGACTCTTAGGTCTATAGAAGAATTGCGCGCTGTTATTGTTGGAAAGTTATTAAAATTATGGCCAGGACCAGGTTGGGATATATACTGTGATGGTAGAAATATCGATATAAATAGTTTATATTCAGAAGATAATATCCAGCATATTTTGAAAGGTAATATCTTTTTTAGGAACAGCATTTATAGTAATTCGGTTAAGCATCTTAACACAGATGAAATCAAAGCTACTTTAGGGGAAAGTTATAAATATAGCGTAAGGAAAAAATACATTCAATCAGTTGCAAATAACAAAATAGAAAATCTTAGAGATGAGCGCAGGGCTTTTATGGATGAAATGGCAGCCATAGATAAATATACGCTTACAGATATTGCAAAATCAGATAGGGATATCTTTGAGCATGTGGACATACCAAAAGGTCAAGAAGAAAAATATAAAGTTCTCAAATATTTCTTAGAAAAGGGGTATATAGACGAAGAGTATTTCTTCTATATTTCAATATTCCAAGAAGGAAGACTAACACCTTCTGATCAGGAATTCCTTCTTTCTATCAAATTCAATACACCTAAAGAATTTGATTATAAGTTACAAGAAATACCTTCTCTTATCCAAAACCTATCTGTTGTAGATTATGACCATAAGGGAATATTAAACAAAGACCTGTTGAAATTCTGCTTACTGCATGAAGATGAATATGAGGATGAATGTGATGCTATTCTTAAACAAATGGTTGTTCATGAACAATATATAGATTTGCTGTATCAATTCATGCAAGAAGGCAATTGTGTACCGACCTTCATCAAGCGATTAGTCCATATTGATAAAAATGTTTGGAAATCATTAAATATGGATATGAATCATACTAATAAGGATAAAGACAGGGTTATATCCACGATGTTTAAGTATGCAGACATAAACGACATAAGATCTGTAAATACCTCATATCCATTCAATACTTATGTAAACGATAACTACAATTATCCTGATCTGTTTGAAGATATAGATCAAAAAAAGGTTCGGGAGCTTCTTGATTTGCTGGATTTAAATGTTCAATCGTTGATAGATGACAGCAATGCTGCTGACACATATTCTTATATATATGAGAATAATATGTATGCTCTAACATTGGATAATATCAAGGTGATATTCAAGCATAATGATTTGCCTGTAGTTAATTTGGATTCTGCAATTTATACTTCTATAGAAGAGACAGAACTGAATGAACTTCAGGATTATGTTCTTCTGGAATTACCAGCATTTGTGGAAAATCTTATGCTTACTTCAAGCAACACCCATGAATCTTCTGATACAATAGTGTCTTTAATGGATGAAGATATTAATTTGGACGATATTATTAAACTTATCAAGCATAATAATACTTTGTGGGATGATTGTAAGGATATTACTGATAAAGATGTTGTAAGTACCTTGTTCGCTGAAAATAAAATAAAAATGACGTTTGAAAATGTGAAACATTACTGCTCTTGCATAGGTTCATGGAATATCGACGGTACACTGGTAGCATTCATGAATTGCAATGAGGAAAAATCCATGGAAGAATTCACCAAGCTTGTGGAAAGTAATGATGAACATGAAAAAGAGTTGTTGTCAAGTGTTGTAGAATCTGATGGTATTAATGACAAAATTGCTTTCTCAATATTTAATAACCATTGGCTAATAGATGTATGGAGTAAGGAACTGTCACAATTAAATGAAACCAGAGTAAGATATGTTGTAGATGAAGGCATCATTACTGTTTCTCCAAGTATTTATCAAGACATAATAAAAGGAAACCCAAAGCTGAGCAAATACCTCCTATGTAAGGATCCAGATAAAATTATATCAGAGTGGGATGAATTTGCTTTTAGCATAACTACAGTTGTTGAGATACTGAGTTGGGTAGAATATAAGAAATACCATAGCTTCATATTGGATAAAATTGAAACGGAAAGTGTTACGCCTATTATTGCTAATGCTTTACTGGCATATTTCAGCAAATCTGACAGTGAGTTTAACTTGTCTCTATATAAGGAAGCTATGGAAAAGTCAGACAATCCTGCTTTAAAGATTTTAGCTAGTACATGTTGTATTGCGAAAAGATTAATAGCTATGAATGAACTGGCTGGTATCTTTGCTAAGACAAAAGGTATATTTGAAGGACTTGAAAAGCAAGGAGAGGTTTATTCTATTTCTAAGCAAGTGGAAGGAGCACAGGATTTCATGGAAGCTCTACACCAGTCCAAATATATTGGTCAGGTAAAAGAGAAAGGTGATTATCTGACAGGAAAAGTTTTAAAACGTAAACCAAAGTAAAATGGAACCAAACAACACCCAACACAATTCCTTCCTCTGGCACCTCGATTTCGAGCCATTCACCTGACACACCTTCTACGGAGAGCAATGTCCGCCATTTGTTACCGAAGAAAACAAGGAGGCAAGGCGACGCTATCTGACAAAAGTAATCAAGAAGCATCTGAAGGCAGAGGTGATAAATACACCTGAATTCAAAGATATTGAAATCCAGATAAGGGAAGAAAAGCTGTTGCGGATCAAATGGGACGAGCAGCGGAAACGGTCTATGGAGAAGCAACGGTATCGTGCCAAGAAGGAGCGACCGAGGAGAAACGCCAGGAGGTATGCCGCTATATCAAAGAGACAGCAGGACAATACCCCAATCATCGAGGCATGAAGAAGAAGTTGATGGACTTGATGCCAGAGACACCATTTGAAGGAGAGCCGATGGCTGTGACTCGTGAGCCAAACGACATGGAGAAATCACTCCTGTAAATTATCAACTACACCAATGATGAAACAGAAACAATGAGATAATCATAGCACTCTAACAGTACCGCTTGCATCAATCAAATGATACCACCCCGTTAGCGTGGTTACAGGTGTCGCCTACTACGAGAGCTGGAGACACCTGCTGTAATGTCATCTTATAGTTCGTTGTCTAAGATTTCCATCATTTCTGCTGCTGTAATCACTTGCGGTTCTTTTGGGAAGTGTTTTAGATTACCTGTTACTAAGAAGGAGTCTTCCTTGCTCAGGCAGACTTCATAGAAGACTCGGTCGTCCTCATCTGGCATGTTGCCAGCATAAGGAAAACGGGAAGAATCAATTCCGTTTTGCTTTACAAGTTCTATAACTGTGCAGATTTGGTCGTCTGACAACTTGAATTTTGCGCGATGAAGCACTTCATCGTATTCTTTTATAATGTCATCATTATATAAAGGTATAATACGATGAAGGAACAAACTTTCAAGAACTCTTGCTGTTGAAGCATTTGAGTTGTGGGTGATAAGGGCTGATACAAATATGTTTGTATCAATGACTGCATATACCATTGCGTTCTTTTCTTAATCGTCTGACTTCTCTGATTTCTTCATTGATTTCATCAAGCGTGAGCTCTGGGGTTTCACCTCTTTCTGCTTTAGCTCTAAGTTGCTTGAACGCAGCCTTTGCTTTCGCAGTCACTTCATCATCTTCTTCATTCTTTGCTTGAATGGAGAATGGAATGCTTTTACTGCGAATTACGGCCTTAACAAAGATGTTGATAGCGGTATTCGCACTCATACCGAATTGTTCGCAGAGTTTATCAAACTGTGCTTTCTGCTGGTTGTCCATACGGACTGTCATTGCAGTCTGTGCCATAAGTCTAAAATGTTTAATTAATAATCATTCTGACTGCAAATATACATCATTATGGCGTAAAATGGTATAGAATGGCTTATAATTTAATAAAGATTAAACTTTAGAATGTAACCGCCCTCAGTGCTGCTTTTTCTAAAATCACCCCGTCCCTCTTTACCATTAAAGAGGGCTCCACCTCTCAACCCGACCCTCTCACCCTCAGGGAAGAGGGAGGAAACCGCTCCTCCTCGTCGCTCGGAACCGCTACGCTTTAAGGTTGGCGGACCATCAAAGGTCTCGCCAGATTGTACGGGATGGGACCGCCAGGCTGTTGCGGGGGAGACCTAATGCTGCATCAAAGCCCTTCGCCGTGGTTGTGCAGGATGGGACCGCCTGGGAATAGCAGTTTATAGTTTACGATTGATTTCGTGGTTATTTGCTGATAACTTGCAGATTTCTTGCTTTTTTCTCATCAGGATTGTTGTAATCCGCTATGGAAAAGCCATTGTTCTTTTTATAGGCAAAGCGTATATTGACCGTTTTCTTGTCAAAGGTTACCTGGAGTCCTGGGTAGAACCTGTATCTGATATTTTCATACCACAGTTCTTGTTCTGAAGCCTTCTTCATGGAATCCATCCTCAGAAAGATTCCAATCTTTTTCATTTCCCATATAGTGTGCAAATACTTTCATATCATTCTTTTTTATTCTTATGTTTGTGTTTACTTTTGTGTTTGCATTTGTGTCAGCAAATCGTATCCAGCCGTTCCTTCACTTTTTCTTCTTCATTTGCACCCTTTGTTGATAATCTTAAGAGTTGGAGATGATATGATTTGAAGATGTGGTCCTTTAGGGCGTCACGACTACTTTGTATGGTTCCTTTATGGTGATAGGCATAACCATCGATTTCTATGCCAAGTAATGGTTGCTTGGTAGCCCGATTTATGATCAGGAAATCTACATGGGTATTGAAATTGCCTGCATAAATTCTTTCTTCTTCACTCATTAAGTCTGTTTGCCTGAAGATTGAACGCAAAGGGATATGGCATAATACATGGAGACAGGAATACTTCCGGTCACTTTCAAGTATACTTTTAATCAGAGAATACGCAATGTTCTCAGAAGCATACTCTGAGATTTTCGGATGGCTTTCCAAGAATGCGATGCGCATATCAGTATATTGACTATAGAGATAGTCAAAGATAGAAAACACCTTGCTGTCTACGACCTTACAGTTATTGTAGTCAATATAATCAATGAGATCTTTGATGTTACTTGTCTTCTCTTGCTCATTGCCTGTTACCACTAGGTAGAATTTCTTCTTAGCTCTTGATACAGCTACATTTATGAGATGTGGATCATCAATGAAATCATTAATCTGATTGCTTACTACGCTCATTATAATGACATCCTTCTCTCTTCCTTGGAACTTATGAACAGTACCCACTTCAATATCAGGTAACTGCTGGCGAATGGCATTCACCTGATTATTATAGGGGGTAATGATTCCTATTTCATCCAAGCAAATATCTTTCAGCTCAGGAATTACCTCTTGTTTGATGACTTCAATTTCTCTCAGATTGGTCATGTTTACTGCATGGTTACCCTTTACTGTCTTATAAGCAGCAAGAACATTTTTGTTGGTCTCATCTTCCTTCATAATGAGAAGATTTCCACCATAAAACTTCTGGTTACAGAAGTTGATGATACGGGAATTGCAGCGATAATGTTCACGCAGTAAGGTTTGGGGTACATCCTTGATCATAATACTTACTGACTCCAGGAAACTATGATTAGCACTATCATATCCATCATCTATGTGGGATAAGCCAAAAATAACTTTCAGTTTCTCTCTATCATTATTTGTAATTACATTTGGCAACTGTTTTGTATCGCCTACAATTACAGCGTTCTTTGCACAGGTAAGAGCCAACGTTCCTGTCTCAAGTGATACTTGAGAGGATTCATCCATAATTACATAATCATAGATCGTATTGCCGCCTAATGAAGATCGGGCAGAGAAAGTTGTACTCGTAATAACCGGATATTCCTTGAGGACTTCCTCAGCCAGGGTGGACAACGTATCTGCATCCGTAAACTCACGACGCATTCTGCCTGAATATCTGGCATGAAGCGTATTTTTCAATATCATCATTGAATGATCAGATAATGAATCCATAAGAGTTTTGTTGTCATGTAGCTGTAATTCATCTTCTATCTGTCTTAGCTCCTGTTCCAGTTCTTCAATTCTCTTCATATAGTAAAGGGCCTGAAGTTCTATAATGAGCTCATCCAGGTGATGTTTATCAAACTTACTCTTGAGATGCAGCCAATATCTGATAAGCAGGCTTGACCATAACCATTTCAGCCATTGCCAAAAACTCTTGGAATTATCATCCCTGGTATCGGCAAACTCCTGAAGTTTTACCCACATTTTCGTCAGCCTTATAGAAGATAAAGAACGCTTGAGGTAGAATGTGCCATCTGAAATGTTATGATTGCTCTTAAAGTGAGTCCATTCCAATTTGAGGTTTTCCAATTCCAACCTTGAAGTTGCCTGTTGATTCTTTAAATCAAAGACTTTGTCTAATTGCAAAGAAATTCTTTGAATCTCTTTTTCAACAACAGTTTTTTCCTCTTCTTCTATTCCCCAATTTTTTACATTCTCTGGTATTGGGGGTTGTCCTTCCTTGATAAAGGTCTCCTTATTATCATGGCTTCCCAAAGTTGCAACAATGAAATCAATCCCGTACTTGGCGAGTTTCTCCTTTACATTTGCTGTAGCAGAATTGTTATTTGATACTACGAGTATTGTTTTTCCCTGTATGAGAAGATTGGCTATGATATTGAGAATTGTCTGAGTCTTGCCTGTACCTGGAGGTCCCTGGATGATACTAGCCTGATTTCTCAATGCGTTCTCCACGGCCTTCTTCTGACTGGAATTGCAGCCAAAAGGGTAGATAAAGAAGTCTGCTCTAAGTTTTTTGCTATGATGTTTAGTATTAAGATAAACATCAGCAGCTGTAGAATTAGGTATCTGCTTTATCTTTTCATAGGCAGTTAAGAGAATCTTTTGGTTATTGATGTCATTCTTTAAGGGATTGATCTCTGCCACCTGTTTAAGATAGGTCCAGACATTTCTTGCCTTTTCATCTGCCAGGCAAGAAACTTCTACTTGAATTCTGCTTCCTGGATATTCTTCTACCTTGTCAATTTTATATTTGATGCGCCAGTACTTCATACCATGATATGTGAAGCACCAGAGATCAGAAATGCCTTGTCTTATGGTACCATCCAGCATCACTACAGCATACTCTCCGTCAATATGTAAAGACTCCTCTATGATGACCACATTTTCTTTTTTGTAAAGATATGTTTTCGGGTTTTCCTTAAACATCACAGCCATTTTCTGCTCATTGGCGGGAGTAATGCTCTCAATATTCAAGGAGCGTGGCTCCCCTTTTATGAGGATTATTTTTGATGATATATCTAACATGTTTAATTTTTTATAATACATTGTTGCGAGTGCGTATGGTAATTCTCTTAACTTCTAAATACAAAACTAATGGTTATACTGCGCCATCATGTCACTCGTATCTTTTCTTCCATATTCGTAACTGCACCAATTAAAACATGTGCAAAGATACAATGATTTAATGTAATATCCAATTTTTCAAGCATATTTCTTTAATATATCACCCGAGAACTTAAAAGAGATTGTTGAGTACTACTCGGATGCTGAGAATAACAGGATGGTTGAGATACCATATGAGGTAGCTCACAATCTGATCTATGGTTCCATAGAATTTGCCAGATCACATCATCGATCTCTTGCTGACTATAGATCACGAGGAGTTGCGTCAGGACTTGGAGAACATAATCAGGTATGGCTTGGGCAAATACCAGCATTTGAAAGCGACAGGGGAACTGTTTGCTGCCATACGTCATAGCATCATCCTTCTAGCAGAGGTGGTTAAGAGCTCCATCGGGGTGAACTGCTCGGCAGGAGTATGCTCTTGATGTATATGAACGGTATCACAGGTTAGAGGAAGACAGCAACAGGTAATGGAGTAAAGGCATCATCGCATTCTTCCTTTGGCTGAGTTTTGGGCTTTAGAGGGTAGTGTTCTCTGCTAAATAGCATTGGTGGTGCTTTTGTTTACATATCGTGCCAATTCATCAAAAAGGTCTTTTGCCTTTGGGATGAATTGGCACTATTATATAAATATCATCAAAGCAGATTTTCCTTGAGAATTCTGCTTCCATTGCAGCATTTCATTATATATTTTTCTCTTCATAATTATCTGTTTGTCACGTTATGACGACCTATCTTTGCCCTATTTCTCACGTTTTGATGAGATAACAGTAGGCTATTTCTCACGTTTTGACGATTTTTTATGTTGCAAAGATACAAAAAAAAATGCCTTAAGTTATTCACCGAAGTCTTCTTTTTCATAAAGGCGTAATCAGCAAAGTCTCGCGCACCAGCTACAATTACCTTATAGCTGTTGAGGTAACTGGTTTTGATGGCGTATAGGGCTTTTTCCTTATCTAGCACCTTGTCATTTAAGTGATCTTTTTTCCATTTTCATTGATTTTCCTTTCTATTTTTTTTGCAAAATTAGCTGAATGGTGAGAAAAATAGCTGCTCTGGAGAAAATATTCTCAATCTGTGAAACGAACTTTCATTGCTGCCCCGTAACTTTGCACCAGAATACAGAATCAGGCACAAAGTATATGAGTGTCAATTGTTTTACTTTTAAAATATCAGACAGATGAATACGGCATTAAAGATGAAATTGGAGGAAATGAACAGACGTTTGAATGAGGCTCTTGATACTGACCTCTTCGAAGAATCTGAGTCTGAATTTAATGAATTTCAGGCTGAGGTAGATTCCTTTGAGAAAGAGTTGGAGGAGATATCGGAGTTCAGGCAGGATCATCTGCAGCTTTCTGAACTGAAGAAGATTGGTGCCATCCAGAAGAAAATCCGGCAGGTGAAGAATGGGTATAATTTTTATGACCCTGAGTATGAGAGAAGTGTTATGTTTCCTAATGGTGAGGACGAAGAAGAGGATGATTTCTTCATTTAAAAAAGATGACTGATGGGAAATAGACCTTATTTGAGAACCATATTGGGAGGAACTGACTTCAAAAGTCTTTCCCTCATGGAGAAAATTATATGTATTAATGTAGTGCTATTATGGTTATGCAAACGTCATGTAAGAAAGGTATAGAGCAGATGGACTTGCTCCAAGCCTTCGAGATTATCGTAGACAAGGCCAAGGGTTCTTCACTTGGTGAGAAGTTCTATCAGGAGGCAGACCCATATCTTGGATTTGTTTCTGACAAGTTGTGTATCTCCAAGCGTGCCAGTGCCATCATGGCATTGTTTGCCGACAGGTGTGATGACAATCACATCCAGTTTTCTGACTATACGGATTTTCTGGATTGCAGAATCCTTAGCTTGCTTCGATATTCCAAGGAGACAGAGGAACTTGTTGACAAGGAATATGTCTGCCGGAGTAAGGATGAAGGTCTTTACTACTGCATCCCCATGGAGGTGATGGAGGCATTTCAGCAGAATCAACGTTATATACCCTCTGATGTGGAGGAGCTTACAGCCAGGGAATTGTTTGACAAGTTCAATGAACTGTTCACAAAATGCCGTCGCAGGAAACTTGACAGGCAAATATTGAAAAAGAAGCTCAGGGCATTGGTTCGCAAGAATGAGAACCTGGCTTTTGTCAAGGCCATGTCTTCATTTGACATAGATGTGGAGGATACAGAATTTCCCCTTTTTCTGTTGTTCTGTACACTCTTTGTCATAGATGGTGATGACGATATCCGCTATCACGACTTGGAATTTCTCTACGAGGAGGGAGAGGCTGCCTGGAGATGGGCAAAGAGAGGCTTGAGCCAAGGTGACCATTTGTTCTTAGTGGAGAAGTTTATCGAGTATACCAATGATGATGGCTTTGTGGACAGGGAGTCCTTCAAGATTACAGACGATGCCAAGAAACTGCTCTTCTCTGAACTCAACCTGTCTTCCATGCGTGGTGTCCGGCCGAAGGGAGGGATGTTGTCATTTGAGGACATCAAACCCAAGCAACTGTTCTACAACAGTAAGGAACGAAAGCAAGTTGATGAGCTGGCAACACTCTTGGAGGAAGAGCACTACCAGAGTATCAGAAATCGTCTGAGGGAAACCAATTTCAGGAGTGGCGTTGCTTGTCTTTTTTATGGCGCGCCTGGTACTGGCAAGACGGAGACTGTTCTTCAGATAGCCAGGAAGACAGGGCGTGACCTGATTCAGGTGAACGTGTCAGAGGTTAAGAGCATGTGGGTTGGCGAGAGCGAAAAGAACATCAAGGGTATCTTCGATGACTATAAGCAGAAGGTGAAGCAATCTGTCAAAGCTCCTATCCTGTTATTCAATGAGGCTGATGCTATCATCGGCAAGCGTCAGGTGGGAGCGGAAAGAGCTGTGGAGAAGATGGAGAACAGTATTCAGAACATCATCCTTCAGGAGATAGAGCAGCTGGATGGTATTCTCATCGCCACAACCAACCTCGCAGAGAACATGGACAAGGCTTTTGAGCGTCGTTTCCTTATGATTCAAAATAGTTTGCATCAATATCATTTTCCTTGGCAGAAATGAAAATGGCGGTAAATACAAAATTACGTATTTACCGCCTTAATCATTTGTTGAGAGGAGTTAAGAAGAAGGGCAGATCTTGTATTTCTTAGCAAGGTTTCTTAACCTTTCACTCACCTCTTCCCTTAGCCATTGTGGTTCCAGCACTTCCATGGTGTCCATGTTGGAGAAAATCTCCTGTTCGAAATCAAACTCTGGTTTCAGGTGATACTCAAAGATGGAGTATTCATTGGTACGCTTCATTTCCTTTTGAGACTCATGGAGAGGAAGATTACGTATGTAGTTGCTCTGGAAGGCATCTACCTTGAGCACCACCTTCTGAACTTCGGAATCCTTGTTGTTGATGATTCCAAAGCAATCCTTGAAATATTCGGCCGGTTCCAAATCCTTTGGCATCTTGAAAACTTTGTCTGAGATGATGACATTTTCCATACGGTCAAGGGCATAACAACGGATATCGTCTGTGCCAGGGCTATAGGCAACCACATACCAGCGTTTCTTGAAAGCCTTCACGAAATAAGGATGGATGTCAAACTCATAATACTTCTCGGAATTGTAACAGAAACAGACAAATTATCGTATATTTGCCATGGAAAAGCGGACAAAATACGTCCGTTTAATATTAGAAAAGAGGACAAGGTTTCATTGGTCAATAATTCAGGTATTCCAATTTACCTGTTGTTCAGATCTGGTTGCTTTTAAGTTTCAGGTTAACAAGAAGACTCAAAACCACATTTCTGTTTACCTTCAGAAATGTGGCTTTGAGTCTTTTTGTATTTTACTATTTGAGCAGCAGTACAGATATATGAATGTACATTTACTGATACATATATTACCTATTTTTAGGTATTGTGAACAATTTAATTTTGTCGTACCTTTGCACCCAAAAAAATAAGTTAAAAGATTAGTATGAAACATATCCTGTTGCTTATGATGCTTTTTGAGGTGAGTCTGATGGGAAAGGCGCAATCTATGTCTGGCAAAGTTGTGGACAAAGATTCTCATGAAGCGATTATCGGTGCTGTCGTGTATGTGGGTAGTTCTCAGAAAGTGGCAGCTATCACTGATATTAACGGGCGATTTTCCATAGATGCAGCCAATGCAGGTAAATCTCTTAAGATTACTTATATAGGATACAAAAACTATTTAGGTAAGTTAAACCAGGCTCTCTATGAAATGGAACCGGAAATCAAGTCTGTGGGTGAAGTAGTGGTTACAGCTCAGGAGTCAAAGAGTCTGGCTTCTGCTTCTGTTATCGAGAAGCATGCCATGGAGCACCTGCAGCCTTCAAGTTTTACGGACATTCTCGAACTGTTGCCTGGTGGACGTTCCAAAGATCCTGATTTGAGTAGCCCTAATACGATTCGTATTCGGGAAGCCGGAAGTCCTTCAGGATATACTACCACTTCCCTCGGAACGAGTTTTGTAGTAGATGGAGCTCCCATCAGTACCAATGCCAATATGCAATATGTGGCTGGGTCTTGGGATGCAGCAACAACATCCAGAGAAAATATGAATGCCGGAGTGGATATGCGTAGCATCTCTACCGATGATATCGAGAAAGTAGAGGTGGTACGTGGCATTCCATCGGTAGAATATGGCGATTTGACAAGTGGTCTGGTGAAAATAGAACGTAGGAGAGGTGGAAATGACTGGAATGCCCGTCTGAAAGCAGATATGGGAAGCAAACTCTTTTATCTTGCAAAAGGATTGGAATGGACTCCCCAACAGATGACCCTCAATCTCAGTGTTGATTACCTCGATGCGAAGGCGGATCCAAGAAACCGGCTTGAAAATTACAGGAGACTGACGTTTTCTGCCCGGTTCGGAAAAACTTGGTTGACAGATTTTTACCGTTGGAAGATTTCGTCCAATCTCGATTATACCGGTTCTTTTGATAATGATAAAGTTGACCCGGATCTCAATAATCAGGCGGAAGATTCTTATAAATCGCAATATAATAAATATGCATTTAATTCACATGTAAGTCTGTCTCCCAAGAAGCGCATTTGGTTTAAGTCGCTGGATCTGACTTTGTCTGCCTCTTATGAGTATGACCTTATCAAGCGAACCAAACTGGTACAGCTGACCCGCCAGACAGTGGCAGCTACAGCAACTACACAAGGGGTTCATGATGGTGTTATCCTTCCCTATAAATATGTGGCTTATCATGATGTAGAAGGAAAACCGCTCAATCTTTATGCTAAGGTCAATGGTAAATTCCAGGTTCCTTCTCTTGTGGTTTCCAATACCTTGCTGTTAGGCACCGATTGGAATTACGACAAGAATAAAGGACGGGGGCAGATTTATGATGTAACCCGCCCTCTTTATGCAGGTTCCATGTCATGCCGTCCCCGAAATCTTTCTTCAATACCTTCCAACCAACAGTGGGGAATTTATGCTGAGGAACAGTTGACATTGCCTTTTGCTGGTCATTCTCTTGAACTGATAGCCGGTATAAGAGGTACGCAGATGTTGAATCTGCCCGATAATTATGAGATGCATGGTAAGTTTTTCTGGGATCCCCGTATCAATCTCGGCTTGACTTTTCCGAAATTCAATATTGGCAAGCTACCATCCTTTATCCGAATAGCAGGTGGAATAGGTGAACATACCAAAATGCCTACTTTGGAACAGCTTTACCCTGATCCTGTATATCTGGACTTAACCCAGCTGAATTATTACCATACGAATCCAGCGTATCGCCGTATCAACCTGATGACGTATGTGATAGATGCAACCAATCAGAATCTGCAGCCAGCACGTAATTTCAAATGGGAGGTGAGTTCTGACATCAATATAGGAGGCAATCGATTGTCTGTCACACTTTTTAGGGAGAATATGACTTCAGGCTTCCGTTTGCAGACGGCTTATGCTCCCTATATATATAGGTGGTATGATGCATCGGGAATTGATGCCGATGCACTGTCGGCTCCACCTTCTTTGGAAGGATTACCCTTTGAGGAACGTAAGGAACTAAGGGGCTACAGTTATTACACCAATGGCAGTCAGACTCTCAAACGGGGAGTGGAATACACCTTTGCTACCCGAAGAATAGAAAAACTGTTCACCAGACTCACCATCAACGGAGCATGGTTCCGCACGGTTTATCGTAATTCTGTGGTAGAGACTTATCGCCCAAGTGCTGTTATCGGCAGTAAGCAGATACAGTATGTGGGGTATTATGAACATGATGGAGGCAATATGAATGAAATGCTCAATACCAATTTCACGTTAGATACGGATGTCCCCAAGTTGAAGTTGGGCTTCTCAATATCCGCCCAATGCCTGTGGTATACGCTGAAACAGAGTAAAGAGGTGAGTAATTATCCTACCAGCTATATGGATAATAACGGTGTGATGCATGAGTGGAAAGCAGGTGATGAAAATGATGCTTATCTCAGGTATCTGATCAGGGATTATAACGACAGCTATTATCTCAAATACAGAGTACCTTTTGCCATGAATGTCAATTTCAAGGTAACAAAGAAACTCTTTGATGAGAAACTGAATGTAGCTCTGTTCTGCAACAAACTGTTGGATTATACTCCCGAATATGAAAACAATGGAGTAACGATCCGCCGTCATGTAACTCCCTATTTTGGATTAGAAATGAATGTAAAGATATGAAAAAATTGTTGATTATATGTATGATGACCTGTGGTTTTATCATTTCCTCCTGTCATCAGGATGAAGATTCCCTGTTTGCCGAAGCTTCCATCGTGTTGCAGGGAGAAACGGATATCGTTCTCGACAGGGTCCAGGGTACGGTAAGTCTTACCAATCTGAATACTACCCAGGTTTTCACCGTATCATCATTTGAAGGGAATATAGCCAGAGCCAGTATTCTTCGGGGTTCTTATGCTATTCTGGTAGAGGGTACTGCCCAATATCATGACGCTTCAGGTAAAACCTACATCAGGATGTTCAGGGCAAGTACCGATTATGTGGGATTGGAAAAGGAAGGGCATAATGAAGCAATGTTGAACATAATTTGGATGTAAATCATGAATAAGAGATATTTCATATTATTTCTGTGCTGTGTGTCTTGGTTTACTGGAAGGTCTGCAGTAACAGATTCTGCCAGGATAGAGCATCATGCTACGTGGAAAAACTGGCAGAAGGAGACAGCATGGCAAAATCCCGCCATTCATGGGCTTAGCCTCACGCTGCCTTATTCTGAAGTGTATGTCCAGATGGATTACCTGCATCAATCTGCTCCCTTTGTACTGCAGAAGGGAACAGGGCATTTCCTCTCTGAGGCCAAGGCTGAAACCTTCCTTCGCTTGAGCAACCACTCTTCTGCTTGGGGGGCAGCATCTTACATGACGGGAAAGCAATATCAGGTCTGCTGGAATTCTTCTTCTGATTATGATTTGCTGAATCCTTATATTCTGGCGGATACTCTAGGAGGTGACACACATTGTGAACGGTATGGTTTTCAGGGCGGATATGCTGTTAGCAAGGGGAAATTCCAACTCGGTATTGAAGCGATTTTCAGAGCAGAACATGAATATCGGAATGTGGACCCGAGAATGCGAGGTATTGTCACAGATCTGACTCTACGCCTTGGTACTGCCTATGATTTCGGTAAATACCAGTGGGCTGCCGGTCTAGAAGGGAATGTATACAAGCAGACCAATGATGTGGATTTCTATCGGGAACTGGGTGTTATACCTGAGTTTCAAATGACAGGATTGGGAACAGAATACAGTCGTTTCTCCGGAGATAAACGCACCTTGTATTATAAAGGTGGAGGATATGGAATAAATCTGGATGCCAATCCGTTGAACGAAACTGGTTTTTATGGTCATGCCAAGCTTTGGAGACGGCAATATAAACGTATGCTTGCCGATTTGAATTCCGTACCCTTAACCCAATTGTTTTATCATTCTGCAGAAGTCTCCTTGGGATGGAAGCACATGGGAGGGACCCGTCAGGTAGCCTTAGATGGAAACCTTGTTTTTGTCAGACGTAGTGGTGATGAAAACATCATTGGCAAGTCCTCTGCCCAATATTATCCTATTATCGGTAAACTTACGATGTATAAGGATTATCTTATAGATACCTATCTCAGAGGACTTTACGGATGGGGGAGTGGCTCTGGTACATGGTGCTTGAATGGAAAGATCGGATATTGGAGCAATCGTGAGCGATATGTCTATCCTGAACGCAAAATGGAGGCTGCTAAGATCTATGGAAGATTGGGTGGACAGTGGATGCGCAGTCTCTCCCGAACTGTGGCCCTTACTGTGGACATGGCGGCAGCCTATTATGGTAATGTCAGTTCTGAAATCGTCATGCCTTATGCCAATATGAAGGCTTCGTTCCAGGACATGATCAATCATCAGTACCAGTTTGAAAAAGCAGGTTATGGAATGCTCTCTGCTAAGATACGTAGTGATTATCGGCTATCAGGCTCACAGATCGGCTTGTTTGCCGAATTAGGTGGAGATTGGATAACTTGTTCTGAAAACGAACACCAGCACCATCTGCATTTGGCTCTTGGTATCACATTCTAAAGTATAATTTCTAAAGTATAATATAGTATTAATGTAACTAAAAGTAGAAAAATGAAAAAGTTAATTTTAAAGAGTATGATGTTGCTTTCGGTGTTGGCATTGACTTTCACCTCTTGTAGCGACAATGATGACAAAGTAGTTACCACTCCTGTGTCATTGAGTATTGAAATGCCATTGGGACTGGAGAATATAGTTCTCTCCAATGCCAAAGCGGTTTTTACCAATGTAACTACCAATGAAACGTTTATCCAGGAGCAGTTCCAGGAAAAAAATGGTAGCTTTATGGCATCTGTTGCCGATGTGCCTGAAGGAACATACAATGTTGCCATCAGCGGTGACCTGAGTTTTACTAAGGATGGTATTGCCGGTAGCAGTAAAATCAATCAGAAGAGCGAGAATGTGAGTGTAAAATCCGGCAATGCCCAAGTCAAGTTGGCTGTGAACACATTCAATGCTAAGGGAGGTTTCGTTATCTCAGAGATTTTCTTCACGGGTACGCTTACTCCAGAAGGAAAGCAGTATTCTGATGACCAGTATTTCATTCTTTCCAATAATTCTGATGTTACGCTCTATGCAGACAGTATAGCGGTTCTGGAATCTAAGTTCCTCACAGTAACAAAATATGATTATAATCCGGATATCATGAACGAAGCAATGACGGTAGATGCTATCTATATGATTCCAGGAAAGGGTACGGAAGTTGCTGTAGAACCAGGCAAATCTCTTGTCTTGGCATTGAATGCCAAGAATCATACAGAAGCAAACTCAGCTTCATTTGATTTAAGTAAGGCTGATTACGAATTCTATGATGAGAGTTCAAATCCACGCTATACAGACGATGACAATGCCGGTGTTCCTAATCTGGATAAATGGTATTGCAGTTCGCTTACCTATTTCTCTTTGCATAACCGTGGTTTCAAGACTTATGCCATTGCCCGTATGCATGGCGATAAGGAGAAGTATCTCGAAGAGAATACTTACGATGCCAGCTATGTGATGGAAGTGAAGGGTAATGCTTATCCGATGACAGCCAAGAACTGTATCAAGGTTCCTAATTCCTGGATACTGGATGCGGTTAATCTTTCTATTGCATCTATGTGGCAATGGAATCTGGTATCTGCAAGCCTTGATGCAGGATGGGCTCATTGTGGTCAGGTAGACAAAGATGAAAACCGCTACGGCAAGTCAGTAATCCGTAAGAAGGATGCTGATGGCAAATGGGTTGATACCAATAATTCTACCAATGATTTCGAATCAGATGCAACAGTCTCTTTCCTGAAGAAATAGGCATTCTTGTATAATTTAAAAAAAGAAAAATTTATGAAGAATCAGTTTTTGGGATTATTCCTTCTCTCTTTGTTTCCAGCTTCATTGTTTGCTCAGACTGTGGAGCAGGACACTTCCGTGCGACAGGGCAAGTTGAAGAATGGACTGACTTACTATATACGACATAATAATAAAGAGGCAGGCCTTGCCGATTTCTATATTGCCCAGCGCGTAGGTTCCATCCTTGAGGAACCCCGTCAGCGTGGACTGGCTCATTTTCTGGAGCACATGGCTTTTAATGGTACCAAGCATTTCCCTGGCAAGGGGAAGAAGTTGGGAATCGTGCCTTGGTGTGAAACCATAGGTGTTAAGTTTGGGGCCAACCTGAATGCCTATACATCTGTAGATCAGACAGTCTATCACATCGGGTCTGCCCCTGTCAAGCGTGAGGGCATTATCGATTCGTGTCTTCTGGTACTCAACGACTGGAGCCAGTATATCAATCTCGAACCTAAGGAGATAGACAAGGAACGTGGTGTTATTCATGAAGAGTGGAGAAACCGGCGTACCGGTATGGCCATGCAGCGCATGATGGAGAATGTGATGCCAAAAATCTACAAGGGAAGCAAATATGAAGATTGTATGCCTATCGGCAGTATGGATGTTGTTGATAACTTTCCTTACAGAGATTTGCGCGACTATTATCAGAAGTGGTACAGACCTGATCTTCAGGCCATCGTAGTTGTGGGCGACTTCGATGTGGATATGATGGAGAAGAAAATCCAGAAACTTTTCGGTAAGATCAAAGCCCATAAGAATCCTGCAGAGCGTGTCTATTATCCCGTAAACAACAACGACAAGATGATAGTTGCCATTGAGAAGGACAAGGAGCAGCCTATTATCATCGGCCATCTCTACATGAAAACCGATGCCACTCCTGACAGCGAAAAGAGCCAGGTAAAGTATCAGCGTGATGACTATGTAAGCGGACTCATCACTTACATGCTCAATGGCCGTCTCTCAGAAAAGAAACAGGTGGCAAATCCTCCATTCATGAGTGCTACCGTAAGGAATGGTGCTTTTTTTGTTTCCCGTACCAAGGATGCCTTCAGTATGAGCATCAGCTGCAAGCAGGATCACGTACTCGGTGGTATCTGCGAGGCTGTGGGTGAAATAGAGCGTGCCCGCCAGCATGGTTTTACAGAGAGTGAACTGGAACGTGCCAAGAAACTCTATCTCAATGCAGCAGAACGAAAACTGAAGATGGAGAAGGATTATCGCAACGCCCATTACGTAAGCCAGTGTGTGGATCATTTCCTTGAAGGAGAGCCTATCCTTACTCCAGCCTATAATCTGCAACTGGTAAAGCAGTTTGATGGTGAAGTAACCCTGGCTGAGGTTAATCAGTCTGTAGGTAACATCATTACGGATAAAAACCAGGTATTTGTGATGTATGGCCCAGATAAGGAAGGATTTGTTATTCCTTCAGAATCAGAAATAGAAGCTACGGTACTTGCTGCCCAGAAAAAGCAATATGAACCGTATCAGGAGGAAAAGATTCCTTCTACGTTGATGCCTGTCTTGCCAAAACCGGGCAAGATCGTGTCTGAAAAACCATACGGCAAGTTTGGCATGACAGAGATTACGCTTAGTAATGGTATGAAGGTTTACGTAAAACCTACCGACTATCAGGCAGACCAGGTAATGATGAGCATGCGCGCTGAAGGTGGAACCTCACTTTACGGAAATGGGGATATTCCTAATTTCTCTCTCTTGACAAGTGCCATCACAGAAGCGGGTGTAGGCGACTTTTCAGCTACTGCTTTGCGTAAGGCTTTGGCAGGAAAGTCAATCAGGCTGACTCCATCCATCAGTAGTGAAGGCCAGCGTATAACAGGCTCATCTTCTGTAAAGGATATGGAAACCATGCTCCAGCTGGCACACCTTTATTTCATGGCACCCCGTAAAGACAGTGTGGCATTTGAGGGTTTGAAGAATCGAACTCTGTCATTTCTGAAAAACCGTAATGCAAGTTCCAAGGTGGTTTACAATGACTCCCTTTCTGCCGTTCTCTATGACCATAACCTGCGTATGGCTCCTGTCACCGGTGAGGTTCTTGCCAAGGCTGATTACGGGCGCATTATGGAAATCTATCGTGAACGCTTCAGCGATGCTAGCAATTTCAAAACCGTTTTCATCGGAAAGATAGACATGGCAGAACTTCGTCCTTTACTCTGTCAGTATCTGGCTACCTTGCCTTCGACCTATAAGAAGGAGAAGACAGACAAGAAAAACGTTCCGCAGATTGTTATGAAGAACGAAAAGGTAAAGTTTGTTCATCAGCAGGAAACACCGCTTGCCAACGTGAGCGTGTTCTATACGGGCAACGTACCGTTCTCACCAAAGAACGATCTGGTGTTGGATGTCCTGACCCGTGTATTGCAGATAGCCTATACAGATTCTGTAAGAGAGGAGAAGGGAGGTACCTATGGAGTTGGAGTCAGTTTCAATCTTGAGAAGGAAGCCCTTTCTAATGCTTTGCTTCGCATTACCTACAAGAGTGATCCGAAACGCTATGAAGAGCTGAATCCTATTATCTATCAGCAACTGCAGAATATTGCTGATAAGGGTCCTTTAGCCAGCAGTATGGATAAGGTGAAGAAATATCTGAAAAAACAATACCAGCAGATGATTATCACCAACGACTACTGGAGTTATGTTATCTGGCATGAGTTGGACGATGATGCCGATTTTGATAAAGATTACTATAAGATGGTGGATTCTCTTACTTCTGAAGAGGTGCAGCAGATGGCACAGACTCTGCTCAAACAGAATCATCGGATAGAGGTAACAATGCTGTCTGAGTAATAATCAGAATTATTTCATTAAAAATAAAACCCGGCAAGAGAATAGCTGCAAGCTATCTCATGCCGGGATTTTTCATTTTACGATAGAAGTTTGAGCGAACTTTAGCAAAGTTCCCATTGGACATACAAAACGACAGTAGGGACGTGTGATTATAAAGGATATTGCGATGAAAAGAAGCGCAATCACAATCACTATCCATGAGGCAGAATGAAAGATAACTGCCGAGAATGGTTCAAAATCAGTCCATTCGCTCCAAACTCCTCCCCATATACATATCATCAATAATGCCCATATCATCTTGCGAAGCTTATCAAGCCGTTTTATAGTTACGGGTCTCATTTTTAACTTGTATTTCACGCATCTGCCAGCTATCTGTTGCAGGGAGCCATACGGACATACATGGGTACAGTAATGCGACTTCTTTCCAAAAAGTGGATAGATAAAGGCTGTTACCAGCATGACTATCGCTATGATGCTGCCCGATATTTCCATGCCATGGGCTGCAAAGCCCAGCAGGAAGGTATAAGAAAGGCAGGTACCACACCAGAAGCCGAGCACAATGACATTCAGTATCAGTTGACAGAAATGGTATCTTCTGTTCTTGATAAACAATGGCAGAATGGCTGCCATCAGGACAACAGCTATCCCTATGATGTTTCTGAGAGAGAACAGGGAAGAGCTGTTGTTTTCGGAAGGACTTAAACTGCTGCTACCATTTTCTGAATCTTCAGTCGCTAAATGCGCTTTAGCATACAGAAGTCCCTGATGCATGTTTCCGATGATAGCTTTGGATGAGAAAGTAGCACCTGTGACAGCATCCACCTTCATATCCATAGCTTTGTCTATCGTTTTACCTTTCCATTTTTCAAACAGAGTAGAGGCATTGTCAAAGAATTCCTTGGTCTCATCATTCTTTAATGCAATGATGTTTTCTACAACGCCATTCCTGATTACTATTTTGAGTGGAACCTTTCCTCCATATCCCATGATGTTGGATGCTAGAACAGAAGTATTAATCTCTGCTCTTCCGTTTCCAAGCATGCGTAGCGTGTCGTTGCTTGCAGTTTCTGCCTTCTGTTCAGATTTGAAAGAGTACCCAAACAGTTCTTGATGTTTGGTGATGGCAAGTGATGAAACAACAATCAGACAAATGAAAAGATTTACAACCTGTTTTATCCGGAAAAATGATTTCATATTACACTTAATCCTTTCTTTCCTGTTTTCTCTTATTTATGTTTCAGGTAATAAGTAATACCGCGTTTTACGTTTTCTTTCACAGCTTTACTTGAGAAAGTGGCTCCAGTAACGCCATCTACTTGGACTGAAGCGGCCTTGCTGACTTTCATGCCGTTCCATTTATTGAGCAACCCCTGTTTTACCTTATTGAAGAATTTGGGCGTTTCCTGGTTGGCAAGCGGTTTGATATCTATAATCTTTCCTTTTTTGATGTGGATGGAGAGAGGGGTGTTGCCACGAAATCCCCTTACATCTTTACCCAAAGTAGTGGTGTTGATAATGTAACTGCCATCTGCTTCTTTCGTCATAATCTCTGAATGAGAACTTTTGGTTGTTGCAGTCATGCTACCAATCAATCCTGTGCTCAGTAAGGCTGCTAAAATGAATATTCTTTTCTTCATAATTGTATTGATATTTCTATAATAGAATGCAAAATTACACAATTATTCTGTAATATACAAGACCCTATAGAAAAATCATCATTTTTAGGTATAGCCTTTCCAATGATGAGAATGAACCTTCCATTGCTATGGTAGGCAGAATATGTCTTCCCAAATCTCATCCAAATATCAAAAAAGCCAGAAAATACTTCTCGGTATTATAGCTGTAGTAGGAGATAACGATGGCATGGTTGTTACGCATGACCTTGATGATGTCTTCCTGAAAGTTTCTGCCAGAAGGCATATCTTTCAAAAGGACTCGTTCCTTGAGCTTGCGGCTGTTGCTGACCATAGCATTGAGAGAGAAGGCATTGAGCATCCAACTTCGGGTACTTCCTTCCTCGAAGCAGTCGCCATACTCTATGTAATAACGATAGCCGCTGCCACAGCGGACAAAATGTCTCTGTTTTATATTAGAAAAGCGGACAAAAATATAATTAAACGTATGATAGACAGATGCTTAGACGATTTCTTCTAAAAAAACATGGTGATTAAAAAAACGATAAGTCCAGAGCGATACAGCAATGAGGAACCAAATATAACTTTTTTCAAAACTGATAGGTGTAACTACAAGTAATATAGTAGAGACGCTGTCTTGGTGATATACGAATCGTTGCTGCAACGAAAAAAATCCGTGAGATCTGTGGGACATTAGAACAAGAATCAAAAACTCCTCCAAAAATTTGATAGTTTCACAGAAATATTTGCAGTCAAAAAGGAGATACAATAATGAAGACAATAGAACAGATTTTGAAAATAAAGGCAGTAGTGCTTTATATACTGAAAGCATTCCCAGAAGGAGTTGATTATATTCATCTCTTTAAGGTAATGTATTTTGCGCAGCAAGATC
>ERZ773185.149-NODE-149-length-66520-cov-8.772617_pt1 | contig 66520 bp, 55 predicted proteins | sample MGYA00580531_ERZ773185 | MGnify/ENA primary metagenome ERZ773185 (study PRJEB29015, sample SAMEA2737799) | human gut metagenome | biome: human gut; feature: human-associated habitat; material: faeces | place: China | collected 2012 ...
CACCAAGACCCCGAACCGTTCCCCGGCTTAACAACAAAACCGGCTTAATCGGAATGCACCAGGGGACGCGCGTTCCCCGGCAGCGTCGAGGCCGCTTTCTCCAGCATCCGGTTGGCCAGCTCCGCGTTGGGGCTGAAGCCGGCAGTGTATGCGACGATCTTGCCATCGAAGCAGTCGATCATCGGCGAGAGGTACACCTTCCCGTCCCTGGCCTTGATCTCGGTGATGTCCGTCAGCCACTTCTCGTTCGGACGCTCGGCCGTGAAGTCCCGGTCGACGAGATTGGCGGGAGCCGGCGTCGTCTCGCCCTCGTAGGAACTATACCTGCGTCGCTTGGGCACGTGCGCCACGAGCCCTTCCTCCGCCATGATCCTGCGGACCACCTTCTCCGATACGCCGGTCTTGAGCACCGCCTTGATCCTGCGGTACCCGTACCTGCCCTTGGAATCGGCGAACGCCCCGGCCACCTCTGCCCTGAGTCCGGCGTACTTGTCAACGCCGAGCCGGGCGTGGTGGTAGTGGTAGCTGCTGGGCGCGATGGCGAGCAAGCATGTCATCGAGCTGAGCGAATACGCCGGCCTCAACCGGTCGATCAACAGGGTCTTCTCCCTGTTCGACAGGCGCCGCAGGTCGGCGCCGGGGTCTTTTTTTACGACCTCCACCACCTCCCGCATCAACGCGTTCTCCAGCTCCAGTTCCTCGACCCTGCGGCGCAAAGCCTCCGCGTCATCATCATCGGCTGCGGACGGCCGGCGGCGGGAGTCCGCGGGCTTATTGCCCTGCGCGGAGTTCCTGTTTTTGGGCTGCAACGCGGCCATGCCGCCCTTGCGGTACGCCCTGACCCAGCCATGCACCGCGCCGACGCTCACGCCGAGCTGTTTGGCGGCCTGCTTCTGCTGCATGCCGCCCAGCACCAGCTCGACTGCCCTTCGCCTGGTCTCCAGTGGGATGATGGGTTTGGCCATATGGCCAGCATACCGGGAATCCATCGCCAGCCAACGCTCCAGACACTGCCTGGTCGGATAACCCAGATGCTCCACCACCTGGGCCGTCGTCATCGGCGTGGTGAAATACAACTCCACCGCACGCTCTCGTTCCTCAAGACTGAACATACGAAAATCCTTCCGTTCGGTCTCCAAGAAAACGTCCGCAGCCCCGAATGATGGGTTCGTTGCGCAGATCGACCTTAATGCTATTCGCCACAGCGTAGGTTGACGTGATGATGGCAAATACCGCTGTTGCCACCCAGAACCGGTTCAAGACAAATATCAGTACGAGGTATACCATGCCTAGTACTAGGAAGTTGAGCAGCCAGACGTAGTTGTGTTCCATCCACATCTGGGCAACGAATTTCGTCAGCTGCCCAGCCGCGCTATTGAACATTTTGGTGGTGTCATCTACTGCATCCGGATCGGCATATGTGGGTTCCTCGTACATGCTCCATTGGATGAACAGCACTGCTGCGGCGTCAACCATTACCATGACCACTACGTACAACGTGTAGGGGCAGCGGGGGCGCTTCTTCAATAGTGTGCGCAAGAAAGATATGGCTTTGGCCAGCATGACCATGGGCTTTGAAGCCATCAATATGCTAAAGTTCAACGCGAAAGGCAGCGGCAATTTGTTGCTCTGCTGATCGTCATTCTGTTTTGAGGGAACAGCTGGGACTTCGGTTTTTTCCATATCCGTGCCAGACTCTTGCGCTGAAGGTTCCTGGTCGTTTTGGATGTCGTCCACTCTGCTCGCTCATTTCTATAAACAACGTACTTGAGCATTGTAATAAGAAGCCCAAGATAAAGTCATCCCTAAATGTGCTGTGGCGAATTATGTTGGGATTGACCAGGTATTGGTAGGCCCTTGCGGTGTGCGTGTGCGGTAGACTGTGGACGAATGACCGGAAGGTAGGGCGTTATGAAGCATGTGGCACATGTCTTGAAGGGGACTGCGTGCAATATTTTATCTTCCTGGTGTTGTTCGCGCTGCAGGCCTGTATGTTCATCGTCCAGGTTGGCCCTCTTACTATTCCAGATCCTGATATGCATTCGTTGTCCACGTACGCATTGGCCACAGGACAATCGTTGAATCCTGTTGCAAAGGGAAAGGATGCGCACGGCAACACCGTCAAGCAACAGTCCATTGAGGGTGATTCGCGTTTGCTGACGATTCCAGGATTCGCGAACGTTCCGATTGTTGAGTCAATCAGTAGGGCGACGCAGGGCGACTCGTCGCGGGAAACGCAGCAAAGTGCTGATGATGTGATGGCTGATCACATCGTTGTGCCGGATGGGACACACACCAATCGCTCTAACGCGTATTTTCCGCTTGATTACTTGCCCCAAGCCATTGGCCTGAAAATCGCCATGCTGGTGAATTTGCCACCGTACGCGCAGTGGCAGGCGGCACGAATATCCAACAGCATTCTGTATGCGATTATGGGGTGCTTTGCCATTGCGCTGTTACCGCGTTGGAAATCGCTGATGGCGTTGTTATTAGTTATTCCACCGGTGGCGTTTGTGGCATCGAGCCTGATGATTGATGGCATGATTGTGGCACTTTCGGCTTGCATGGTGGCGGCTATTGCGGCGGCTGCTGAGGGCAAACATTTGATTTCTCTTCCGCACACTGCGGTTTTTGGGGTGCTGGCGTGGGCCTTGGCGTGTGAAAAACTTCCCTATGCGTTTGTGGCGGTTGCTGTGCTGTTCCTACCTTCTGCGGTGATGACCGTGCGCCGCAAGCTAGAATTTGTGGGGATTGCGGCGGTTCTGACAGGAGCGCTGTATCTTCCGTGGAGCGTACTGTTCGGTAGCTCGTTGGCGCAGGTGGACGTATCACATAATGTGAGTGTTGCATTGTCTCATCCGATACTCACTATTGGCAAAATAGTGCATTCCATGCTGTTCCCCGGGACTTTTGCTTATCTGCCGACTTGGTATGTTGCAATGGCGGCCGTTTTGGGGTTGGTCTGGTTGGTGGCAGTGGCCTATACGGTGAAGCAGCACTGGACGGGCCAGGTGACACTGGCCTCATGGGCAGGAAGACATCGATTCCTGGTCTTAGGTCTCGTAATAGCGGCTGCTGAGATAGCAGCGTTTGTGCTCTTCGTGGGGCTTACCTGGAATGACCTGGCGTCTATGAGTAGGTTTGAGGTCTTTGAGGGAATCCAAGGCCGTTATGCGCTCCCGATATTGCCGGTATTCCTGTTGGGACTAGTCGTAGTTGACAATAGGAATGGAAGGCAGCCCGCTCTAGCCCACTGAAGGCGAGGGTTTGCTGGGCTCAGTGACTTTTCTACTTCATCGAGTGGATGCGGTTATCGTATACGACATTTTCGCAGGAGCGAATCGTGGCAAGTACCGCGCATTTCAGGCGTTCGCCGATGCTCAGCTTGCTGATCAGGGCGCGCATGGTGGCCACGTCATCGAGATGGTTCTGCCAGTCGCTGTCATGTAGTTCTTCGGAGCCGAGCGCCTTGAGGCCTTTGCCTTCATCGCGCACGCTGGCGGTCAGACCGAAGTAGTTCCGGCACGGGGTGATGCCCTGCTCCAGAGTGAACTGGAAGTTCTCGGCTGCGGAAAGTACGTTGTCATGCCAGAATGCGGCGGTTCGCTTCGAGTGCGTCACCGAGTCGGGCTCCTGAAGCCAGTAATAGAGCACGCAATCGATGTCGGCCACTTTGCCCATGCGGGCGTACAGGGGGCCTGCCATGCGGATATCCTGCGCGTAATGGCCCTCGGGGAACCGCAGGCCGTCCCACAGCTCGCGCTTGTACAGGCGGCACCAGTTCGCCTCGTTGAAGTAGCGGGCCTCGGTGTTGCGGCCGAGCTTGCTGCCGAGCAGTCGCAGGCTTTTGCAGAACACGGTCTGGTAGGCGGCGAGCGGGTGCTCGAACACAGTGATTTTGCCGGGCGCCTGCGCGCCCGTCTCGGCCTCTTTGGACACCTCGCCCAGCTGGGAGACGCCGAACTGACGCCAGCGTGCCTTGCTCATATCCGCGCCGGTGTTTTGCAACGCGTGCAGCAGGTATTCGATATTGCGGCGGTCGAGGATGTCGTCGTTGTCGGAGAACGCGATGTACTCGCCATGCGCGGCATCGAGGCCGGTGTTCTGGGCCTTGGCGATGCCGCCGTTTTCCTGATGGATCACGGTGACGCGGCTGTCCTGCGCCGCATACTCATCGCAGATGGCCGGGCTGGAATCCTTGGCCCCATCGTCCACCAGAATCACCTCGAGGTTCGTATACGACTGCTGCAGAATGGAGTCCACGCAGTAGCGCAGGTAGTCTTCGGCGTTGTATACCGGCACGATTACGGAAATGAGGGGAGTGGCGTTGTTTGGCAAGGCTTGTGCTTCCTCTTTGTATATGCGGACGTATCCAGTATGGCACGTTTCCTAGCCGAGCTGCGCAACGTTTAATGGGGTACTTTTGCTCGAGGATGTTTGATTATTGACGATGAAGACACCTGTGGAAGTCAATTCAGACTCAAGGCATCGAGAATGGGGTAGAGGCAATTCGCAAATTCGGGTACACCGCTTTTCCGGAGCATGTCTGCGTAGTCTTCAGGCGTTCGTGGATATCGTTTATAGCTCAGCAGTGCCGTGTGACAAACTCTTGCCACTCTTCCTGGATCGAGATCCAATACATCGAGGAAGAAATCATCGGGTCTCTTTACTTCGATGCGAAGAGGCTGTGTCGAAGTTTCAGGAAAATCTTTCGTGTTGAAGGTGACCAAGGTTTGTGCGGGTGAATAATCTGCTGCTGCAAGTACGTGCCGGTCTTTTTCGTCGCATGTCATATTTTGATGAGGCTTTCGTAACCAGTGACTAGAGCCTCTGGGAATGCGGCAGTCATCGCATTGACACGTTGTGCCGAACGCTCTTCTCCTATGCGTAATTGGAGGTTTCTCCTCAGCTCATCGAGTATCTGTTGTGACCAGTATGGGGCATAGAGGTGTTCCTCGGCGAGACGGAGGATCAAATCGTTGATGAGTTCGTTGAAGAGCCATAAATCTGTGTGGAATGAAATATGTGACAATCCAGCATTGAGTTTGAGCTCGTAATTTTGGTATGGCTCGTCTCATCGGTAGGATAATGACGAATCGAACCTTGCGCTTGAACGCTTATTACCGGAAGGATTGCCTGAGCATGGCAGATTCTGTTGAGTATCCCGATCTCGTTATCGTCGGCGCGGGTCTGTTCGGTCTGACGGTGGCGCAGCAGGCGGTGGAGCATACGGGTGCCCGCGTGCACATCATCGATATCCGTGACCACATCGGCGGCAACGCCTACTCGTATATGGACGAGGAGACCGGCGCGGAGATCCACAAGTACGGCGCCCACCTGTTCCACACCTCCAACAAGCGCGTCTGGGATTACGTGAACCGCTTCACGAGCTTCACGAACTACGTGCACCGCGTGTATGCCACGCATGACGGCGAGGTCTACCCGCTGCCCATCAACCTGGGCACCATCAACCAGTTCTTCCATGCGCATTACACGCCGGCCGAAGCCAAGGCCCTGATTGAACAGCAGGCGGGCGAGCTGGCCGGCACCGATCCGGCCAACCTGAACGACAAAGGCATCCAGCTCATCGGCCGCCCGCTGTACGAGGCGTTCATCAAGAACTACACCGGCAAGCAGTGGCAGACCGACCCGTCCGAGCTGCCGGCCGCCATCATCAAGCGCCTGCCCGTGCGCTTCAACTACGACAACCGCTACTTCAAGGACACGTGGGAGGGCCTGCCCGCCGACGGCTACACCGCGTGGATGGAGAAGATGATCGACGACCCGCGCATCACCGTGGAGCTCGGCGTCGACTTCTTCGACGAATCCCAGCCGTACAACAAGACCGCGCTCAAGGCCGCGGGCGTGCCGGTGGTGTACACGGGCCCGGTGGACCGTTACTTCGACTATGAGCTCGGCGACCTCAAGTGGCGCACGGTCGACTTCAAGGAGGTCCGCTACGACGAAGGCGACCACTTCGGCTGCCCGGTGATGAACTTCTCCGACGCGGACGTACCCTACACCCGCGCCATCGAATTCAAGAACTTCAACCCGGAGCGCCACGATGCCCAGAACCCGAACAAGACCGTGGTGTGGGAGGAATACAGCCGTTTCGCCGAGCGTGGCGACGAGCCGTACTACCCGGTCAACACGGATGCGGACAAGGCACTGTACGCCCAGTACGAGGCCAAGGCCAAGGCCGAGCCGAACACCGTGTTCGGCGGTCGCCTGGGCACGTACAAGTACTACGACATGCACAACGTGATCGACACCGCCCTGACCGCTTACGAGGAGCAAGTCGCACCGCTGCTGAAGAAGTAGACCGTCGTTTCGCCAGAGGATTAACGATTGAGCCTGAAACCGACTGAATATTGCTGAGGCAATAGCCGGTTTCAGGCTTTTGTGTTTTTTGGAAGCCAAATTTCCTGGGGTGCTTAAGGCTCGCCACGAGGAGTACAGTTGTCTGTAACGCACAATGTGGCGCGTAAGACGAGGGGCGCATCTCGCAAGTGGGGTGCGATGCAGTTGAAGGAGTGCATGTCATGACTGATCCGAATGTCAATCCGAACGGCCAGGTGCCGTGGCAGCAAGCTGACGCCAATCCGACTGAGCCGTTAAATGCGATGACGGCGGAAACGGGAACCGCCGCCAACAATGCTCCGACCCAAGCAATCGCAGCGGGCGAGCAGCCCACTCAAGCGTTCACTCCTGTTGAACAGCCTACGCAGGCGTTTACACCTGCCGAGCAGCCCACCCAGCCTTTTGCGCCGGCCAATCAGCCGGTACCGCCTACGCAGGCTTTGCCACCAGTGACTCCTGCCGCTGCGCCCGCGCCCGCACCGGCAGCGCCCGCGCCTGCGCCCGCATCGGCAGCGCCCAATTCGCCCTATCCGGGGGCGGCTCCGGCAGGCGGATCGGTTCCTCCGGTCTATGGCAGCGGTAGTGCTCCGGTATATCCGGGCGGCGGGGCCGTGCCTCCGCAAACGCCCTATAACCCGTATATGCAAGGCGGCCAACCGAACGGCCAGCCGGGATGGTCTGGTTCTTACGGCAGTGTGCCGCCTGAAGCGAACCAGAAGTACAACGGCCTGGCTATTGCCGGTTTTATCTGCTCGTTCCTTGTCTCACTCCTCGGTCTGATCCTGAGCATCGTGGGCCTCAACCAGATTAAGAAACAGGGCGGCAAGGGCAAGGGCTTGGCCATCGCCGGCATCATCATCAGTGCGGCGGGCATGGTGATACAGGTAATACTGGTCATCGCGCTGATCGTCGGCGGTGTCTCGTACACCAGCAAGGCTATAGATGAGGCGAAAACCGATTCCTTCTATAGTCAGTCCTCTTCGGGCAACGGTGATAGCAGCGATAAGAGCAAAGCTCAAGATAATCTTGACGATGCGCTGGACGACACGTTGGGCGAAACCCATGACGATCTAACCGACGGCGATTATGGGCTGTACGATTCGATTCAGGATTTCGTCGACTCTTTGGAATTCAAGGACTCCATTGAATCCGAAGCGGATACGTTTGCAGACACCGGCATCACCTTCAACTACCGTGTCGACGGTGACACCTTGGTGTACGAGTACGTGCTCGACGACAGCTATGCCTCGCTAGGCGATACCGCCGCTTCCTCACTGGATGCTATGGACAGCACCTATCAATCCACCGCGAATCTGCTGGGCTCGATGTGCAAGACCTCCAGCGGCAAGGCATCATTGCGCGTCATCATGCACACGCAAAGCGGCCAGTCGCTGTATGACAAAACCTGGACCGAAAAGTAGCAATCCCAGCGAACGTGCGTTTTGGTCGATTGAAGGCCGGTCTGCTTGCTCCTTGGACGGATGCTTCTGCGGAAGGAACCGCCAAGGAGTAGGCTTACAGGCATGAGACTCGCACGTTTTTCTTTGAATGATTCGCCGCGCTACGCCTTCGTGCAGAAGGACGAAACGGACGGCAAGGACTACCTCATCGAACTGGACGGCCATCCGCTGGCCGGCGACCAGGTCAAGCCCACCGGCACTCGTTACCCGGTCGACGGCGATGGCATCCGTCTGCTCTCCCCGGTCATCCCCTCCAAGGTTTACGGTCTGGCCAAGAACTATGAGGCCCACGCCCAGTTCATGCACGAGGCCGGCCACTCCGAAATCGCCCACGCGCCGGAAGACATGGTGATCTTCACCAAGCCGTCCACCTCGGTAATCGGCCCCGACGACCCGATTGTGTACCCGGCCTGCTCCAAGGACATGAACTTCGAGCCGGAAGTGGCCGTGGTGATGGGCCGTATCGCCAAGAACGTGACCGTCGAGAACGCGATGGATTACGTGCTCGGCTTCACCTGCGTCAATGATGTGACGTTGCGCGATCTGCAGGGCATCGACCCCACGTGGACGCGCGCCAAGGGCTTCGATACCTCCTGTCCGCTTGGCCCGTGGATCGTGATGCGTGACGACCTCGACTGGAAGGACGCCAAGATTTCCTTCACGCTGAACGGCGAGGATGTGCCGATGGCGTCTGGCACCACCGCGAACCTGATTCACGGCATCCCCGAGCAGATTGCCGCCATTTCGTCGTTCTCCACGCTGCTGCCTGGCGACGTCATCATGACCGGCACCCCGAACGCCTCCGGCCACCTCGACCCAGGCGACGAGACCATCGTGCACGTCGAAGGCATCGGTGATCTGCGCAACGTAATCGTTCGGGCGTGACTCGTTCTGGCTCCCCTCTCTGAGGGGAACCGTCCAGGCGGAGAAGCTGACTGAGGGAACCAAGAACGCGCCTTACGCTCCCGGCAGAAGTGCGTGCAGGGCGGTCATCACCACCAGGCTGATGATGGCCGTCACTGTCAGCGAGAAGCCGGCGAGTTTGGCGTTGCCGGTCAGCGAATCGGTGAACTTAGTTGAGAAAATCGTGATCGGGGCGAAGGAGCCCAGCACGATGATCTCGCGAATCCTCATGTCAAACTGCCGACCGCGCCGAGACGCCGGGACAGTTCCGTGCCGGCAAGCCGCAGCTTGGTCTTAAGCGACCGCTCCTGTTCGGGGCGCAGCGATCCGCTCACGAAAGTGAGAGCCAGCCCGGCGATGGGAAAGTCGTTGTAGTCGCGCACAGCGACGGCGTATGAATCAAAGCCGGGCGTCACGTCTCCGTGTTCCTCGGCAAAACCGGTGCGTTGGGTTTCGGCGAGCGTTGCCTCCAGCTCCTTGGGCGATTTGGGGCCGATGCCGGTGCGGTCGGTGAACGCCTGACGATTGGGATATAGCGCGCGGACCTGATTGCGGGGGAGTGCGGACAGAATGGCCCGCCCGGTGGCGGTCAGGTGACTGGGTAGGCGCACGCCCACGCCTGACACTAGCGGCGGGCGATGCGCGGCGCGCTCCTCAATCACATAAATGATTTCGTTGCCGTGCAGCACGGCCAGATGTCCGTTTTCGCCGGTCTCGTCAACAAGACGCGCCAACGCCGGATGCGCGACCTGCGATACACGATGTTGGCGAGAATAGGCCGATCCCAGCTCGAAAGTCTTGAGTCCGATGCCGTACGCGCGCTGCTCGGCAAGGCGGGTGACCAGTCCGTGACGCTCCAAAATCTCCAACAATTGGTACACCGTGGAGCGCGGAATGCCGAGCTCGCGAGCGAGCGTGGCGGCTTGCGTCTGACCATTGCTCGCGATGAACTCGAGGATGTCGAGCGTACGGTCGGCCGCCGGAGCCAGCGAGACACGTGGCGCGGATGATGATGTCTGATGTTCCCGTTCTGATGGCTTCACCTGCGCCCGCTTGACGGTACGTGGCTCGGTGAAGGCGTATTGCTGCGAGGCATGGCTCATATTTCCATCACCTTACATGTCTGAGATTTCAGACACAAGATGGACGAAGTGGCTTATGGCGGGCATCCGACTGAGGTGAAATGGCCAAGGTTTGATTACTCGGGGAGCGATTGGTCGCGTTTGCGTCGCCTGCTGTTGATGGGCAGGTGCGGTGAGCGAATGCGGGCAGTCGCGGATCCCCGGCGAAGCATGTGCCGCATATGTCGTATATGCGGAATGCGGCACATATATAGAAAGGTATGAGCATGGCAGAGCAGACGGTCACCGTAGGTGTTGGAGCGCTGAGCATCGAGGACGTTATCGCCGTAGCGCGCGGCGGTGCCAAAGTGGCGATTTCGGACGAATCGAAGCATGAGATGGCGCTGAGTCGCGCGGTTATCGATCATCTGGCCGACGACACCGTGCCGCATTACGGCATCTCCACCGGATTCGGCGCGCTCGCCTCCACTTCCATCCCCAAGGAACAGCGCGCGCAACTGCAGAAAAGCCTGATCCGCTCGCATGCCGCCGGTGCCGGACCGGAAGTGGAGCGTGAGGTGGTGCGCGGCCTGCTGGTGCTGCGCCTGAGCACCCTGTGCACCGGACGCACCGGTGTGCGCCCGGAAACCGCGCAGGTCTACGCCGATATGCTGAACGCCGGCATCACCCCGGTGGTCTACGAATACGGTTCACTCGGATGCTCCGGTGATCTGGCGCCGCTCGCAGCCTGTGCTTTGGTGGCGATGGGTGAAGGCGAGGCCCGCAACGCTGACGGCCTCAAGATCGGCGGCGGCGAAGCGCTGCGTGCGGCCGGCATCACGCCCGTCGATTTGAAAGAGAAGGAAGGACTGGCGCTGGTCAACGGCACCGACGGCATGCTCGGCATGTTGTGTATGGCCATCACCGATCTGCGCCTGCTGCTCAAGACCGCGGATGTCGCCGCCGCGATGAGCGTGGAAGGCATGCTCGGCAACGACCGCGTATTCGCCGCCGACTTGCAGGCGCTGCGCCCGCATCGCGGCCAAGGCGATTCCGCTGCGAACATCGCCCGCATGCTCAAGGACTCTGGTCTGATTGAGGCCGGCCGCCCGGGCTCCACCGTGCGTGTGCAGGACGCCTACTCGCTGCGCTGCACCCCGCAGGTGCACGGCGCTGCCCGCGACACCGTGGAATACGCGGCCTCCGTGGCGGGCGTGGAACTCGCCTCCGCCATCGATAACCCGTGCGTTACGCTGGACGGCCGTGTGGAGTCCAACGGCAACTTCCATGGCGCGCCGCTGGCCTATGTGCTCGATTTCCTGGCGATTCCGACCGCCGACGTAGCCTCTATCTCCGAGCGTCGTACCGACCGCTTCCTTGACGTGGCGCGCAACCGCGGCCTGCCGGCGTTCCTGGCTGGTGACCCGGGCGTGGACTCCGGTTTCATGATCGCCCAATACACCGCTGCCGGCATCGTCTCCGAAATGAAGCGTAACGCCGTGCCCGCCTCGGTCGATTCGATTCCAAGCTCCGCCATGCAGGAAGATCACGTGTCGATGGGCTGGGGCGCCGCCCGCAAGCTGCGCCGGTCGATTCCGGCCTTTGCGCGCGTGCTGGCCGTGGAACTGCTGTGCTCCTGCCGCTCCTTCGACTTCCGCAAGCCGTACCGTCCGGGTGCGGCCGGTTCCGCCGTATACCACGTGGTGCGCAAGTACGCCAACGAAATCGGCCCCGACGTACGCGACACCTGGACCACCCCGCAGATTGAGGGCGTTGCCGAGGCGATTCTCTCCGGCGAAGTCCTCGCCGCCGCCGAATCCGCCGTCGGCGCACTGAAGTAGCGGCTGCCCAAGCTCCCTCATCAGAGGGAGCTACTAGTCACCCTCCCCACCAAAATCCAAAACTTGAGTCATATGCACTCAAGTTTTGGGAATAGAATGGGTTCCAGGTCGGTTGACCATATCAGACAACGACAAGTTGCGGTCTGCGGTGGCGCTTGCGGGGCTTTCGAAGCCCGCGAGCCGCTCCGCGCGGGCCGCATGATATGGAGGAATACGATATGGAACAGAAGTTCACCACTATGGCCCAGGAGGCCGTCGGCGACGCGATTCAGAGTGCGTCCGCCGCAGGAAACGCGCAGGTTGAGACCCTGCACGTCATGGATGCGTTGCTGCGTCAGGAAAACGGCGTGGTACGCTCCCTCATCGAGGCCGCGGGCGGAGACCCACAGGCCATCGGCGCCGCCGTGCGTAACGCTTTGGTCGCGCTGCCGAGTGCGTCCGGCTCCAGCACTTCGCAGCCGCAGGCCAGCCGTCAGCTGACCGCCGCCATCGCCCAGGCTGAGAAGGAAATGCAGCAGATGGGCGACGAATACGTCTCCACCGAGCACCTGCTTATCGGCATCGCGGCCAGCAAGCCGAACCAGTCGGCCGAAATCCTGGAGAAGAACGGCGTCACCGCAGCCTCCCTGCGCAAGGCCGTACCCGGCGTGCGTGGCGGCGCGAAGGTCACCAGCCCGGACGCGGAAGGCTCGTACAAGGCCCTGGAGAAGTACTCCACCGACCTGACGGCCGCCGCCAAGGAAGGCAAGCTCGATCCGGTGATCGGCCGTGATCAGGAAATCCGCCGCGTGATTCAGATCCTCTCCCGTCGTACCAAGAACAACCCGGTGCTGATCGGCGAGCCCGGCGTCGGCAAGACCGCCGTCGTGGAAGGCCTGGCCCAGCGTATCGTGGCGGGCGACGTGCCCACCACCCTGCAAGGCAAGAAGCTCATCTCCCTTGACCTAGGCTCCATGGTGGCCGGCTCGAAGTACCGTGGCGAGTTCGAGGAGCGCCTGAAGAGCGTCCTCAACGAAATCAAGAACGCGGACGGCCAGATCATCACCTTCATCGACGAGATTCACACCATCGTCGGCGCGGGTGCGGCCGAAGGCTCGATGGACGCCGGCAATATGCTGAAGCCTATGCTGGCCCGTGGCGAGCTGCGCCTGATCGGCGCGACCACGCTGGACGAGTACCGCGAGAACATCGAAAAGGATCCGGCATTGGAACGCCGTTTCCAACAGGTGTTCGTGGGCGAGCCGAGCGTGGAAGACACCATCGCCATCCTGCGTGGCCTGAAGCAGCGTTACGAGGCGCACCACAAGGTGACAATCGGCGATGACGCGCTGGTTGCCGCCGCGACCCTCTCGAACCGTTATATTCCGGGCCGTCAGCTGCCGGACAAGGCCATCGACCTGGTCGATGAGGCGGCTGCCCACCTGCGTATGGAGCTCGACTCCTCGCCTGAGGAGATCGATGAACTGCAGCGCAAGGTGACCCGTCTTGAAATGGAGGAAATGCAGCTCAAGAAGGCTGAGGATCCTGCATCCAAGGAGCGTCTGGGCAAGCTGCAAGCCGAACTCGCGGACACCCGTGAGAAGCTCAGCGGCCTCAAGGCGCGTTGGGATGCGGAGCAGGCCGGCCACAACAAGGTCGGTGACCTGCGTGCCAAGCTCGATGACCTGCGTGTGCAGGCGGACAAGTTCACCCGTGAGGGAAATCTGGCTGAGGCCTCGAAGATTCTGTACGGCGAGATTCCGTCCATTCAGAAGGAGCTTGCCGCCGCGGAGAGCGCGGATGCTGAATCTGCTGATGCCAGCGCGGCCAACCCGGCCAATGAGCCGATGGTCCCGGACCGCGTGGACGCCGACTCGGTGGCTGAGATCGTCTCCGACTGGACCGGCATTCCCGTCGGCCGCCTGATGCAGGGCGAAAACGAGAAGCTGCTGCACATGGAGGACTACCTCGGCAAGCGCGTGATCGGCCAGAAGGAAGCCATCGCCGCCGTGTCCGACGCGGTGCGCCGTTCGCGTGCCGGCATCTCCGACCCGAACCGTCCGACCGGATCGTTCCTGTTCCTCGGCCCCACCGGTGTGGGTAAGACCGAACTGGCCAAGGCGCTCGCCGACTTCCTGTTCGACGACGAGAAGGCCATGGTCCGCATCGACATGTCCGAATACATGGAGAAGGCTTCGGTCTCGCGCCTGATTGGCGCGGCGCCGGGCTACGTGGGCTACGAGCAGGGCGGCCAGCTGACCGAGGCCGTACGCCGCCGCCCGTATTCCGTGGTGCTGTTCGATGAGGTTGAGAAGGCCAATCCGGAGATCTTCGACGTGCTGCTGCAGGTACTTGACGATGGTCGCCTGACCGATGGCCAGGGCAGGACCGTGGACTTCAAGAACACGATTCTGATCATGACCTCTAACCTCGGCTCGCAGTTCCTCGTGAACGAGGACATGGACGCCGACGCCAAGAAGAAGGCCGTGATGGACGCTGTCCACATGAACTTCAAGCCGGAGTTCCTGAACCGTCTGGACGACATCGTCATGTTCCACCCGCTCACGCGCGAGGAGCTTGGCGGCATCGTGGATATCCAGGTGGCTGGCGTGGCTCAGCGTCTGACCGATCGCCGCATCACGCTGGACGTCACCGACTCGGCTCGCGAATGGCTGGCCAACACCGGTTACGACCCGGCCTACGGCGCTCGTCCGCTGCGCCGCCTGGTACAGACCGAAGTGGGCGACCAGCTGGCCCGTATGCTGCTGGCCGGCAAGGTCCACGACGGCGACACCGTGCTCGTCGACCAGACCGGCGGCGAACATCTGGAGCTCTCCGCTTGGGCGAGCGACCAGATCGTCTCCGACGATCCGGACGTGAGCGTGGGCAACGTCACCGAAGACAAGTGACAATCACTGGCTCCCTCTCTGAGCAAAGCTGTCAGCGAAGCTGACTGAGGGGAGTTCGGGCTGGCGAGCTTCACTATATTGGCTCTCCTCTGAGGAGGAGAGCCTTTTCGCTACCATGGTGCTGAACTTCATACGAGGAGGGCCAGTGACTGGACGATTCGCGCCGACGCCGTCGGGGCGCATGCATATCGGCAACGTGTACGCCATGTTGGGTGCATGGCTTTCGGCCCGCTCGCGTGGCGACCGCATGCTGATGCGTATCGAGGACGTGGACAAGCCGCGTGTGGTCGCCGGTGCGGACCAGCTCATGATGGATGACCTGCATTGGCTCGGCCTCGACTGGGATGGCGAACCGATGTTCCAATCCCAGCGCACTGAACGATACGAATACGCTCTCGAATGCCTGCGCTCGCAAGGTGTGCTGTACCCCTGTTTCTGCTCGCGTGCCGACATTCGCGCCGCCTCGGCCCCCAACGAGGGCGACGGCTTCATGGTGTACCCCGGCACGTGCCGCCGCCTGCTGCACGACCATCCCGACGAGGTCCGTGCCCGTTTGGTTCGCGGCGACCAGCATTCCATCCGTATCGCCATGCCGGAATCGGCAGCGGGAGAAAAGCAACGTACAGTGCCTGACGATTCCGCTGCGCTGTCGGGAGCCGTGCCGCCGGAACAGCAGGGCGATGCCGGAATCGTTGATGGTGTCGCATGCTTTAACGACCGTGTCTATAGTCCACAGCACTACGATTTGGCCCGCGAGGTAGGCGATTCCGTGATTCGCCGAGCCGATGGACTGTTCGGCTATCAACTGGTCGTGGTCGTGGATGACCTCGATATGGGTGTTGATGATATCGTGCGCGGCCGTGATCTGCTGCGCTCCACCGCGCTGCAAATGTGGATTCGCCAGTGTCTGTTGGCTGGCGGCTTTGAGCCGGAATGCGGCAACACGGAAAAGCCTCTCGCCGAGCACCCCGAGTATGCGCACCTGCCGCTTATCGACAATGCGGCCGGCCGGCGTTTAGCCAAGCGCGAACGTTCGCTGGATATGGGAGCCTTGCGCGCCCGCAACGTAACCCCCGAGCAAATCATCGGATACTGCGCCTGGCTGCTGCGTCTGCAACCCACTCCAATCCCTTGCAAACCCGCCGATCTGCTGGCAGATTTCAGCTGGGAGCCACTGCGCGCCAACCACCTGGACCGCGCGCTGAAACCGGATGATCCAACCACTCCACAATGGCTGGCAGAAGCGTTAGGCTAGAGGCAGCCCAACAGGAAGGATTCCAATGTCGTCGAAGCTCTGGAGAAACGTGGCGCTGGCAGGCGTGGCCGCCGCCGGTGCTGCCGTGTGGGCCGTGGCCCCGCGCACGTTCAATGACAAGCGTCGTAATTTCGTGCCCTCCATTCCGGAGGTATGGTATGCCCATCGTGGCTTGCATGATGCGGGTTCTGGTTTGGTCGGCTATACCGATATCGCTGATTATGGTGGGGATAATCCGGTTAGCGCCCAAGCCGATACCACTGAGCGATCCATCGCCGAAAACGATGATTATGTGTCGCTTGCCCGTCGCATGGCTGTCAAGGCCGGCTACGGCAGTGCGGATATGACCGGTCCGATTGCTCCCGAAAACTCGCTGGCCGCGTTCGCCGCCGCCTGCGAGGCTGGCTATGGCATCGAACTCGACGTGCAGCTTACGCTCGACGGCCAAGTGGTCGTGGTCCATGACGCCGATTTGTTGCGCGTGGCCGGCGATCCGCGCCGCATCGAAGACCTGACTTACGACGAACTCGCCCGTATTCCGCTCTTCCCGAACGGCGAGTCAGGCGATTTGAAGGCCGAACCGTTGCCGGGTGCCGACGCGAACCCGCCGCTGGTGGTCACGCCGTCCGCCGCGCCGAAGGGGTACTACCAGCATGTGCCGCTGTTCTCCGATGTGCTGGACGTGGTGGCCGGCCGGGCTCCGCTGATTGTGGAATACAAGTTCAGCAACAACAGGGCTTGGGATGAGCGTAGCGAAGAGCTCATGGAAAAGGGCCACGCCTTGCTTGAGGCGTATGACGGCCCGTACGTGATCGAATCCTTCCACCCGGGCGCGGTGAATTGGTACAAGGAGCATCACCCTGAGGTGTGCCGCGGTCAGCTGAGCTGGCCGGCGAAGCTGAGCAAGAATGGCGCGGCTGAATGGGCCGCCGGCTTACTGGCGTTCGACTGGCTGTCTCGTCCTGATTTCGTGGCTTATGACTGGACCGGTGGCGCTTCGCCGCAAGTCAAGCTCGCTCGTTCGATGGGTGCGATGCCGGTTTCATGGACCGTGCGCAGCAGCGATGAACTCGCCCAGTGCGCCCCCTACTTCGACCGCCACATCTTCGAAGCGTTCGTCCCCGACGCAGTGTGAGGTTGAGGGCGTTATTGATGCGCCCATGGGGTGGTTACAGGCTCATCGGGCGGTAACTTGCCCATGGGGCGGTTTGAAGAATATGTGAAACCGCGGAATTAAGCCATTTTGGCATACCGCCCCATGAGGATTTTGCCGCCTCATGGGGCAATTACCGCCCCATGGGGGATTTCCCGCCCCATGAGGTATGGCGTTTTACTTGTGATACGGCTCGCCAGCGTTGATTTTATAAGCGCGATAGATCTGCTCCAGCAGAATCACGCGCATAAGCTGATGCGGGAACGTCATCTTCGAGAAACTCAGCAGAAAATCAGCACGACGCAGAATCGCGTCGTCAAGGCCGATTGAACCGCCGATGACCAGCTGAATATGGCTGGTGCCACGCAATCCAAGGTCGTTGATTTTGGCGGCCAATTCTTCACTGGACAGCTGCTTGCCATTGATGGCAAGGGCAATAACAAACGCGCCGTCCTTCAGATGCTTGGCGATGCGTTCGCCTTCTCTGGCCTTGATCTGTCGGTCAACGCCTTCGGAGGCATGGTCAGGCGTTTTCTCATCTGCCACTTCAATGATGTTGAGCTTGCAGTAGCGCGAAAGTCGCTTGGAATACTCGTCAATGGCGTCGCGAAGGTAACGCTCCTTCACGCGCCCCGGCGCAATAATGTCGATTTGCATAGATGTTCCGTTATGTTGGCTCCCCTCGGGGAGGGGAGCCAGGGAAATCAGTCAATTACGCCATAGAGACGGTCACCGGCGTCGCCGAGTCCCGGCACGATGTAGCACTTGTCGTTAAGACGTTCGTCGACCGCGCACACCACGACCTTGAAGTCGATGGACGGGTCGATGTGCTCCTCGACGTACTTGATGCCTTCGGGGGCCGCGATGATGTTGATCGCGGTCACGTCCTTGGCGCCGCGCTCGGCCAGGTAGTGCGTGGCGGCGACCAGCGTTCCGCCGGTGGCGAGCATCGGGTCGATGAGGAAGCACTGGCGGCCGGACAGGTCCTCGGGCAGACGGTTCGCGTACGTCACCTGCTGGGTGGGGTGCTCCTCGTCGCGCTTCATGCCCAGGAAGCCGACTTCAGCAGTCGGAATCAGGCGGGTCATGCCGTCGAGCATGCCCAAGCCAGCGCGCAGCACCGGCACGATGATCGGGCGCGGGGAGGCGAGCTTCTTGCCGGTCATCGGGGCGACCGGCGTCTCGATCGGCGCGGCCACCACGGACAGGTTGCGGGTGGCCTCGTAGGCCTCAAGCATCACGAGTTCGGAGACGAGCTCGCGGAAGGTGGAGGAGGGGGTGTTCTTGTCGCGCAGCACGGTGAGCTTGTGCTCGACCAGCGGATGATTCAAAACATGGAGTTCCATGATTCCCAGCCTAGTCCAAGTTTGCCGACCTGCCGAATTGGTAATGGCGCGGCTTGCTTATCGGATTGGATTTGTGGGTGATTCGACTTTTTGCTGCGATAGGCCAGTTGCAGCAGGACAATGCCCTGTCCGTGCCGAGATCTGCCTCTGATACCTCTGAGAGGGTAAAGCGTAAAAAACAACACGGTGTAAAACAGGGAATGAAACTGGTGTAAAACCGGGAATGAGATAGGTGTAAAATCGGGAATGAAACTGGTGTAAAATCTATATTGTTAGAACGATAGAACTGGGAAAGGCTGCAATATGAACGATTTGAGTGGTCGCGATGGTACCTTGACCAGGCCTGATTATCGTTCACGCGTGGTAGATAGCAGATTAAGTAAACTGCGCAAGGCGTTCGGTGCAGTGGAAATCGTTGGGCCGAAATGGTGCGGCAAGACATGGACCGCGCTCTCCCGGTCTCGAAGCGTTGATCGTCTGGATGATGTGGCAGTTTTCGCGGCCGCCCAAACCGATCCTGCATTGGTGCTGATGGGGGAGGAGCCCCATCTGGTGGACGAATGGCAAGATGTACCGCAAATTTGGGATGCCGCTCGTCGCCATATAGATGACAATGCGAACCGCAAGGGGCAGCTGATTCTTACAGGTTCGGCTATTCCAAAGGATCGTGACGCCATTCATCACAGCGGCACTGGTCGCATTGCTCGTCTGCGCATGTGGCCCATGAGCTTGGCTGAATCCGGAGAATCCACGGGCGCGGTCAGCCTATCCGATTTGTTCGAGGGGAAATTCGAGCCTGCCGAATGCAATACGAGTATCGAAGACATCGCCAGATGGTGTTGCCGTGGCGGATGGCCCGCGAATCTTGAGCTAGACGATGAATTCGCCTTGGAAATCCCGGGCGAATATATCGCAAGTGTGCTGGATATCAGCGTGCCGAAGATGAAGAAGAATCCTGAAACTGCACGAGCTTTGATGCGAGCTCTTGCCGTGAACATCTCGCAGGCACCAAAATATGCGACGCTGGCTGCGGATATGGCATATGGCGATGAGCGGCGTGAGCCGGATACGCAGACGGTGAAGAGCTATTTGGAAATGTTCAAGGACTTGTACCTTCTGACGGATTTGGAGGGTTGGGAACCGCCACTCCGCGCAAAGAGTCGTGTGCGAACCAAGCCCAAGCGATATTTCGTGGATCCTTCGTTGCCTGCTGCGGTTTTAGGTGTCGCGCCGAATACTCTGATGCGCGATACACAGACGCTCGGCGATCTGTTTGAAACGCTGTGCATTCGTGATTTGAATGTATATCTGTCGGCTATGCCGGGTGCCGGGAATCGCATTGCGTATTACCGCGATGACAAGGGGCTTGAAGTTGATGTCATTATCGAGTTGTCTGACGGCAGGTGGGGTGCCATCGAAATAAAACTCAGTGACCTTAAGGTGAACGATGACAATGCGGATAAGCTCAAATCCTTCCGCAACAAAATCTGCGGCAATCCCATGGCTCAGGTCCGAGACCCCGAATTCATGATGTTCCTTACCGGCCGAGGTGGGAAGGCCTATCGCCGCAATGACGGCATACTGGTCGTGCCCATCGCAACGCTCGGGGCGTGAATCTGGTAAAAGAAAAGAAGCGCCGAACCGCGAAAGCGCCTGTCGGCGCAAGGGCCGCTCGCGGCGGCAAAAAATGGAGCCCGGGGCTTAAGCACGGTCCGACGCGGATACTTAGTATAGCTTGCGATGGGTCTCGCCGCGCCGGGGAAGGGGTGGCGTTGGCCGGTAGCTGATTGTTGGGGTGCGGTCGGTGGGTTTCTCCCTCAGTCATGGGCATCGCCCGTGACAGCTCCCTCATCAGAGGGAGCCTGGAGCGGGGTTACTCCAACCGTCCGCGACGCCAGAGGTTGGCACCGTGTTGGAAATCCTTGGCGGTGGCCATGAGGCTGCCGGCGGTGTGCATAAGGCGGGCGGCTTTGGTGCGCACGGCCTTCTCATCGGCATCCGAGGAGAAGCCGCCGTTGGCCTCGGCCCGGGTCACCATGCGCCGCGCCTCCACGCGCAAGCCCAACGCCACCACATCGGTAAACGCCGCCGCACGCTCAAGCGCCACGGCAAAATCGCCCACAAAAGCACCGGAGAGAATCGAATCGGCCAATCGCACGATGTCATCTTCACTGGGAGCCTGATCCACGCCGGCGATGGCGGAGGCGGTAGTGGCCACCGGCTCCGCCAAGCGCCACAGATGCGCGATTGAGTCGCGATTCGATCGCATCCACGTACGCAACATATACAGTCGCCACAGCACACCAGGCAGCGAATCCGGTTCGGCGTCACTCCACAATTCGGCGATTTCATCCACGCCGACCGTCTCCACCAACGTGAGCACGCGCTCGACAACCGTCGGGTCTTCGCTATGGCGCACACGATCCAGCAATGCGGCAGCGGACAGATGGCTCATCTCGCTCAACGCTTGCGGGTCCATGCCGCCGGCCAATCCATCGGCCACAGCCGGGTCGAGCTGAGCCGGGCGCGAAGGACGTGAAGAACCCATGCGAGCAGGTCCGAATGCCGCTCCGGCCGCACGCAGCGAGCCGAAGCCTGGGCCCAGACTGCCGGCGGCACCATTGTGCGCGGCATGAGCTGCGGCGGCAGCGGCCGAGGAGTTGGATGAATCAGGGAATGCGGGTCTAGTAGACAAGCGGTTGAACCTTCTGAATATCGATGATTTTGGGACCATGAGGCGTCGGAGTGACGAACAGCGCCGCCGCCGTGCCGGTCGGCATGAACGGTGTCTTGGCGATTAGGCGTTTGCTCAGAGACGGCGCAACGCACATGCTGCGCAGGTGTTCGAACATACCACCAATCACCGGCCGGTGCATGCATATCGCTATGGGCTGACGGCGCTCAAGTGCGAACTCGATTTCGCTGAGTAGACACTCCCATGCGGTGTCCGGCGCAGCGGCGTATGCATCTTCGGTGAGCGGATCGAGATGAACCATGTCTCGTCCGGTCTGCCACGCGAACATCTCCAACGTCTCCTGGCAGCGCACCCAAGGCGACGTGGCCAGTCGGTTCGGATTGAAACACGCCAGCTCGCGGTTCAGCGCGTATGCCGCAGCCGCGCCGCGCGGCGTGATCGGACGGTTCTCGTCCGAGCCCTTCCACAGTTTGCGCGCTTCTGCCTTGCCGTGGCGCACGATAATCACCGGCACGGCGTCAAGCGCGCCCTCCTGCACCCGGTCAACGAATAGCGCAAGGATGTCCTTATCGGTGGAATGGCTGAGTTTCTTGCGGGCCTCAGCCGGCGTCAACCACAGGACTTCGTCGATTTCGCCGATGTCCGCCCGATGCACCGGGCCAAACGCATGGGCGCGCCGCAGATTGTCGATGGCGCTGATTGGCGTGGCCATCCAGAACTGGATGTGCTTGGTGTCCGCCGACCGATCCTTGGTATGGCGCTGTTTGCGGCCCTCTTCGGACAGCGGGTACTCGATGTCGCCCAGATAGGGACCGAGCTCCACGGGCAGGCCCGATTCCTCGCCGATCTCGCGCACGGCGGCATGCCGGTGTGATTCGTTTGGGTCGACCTTGCCTTTCGGCCAGCTCCAGTCGTCGTATTTCGGGCGATGCACGATGCACAGTTCGATGCGGTTGAGTACGTTGTCCGCTGTGGCTGGGCTGTCGGCCTGCGCCGGGTCCGGGGTGGAAGCCGCGTCCGATGCGCCGGGTGCTGCCGTGGTCTCGCCGTCAGAATCCGTGGTGTTCGCGATGATGGTGCCATCGGTGGCAATATTGGATTTCACTGATGGAGATGATGCCCGCGTCGGCTCGGCATCATCCTTCCACCGGTACAGAATACCGCCGGCGGCTTCCACGATTCGTCTCATACTGTTCGTACCCATCTCTTGTATTGTAGGTCACGTTGGACCGCTGCTACGTAGTTTTTGCGCGCTGAACAACGATGCCCGGCATCCTCTCGAAAGAGGAGCCGGGCATCGTAACCACCCTCAGTTAGCTTGCGCTGACAGGGAGCATCGAGTGAAATCAGTTGTGTGAATTGGGGCGACGCTGGTGCTTGCGAATCAGGTATTCCTGACTATCGACCAGCGGGCGGCCCTCGTCGTCCTTGGTGTGCAGCACATACGTGCCGTCGGGCTGCATGTGCCAGCTCATGGTGGAGTCGGCCATCTGCAGGTCCACGTACTTGATGAGCTCGTCAATCTGCTCCGGGGCGGTGACGCGCACCAGAGCCTCGACGCGGCGATCAAGGTTACGGTGCATGAGGTCAGCCGAACCGATGTAGACCTCCGGGCCGGAAGCCGGGCCCTCGCCGATCTGCGGGCCGTCCGCATTGCAGAAGGCGTAGATGCGGGAGTGCTCCAGGAAGCGGCCGAGAATCGAACGTACGCGGATGTTCTCGGACAGGCCGGGAACGCCGGGCTTCAGAGCGCAGATGCCGCGTTCGACGATGTCGATCTTCACGCCGGCCTGAGAGGCACGGTACAGGGCGTCGATGGTCTTCTCGTCCACGATGGAGTTGACCTTGATCTTGATCCAGGCCTCCTTGCCGGCGCGGGCGGCGTCCTCCTCGCGGCGGATGCGCTGAATCAGGCCGGTGCGCACGGTACGCGGGGCCACCAGCAGACGGTGGAAGCTGGACTTCGGCGCGTAACCAGAGAGCTGGTTGAACAGACGAGTCAGATCCTGGCCGACCACCGGGTCGCAGGTCAGCAGACCCAGATCGGTGTACAGTCGCGCGGTCTTCGGGTTGTAGTTGCCGGTGCCTACGTGGCAGTAGCGGCGCAGACCGTCCGCTTCCTGACGCACGACCTCGATGAGCTTGCAGTGGGTCTTCAAGCCCACGATGCCGTACACCACGTGCACGCCGGCGCGTTCGAGCTTGCGGGCCCACGCGATGTTGGCGTCCTCGTCGAAACGAGCCTTGATTTCCACCAAAGCCAGCACCTGCTTGCCGGCATGAGCGGCGTCGATCAGGGCGTCGATGATCGGCGAGTTGGAGCTGGTACGGTACAGGGTCTGCTTGATGGCCAGCACCTTCGGGTCCGCGGCGGCCTGCGCAAGGAAGGCCTGCACGGAAGTGGAGAAGGAGTCATAGGGGTGATGCAGCAGGATGTCGCGCTCGCGGATGGCAGCGAAAATATCCTGTGCGCGGGAGGACTCGACCTCGGCGATCTGACGGTTCGTGGTCGGCACGAACGGACGGTTCTTCAGGTCCGGGCGGTCCACGCTGCCGAGCTCAAAGAGCACGGTCAGGTCCAGCGGGCTGGGCAGACGGTATACCTCGTCCTGGCTCACGCCGAGCTGGTCGGCGAGCAGCTGGGAGAGGAAGGGGCTCGTGGTGTCCGTGATCTCCAGGCGGATCGGCGGTCCGAAGCGGCGGCGCAGCAGCTCCTTCTCCATGGCGTTGAGTAGGTTCTCGGCGTCATCCTCTTCCACGTCGATGTCCTCGTTACGAGTCACGCGGAAGGAGCGGGCCTCCTTGATGATCATGCCCGGGAACAGGGATTCCAGATGCGCGGCGATGAGCTTTTCCATGGCGATGAAGCCGTAACGCTCGTCCTTGGACTCCTCATCGGTCATGTCGTCCACCGGCACCAGGCGCGGCAGGTTGCCCGGGATCTTGACGCGGGCGAAGTGCGACTTGCCGGAGGCCGGGTTCTCCACAATCACGGCCAGGTTGATGGAACCGCCGGAAATGTAGGGGAACGGGTGGGCCGGATCCACGGCGAGCGGCGTCAGGACCGGGAACACCTGCTGGCGGTAGTAGCGCGAGAGGCGCTCCTGCTCGGAGGATGTGAGCTTGTCCCACGTCAGCAGGACGATGCGCTCCTTCTCCAATTCCGGCAGAATGGTGTCGATCGTGTAATGTGCGTGCTCGTCTTGCAGACGGTGTGCGGTCTCGCTGATCGCGCGCAGCTGCTGACGCGGGCTCAGGCCGGCGGCAGACGGCACGGCGATGCCCGAGTCGATACGGCGCTTCAGGCCGGCGACGCGGACCATGAAGAACTCGTCAAGGTTCGAGGCGAAGATCGCGGCGAAGTTGGCGCGCTCGAGCAGGGGCATGTCTTCGTTCTCCGCACATTCGAGCACGCGCTGGTTGAACTTGAGCCAGCTGAGCTCGCGGTCGAAGAAACGGTCCTTGGGCAGCGGTGCCTCGCCTTCCTGATCGACGCGGCGGTCGTTGTTGTCGTTTTCGGCAATATGCTCTGCGATTTGGCTGCGCAGAATTGCCTTCGAGGGTGCGTCAAATATCTGTGCCATAGCTTATATCGTAAGCTTTGGCGTGGCCGGAAAACGACTGAACGCGCCAGAATTCAACGGGTGTTCATGTTAGTTCGGTGTTGGTTGGTTTTGAGTGTGCTAGCGTCGCTCGCGACACGCCGTGAGCGGCGGTGAAACGAACGAAATCGAACATCGGACGGGTTCGATGTGAACGGTTCAGCTCGTTTTCCGATAGCCAGAAAGTGCGATTGAACAGTTGTGATAAAAAACGCACAACGACTCTCTGCAGGTTGCGAGAAACGGGAGTGATGAATAGATTATGAGGTACAAGAACAACTGAACAGAGCAGAGCCCACAAATAGTGTATGGTCACGAGGACTGTTACGTTGGACGGGCATTGGAAAGACTTACCGTTACGACGATGATGTTGTGCAGAGATTCTGCTCCAGTAGTTGAACTTGTAGAAAAGGCCCGCTCCGGCGGGCCTTTTCGTTTGTGTGTACAGTGGAGGGCATGACGGAAACACAGCGTACGCCAGAGGGGATGTCGTCGAAACCTCGTATCAAGCCGGCCGATGCCGAAGACGGCCGTCCGGTCTCTATCTCTGCGCGTCTCGGACGACTGCAATTCCACTATTCCGGCAAGTTCCGCGTGCTGCAGATTGCCGACATTCAGGATGGGCCGAAAGTCTCCAAAGACACCATCACCCTGATTGAGGCCAGCCTTGATGCCACACGGCCTGATCTGGTGATTTTCTCCGGCAACCAGATCGCCGGCTACGATCCGGCGTTCGCCGATTCATTCCGTAAACGTCGCTGGTGTGACGAACCTATTGCCGAATCCGCGCTGAACCATACCCGAGCGCTGGTGCGCAAGGCCATTGGCCAGTTCACTGAGCCGTTGGCGGCGCGCGGCATTCCGTGGGCTGTGACGTATGGCAACCATGATTTCCAATGCGGGCTAAGCAATGCGGAACTGGACGGTATCTATCGTGAGTTCCCCGGTTGTGTCAATCCGCCGAGTGAGACCTTGCCGAACCAGATTGCATATACCTGTGGAGCGGGTGGCGCTGTGCAGACGCCGTCTGGTGCCACTGGCTCCGGTGCGGGGATTACCGCGAAGGCTGATACGTTGGGCGTCGTTGACGATGCTGGTGCCGATGCTGTTGTGCCTTCTGCTGTGTCTTCCCCCGCATCCGCAGTGGGTTCCGGTGAACCAGGCACCTTCGCGCTGCCGGTTATGGACGTTGACCATACGCGCAATGTGCTGGGTCTGGTCATTCTTGACTCCGGCGATTACGTGCATGGCGGCGGCTTCGGCACACCATCGCCCGCAGCGCTCGCCTTCCTGAACGCCGTGCCCGACCGTATCGGTGCGAAATCAATGGTGTTCCAGCACATGCCGATGCCCGAGTATTACAACGTGCTGAAGCCGGTGGCGGCCAACGCGGCGTTTGCCATGCAGGGCTATCGTTCGCACGCCGATACCTACTACGTGCTGGACGAATTGCAAACCCAGCCCGGCGGATATTTGGGAGAAGGCATATCCTGCCCTGATACGTCAGACGAATTCGAATTGCTGCGCGAGGGGTATTTCGGCGTCGTAGCTGGTCATGATCATCGCAACGGTTTCGTCGGCGAACATGAGGGTCTGTTGCTTATCGCTACGCCAACCTGCGGATTCAATACGTACGGACCGGCTCCGGCCAAACGCGCCACGCGATTGATCGAATTTGATATCCGTCACCCTTACGAGCCGCGTACGCAATTGCTGGAGTTTGGCGAACTGGTGGGCAAGCCCAGTTCCAAACGCGCCTACACCTATGCGGTGAACCAGACCACGCCTGGCGAGGGTGAGGGCGATGATTTGCTGCGTAAGCCGTCGCTATGGAGTCAACTGTCCGGTTTATTCAGGTAACTGTTCCTGATAGAGGCGGGAAGCGACGCGAAGTATTCGGGGTTTCGGGGGCCTTCCGCTGTGTATTAGTGGCAGAAATCCCGCGTCTCGACGGATACCTCGCGGGATTTCTGCCGGTTGGGCTATCGGTTGGATTGACTGGTATGTTTCAGCGAACGGCTTTGACCAGTGCCTCGGTGAGGTACTTGCCGGCGGCCATCACCAGCGGCGCATAGCGGCGTCCGGGAGCGGCGCCCATGCGGCCGGTCGGCCCAGAAATCGAGATGGCGGCGATGACCTGGCCGGAGGCGTTGCGGATCGGGGCGGAAATCGAGCACACGCCCTCTTCGCGCTCGTTCACGGACTCGGACCAGCCGCGCTTGCGTACGGCGGCCAGCTTGGTGGCGGTGAACTTGGCGTGGCGCAATCCCTGGTGCAGACGGTCGGAATCCTCCCAAGCCAGAAGAATCTGGGCGGCGGAACCGGCTTCCATCGACAGCATGGCACCCACCGGAATGGAATCACGTAGGCCGGAGGTGCGTTCCACAGCGGCGATGCACACGCGCTGATCGCCTTGGCGGCGGTAAATCTGCGCAGACTCGCCAGTGCGATCGAGCAGGGTCTGCAGGATCGGGCCGGCGGCGGTCAGCAGACGATCCTCGCCTGCTGCGGCGGCAAGTTCGGCGAAACGGGAGCCGAGTACGAATCGGCCATGCTGGTCGCGCAGTACGAAACGGTGGCGTTCCAGTGCAATAGCCAAACGATGTGCGGTCGGTCGAGCGAGACCGGTGGCGGCCACAAGCTGGCCCAGCGTAGACGGGCCGGATTCCAGTGCGTCAAGAATCTTTACAGTTTTATCAAGGACGCCAACGCCGGAATGGATTTCCCCATCGTCCTTGGCGGTGGTGTCTTCAACCGGCTCGGACTCGGTCAAGCTGTTGTTCAATGGCTCTTCTTGGGAATCAGTCATAATAAGGGCGATTATGCCATCTCACATAGTGAAATAGCAAATTGGGGAAGTGTCTCACAGGGTGGCCGTGAAGTTGAAGCGGCGTTCCTGGACGCCGAAGAGACATGTCTGGAGTGGAACCGAGTCATGACTAGGTCATGTTCGAGTCGTATCCGAGTCATATTGAGGCCGTCATTTGACCGTATCTCAATATCCGGCATGCTCATGGCCGGGCCCATCGCAAGCACATAGGCTAATACCACGAACAAGGCGCGAACACAATACCTCGCGCGGAATTTTTTGGAGGAATCACTATGGGAACGACACTGGCCGAGAAGGTCTGGGCCGATCATCTGGTGCGCAAGGGCAGCGACGGAGCCCCTGATTTGCTGTACATCGATCTGATGCTCATGCATGAGGTCACCAGCCCGCAGGCGTTTGAGGGCCTGCGCTTGGCCGGCCGCAAGCCGCGTCACGTGGATCAGCTCATCGCCACCGAGGATCACAACACGCCGACCGTTGATATCGATCGCCCGAACCCGGACGAGACGAGCGCGTTGCAGTTGACGACTTTGGAGAAGAACTGCAAGGAGTTCGGCGTGCGCCTGCACCCGCTGGGCGACGCCGATCAGGGCATCGTCCACGCGTTCGCCCCGATTCTGGGCCTGACCCAGCCGGGCATGACCATCGTGTGCGGTGATTCGCATACGTCGACGCACGGCGCGTTCGGCGCGCTGGCGTTCGGCATCGGCACTTCCGAAGTCGAACACGTGATGGCCACACAGACGCTGTCTCTGAAGCCGTTCAAGACCATGGCCGTCAACGTCAACGGCAAGCTGCCCGCGGACGCGACGGCCAAGGACATCATTCTGGCGATCATCGCCAAGATCGGCACCGGCGGCGGCCAGGGTTACGTGATCGAATACCGTGGTGAGGCGATTCGCAACCTCACCATGGACGAGCGCATGACCGTGTGCAACATGTCCATCGAGGCCGGTGCGCGTGCCGGCATGATCGCGCCGGACGAGACCACGTTCGAGTACCTGAAGGGCCGTCCGCACGCGCCGGAAGGCGAGCTGTGGGATCAGGCCGTGGCGTACTGGAAGACGCTGAAGACCGATGACGATGCCGTATTCGACAAGGTGGTGGATATTGACGCCACCAAGCTCGGTCCATATGTGACGTGGGGCACCAACCCCGGCCAAGGTCTGCCGATCACCGCCTCCGTGCCGGAGCCGGGCAAGATCGCCGACGCCACCAAGCGCGCCGCCGCCGAACGTGCGATTACATACATGGGTTTGAAGCCAGGCATGCCGATCAAGGACATCGCCGTGGACACCGTGTTCATTGGTTCGTGCACCAACGGTCGTATCGACGATTTGCGCCAGGCCGCCGCGATTATGAAGGGCCACCGCAAGGCCGAGAACATCCACCGCGTGCTGGTGGTGCCGGCCTCCTCCCGCGTGCGTTTGCAGGCGGAGAAGGAAGGCCTCGATAAGGTGTTCAAGGACTTTGGCGCCGAATGGCGTAACGCCGGCTGCTCGATGTGCCTGGGCATGAACCCGGACAAGCTGGTGCCGAACGAGCGCTCGATTTCCACTTCGAACCGTAACTTCGAGGGCCGCCAAGGCAAGGGCTCGCGCACGCATCTGGCGTCGCCGGCCGTAGCCGCCGCCACCGCCATCCGCGGCACAATCTCGTCTCCCGCCGATCTCTGAGTCAATACACGTGAGCCCCCTCTGACGAGGGGCTGTCAGTCGAAGACTGACTGGGGGAGAGATCCCCGAAAGGAAAATTGTTATGGAAAAACTCACCACACTGACCGGCGTGGGCGTGCCGCTGCGCCGCTCCAACGTCGATACCGACCAGATCATTCCCGCTGTGTTCTTGAAGCGCGTGACCAAGTCCGGCTTCGATGACGCCCTGTTCTACGCATGGCGCCGAGACCCGAACTTCGTGCTCAACAAGCCGGAATACGCCGGTAAGGGCCAGATTCTGGTCGCCGGCCCCGAATTCGGCATCGGCTCCTCCCGCGAGCACGCCGTGTGGGCGCTGCACGATTACGGTTTCCGCGTGGTCATCGCGCCGAGCTTCGCCGACATCTTCTACGGCAACACCGCCAAGAACGGCGTGCTGGCCGCGATTATGCCGCAGGAGTCCGTCGAACTCCTGTGGAAGCTACTGGAGGAAGAGCCTGGTCGTGAGATGACTGTCTCGCTGGAGACCCGCACTGTCACTTGCGGCGACGTGACCCTGCCGTTCGAGGTCAACGATTACGTGCGTTGGCGTCTGATGAACGGCTACGACGATATCGATCTGACGCTGCAGCACGAGGACGACATCGCCGCCTACGAAAAGATGCGCGCCGAAAAGTTCCCCTTCAAGCCCAAGACCATCCCCGCCAAACACTGGGCCGAAGAAAGAATCGAGTCCGCCCGCGAGCCTGAGGACGCAGACTGGACAGGGCCGTTGGCCGATCGCGGCATTATTTAGCCGCGATCGGCCTGCTGAAAGCCCGGCGGGCTTTCAGCAGGCCCTGTGCCGAGCTGCGACAGCAGCGAGGCCAGCATTGAGCCTCGCCGAAAGGCGAGTCCATAATTGCAGGCCCAGGGCCGTTGGCTCTGTGTCTGATTGAGATTATTGGGTCGCTCGCATCGCATCAAACAAAGGTCTCACTGGTGCCCGCGCCCCACATCCATTGCGCGGCGGGCAGGAGTTGCGGCAATATTCCCTTCAGTGCCAACAACGCCATACGGTCGTTATCCACCGCAGCCACCAACACCGGCGTGGCGGCGCTTTCCTCAACACTCATGAACTCCGTCCTAGCGTTCGAAATACTGTGCCTGAATTCGTACACATTTGTGGACATAATCAAGATTCATCCAGTAATGACGGTTAGGTTGAGCATCATGACCATGAATGACATGAATCCGTCGAACGATTCCGATACGGCTCCGGCGCAATCGCTGTCAGCGCAACCGTTGCCACCTCGACCGGCACCGCAGTCTGCGGCACAGTCACAGACGCCGATGCCACAGACGCCACAGTATGTTCAGCCTGGGCCGAGCATGCAGCCGCAATATGCGGGTCAGCCGGAGGCATGGGCACAACCGCTACCTCCACAAGGTGTTTCACAACCTGTGCCGCAGGCCGCAATACCTGCTGTGCAGCCTGCACAATACGCCGCGCAGCTCGTATACCCGACATATCCCGTCCAACCTACGTATCCTGCCCAGCCGATGTATCCCACGCAGCCGACGTATCCGGCGCAATCCGCCTATTCCCCATACCCGGCGCAACAGTCGGCTCCACAGCCCCTCGCTCATCCGTACTACGCTCAACCAGTGGGCTACGCGCCACAACCCTATTCCGCTGCGCCGCAACCATTCGTGCAAACGGCTCCGGCAATGCCAGTCACAATGCCCAACGCAATGCCTGCCACGATGCCCGCAGCAATGCCCGTGGTCATGCCGATCGATCCTCGCCGTGTATGGCGCACGTGGCGTCGCAAGGTGGTCAATCGTGTAATGGGACTGACTCTCGCCTATGAAGGCATGATGCTCTTGGGCGCAATGGTCGCCACCATTATCGTCGGCGTAATAACCGCGAGCGATTTGTCCGGCGTGCAGTGGGATGGCATCATCAGCCTGATATCGGTGTTCGTCGCGTTCGGATTTCTGCTGCTCATGCGCCACCGTGACATCTTCACCTGCGAATTCTGGCTTGGTGGCCAGCATCGCGACTCGTACGGGGAGCCCAATCAGCTTGGTCACATCAGCCAATATGGCGGCGGGCGCATGCAGCCTCTCTGGGCGTTGATGTTCATCGTGCTGGGCATGGGCGTGCAAGGCATCGTTATGTTGGTGCAGGTCGCTTTTTCCAGGCTGGGCACCGATCTTGCCTCTCCCACGTCAGACAGCATCGCCGAATCCAGCGTCACCGTAAGCATGTGGCTGTACGTTGGGCTGGTCGCTCCGATTTGCGAGGAAGTACTGTTCCGCGGCGTACTGATGAAGGAGCTCAAGCCGTTGGGCAAGAACTTCGCCATCGTCACCTCGGCAATGGTGTTCGGCCTGTTCCATGACGACGTAGTGCAAGGCACATTCGCGTTCCTCTTTGGCCTGATTCTGGGATTCGTGGCCATGGAATACTCGTTGGTTTGGTCGATTGCACTGCACATCTTCAACAATGCGATTCTTTCCGGCGCCATCGATACCCTTGCCGGCAACTATCTTGATGACAACGCATATTTGATATTCTCATTGTCGCTATCTGTGATCGGCGTGATCGGATCGATTATCATATTCGTGATATACGGCAAAGAGATGCGCCAATATCACCGTACGAATCGTAGTATTCCAGACACGTACTTTGGCTGGGCAGCTCCGACGTTCATCATCTTTGTGGTAGCCAATGCCGCTTTCGCCATTATTTCGTTTGTCGGCGCGATGATGGGTTGAGTGTGCGTGTGCGCATGCAGGTTGGCTTATCGTTGAAGCATGAGTGATTTTGAGCCGTTTTACGATGTCAGCCGCAGCTACGAAGACAACTATGAGCAAGGGCCGTTCGGCGCGTTTGCCGAGGCGCTGAAGGATGGCAACGGTGCCGATGCCGCCGGAACCACCAGCGAGGGTGCCTCCGAGGGTGCCTTGGCCACCTTTTTGGGCCAGCCGGTCAACCTGCCTTTCGGCATTCCCGCAGGCCCGCTGCTCAACAGCCGTTTCACCACGGCCGCCTTCCGCATGGGCTTCGATCTGGCGACCTACAAAACCGTGCGTTCGCGCGCCTGGGGCTGCAACCCGTTCCCGAACGTGCTCGCCGTACACCCCAAGTCGGCGGACGGTTCACTAACACCGGGCAGCGCCGAACTGGACGAGGGCGTGCTCGCCGACACCAATTACGAGACTCCGATCTCCATCTCCAATAGCTTCGGCGTGCCCTCGCAAAGCCCGGATGCCTGGCAGCCGGACATGCGCGCCGCCATCGAGGCCGCCGGTCCCGGTCAAGTGCTGGTCCCGAGCTTCCAAGGCTCGCGTGTGGAGGGCATGAGCGAGGAGGAATACATCGCCGACCATGCCACTACCGCCCGCCTGGTCAAGGAGACCGGTGCCAAGCTCATGGTGATGAACACCAGCTGCCCCAACGAGGGCCACAACCGCCTGCTATGCCACAATCCGCTGCTCGTGGGCCGCATCACCGAGGCCGTGAAGCAGGAGATCGGCGACATCCCGCTGATGGTCAAGCTCGCCTACATCCCCAGCGACGACGCTCTGGAGCTTATGGTGCGTTCCACCGTGGGCCACGGCACCGTGCAGGGCTTCAGCACCATCAATACGATTTCCGCCAAACTGGTCGATGCCAATGGCAATCAGGCCCTGCCCGGCGCGGGCCGCGATCGCTCAGGCGTGTGCGGCAATGCGATTCGTGGCGCCGGCCTCGACATGGTCGCCCGTCTGGCCGCGATTCGTGAAAAGCTCGGGCTCGATTTCGCGATCAACGGCGTCGGCGGCGTGGTCTCGCCCGCCGACTACCAGGCGTACCGTGACGCCGGCGCGGACTCGGTGATGTCCGCCACCGGCGCGATGTGGGACGCCGAACTGGCCCACAAGATCAAGGCCAGCCGGTAAATCGGCTCCAAAAACAAGCAACAGCCTGTACGGGCCGTGATTCCCAGACGATTCCCAGACAGTGCCCATGTTGCATTGAACCTGTTGCTGTTATATGTAATCACGGCCGAACAAGCTGCATAACTTAACCTCTTTCTTCTTCTTCTCTCCTTTCTCTCCCCGGCGCCCATCACGCCGGGGTTTCTTTTTGCGGTGGGTACAGCCGTCTTACTCGGCCGCCGCCTTCATGGCCACGGCGCCGACGTAGTAGACCGGCTTGTCGAAGTTCGGCTGGAACAGGAAGTCCACGTTGGCGAGCTGGTCGATGGTGAAGCCGGCCTGAATCGCCATGGAAATCACGTTTGCCGCGCCGGAGATATCGGCCTTGGAACAGAACTGGCCGCCCTTGACCTTGCGGGTTTCCGGGTCCCAGGTCAGAATCGACGTGACTGGGGTGGTGGTGAGCATGAAGTCCGGGCGATAATCCTCGGTGAGCGAGGTCTCGCGGACCGTGAGCCCGCGGCGTTCGGCACCGGCGCGGGTCAGGCCGGAGGCGGCGAGCGAGAGATCGTACAGCTGCACGGCGGACGTGGCCTGCGTGCCCATGTACTTCACGGTCGGCGTCTCGATGTTGCGGCCCACCAGCAGGCCCTGGCGCACCGCGTTGGTGGCCAGCGGAATGTAATCGTGCTGGCCGGTGGGGTTGTAGAACACGGTGGCGGAGTCGCCGGCGGCGTACACGCCCGGCGCGGACGCCTGCATGTAGTCGTCGACCACGATCGCGCCGTTCGGCAGCATGTCCACCTTGCCCTTGAGCAGGTCGGTGTTCGGCAGGAAGCCGACGGCCAGAATCGCCATTTCGGCCGTGTACTCGCCCTTTTCGGTGACCACAGTGACGGTGTCGTCGTCATTGTCGCGGAACTCGACCACCTTCTGGCCGAGCGCGAGCGTGACGCCGTGCTCCTCGAACGCGGCCGCCACCTGATCGGTGATGGTCTTATCGAAATTATTGGCCAGCGGGCGATCAAGGCCGTCGACCAGCGTGGTCTTGACGCCGGTGACGCTGAACTGCTCGGCGATTTCCGCGCCGATATAGCCCGACCCGATCACCACTGCCGACTTGGCGGTTTTCGCCTTTTCCTTGATGGCGATGGCGTGATCCCAGTTCTTGCACAGCAGCACATGCGGGCTGTCGATGCCGGGGATCGGCGGGATGACCGGGCGCGAGCCGGTGGTCACGACCAGTTTGTCGAAAGCGAGGGTCTGTTCGGCGGGGTCTCCGGCCTCGTCCAGCGCGCGGTAGGTGAGGGTTCTGGCGTCGAGGTCCACGGACGTCACGTCGGTGCGCATATGCATGGTCGCGCCGGCTTCGGCCAGAGCGGCAGGGGAGGAGTAGAACATTTTCTTCGGGTCGGATACGTGGTCGCCCACCCACAGGGCGATGCCGCAGGAGAGGAAGGACAGCGTACCGTTGCGCTCGAAAACATGGACGGTCCAATCGGGGTGCTCGGCGAGAATCGAGGTGGTGGCGAACGTGCCGGCGTGCGTGCAGCCGATGACGGCGACTGTGGTCATGAATGCTCCTTTGCTTGTGGACATGGCGTCTGATGCCATTGCCCTGAATCGTAGCGTAGAAGTATGGAGAACGCCGTGGCGGCAAATGTGAGGAAGATCACGTTATCGGTTTGATTCGACGGGGGGTATGGGATCCGTTGTGCACGGTGATCAAAGTTCGGCTGGGGTGCATTTCACGGAGTCGGCACATGGCTTATGGCAAACTGGACGGTAGCATTTTTTGAATCTTGATTGATTGAGGAGAGTGGCGTGGCTGAGAATCCGGATGACGTGTTGCATGTCGAGGGCGGCAAGCCTTTGAATGGCACGATCAAGGTGCGTGGCGCGAAGAACTTCGTGAGCAAGGCGATGGTCGCCGCGTTGCTGGCACCGGGCAAGTCGGTGCTGAAGAACGTGCCGGAGATTCGTGACGTGCATGTGGTGTCCGATTTGCTACGTCTGCACGGCGTGGACGTGGATGTGGACGGTGCGAACGGCATTGTGACCATCGACGCCTCGCGTGTGCAGCTGGCCGATGTGGCCGACGTGGATACACTGTCCGGTTCGTCGCGCATCCCGATCCTGTTTTCCGGCCCGCTCGTGCACCGTTTGGGTGAAGCGTTCATTCCCGCGTTGGGCGGCTGCGCGATTGGCGGACGTCCGATTGACTTCCATCTGGAGACGCTGCGCAAGCTGGGCGCCACGGTGGACAAGGAACACAAGGACGGCATCCACATCACCGCGCCCAACGGCCTGCACGGCGCGAAGATCCACCTGCCCTACCCGTCGGTGGGCGCCACCGAGCAGACTTTACTGGCGGCCGTGCTGGCCGAGGGCAAGACCGAACTGTCGGGCGCGGCCACTGAGCCGGAGATCATGGATCTGGTGTGCGTGCTGCAGAAGATGGGTGCAATCATTTCTGTGGACGTTGATCGCACCTTCCGCATTGAAGGCGTCAAGGAGCTGCAAGGCTACACGCACACGTCGCTGACCGACCGTATCGAGGCCGCGTCCTGGGCGTCCGCCGCGCTCGCCACGCACGGTGACATTTTCGTCAAGGGTGCCACCCAGCCGGAGATGATCACGTTCCTCAACGTGTTCCGCAAGGTGGGCGGCAAGTTCGAAGTGACCGATAAGGGCATTCGTTTCTGGCATCCGGGCGGCGACCTAAAGCCCGTGGCTATCGAGACCGACGTGCATCCCGGGTTCATGACGGACTGGCAGCAGCCGCTCGTGGTGGCTCTGACGCAAGCCAATGGCCTGTCGATTGTGCACGAGACCGTGTACGAGAACCGCTTTGGCTTTACCAAGCCGCTGGTCGAGATGGGTGCCACCATCCAGTTGTACCGCGAGTGCTTGGGCTCGCTGCCGTGCCGTTTCCGGCAGCGCAACTACAAGCATTCCGCCGTGATCTTCGGACCGACCCCGCTGACCGGACGCGACATCGACGTGCCGGACCTGCGTGGTGGGTTCAGCCATCTGATCGCGGCCTTGGCCGCGTCCGGCCCCTCGGACGTGCACGGCATCAGCCTGATCGACCGAGGCTATGCCGACTTCCGCGGCAAACTCGAAGCCCTCGGTGCCGACTTCGACTAATTCGGCCGTTCCGCGGCTCCCCTCTTTGAGGGGAGCCACAATTTTTACAACAGCCCGTCCGCCTCGAGCGCGGCGGCCATGCGGTCGAAGCATTCCTCCAGTAGCGGGTAGGGCATGGCGAAGTTCATACGCACGCAACCGCGCCCGACCTCGCCGCATTCACGGCCGTCTGTCAACGCCACGTTGGCTTTCTTGAAGAAATAGTTGGCCGGGTCGCCGATGCCCAGTGGCGAGAAATCCAGCCACGCGATATACGTGCCCTGCGGCTCCACATAGCGCACCTTGGCGAATCTCGTGCGCATCTGCTCGTTGACCAGCGCGATATTGCGCTCGATATATGCCATCACGCCCTCGAACCATGCCGCGCCGCCGTCATAGGCCGCTGTGGTGGCTATGGCACCGATGGTGGCCGTCTGGTGCTCGGACCATTCCGCGTTCCTCATCCATAGTTCCAGATCGTCCGGATTGGTGAGAATCACCTGCGCGCACTTGGTGCCGGGAATGTTGAACGACTTCGAGGCTGAAGTGGAGGTGAAAGCCTGCATGGCCGTCTGCCGGTTGATTGAGGCGAATGGCACATGCGTGTGGCCTTGGTAGACGAACGGCGCGTGAATCTCATCGGAGAATATACGCACGTCGTACTTGGCGGCCAGATCGGACAATCGCAGCATTTCTTCGCGCGTCAATACCTTGCCGATCGGGTTGTGCGGGTTGCACAGCACGAAGGCATGGCAGCCGTTCGCGAACGCCTGCTCAATGGCGTCGAAATCGAACAGCCATTCATCATTGCGCCCGCTGCTCTCGCCGGCGCCCGCGCACAGCATCGGAATCTCAAGGACCTCCACGCCATACAGACGCGGCACACTTAGGAACGGCATATAGGCCGGAGTCGGTACCACGATGGAGTTACCGGCGCGCACGATCTCGCGCAGGAACACTTCGAACGCCTCCAGCACGTCCGGCACCGGGCGGATGCACGTTGGATCCACCTCCCAGCCGTAGCGGCGCTGCCATGCGGCGCACGAGCGGGCGACCTCCTTCTTCCACGGGTCGGGAATGTAGCCGAGCGCGCCACGTTCAGTAGCCTCTTCGATGGCTTCGGCCACGCACGGTGCCAGACCGTAATCCATCTCGGCGATGAATGCGCCGATGCAGCCGGGGTAACGGGTCCATTTATCCGAACCGACCTGCTCCAGATCCTCGATGGTCGTCACGTCGATGTGATTGGCATCAAAGCAAGAGGCGCCGGCGGTTGTGTTGCTCAAAGTCGTTGACTGGGGAATGTTGTTCATGCTCATAACATGTCATTGTTCCCGGTGCAGAAGGGCTGCTCAACGGTCTGGCTCCCCGAAATCGTGATGGCGCTCGCAAGCTTGCTTATCGCTGTGCGACTACTTGGCACTCAAATATTTGAGTGACGTGCGCTCGAGCTCCTCGAGCAATGAACCAAGCGCGGGGCGATGGTCGCCGGCACGAGTCACGATGCCGACCTCGCGCGCCGCAAAATCGTCGGCAATGGGACAGGCCACCAGATCGCCCTGCAAGTTGATATGCGTATCGAGCGCCGGCACCAGCGAGACGCCCATACCAACCTCGACCAGGTTCTGCGTGGCCCAGTAATCATCCGTGCAGTGGCGGATATCCGGCTTGAATCCGGCACGGGTGGCCAGTTTCACCAAATTTGCGCGGCAGGTGGGGCAGCCGGCGATCCAATGCTCGTCTTTGGCGGCGGACAGCGGCACAGGTTCGCCGGTCTCCTCGAATCGTTTGGCGATGCCGCTGGAGCGGCGCACCAGCAGTCGCATCGGATCGTAACCCAGCGAATGGAAGGTCAGGTCGTCGCCGATGTGCAGGAAGTTCGGGATGCTGCTGTAGCGGAACACGGCGGCGGTATCGGCCTTGCCTTGGGAAATCAGACCGATCGCCTCCGGCGGCTCCATCTGAATCAGGCTCAGCTCGATGTCCGTGAACATACTGAGCTTGACCACGGTACGGGCCGCGATAGTAGAGCAGATTGACGGTGGGGCCACCAAATGCAGGTGATCAAACCGATGATGCCGATAATCCTCGACTTCACGGGCCGCCCGCTCCAGCCGATCGGCGATGGCCTCGCCGTGGCGGGCGAGCATCGAACCGGTGGCGGTGAGTTCCACGCCATGCGAGGTGCGTTGCACCAGAGTCGAACCGCACTGTGCCTCCAGCTTTTTGATCTGCTGGCTGATGGCCGGCTGCGACCAACCCGTGGCCTTGGCCGTGGCGGAGAACGAACCATACTGTTCGATTTGCCACAACGTGACCAATGATTGGGGGTTGAGCGTGGCCATAGGTACCTCTTTCGTGCCTTTTCGTGCCTTTTCGTGCGGTGATTCAATTATGGCCGGGCGGCAGGATGTGGCGTGCGCGCCGATCGTCAGTCCTCGAACTGCTTGGCGAGCGGAACCATCAGCACGGTGAGCACGGCGAACAGGGCGGTGGTGATGAACAGCACGATGGCGACCGGCATTTGGTCGTAGGCCCAGCCGTACACCATCTGGCCGAGCGGCTGGGCGCACATGCTCACGGCCGCGGCCATGGACATCACTTTGCCGGCCATTGCCTCGGGCGTACTGAGCTGGATGGCGGGCACGGCGATGAGATTCGTGAAGCAACTGGCGACCATCGTGCCGCAGGTGAATACGATCAGCACCACGAGTTTGGTCCATGCGTCGACCGGCAGCAGGAACACAATACCCTGTGGGACCATGGCCAGCGTAAGCGTCGCCATCAGCCCCGGCAGCCAGCGCATCGTGAGCTTGGTGGCGAACAGGCCGGCGATGAATGCGCCCGCCACGCCGGAAACACCGATCAGGCCGTCGGCGATGCCGTAGACAGTGGCGTCGAAGCCGAGCACTGTACGAATCGTGTACGGGAAGCCGACGCCGGAATAGCCGATAAGCACAAAGTTGAGCGCCGCCGCGAACAACAGCAGTCTGAACACGTTCGGCCGGTCCTTGATGAGGAATCGCACGCCTGCCTTGAGGTCTTCAAGTGGGGTGGGCAGCTCCTCGTCGCCGCGATCCGGGGCACTGAGGCGGATGAAGCATTCGAGCGCGGCTGCGCCGGCGAAGCTTGCGATGGCGATGATCATCATGAGACGGATGCCGAACATCGCATACAGCACGCCGCCGAGGAAGCTCGGCAGCAGACTGCTTAGTTGTTGGACCTGATTGATCACGGCCATGCCTTGGCGCATGGTGGCCGGGCCGTACTGCCGGAACATCTGGGGGAGTGCGGCCTGCACGGTCGGGGTTTCGAAGGCGCCGAGTACGGCGAGCAGCACCTGCATGGTGGCGATGGCTACGATATGGAAGCCCGTGGTGGCGAAGACGATGGCGCTCGCCAGCACGAGCACGGCGGAGATGGCGTCGAGCGCCACCATGATGGTGCGGCGGTTGACGCGATCGGCCAGCACGCCTCCGAACGGGGAGAGCAGGATGGTCGGCACGATGGAGATGGCCAGCACCGAGGCGAAGATGGTGGCTGAGCCGGTTTTGTCCAGCACCCACATCGACATCGCGAATCGCAGCATCATATTGCCGAACAGCGAGATGCCTTGTCCGGCGACCAGCAGCACGAAGTCGCGGGACAGCAGCGGGCGTTGGGTGGCGGTGCCGGCGATGTCATTCTCGGGTTTCACTGTGCTATTCATTCTGAGCCTTTCTCCGGCTCCCCTGCGAACGTCATCATGCCCTTCGCGGCGACCGTGATGAGCTCGTCATCGAAAATCGGCACGCCGATCGCGTCGAGCATGGTGGCCAAGCAGCGGATGCGATGCTCCATTTCGGGCAGGGTCGCCGGGTAGAAATACGGCATCAGCCAATAATTCGGCAGCAACGAAAGCAGCTCGGCGGCCTCGCGCGGATACTCGGTGGGGATGGAGCCATCCTTGACGCCCGCCTCGATCAGCGGCAGGAAGCGTTCGGGCAGATGCTTGCTCCATACCTGCATATTCGCGGCGAACGAAACCGGATCGCTCAGCATCGGCATGGCGGCTCGCATGATCTGCACGTGGTCTTGCTCGGTCATCGAATGCCGCCATAGCACGCGGAACTTTTCGAGGGCGGTAAGGTCAGTGCGATTCATGACGGATTCGTTGAAGTCGTCCTGCACATTGTTGTCTCGGTTGATGAGCTCTTCGAGGATGGCTTCCTTGGATTTGAAGTGATGGTAGATCGCGCCTTTGGAGAGGTCGCCGAGCTCGTCCACGATGTTCTGGATGGAGGTGTGCTCATAGCCCTGGGCCATGAACAGCCGTTGTGCGGCGTCGAGGATGCGGGTGCGCGTCACCTCGGGGTGAGTGTTACGTGCCATGGTGGCCTCCCTACTGTGCTTGATGTTGCAGATCACTATAGATACCGACCGACGGTATGTATAGCGGTTTCGGCGAGCCTCCAACGATTCCGGCGATTGTCGCCTACCCTTTTTCGCTTGGTATCTTTCGGCTGTGTGCTTGCCCCCGCCAGCAGGGGCAGCATATAGGCATACCAGAGCGCAAGTGTCGCCGTTCTCAGTATCCTTAGAAGAATGAGTCCTGAAGCCTTAAGTGAACTGATTTCCAGCATTGCCCACAACCTCGTCGCCGCCGGCCAGGCCGGCGCGTTGACCGACGAGCTGATTCCGCCCGTCGACAAGCTCGCCGTGATGCGCCCGAAGGACCGTGCACATGGCGACTGGGCCTCCAACATCGCCATGCAGCTGGCCAAGAAGGCCGGCATGAAGCCGCGCGATCTGGCCGAGCCGTTCGCCGCCGCGCTCGCTGAAGCTGACGGCATCGCCAAGGTCGAGGTGGCAGGCCCCGGCTTCATCAACATCACGCTTGACTCCGCCTCGGCCGCCGCCGTGGTGGACACCGTACTCGCCGCCGGTGCCGTGACCGACGCCGACAAGCATCTCAACAAGGTCAACGAATACGGCCGCAACGACCATCTGGGCGGCCAGACCCTGAATCTCGAGTTCGTCTCCGCCAACCCCACCGGTCCGATTCACATCGGCGGCACCCGTTGGGCTGCCGTCGGCGATGCCATGGCCCGCGTGCTCGAGGCCAACGGCGCCAAGGTGGTGCGCGAATACTACTTCAACGACCACGGCGAGCAGATCAACCGCTTCGCCAAGTCGCTGGTCGCCGCTTGGGCCGAGGCCAATAACTTGGGTGAGGCCGGCTACCAGACCGAAACCCCGTGCGACGGCTACAAGGGTGCCTACATCAACGAGATCGCCGCCCGTGTTCAGGCCGAAGCCGAGTCCGACGGCGTGGACCTGACCGCACTGGCCCACCAAGATCAGGGCCTGAACGATGACGGTGAACCGCTCGGCGAGGCCGATACCGAAGTGCGCGAGGAATTCCGCAAGCGCGCCGTACCGATGATGTTCGACGAGATTCAGAAGTCCATGAAGGACTTCCGCGTGAACTTCGACGTCTGGTTCCATGAAAACAGCCTGTACGCCGACGGCAAGGTCGACGCCGCCATCGAAGAGCTCAAGTCCCGCGGCGACATCTTCGACAAGGACGGCGCCACTTGGTTTGAATCCACCAAGCACGGCGACGACAAGGACCGTGTGATCATCAAGTCCAATGGTGAGTTCGCCTACTTCGCCGCCGACATCGCCTACTACTGGGACAAGCGCCATCGCGCCGAAAACCCGGCCGACGTGGCCATCTACATGCTTGGCGCGGACCACCACGGCTACATCGGCCGCATGATGGCCATGTGCGCGGCCTTCGGCGATGAGCCCGGCAAGAACATGCAGATTCTCATCGGCCAGCTGGTCAACGTGATGAAGGACGGCAAGCCCGTGCGCATGTCCAAGCGCGCCGGCAACGTCGTGACCATCGACGATCTGGTCTCCGTGGTCGGCGTGGACGCCGCCCGCTACTCGCTGGCCCGCTCCGATTACAACCAGAACTTCGACATCGACTTGGCCCTGCTCGCCTCGCACACCAACGACAACCCGGTGTACTACGTGCAGTACGCGCACGCCCGCTCCAAGAACGTGGACCGCAACGCAGCCGCCGCCGGCATCAGCTACGAGGGTGCCGACCTGGCCCTGCTCGACACCGAGGCCGACGGCGAAGTGCTCGCCGCCCTCGCCCAATTCCCGAGCGTGCTCGCCACTGCGGCCGACGACCGCCAGCCGCACAAGGTGGCCCGTTACCTCGAAGAACTGGCCGCCACCTATCACAAGTGGTACAACGTAGAGCGCGTGGTGCCGATGGCCCTGACCGATCCGGAAACCCGTGGCGACGACGAGGCTCGCAAGGCCTTGGAGATTGCCAAGAACCCGGAGCCGGCCCGTGCCGCCGCCCGCCTGAAGCTCAATGACGCCGTCCAGCAGGTCATCGCCAACGGCCTCGACCTCCTCGGCGTCACCGCCCCCGAAAAGATGTGATTATGCCTATTTCTCCAATTTGGCCGGCCGCTACGGCTGTGAATGCCGAAGGCTCCATCGAATTTCATGGTCGTACCGCCGAATCGCTGCTTGACGAGTTCGGCTCGCCGCTCTATCTCATCGACACTGATGAAGTAGTCGCACGTGCTAGGCACTTCGTGCGCGCTGCCGCCGAAGCATTCAACACCTCCACTACGCACGTGAGCTTTGCCGGCAAGGCGTTCTTGTCCAAAGAAGTCGTGCGATTGGTCACCGAGGCCGGCATGTTTGTGGACACTTGCACGATGGGCGAGATGAAAATCGCCCTAGCCGCTGGCGTTCCCGGACGTCGTCTGGTGCTGCACGGCAACAACAAGTCCGATGAAGAAATCGCGCTGGCCATCGAACAGGGCTTCGCCAAAATCGTGATCGACGAGCCCGACGAGCCGGAGCGCGTTGCTGCCATCGCCCGCAAGCTCGGCAAACGCGCCCGTGTGATGCTGCGCGTCACCGTCGGTGTCCACGCCGGCGGCCACGAGTACATCTCCACTGCTCACGAGGACCAGAAGTTCGGCGTGCCGCTGCTGGCCGCCGGGGCCGACGCCGCTGTGCTCGACGTGCTGAACGACCTCAAAGACGTGACGCCTGCCGCTACCAACGCGCGTATCTCTGCGACGCATTCCCCGGAAAATGGCGCGGAAAAGACCGAGAAATCAGAGCGCGAGCTGCACTACGACGTCAAGTACCCGTACGACCTGAGCCACGAGGAAGTCTCCGACACAGACAAGGCGCTGGCCGCCGCGATGGAAGCCATTGCGGACGGTCCGTCCATCGCCGTGCTCAAGACCATCCTCGCCAACCAGGACGTACTCGAACTGGTCGGAGCCCACTCGCACATCGGCTCCAACATCCACGATGCGGACGCCTTCATTCACGCGGCCAAGCGCATGATGCTGCTGCGCAAGACCCTGTGGGCCACCGACGCCTACATCCTGCCCGAAATCGACCTCGGCGGCGGCTACTCCGTGGCCTACACCGATGGCGAAGATTCAATGGACATTGACGTGGAACTCACTCGCTTGGCGGATGCGGTCAACAGCACCAACCGTGCGCTCGGCATGCCCGCCCCGGCCATCAGCTTCGAGCCCGGCCGCTACATCGTGGCGCCCGCCGGCATAACCCTGTACCGCGTGGGCACCATCAAGCACGTGCACTTGTCCGATGCCAAAGACAGTGACGGCAACCCGATTGCCGAGCGCGTGTATGTGTCTGTGGATGGCGGCATGTCCGACAACATTCGCCCGGCACTCTACGGTGCCGACTACACCGCGCGTCTGGCGAATCGCACCGGTTCCGCTGAAACGATGCTTGCCCGTGTGTGCGGTATGCACTGCGAATCCGGCGACATCGTGGTTCACGAGGTGCAGTTGCCCGCCGATTTGAAGCGCGGTGACATTCTCGCCGTGCCGGTTACCGGCGCATACGGCCGCACCATGGCCAGCAACTACAACCAAGCGCTGATTCCGGCGGTGGTTGCTGTCAGCGAGTCCGGCGCGCACGTCATGCTCCGCCGCCAGACCGTAGACGACCTACTCAACCTCGACGTCAGCGAGTGATCGGCGTGCAGAGGCGAGCGCCTGACAGTCTGTAATGTGCGGCCAAATCCGTCATAATACGAAAAGGACCGTCAGCTTTGATGAGTACTTTCGGTCTGCTGTCGGAAATAATCCGTAAAATAGCGGTGGGATATAGAAAACTTTTTGGAAGGACCCTGAATTGGCTCGCAACAACGAAACCCCGATTCGCGTAGGCCTGCTTGGTGCCGGCACCGTCGGCTCCCAGACCGCCCGCCTGATTGTCGAGCAGAAGGACGAACTGTCCGCTCGTATCGGCCGCCCGGTCGAACTGACCGGCGTCGCCTGCCTCGACCCGAAGGAAACCGAGAAGTTCCCGTGGATCGACCAGTCCATCGTCACCACCGATACTTTGAGCGTGGCCACCAACTCGGACATCGTCATCGAGCTCATCGGCGGCACCACCGTGGCCCGCAAGTTCGTGCTTGCCGCCATCGAATCCGGTGCTTCCGTGGTCACCGCCAACAAGGCGCTGCTGGCCAAGTACGGCCCGGAGATCTACTCCGCCGCCGAGGCCAAGGGCGTCGACATCTACTTCGAGGCCGCTGTGGGTGGCGCGATTCCGTTCCTGCGCCCGCTGCGCGAGTCCTTGGTCGGCGACAAGGTGACCAGCATGCTCGGCATCGTCAACGGCACCACCAACTACATTCTCGACGAGATGACCACCAAGGGTCTCCAGTTTGACGACGTGCTCAAGGACGCCCAGGCCAAGGGCTACGCCGAAGCCGACCCGACCGGCGACATCGAAGGCTACGATGCTGCCAACAAGGCCGCCATCATGGCCACCCTCGGCTTCCACACCTCCGTGACCATCGACGATGTGTCCGTTGAGGGCATCACCAAGATCACCGCCGACGACATCGCCGCAGCCACCGCCGAGCACAAGGTCATCAAGCTGCTCGCCGTGGTCGAGAACGGCGAGGCCGGCGTCTCCGCCCGCGTCTACCCGGCCCTGATCGACGAGAACCACCCGCTGGCCTCCGTGCACGGCTCCTTCAACGCCGTGTTCGTCAAGGCCGAGGCCGCCGACGACCTCATGTTCTACGGCCGTGGCGCCGGCGGCGCTCCGACCGCCTCCGCCGTCGTGGGCGACGTGGTGACCGAAGCCCGCCACATTGTTGCTGGCTGCACCGGCCCGTCCATCCCGCTGTACAAGAATCTGCCGAAGGCTCCGATTACCGCCTCCAAGGCTGCATTCGCCGTGCGCTTCCTGATCCACGACAAGCCGGGCGTGCTGGCCGCCATCGCCGCCGAGTTCGCCAAGAACGGTGTCTCCATCAACGGTGTGAACCAGGATCTGAAGCCCACCATGACCGACCCCGGCTACGACGGCGAGATCCAGCAGCTGCGCATCGTGACCCACCTGACCGACGAGGAAACCCTGCGCAACACCGTCAAGGCCGTGCAGGCGCTCGACTTCGTCACCGGTGACCCGTCCATCCTGCGCGTGCTGGACTGACACCGTCTAGGCTCCCTCTGATGAGGCGGTCGAACGGCTGCCCGTGAGTTGAAAGCTGAATACCCAAGCTCCCCTGACAAGGGGAGCTCCTTTTTAAGGAACAACCATGAACCCAATCTGCAATAGCGTTCACGTGCGCGTGCCCGCCACGTCCGCCAACCTCGGCTCCGGCTTCGATACCGTGGGTCTGGCGCTCGACTACCATGACGAGCTCACTTTCACGCTCAACGACGACCCGAACGACGGCATTGCCCACGTGATCATCCACGGCGAGGGTGCCGACACCCTCCCACGCGACGAAACCCACCTCGTGGTCTCCACCTTCCGCCGTGCCTGTGCCACGTTCGGCCTCGGCCGACTCGGCTTCACGCTGGAAGCGACCAACAACATCCCTCAGGCTCGTGGCATGGGCTCTTCCGCCGAGGCCATCGTGGCCGGCATCGCCGCCGCCGCGGCCTTCGCCCAGACCGGTGACCTCAACCGTCCGGCCGTCTTCGATATGGCCGCCCAGATTGAAGGACACCCGGACAATGTGGCCCCGGCTGTGTTCGGTGGCCTGACCGTCTCTTGGGACTTCGAAACCGCAGAAGGCGTCGGCTCGGTCGCCGTTCCTGGTGGTGAACCGCTGCACGGCGGATTCCACGCCGTCAACTACCCGGTGGACCCGTCCATCACCGCCGCCGTGTTCGTGCCCGACTATGAGCTGTCCACTGAGAAGGCCCGTCAGGCGCTGCCTAGGGAACTGCCATACAAGGACGCCGTCTACAACGTGTCTCGCGTGGGTCTGCTGCCCGCTGCGATGAATCCCGTGGTGCTGGCTCAGGCCGCCCAGCAGGGCAAGTCCGGCGTCGCCGCTGCCCCGGCTCAGGATGCCGATACGTGCGCTTGCTCTGGCGGAACCCGTGAATCGGCGTTCGCCGACGAGCTTGCGGCCGCTCAGGCCCAGTCCAACGCGCTGCTGTTCACCGCCACGCAGGACAAACTGCACCAGCCGTATCGCGGTGCCCTGATGCCGCCGTCCACCGAGCTCATTGCGCTCTTCCGCTCCAAGGGCTATGCCGCCGCAGTCTCCGGTGCCGGCCCCTGCGTGCTCGTGCTGCATTACGGCAACGCCCGCGAAGCCATCGACCAGATCGCATCGGAGCAGCTTGCTTCCGGCCATTGGCGTGTGCTTCACCTGCCCATCAACACCGCCGGCGTCGAAATCGAGCGTCGCTAAGTCGAGGAGAAGGCTCCCGCTGGCGGGAGCTGGCCGCCGCAGGCGGTCTGAGGGTGGTCCGCCATACCGGCAGAGACCACCCTCAGTCTCACTTCGTTCGACAGCTCCCGCCAGCGGGAGCATAAGGACTTAAGTCATGCCCATTCCACTAATTCTTGCTTCCAAGTCCAAGCCTCGCCGTGACGTGCTGTATTCGGCGGGTATCTGCCCCACAATTCGCGTCTCGCATGTGGATGAGCCTGCTGCGCTGGAAGCGGCCGCCCGTGAAGAAGGCGTCACCGTCGACGATTTGAGCATCAAGCAGCGCGTGATGATTCTGGCCGCGGCCAAGGCCGAGGCCGTTCATCGTGCGTATCGTGATGTGGCCGATACTGCCGCCGCTGCGACCGGTGACCGCGTGATCGCCTACCCGCTCAAGGCCAAGGAAATCAAGGATTCGGAACGCGAAGCTGCCGTCGAAGACTTGCGTGAAGCCGCCGCTGGCAAGCCCATTGACTATTCCAAGGCGGAAATCGCCACCACGCGCGACTTCTCCGGCATCGATATGCCGACCGTCACCGAACCCATCGCCACCGCTATTGCCGGACAGCCGGGACTGACCGAGGCGACAGTCGGCCCGCTGATTCTCGGCTGTGATTCGATGTTCCTCTTGGGCGGCGAATGCTACGGCAAGCCGCACAGCGAAGCCGTGGCCAGCGAACGACTGAAGCGCATGAGCGGCGCGACCGGCGAACTGTGGACCGGCCACTGCCTGATCGATTTCGCGACCGGGCGTACCGTGCGCGGCGCAAGCCACGCCAAAGTCCATTTCGGCGAATTCACCGATGCCGACGTCGAACGGTACATTGCCACTGGCGAGCCGCTGGAAGTCGCCGGATCGTTCACGCTGGAAGGCTTCGGTGGTGCGTTCATCGACAGTATTGAGGGCGATCCGCACGGCATCATCGGCCTCAGCTTGCCGCTGGCCCGGCATCTGGCCGGCGAACTGGGCATCACGTGGACTGACCTGTGGAATGTCGGCCGTGGTGAACTGGAACCGGAAAGCAAGGCATCGGGCAACCAGCACGCTGGCATTCTGCCGCCGGTCGAAAACGTACACCAGCCCGGCGATGGCTGGGTGGACTGCGCCTGCGGCCGCAAGCATTGGGGCACCAACGGTGCTTCCGGTATTCTGCTGGCTCGTCGCGACCCGGTGAGTGGCAAGGTGACCCACGTGGTCATGCAACATCGCGCCGCGTGGAGCGCCGAAGGCGGCACGTGGGGTATTCCCGGCGGTGCCACCGCGGACGGCGAATCGCCCATCGAGGGCGCGCTGCGCGAAAGCTATGAGGAAGCCAACATCACTCCCGAAGACATCGAGGTAGTCGGCTCCTACCGCGAGGACCACGGCCCGTGGGCCTACACCACCGTGTTTGCCTTCGAAAAGCCCGGCCACACCGTCGAGCCCAAGGCAAACGACGACGAAAGCATGGAAATCTGCTGGGTCCCGATTGACGACGTGCCCAACCGCAAGCTCCTCACCGCTATGAAGACCGACTGGCCCCGCTTCGCCGCCCGCCTGGACGAGCTGGCCTGTGCTGGACATCGGTAGTGGTGTTGGCTGGGCCAATGTTTTGCCGATGAGTTTACTTGGGTAATGCCGTGTGAACCGCGTGTGGACCGGGACGGATTCTGCTGTCCCGGTTCGTCATTTCGTCTCTTTTGGGACAACCGGGACAGATTTCGCTGTCCCGGTTCGTCATTTTGCCTCTTTTTGGGCAACCGGGACAGAATCTCATTCACCTGACGCCCTATCGTGCGATGGTCGTCGTCGGGGAATGGCGGAATTCCGGGGTTTTGGATTTGCATATATCGGGTGTTCATGGAAGGGCCTGTCCCGGTTCGCCAAAAGAGGCCGAAATCCCGAACCGGGACAGCCGAATCTGTCCCGGTTCGTATGTCGATCGATTGACCCCGCCACCGGGACATCAACCGCGCATAGACAGGACGCTTCAATGCCTGGCGGGCATGACCATATCGGATGACACACGTTTCCTCGTGCGTTTCGCCACGACCTCCGCCCCAAGTCAGTGCGAAAATGGCATTTTTAGCGGTGTGGTCAGCTGTCGCATGCGGAAAATCCTAAATCAACCGCCGAAGAGACACATCGCCGACTCGGCGGAACTCGCTGGTCTGCGCGCAATGAGGAGTGTTGTGTCTGAATGCGATTCAGACAATGGTCGGCGTCAAATAGCGGTCTCCAGCCATTAATCATTGGTGATTGTGGACATTGAGCGGAGTAAACATTCTAGATGATTCAGGGATATGCCGAAAATCATATCGTTCAGAGAATGAAGTACCGCATCTCGGAGTAACTGACTGTCGACGTGCATGGTTTGAAATCTGATATCCACGCCCATCATGCCTAGCAAAATTACGGGAATGGGGTTCGGACTATTTCGCCTCAGCCAACCGGGAGCTTCCGAATGCTCAATGCTGTATGCACTTAGTGTGTGGAAACCAGCCAATCATTGACCAATGGCAGGCCGCAGTCGAAACCAGAAATATCCTCGCTCGCAGTCAGGTGCCGAGGCTCAGTGAAGTTGGTCACGTCCATATGGGATCACGCTCCAACAATTCATTCAGACGTAGGCCCATAGGTTCGTTTAATGCTGCGGTGAAATCATTCCACGCTTTACTGTTGAGCCGAATGATATGAGCTTCATGGATGTCCCGATCTGCGGCGGCGAGCAGATTCGATAATGCCCATTGCAACGAAGTCATGCCTTTGGACTCGGCCGCTTGGTCGATTCTGGAACGTTGCTCTTAGGTGAGTCTCATTTCAAAACGACTGTTCTTGTTATTCTCTGTAGTCATACTCCTGTTGTACGACTTTTGTACGGACACGATTGGTGTGTGCGGGATGTCGATTGCGATGGCCATGTGGGCTCCTTTGCTTGGTCTGTTCGATGTACAGGCGCGCAGCGCGCTGGTTCCCTGAACATACCGTGCGTGCGATTCGCATATCCAGCCGAACCGGCCTATGTGGTTCCAGCTCCCGAACCGGTCTTCCACTGTTCCTCGTCTTCTCGAGCAATGAACATCTGATATATGGATTGTCGCGTCGACTGCGTATCTCTAATCCTTGCGGATGAGGAGCGGGCCGGTAATCCAGAAAGGTTCATACCGCAGCCCGATGGTCGGCTGGGCGTTCGCTCCGTACGCTCGGGAGTATGAATACAGCAGCATCGCAATTGCAGCAGCCTCAGCCGGCGCCGGGACCGGCGGCTCAGCCTCAGCAGTCTCAGCAACCCCAACAGTTCCAGCAGCCGGCATCGCACACCCAGCAGTGGGCCCCGGTCATCGAGGCGCACGACCTGGTCATGGACTACACCGCCAGCATGGCCCGCGCACAGGCCGGGCACGGCGTCACCGGCGTGATACCAGCCGGCACGGGAGCCGGTTATGCGTCGGCGAATCCCGCTGCGGCCGGACCGGGTGCCATTCAGGCCGGCCAGCCATCCCAGCCAGCCCAGCCCGGCTTCGCCATGCCGACCATGCACACGCTCGCCCTGAACCACGTGAACTTCACGCTCCGGGAGGGCGAGACGGTAGCCGTGATGGGCCCGTCCGGCTCCGGCAAATCCACTTTGCTGCACGCGCTCGCCGGCATCATTAAGCCGACCGCCGGCACCGTCATCTTCCGTGGTGCCGACCTGAGCCGCATGAGCGACGCCGAGCGCACCAAACTGCGCCGCAACGACTTCGGCTTCGTCTTCCAGTCCGGCCAGCTGCTGCCCGAACTGCCGGCGGTCGAAAACATCGCCCTGCCGATGATGCTTGACGGCATGCCCTACCGCACCGCCACCGACACGGCGATCCTGTGGCTGGAACGCATGGGATTGCGCGCGCTCGCCACGCACCGGCCGGGGGAGATGAGCGGCGGACAGATGCAGCGCATCGCCATCGCCCGTGCACTCGCCGTCAAACCTGCCGTGGTCTTCGCCGACGAGCCGACCGGCGCGCTCGACCAAGCCACCGGCCGCGAGGTCATGGGCATTCTCATGGCCGCCGCGCGGGACAACGGTTCCGCCGTGGTCGTCGTCACCCACGACCCCAACGTCGCTTCGTTCTGCGGCCGTACCGTAATGATGCAGGACGGCCGTCTGCACCAGACAGACGCCAACCCCAACTCCGCCCCCGCTGGCGGGGGCTGTCAGCCGCAGGCTGACTGGGGGTGGCCCGAGGGCGCTGAACCACCCTCAGCCTCGCTACGCTCGGCAGCTCCAGCCGGCGGGAGCGAAACCACCGCAGGAGGCGCGCGATGAGCACGTTCGCCCTCTGGCGGCTGTTTCACCGCCCCGGCTTGCGCGGCAGCGCCGGCCACACCTCGATGCTGGCAATCATCGCCTTCGCCGCAGCCACCACCATCTTCCTCACCGTGCTCGGCGGCGTACACGGTTTCATCTGGCGGGCTTCGGCCGATCATACCGTCGCCTGCGCGTTCGACTTCGGTGCCTGCCGGCCCGATACGGTGGCCGCGTGGAAACGGCAGATCAGCGACCCGACGAGCCTGGCCCAATTCTCCACCGCCTATGTGGCGTTGGCGGTATTCGCCTGCATGCTGCTCGTCGTGCCGTTCGTGGCGCTCGCCGGTTCCGCCGCACGACTGGCCGCATCCCGCCGCGACGCCCGTCTCGCCGCCCTGCGTCTGGCCGGCGCGACCACCGGTCAGGTGGTGCGTCTCACCGCGCTTGACGCCGCCGGACAGGCGCTGATCGGCGCGCTTATCGGCATTGCCGGCTATTGCGCCCTGATGCCGGCAGTCATGCTGATTCCCTTCCAGGAGCAGCGGTTCACCTTCGAACAGCTATGGGTCGGCCCGCTGGCGCTGGTAATCACCTTGGCGGGCGTGGCCATCTTGGCGCTGATATCGTCGCTGGTCACCTTGCGCCGCGTGGCAATCACCCCATTGGGTGTCACCTCGCGCACCGCCACCGCATTGCCCTCAGGCACCCGTATGGTGCTGTTCGTGGTAGTCGTGGTGGTGGCCATGATCGTCTTCAAGAACCCGGCCATGCTGGCTCAGGCCGGCCAGGCGGTGATGTACGGCGTGATCATCGGTTTCATGCTGCTGTGCTTCGCGCTGGTGAATCTTATCGGCACGTGGGTGATCACCGCTCGCGCCAAGGCCAAGGCCAAGCGCCCCAAGGATGCGGCCACGATGATTGCCATGCGCCGTATTCTCGACAACCCTAAGCGCGCCTGGCGCAATGTGTCCGGCATTGCGTTGGCCGTGTTTATCGCCGGCATCACGTCGATCTGCGGATTCTTCGGATCGGCCGCCGTGGTCGATGACGCCAACGACCCGTTCACCGTGTTCATTCGCGACATCGGCACCGGCGGCATTCTGACGCTCGTGTTCGCCGCTGTGCTTGCCGCGGTCAGCTCCGGTGTGATGCAGGCCGGCAGCGTGTACGATCAGGCCGGCGAATATCGCATGCTGGTGTTGGAGGGCACTGATGTCAAGACCTTGAACCGTGCGCGATTCATCGAGGTACTCACCCCGCTCAACATCGTGGTGATCGTGGCCGGCGGCTGTTCCATGCTGCTTATGGCCCCTCTGTTCGCCGCTTCGATGACCGAACCGGCCACGCTGGCCAGCTTCTTCGGCGGGCTTGTGTTGTGCTATGCGCTGGTTTCCATCGGCGCGTTCGCGTCCAATCATGTGGCGGCCAGCTTGAATCTGACCGATTATCGGGCTGATGACTGAGCCGAGCTGCGCAGCGAATCGTTCTCAATAACAACTGTGCGTACTTTCGTATACGCAAATCGAACGTAGAAACGCTGAAATCACCGCAAATATGCGGATGAGCAAATGTTCGTTTGTGCGATATCTGTGCATTTGCGCGCACGGATACTATTGAGAACGCTTCTCTGCGCACCCATCACGACAGCAGCGCCGCGATGATCGCGATAAACACCGGGCTGGTCATGGTGCTCATCAGAATGCCGTCGCGCGCGAAGGTGAGACCCACGTTGTAGCGGGCCGCGTAGTTGTATACGTTCTGGCCGGTGGGCAGAGCGGCGAGTACCACGCAGGCGTACAGCTCGGAGCCGCGGAAGCCCATCACGAAGTAGGCGAGCAGGAACGCGATAATTGGCATGATGATGTTCTTGAGGACCGCGACCGTGAAGATGGCCGGGCGATCGCCCTTCTGCTGTAGCGGCTTGGTGCCGTGCAGGGACATGCCGAACGCCATCAGGATCATTGGCACAGCCGAATCGCCGATCATGTCGATCGGGTCGAAAATGAATTTCGGCACTGGGAACCAGCCGCTTTTAGCGGAAATCGCAGAGACCACAATGCCCAGCAGCGAGCCGATAAGCAGCGGCTGATGCAGTGGCTGCTTGGCGATTTCCTTGATGGAGACCTTGCCCTTGGTGGTCACGTCCAGCACTGTCAGTCCCACCGGTGTGAAGATGGCCTGCTGCATGACCAGAATCGGTGCCACAAGAGCCGGATTGCCCAGAATGTAGGTGGCGATTGGCAGGCCGATGTTATTGGAATTGAGGTACAGCGAATTCAGGGCGCCGATGGTGGCGTCCGGGGCGTTCAGGTGGAAGAACATGCGGTTGAGCACCAAGAACACCACGCCCACCAGCACGGCGGAGAAGAATGCCACGATAATCGAGGGGTGGAAGATGTCGAAAATCGGCTCCTTGGAGAGAATCGCGAACATCAGGCACGGGCTCGATACGAAGAAGGAGAACCGGTTGAGCACCATCTGAGCGGACGGCCCGCCGATTCGCATTCGTGCGGCAACATATCCCACCGCGATTACGATGCCGATAACGCAGAAGCCTTGCATGGCGCTGATTAGACCTGGCATAATCCTCCCTTTCGCCACCCCAGTGTGGCACATAAAAATGTATTCGGCCGCAAAATCTCATGTAGTGAGTGTGCTGGGCCCGCCGCCCACGCGGTACGCTGTTCACATGACGCTTGAATTGAACCGCACCGCATCCACTGCCGAGCAGCTGAACAGCCTGCTCACCCAGATCATGGAGAACTTCTCCGTGTCCGACCACGAGGGCCCCCTCACCGACGAGGTCGAGGCCTTCCTTAACGAGCAAGAGCACCTGACCGTCCGCCGTCACGGCGACACAGTGGTGGCCAGCACCGACTTCGGCAAGCCGAGCCGTGTGATCTTGGCCGGGCACCTCGATACTGTGCCGGTCATCGACAATTTCCCACCAAAGTGGCTGGAGCCCGGCGATTCGCTGATTCGCGAAGAAATCGCCCACGCTCATCCCGAAGACCGCGTGCTGTGGGGCCGCGGTGCCACCGATATGAAGGCCTCCGACGCGGTGATGCTCTACCTCGCCGCCACGCTCGACGGCCGCACGCCGGAGACCACCCCGAAAGTCGACCTCACCTACGTCTTCTACGACCATGAGGAAGTCGTCGCCGAAAAGAATGGCCTACGCAAAGTCGTCGAGGCCCATCCCGATTGGATCACCGGCGATTTCGCCATCATCGGCGAGCCCACCAACAGCGGCATCGAGGGCGGCTGCAACGGCACGATTCGCTTCGACGTCGTGACCCACGGCGTGGCCGCGCACTCCGCCCGTGCATGGATGGGGGAGAACGCCATCCACAAGGCGGCCGACATCCTGAACCGACTCAACGCCTACGAGCCGGCCACCGTGAACGTGGACGGGCTCGACTATCGCGAGGGCCTCAACGCCACGCTGATCTCCGGCGGCAAAGGCACGAACGTCATTCCGGATGAATGCCGCGTGCACGTCAACTACCGCTTCGCACCGGACAAGTCGCTGGCCGAGGCCAAGGCTCTGATGATGGGCGCGGACGCCGGTGCCGAACTCGGCAATGGCGAGCATGTGGCCACCGGCGGCGTGTTCGAGGGCTACGGCATCGTAATGAAGGACGAAAGCCCCTCCGCGCGCCCGGGCCTGAACGCCCCGCTCGCCCAGGATCTGGTCCGGCTGGTTAAGGAGCGCACTGGCCGCGACCCGCTGGCCAAGCTCGGCTGGACCGACGTGGCACGCTTCTCTCAGCTCGGTATCCCGGCCGTCAACCTCGGTGCCGGCGATCCGCTGCTGGCTCACAAGCACGACGAGCAGGTGCCTGAATCCGACCTGACCGCCATGGCCGCAATCCTTACCGACTGGCTGGTCTGACACCTCTCTAGCTCCCCTCCCTGAGGGGAGCTGTCACCGCGGGGGAGGGGAGCCGAGAGAACGTCAGCCTCGCCGGGCCACGCCCGCACAAAATATGTGGCATACTAAAGGATGGTGGTTCTGCATAACCATCAGCGTGCGAGATGGCGTCGATCCCCTTGCGGCTCTTGAGAATGAGACAACGCAAGCGCCGGTGTCCGCCACCCGCAGGACAGACTTGAGACGAAGTTGCCTTTACGCGGCGCGTTTTCGTGCGGCCACGGTGAGAGCGTGGTGTGAGACAAGCGTATAGGCCTGGAAATAGGCGTCGTGATGCAGCGCGCCGCGAGGAGCATTGTGCCCACTGACAACCGTGAAGGTTTCGTCAACGACGGAACCGATAATTCAACCGTATCCAATGCCGATTCGGCTGCAGCCGTGAACGCTGCGCCTGCCGCCGCCTCCCAGCCCGCCGAACCTGTTCGCCGTCGTCGTGGCGGCCGCCGCGTGGTCCGCGGCACCGGTGCTGCCGGCGCTTCTCTGGAACTGCAAGTGCAGGAACGCGCCCCGCTGTTCGAAGCCCCCGCGCTTCCCGATGCCGGCACTGCGGCCGATTCCAAGTCAGCCGATTCCAGCGATTCCGATGAATCCAGCGATTCCCAGGATTCCGCCGAACGTCCAACCCGCCGCCGTTCGCGCCGCGCCGCTTCCGCAGTGGCCGACTCGGATAGCGAGGATGATCGTCCTCGTCGTTCGCGCCGCACTGTCAGTGCCGATGATTTCGATGACGATGACGCCCCACGTTCCCGCCGCCGTTCGGTTGTGGACGATGACGATTACGACGAGGACCGCCCGGTTCGCCGCCGCTCTCGCTCCCGCCAGTCCGACGATGATGACTACGAGGATCGGCCGGTTCGCTCCCGCTCTCGCCGTGCGTCTATGGATATGGATGATGATGACGAGGACCGTCCGGTTCGCCGTCGTTCTCGCCGTGCAGTTGCGGATACGCACGAGGACACCCCGGACGAGCGCCTGTTCGACGCGGTCGAATCCCTGCCCTCTGGCCACGAGGCCGTGCGTCGCGGCAAGCCGATGACGTCCCTGCTCTTCCAGGAACCGGTACTGCCCGCCGCTGTGGATGCGCACGATACCGCTGACACTCGTGATGACGATGTTGACGACGACGAACGTCCGTCGCGTCGCTCCCGCCGCTCGCGCAGCCACGATGATGACGACGCGCAGCCGCGCAGCCGCCGCCGTGACGACCGTGACGATCGTGGCCGCAATGCCGCCGACCGTGATGCGTCTCGTGACGCTTCCCGCAACGCTGCCGCCGGTGACGCCAATGCCAGCGCCAACACGGACCATGATGATTTCGATTCCGATGACGCTTCCGACTCTCGCCGTTCCCGTCGCTCCCGCCGCCTGAACGCCCAGGAGCGCCGTGCAGCCGCCGAAGTCGAGCAGATTGAGGAAGACCTCGAGCTGGACGATATCGCCTACTCGCCGATTGCCGAAGAGGAGGGCGACGAAGAATCCGACGCCACCCGCACCCGTTCGCGCCGTCGCCGCCGTCGCGGCTCACGCGGCGAAACCGGTGCCAACGGCGAGCACGATACCGCCGAGAACGATGCCGAAGATACGCGTTCCCGCCGTCGTGACGATCGCGATGATCATGACCGTGATCGCGATGAGGACGATGAGGAGCAGACCGTTACTCGCCGTCGCCGTCGCCGTCGTGGCGGCAAGAACGGCGAGGGCACCGACGACCAGAGTCAGAACAGCGAACAGCCGCTGGTCCGACGCTCCCGCAAGCAGCAGTACATCGACGAGATCACTGATGTGGAGGGCTCCACTCGTCTCGAGGCCAAGAAGCAGCGCCGCCGTGACAACCGCCGTGAGCGCAGCCGCCAGAGCCAGCTCATGGAACAGGACTTCCTCGCACGCCGCGAGAACGTGGACCGCCTGATGGTGGTGCGTGAGAAGGAACATCACACCCAGATTTCCGTGGTGGAAGACAATGTTCTGGTCGAGCATTACGTCTCCGACATTCAGGAAGTACAGACCGTCGGCAACATCTACCTTGGCCGCGTGCAGAACGTGCTGCCCAGCATGGAGGCCGCATTTGTGGACATCGGCCAGGCCCGCAACGGCGTGCTCTACGCCGGCGAGGTCAACTGGGATGCCGCTCGTCTCGAAGGCCAGCCGCGCCGCATCGAGCTGGCGTTCAAGTCCGGCGACCCGGTGCTCGTGCAGGTCACTAAGGACCCGATCGGCCACAAGGGTGCCCGCCTGACCTCTCAGGTCACGCTCGCCGGCCGCTTCCTGGTGCTCGTGCCATCCGGCGGCATGACCGGCGTGAGCCGCAAGCTTTCGGAGCGCGAACGCAGCCGTCTGAAGAACATCGTCTCCAAGATCGCCCCGAAAGACATGGGCGTGATCATCCGTACCGCAGCCGAGGGCGCATCCGAAGACGCCATCGTCAAGGATCTCGAATCACTGGTCCGCCAGTGGGAGCGCATCAACGCCAAGCGCGAGGAATTCTGGCACGGTAAGCGCCCGAAGCTCCTGCAGGGCGAGCCCGACGTGGCCATCCGCGTGGTGCGCGACATCTTCAACGACGACTTCAGCAAGCTCATCGTGGAAGGTGACAAGGTCTACGACCGTATCGAGGAATACCTTGACACCATGGCCCCCGACTTGAAGGACAAGCTGGAGAAGTGGGACCCGGCCGAGCATGAAGGCAAGGACGTGTTCGACAAGTGGTCCATCGACTCCCAGCTGCGTAAGGGCATGGAGCGTCAGGTCTACCTGCCGTCCGGCGGCTCGATTGTCATCGATCGCACCGAAGCCATGACCACCATTGACGTGAACACCGGCCGCTTTATCGGCAAGGGCAAGTCCTTGGAAGAAACGGTGACGCGTTGCAACCTGGAGGCGTCTGAAGAGATCGCCCGCCAGCTGCGCCTGCGCGATATCGGTGGCATGGTGATGATCGACTATGTGGATATGGTCATGCCCGCCAACCGCGATCTGGTGCTGCGCCGCTTGGTCGAATGCTTGGCACGCGACCGCACCAAGCATCAGGTGGCCGAAGTCACCTCGCTCGGTTTGGTGCAGATGACCCGCAAGCGCATCGGCCAGGGTCTGGTCGAGGCGTTCTCCGAGGAATGCCCGACCTGCAAGGGCCGTGGTTTCATCCTGCATGATCAGCCGACCGTTTCGGCCGACTACGACGATCCCTACGCGCTTCGCGGTGGCGACCCGTTCGTCAAAACCAACAAGCACGGTCGCGGCACCGCTCCCGCTCCCGAACCGGCTGGTTCCAGCGCCGACGTCAAAGCCAAACTGGCTCAGATTGCCGCCGCTGCCGTCGCTGCCAACAACACGGCGGAAGAGTAAGCGGAAGAGTAACAGGTGTGTCGTGCTTGACACGCGGGCAAAAATCATTTGATTTAGTCCGCATGGTGGTGTAGATTCGAAACTCGGTGTCTGACCGCAAGCTCGGTGCGTGTTAGGCAAGGTAGCTTTCCAAAACATAAAAGGAACGATAATGTACGCGATTGTGAAGGCCGGTGGCCATCAGGAAAAGGTCGAGGTTGGCGACGTCATCCTCGTGAACCGTCTCGACGCTAAGAAGGGCGATACCGTGGAATTCCCGGTCTCCCTCGTTGTCGATGGTGACAAGGTCACCCTTGCCGCCGCCGATCTGGCCAAGGTGTCCGTCAAGGCTGAGGTTGTGAACGACGAAGCCAAGGGCCCGAAGATTAGCATCCAGAAGTACAAGAACAAGACTGGTGTTGCTCGCCGTAAGGGTCATCGCCAGAAGCTGACTATCGTCAAGATCACGGCGATTGCCTGAGTTATAGAAAGGACCATGAATCATGGCACATAAGAAGGGTGCGTCCAGCTCTCGCAACGGTCGCGATTCTAACCCGCAATACCTCGGCGTGAAGAAGTTCGGCGGCGAAGCCGTCGTGGCCGGCAACATCATCGTTCGCCAGCGTGGCACCAACTTCCACCCGGGCCACAACGTCGGCATGGGCAAGGATCACACGCTGTTCGCCCTCACCGATGGCTCCGTGAAGTTCGGTGTGCGTCGCGACCGCAAGGTTGTCGACGTCATCGCCTGAGCGATATAGCGTCAAGCTTTTTTCAAGCCGCGCCCGTAAGGACGCGGCTTTTTTGTAAGGTAATCAATATGAGTGATTTTGTGGATCGAGTAACCGTCCATGTCAAGGGCGGCGATGGGGGCAACGGTTCGGCCGGCATCCGTCGTGAGAAATACAAGCCGTTGGCCGGCCCGAACGGTGGCAATGGCGGCGACGGTGGTTCCGTGGTGTTCGTGGCCGACCGTAACGCCACCAGCCTGCTCGACTATCGTTTCATGCCGCATCGTGTCGCCGGCAGCGGCACCATGGGTTTGGGCGACAATAAGGACGGCTCCAAGGGCGAGGACCTGATTCTGCCCGTGCCCTGCGGCACCGTCGTCTTTGAGGCGCGCGGCGAACAGGGCAAAGCCAAGCATCCCGGCGCGCAGCTCGCCGACCTGCGCCACGAGGGCGACCGCTGCGTCGTCGCCCAAGGCGGTGCCGGCGGCCTCGGCAACATCGCCCTGGCTAACAAGACCCGCCGCGCCCCCGGCTTCGCCCTGCTCGGCGAACTCGGTGAAGAGCGCGACGTGATTTTGGAATTGAAGTCCATCGCCGACGTGGCGTTGGTCGGTTTCCCCTCGGCCGGAAAGTCGTCCCTGATTGCGGCGATGAGTTCCGCCAAGCCGAAGATCGCCGACTACCCGTTCACCACGCTGGTGCCGAATCTCGGCGTCGTTATCGCCGGCGACTCTCGATACACCATCGCCGACGTGCCGGGCCTGATTCCGGGCGCCTCCGAAGGCAAGGGCCTGGGACTGGAGTTCCTGCGCCACATCGAACGTACCGAAATCATCGCCCATGTGATCGATTGCGCCACGCTTGAACCGGACCGCGACCCGATGTCCGACTACCACGCGCTGGAAAACGAGTTGGCGCTCTACGCCGACAAGCTCGAGCTGCCGTTGGGTGCCATCCCGATTCCCGAACGCCCGCGCATCGTGATTCTGAACAAGATCGATGTGCCCGAGGCCAAGGAATTGGCTGAGTTCGTGCGTCCGGAGTTCGAGAAACTCGGGCTGAAGGTCTTTGAGATCTCCACTGCCTCGCACGAGGGTCTAAAGGAGCTCAACTTCGCGTTGTCTGCGCTGGTGCACGAGATGCGTGAGGAAGTGGCCAACCGCGAGCAGGCCGAAGAGGAGGCTCGCGTGGTCATCAAGCCATTGGAGACCAAGGGCCGCCGTCCGCGTCGTGCTGACGAGGGCGGCAGTGCGCTTGAGTTCACGGTCGAGCGCCGCGAACTCGGCAATGGCGAAGTGTTCTTCGAGGTGCGTGGCGTCAAGCCGGAGCGCTGGGTCATGCAGACCAACTTCGACAACGACGAGGCCGTGGGCTACCTGGCTGACCGCTTGGCCAAGCTGGGCGTGGAGGACGAGCTGCGCCGCAAGGGTGCTCACCCCGGCGACGAAGTGCGCATCGGTCGTGGTGCCCGTATGGTCGAATTCGATTGGGATCCGACCATCTCCGCTGGTGCCGAAATGCTCGACGGCTCCAACCTCGGTGCCCGAGGCAAGGATCTGCGTCTCGAAGAGCTGGACCCGCGCACGCACCGCCGCTCCAACGCCGAACGTCGTGCCCAATACCACGAGATGATGGACGCCCGTGCCGCCGTGCGCGACGCGATGATGGCCGAACGCAAGGCCGGCCACTGGGCCGACCCGACCGTTGACGACGATCGCCATGACGAAACCAGCCTGTTCGGCCACGGTGAGTCCAGCGAAGATGGTGAAACCGAGGAATAAATGAGCACTCCGAGTCAGGCCGAGGTGCGGCGCATGATCGCCGCAGCCGGAACCATTGTCGTGAAAGTCGGCTCCAGCTCGCTGACCCAGCCGAGCGGTCACCTCGCCCCGGACAAGCTCGACGCGTTGGCCGCGGCCTTGGCTCAGGTCCGATTGATGGGCGGACGTGTGGTGCTGGTCTCGTCCGGTGCTATCGCCGCCGGTTTCGGGCCTCTGGGCTTTGACTCGCGGCCGGTGGACGTGGCCACTCAGCAGGCCACCGCAGCCGTCGGCCAAGGGCTACTGATGGCCCGCTACGAGACTGCGTTCGGTCGATTCGGTATTCGCGTCGGCCAGATTCTGATCACTGCCGAAGATACGATTCGTGCCACCCAGTACCGCAATGTGGAACGCACGCTGGACCGTCTGCTTGACCTCGGCGTGGTGCCGATCATCAACGAAAACGATTCGTTGGCCTCGAACGAGATTCGCTTCGGCGACAACGATCGACTCTCCGCGTTGGTGGCCAACCTGGTGCGGGCCGAAGCCTTGGTGCTACTGACCGACGTGGACGCGCTGTACACTGCGCCGCCCTCGCAGCCCGGCTCCCGCCGTGTGGAATATGTGCCCAACGTGATTGATGCGCTGGGCGACATCCAAGTCTCCGGCTCCGGCTCCAAGGTCGGCACCGGCGGCATGGTCACCAAACTCGAGGCCGCGCGCGTGGCGGCCGTCTCGGGCATCCCCACGGTACTCACCTGCGCCTCGAACGCGGGCCCTGCGATGATGGGCGATCCGGTGGGCACCGTGTTCGCACCGGTTAAGGCCCGCGGCTCCTCACGCCGTCTGTGGATCGGCTTCGCCGCCGACCCGCGCGGCACGATTGTGGTCGATGCGGGTGCCGGCCAGGCGATTCGCGGCGGGCGTGCCTCGCTGCTGGCGGCCGGCGCGCTCGAAGTACATGGCGATTTTTCCGCCGGCGATCCGGTCTGGATCGATGCCGAAAGCGGTGAACACCTGGCCCGAGGCCTCGCCGGCTTCGATTCCGAAGAAATTCCGCAGATGCTCGGGCGTAACACCGCCCAACTCAAGCGTTTCCTCGGCCCCCAGTACGCCCACCCACTGGTTCATCGCGACAATCTCGTGCTCGTGTGACTGATGGAATCTGTCACACGACAGATTCCATCACCATAGTGCGGCTCTGGCGATTTTTCGTGCTGTAGGTTTAGCATGGGAGCCATGACTATGGCGCAATGGCAGACTCTTTCCGACCGTATCAACACTGTGGCACCGAGCGCTACGCTCGCCGTCGATTCCAAGGCCAAGGCCATGAAGGCCGCCGGACTTGACGTTGTCGGCTTCGGCGCAGGTGAACCGAATTTCCCGACCCCCGCAAACGTGGTCAAGGCTGCGGCAGATGCCTGCCTTGACCCGAAGAATTACAAGTACACGCCTACGCCGGGCCTGCCCGAGCTGCGCGAAGCGATTGCGGCTAAGATGCTGCGCGATTCCGGCTATGAGGTCAATGCCGATCAGGTCGTGGTGACCAACGGCGGCAAGCAGGCCGTGTATGAATCCTTCCAGATCTTGCTCAACGATGGCGATGAGGTCATCATTCCCGCTCCGTACTGGACCAGCTACCCCGAGGCTGTGAAGCTTGCCGGTGGTGTGCCGGTCGAAGTATTCGCCGGTGCCGACGTGAACTTCGAGCCCTCGCTTGAGGCGCTGGAAGCGGCCCGTACCGAGCATACGAAGGCAATCATCGTCAACTCCCCGAACAACCCGACCGGAGCCGTCTGGAAGCCGGAAACCGTGGAAGCGATCGGTCGTTGGGCCGTCGAGCACCACATTTGGGTTATCTCCGACGAGATCTACGAGCACCTGAACTATGACGATGCGCACACCACCTACATCGGTGCCGCCGTGCCGGAATGCCGCGGGCAGTTGCTGGTGCTGAACGGCGTGGCCAAGACCTATGCGATGCCGGGCTGGCGTGTCGGCTGGATGGTCGCTCCGCTTGAGGTGGCCAAGGCCGCCACCAAGCTGCAGGGGCATATGACCTCCAATGTGGCCAACATCTCCCAGCGTGCTGCTTTGGCTGCTGTGGCCGGCCCGCTGGATGAGGTGCACGAGATGCGTAAGGCCTTCGACGCGCGCCGCCGTGCGATTGTGACCGCCTTGAACGATATCGAGGGCGTCAACTGCCCGACTCCGACCGGCGCGTTCTACGCTTTTGCGGACATCGCCGCTTTGCTTGGCAAGCCGCTGGGTCCCAAGGGCACAGTGTCCGATACGTCCGCTGACTTTGCCGCTGCACTGTTGGATGAGGCCCACGTGGCCGCCGTCCCCGGCGAGGCCTTTGGTGCTCCCGGTTACCTGCGTTTCTCCTACGCACTGGCCGACGAAGACCTAGCCGAAGGCATGCGTCGATTCAAGGAATGGGCTAACTGAGAAGAGTCGCGTGCTACGCGCGCGACACGCGATTTGCGATAATCCACCGGAGCCGTTACTATAACGACTTGGCGGTTTCGCCGTGGCGAAGCGTTCTCTACGGAACGCACGCCGAGGTGGATTTTCACCTAGGGAAGTGGCGCAATTGGTAGCGCAACGGTCTCCAAAACCGTAGGTTGTGGGTTCGAGTCCCGCCTTCCCTGCCAAGTTTCTAATAATCAAGCAGCTGACGCGAGGTACGGAATGGCTAAGACGAGCAAGAGTGAAAAGGCAGTCAAGCCGAATGTCTTCATGCGTATCGGTCTGTTCATCAAGCAGATCATCGACGAGCTTCGCAAGGTCGTGACCCCTACCGCCAAGGAACTGTTCTTCTGGTCTCTGGCCGTATTCATCTTCGTGCTGCTGCTGATGGCCCTCGTGACTGGCATGGACTTCGGTCTAAGCAAGGCCACGCTGTGGGTGTTCGGCTGATCCGCACAACCTAAGGTGAATAACAACGCATGAGTGATGAACTGAATCTCGAGAACCTCGACGCCGTCCCGGCTGAGGAGCCTGTTGTCGAGGCTTCCGAAGCTGCTGCCGATGAGGCAGCTGCCCCGGTCGAACCGGTCGCTGACCTTTCCGCAGAATCTGACGCATCCGTCGACAATGCAGATGTTGAGTCCGACGCTCCGGCGGCGACTGAATCCGCTCCCGTTGCTTCCACTCAGACCGAGACCGTTTCTCTGGATGAGGACGAGGAAGAAGTCAACGAATCCGAGCAGGCCGAGGAGACCGATGCCGGTCAGCAGGCCGTTGACGAATTCTCCAAGTCCCTGCGTTCCCTTGATGGCAAGTGGTACGTGCTGCACACCTACTCCGGCTACGAGAAGCGCGTGAAGACCAACATCGAGTCCCGCGTCGCCTCCTTCGGCATGGAAGACCAGATCTTCCAGGTCGAGGTGCCGATGGAAGAAGTCGAGAAGCACACCGAGAAGGGCAAGAAGGTCATCACCCGCGTGCGTGTTCCTGGCTACGTGCTGATTCGTATGTGGCCGGATGAGAACGCCCGCCGTATCGTTCGTGAGACCGAAGGCGTGACCGGCTTCGTTGGCCCGACCAAGGATCCGGCGCCGCTCTCCCGCAAGGAAGTCGTGGCGATGATGGCTCCGATGATTGCTTCCGAGGCACTCAAGGCCGCCGGCGACAAGCCCGCCGCCGCCAAGAAGCGCAAGGTCGAAGTCTCCTACGCCGTTGGCGATCAGGTCACCGTCACCGATGGGCCTTTCGCCACCATGGCCGCCGTTGTTTCCGACGTGGAGCCCACCACTCAGAAGCTCACCGTGCTCGTGTCCATCTTCGGCCGTGATACGCCGGTGGAGCTTGGCTTCCACCAGGTTCAGAAGCTAGATTAACTCCCAAACTTTGCAGAGCCCGACCATCGTGGTCGGGCTTTTTGTGTTGTCCGGGTGGATTTGCATAATAGGAAAGCTTGTGTCTGGAGAGGAGACTCGCTAGCACAGCACAGCAATATAAGTTGCGGGAGGAGACCGACCACAGGCCGATTGCCTGCAGCATGCACGGATAAATAATGAGTCAAGACCGAGCATGATGGCAGACAGCCGAACCTGAGGACGGCGACCATTCGAACCGCGTTATAGAAAGAAGAACCATAATATGGCTCCCAAGAAGAAAGTCTCGGCGCTGATCAAGCTCCAGATCCAGGCTGGCAAGGCCAACCCGGCCCCGCCGCTGGGCCCGGCTCTGGGTTCGCATGGCGTGAACATCATGGACTTCTGCAAGGCATACAATGCCCAGACGCAGGACAAGATGGGTCAGGTCATCCCTGTCGAGATCACCGTTTACGAAGATCGTTCCTTCACCTTCGTGCTCAAGACCCCGCCGGCTGCAGCTCTGCTGAAGAAGGCCGCTGGCGTTGAGAAGGGCACCGAGAACCCGCTGACCCACAAGGTCGGCTCTGTCACCAAGGCGCAGGTTCGCGAAATCGCCGAGATCAAGATGGAAGATCTGTCTGCTCGCGATATCGAGGCCGGCATGAAGATCATCGAGGGCACCGCTCGCTCGATGGGCATCACGGTTACGGACTGATAAGGAGAAGGACAGATGGTAAAGCGTTCCAAGAAGTACCGCGAAGCCGCTGAGCGCGTCGATCGCAACAACCTCTACACCGCCAACGAGGCCATCGCTCTGCTCAAGAGCATGCCCTCCTACAACTTCGACCAGACCGTCGAGGCTGTGTTCCGTCTGAGCGTTGACCCGCGTAAGGCCGACCAGCTCGTGCGTGGTACCGTCAACCTGCCTCACGGCACTGGTAAGACCGCCAAGGTCCTCGTGTTCGCCCGTGGCCCGAAGGCCACCGAGGCTACCGAGGCTGGCGCCGACATCGTCGGTGATGACGACCTGATCGCAAAGGTTCAGGGCGGCTTCCTCGACTTCGACGCCGTGGTTGCTACTCCGGACATGATGGGCAAGGTCGGCCGTCTGGGCCGTGTGCTCGGTCCGCGTGGCCTGATGCCGAACCCCAAGACCGGCACCGTGACCATGGATGTCACCAAGGCTGTCAAGGACATCAAGGGCGGCAAGATCGAGTTCCGTGTCGACAAGAACGGCAACCTGAGCTTCCTCATCGGCAAGATGAGCTTCGATGAGTCCGCTCTGGACGAGAACTTCAAGGCTGTGGCCGACGAAGTCAAGCGTCTGAAGCCGTCCACCGTGAAGGGCCGTTACCTGACCAAGGCAACCATCACCTCCACGATGAACCCGGGCGTTCCGGTTGACCCGAACACCCTGGCCTGAGGCTAGCGAGCTTCAATAGCTACTGAAAGGGACTTCCCGTAAAGGGAAGTCCCTTTTTGCATATGCGATGACCGGTTGCGAGAAGGTGAACCTGGATGGTCACGCAATCGAATTCTTGCAACACGCCGGTGAACACATGAATTTGTTACGCATCGGCAATGCAAAACGGATTATTCTGATATCAGAACAGCGCAAATAGGCTGTTTGCGACACGCCGAGGGAACCGCGCTGTTATGCCGATTCCTTGGGTTTTTGTGTGCCTTGATTTGCGTGAATCCGGACATGCGTGTAAGTTATTCACCTGTTGCCGCTCAGCGCGGCGGGTTCCTTCCTCTGGTTGGTTTCCCGTCTGGCTGGTGTGGTGGTGGTTTGAGAACTCAAGAGCGTGTTTGTACTACTTCTTTATAGTCAAT
>ERZ773185.152-NODE-152-length-66232-cov-33.682201_pt1 | contig 66232 bp, 68 predicted proteins | sample MGYA00580531_ERZ773185 | MGnify/ENA primary metagenome ERZ773185 (study PRJEB29015, sample SAMEA2737799) | human gut metagenome | biome: human gut; feature: human-associated habitat; material: faeces | place: China | collected 2012 ...
ACATCAAAAACACCTTTGGTGAGTTTGAGAATGTGTTCCATGAGCTGGTTTCCCCTGACATCCATGTGGACATCTGCGTTGTTCCTCCCTCTGATGAGCGGGACTATTACACACTGGTAACGATGGGCATGGGTGCTCACCGGATGAATGTGCCGGAGGAACTGGCGGAATACAAGCTGGAGCGAGCAGAGCTGGCCATCGCTCTGCCACCGGATTGGAAACTGGATGAGGAATCCCTGAAGGATGAGCGGTGGTACTGGCCGATTGGTCTCTTGAAAGTGTTGGCACGCCTGCCTATTTCCAACGATACCTGGCTGGGCTTTGGCCACACAATGGATAAGCAATCGCCGTTTGCAGAGGATACGGAACTCTGCGCCGCACTTCTGGTAGGTCCGCAGGATGTTGTCTGGAACGGAGGTGAAGTCTGCACTTTGCCGAGCGGCGAGGAGGTCAACTTCTATCAGGTGATCCCGCTCTATCGGAATGAGATGGAGTATAAGATGGAGCATGATGCGGACGCTCTGCTTAAAAAAATGGCAGGCATCAGTTTTGTGGTTAATCCCACCCGCCAGAATGCCATCACCAGAGGAACGCTTGCAGAGGAAGAATTCACCGGCGATATGGACGATGCCGCATGGCACCTGGAATCCATTCAGGAAAAGGGCTTGCCGGTGAATGAGATCAATGCCTACAACCACATGGCAATCTATCTGCGCTGGTGCATAGAGCATGATCTGATGAGCGCGGAATTTATGGAGCGGTACTGGGAGCAGGTGCAGCCGTTTATGGCAGATCTGAGCCGCGCCGATCTGCGTGGCTTTATCCGGGACCAGCTGAAAGGACAGCTCTTTGGGGCGCTGTTCAACAAGGAGGGCGCAGCCTTTGCTGGATATTACTACGGCGAGGCGGATAGCCCGTACTTCCCCAGTGACATTGATAACTATGCTTTGGAGTATTTCGGTTCAGAGCAATATTATTCCGATAAGTTCCAGGATGAAGCCTATCTGTTCATCCCATTTGATGAAAACTATTATCAGGCTATGGCAAAAGTCATGGAAAAGCGGTTCGCCAACTGGCAGGGACAGAGTTTCGATGAGGCCACTCTGGAGCCTTCAGACCTTGCGGAAGCCATGATGGAATATCTGGACTGTGAATGTACCTATTTCCCCTCAATGACGGATGATGACCCCATCATGTCGGCATATAACTATGCCAAACGGGAAAGTGTCAAAGAGGGCTTTGTGCCGGTTCTGATTAAGGCGGATGACGAAATCCTGTGGGAATGCCTGATTATGAATTCTGACCCGGACAGCGATGGCGAGGACGACTTTGCTTTCGACCCGGACAAAGTTGCCGAATACCGGAAGAAAATGCTCTCCGCCCCTGTCGAGAACAGTAAGGCAGTCCTGGAGGAAATGATTGGGCAGCGCAAGGAAGAAGCCGAGGATGACGATATGGACTGGGATGAGGAGATCCTGGGCGAGATGGAGGGCGGATATGATAACCGTCGTTTTTCAAGCTACTGGAATTCCGATAATAATATGACCTATCCTCTCATTCTGGCTAAAATCCCCGTGAAGAATCCTTGGGAGATTTTTGCCTATCTGCCCTTTGGTGGCTGGAATGAATGTCCTAACACGCCAGAGTTAATGGCAGTTGCGAAATACTGGTTTGAACAGCATGGGGCGGTGCCCGCTGCCATGAGCCACGACGAGTTGGAGTTCCTGCTCCCGGCTCCCGTTCCCGAGGAGAAGGCTATGGATGCAGCAGTGGAACTGTATGGCTTCTGTCCCGATGTGATTGACCAGGGGCCGGAGGACGCCACCGTGGGCGCTCTGGCCGATGTGCTGCGGCAGTCCACTGTTTGGTACTTCTGGTGGGATTGAAAGGAGGATTTTTGTGGGATACGATGTGAGTTTTCACCCGATTTCACCAGAGGAAATGCGGGAATGGTATTTTACTCCCTTAACCTGGATACAGCAGGGACAGGAGGAAAAAGTGCTGGCCCTTGCCGCGCAGCATGGAATGGAGGATTTCTATGCCGAAAAATATCTGAATACCTTGCGCGTTGGGGCTGAAACGGAATCTAACGAGCTGTTTGACAAAAGCCACGGCTTCTATATTGCAGTAATCCAAGGTTTTTTCCGAGATTATTATTACACCAGAGGTAGTGCCTTTTCGTTCCTGGTGGAACAAAAGCCAGAATATGCGCGGTACTTCACCTCATGGGAACAAATCACTCCTGTTTCCTTTCCAAACCCCATGCAGAACCGAATCATCGAAAACTATTGCTCCGGTGTATATCTGTCTCCAGATCAAGTTATACAACTTCTCAAAGACATGGAGCAGGACCCAAAAGTCCTTGAAGATCTGGAGGGGCTTTGGAGCAATGGACAGATTGCTGTGCTGAAAAAAGCACTTTCTGCTGCTGCAAAGTCAGGAGTCGGTCTGTTGGAGGCCACTGAAGTGGTAGAGCCCAACCCCATCAGCCCGAATGAGAGCACAAGCTACTCTAACCTGTACCACTGTGATCGGGACGGGGTATATCTCTACATAGATGCCGTCAGTGGTCAATTAGCGGATGCGATTGGGAAAAACGAAGGATAGATTCTCTCTATGAAAATGTGTGGGCATCTGTGGGAAGAACCAAAATAGGCAGCTACCCACAATATTGATTATCGCAGAAAAGCTCACCGTTTCGGTGAGCTTTTCTGCAATATTTCATAATTTTTTTATTGCTACCACTGGTTGCCGAATTGACATAGGTGGGGTGGTAGAGTGGCTACCACAGAAAAAATAGAATGAAAGTGAGGAGGTTCACTATGAAGTTACCCGAAAAGATTCAAAGGGAACGAAAAAAGATGGGACTGTCCCAGGAGAAACTCGCAGAAAAAATAGGAGTATCAAGGCAGGCCATCACAAAATGGGAGAACGGCTTGGCATCCCCTGAACTGGAAAAAATCGTCTCATTAAGTGAATGTTTTAAGGTATCTACTGACTATTTGTTAAAGGACAATATTACCGAGCCGACCCCACCACAAGAATCTGCATTGAAAGGAAACAAGCGAATGTCATGGAGAACGTGGCTTGGAGGAAGTTTGTTTGGAATATCGGCGCTGATTATATTTGTATTATGGCGACTTTCTGTTCGTTTTCCTATTTCGGGAATGACCGGAAACGGTGTCCATTTAACCGGATTTAGTGGCTTTCTTGGCTTTCATGGAATTTTACATGAAAGCTATGTAATAGTTGCGATTGGAATAATCGGTTTGATACTTCTGATTACTGACTTTATCCGCATAAAAAAGAATAATCGCTGATGACCGGACAATGCAGAGTTGATCTTAAACTGAATAGGTTTATTTCGGCTCGGCAGCATTGACCTGTCGGTAGAAATACATATATTTGAATTAAGAAAGGGAGTGATGCTGCCGGTGTGCCGTCCGTTTGTATGGACAGGAGTCTGATGCACTATGCAATACCTCAAGAAGCGCATTATGCTGTTCCGCTGTCTTTACGCACCACGACACACGGCTTACAAGACAAAGAAAATCATCTTTATATGGAAGTATGGTGGCCGGGAGTATTGTTCTAAAAGCGAAAAGCCTCCACCTGCCAAAAGATGCTTTTTCTGCGGACTTTTTAATAAACGACTTGGAGCGGTCGAATTTGTACTGAGTTACAGATTCGGCCGCTTTTTGATTTGTTCTCGACTACTTGGTCACTGGTGTCGAGCACCACCACTTCCGATTTGTTTTCCACAAAAAACAAATCGGAGGTAACAGAGGTGCAAAATTATCGCAAAAGCGACTATGCGATAAACAAAAACAGCCCAAATATCGTTTATCGCTTTCATAACGAAATCATAGAAATCACACTGGAGGATTATCTGAAGGAGAATCCTGACAAAACGGAACATGACTTTGCAGAGCTGAAAGCCCTGTCCGATCAAATTTACTATGAGCAGGATCGGGCAGAGAGCGCCCAGACCCGCAAGGATGTTTCGATCCACGGTTTGGAGGAAACGGAGCATTGTGCCACTCGCGCTCTGGATGAAGAATGGGAAGAACGAGTTGTTGACATACAGAACCGCAAGTATGCCTGGAAAGCCCTGGAGCAGCTTTTTACAGTGGGCGCTTTGACCGAGGTTCAGAAACGGCGATTCCGGCTTCATGTTTTTCAGGGACTCTCTACCCGGCAGATCGGTCGCATGGAAGGGACAAGCCATCAAGCCGTTGCCAAGTCCATAAACCTGGCGATTGCCAAACTTAAAAAATATTTTGCGGCACAGGGTTGACACCCCTGCGGTTTCAGGACGATAGGTGAAAGGCATTCTTTCGAGTGTTCTTCTTTCACCTGTACCTTGACAACCGCATACTCATTCATCAGTAACATCCCCCCTTTCCAGCTCGAAGAGCTAAAGCCGATTCAGGGGCCGCGCCATGATATACGGACATGATGAGCAGATCCCACCTGATTATCATAATTGGTCTTGCATACAATCCTGTCCTGTATGAGCGAGTAACGGCAGCCTGTAAAAACCGGGCAGCACCCGGCGCGGCCATGACCGGAAAGGGGCATAATGGTACTCCTGTCCAGCCACAGCCCTGCTTAAGATCAGAGTAGTCCATAACATTTGGAAACCATCTGGTTGCAGGATCACGCAATGGGGGCAGCTCGGAGAGATCCTCGGAGGGGTGAGATTCCCGTGGGCCGGTTCGCTGCCGGTCACTGATGACTTCCCAATATGTGCGGGGTGTCAAGGACAAATGGCACATAACAAGAAAACAAATCGGATTTTGTATTTCGCCGGAAATGGGGCAGGTCTTATGGCCTGCCCCGTTTTCCGGCTTACTTAATATTCAGGAGGTCAGTTTATGCGAAAGGCTATCCGGCGTGGCGATCTGTTCTATGCAGACCTGAACCCGGTGGTCGGCTCCGAGCAAGGCGGCATCCGCCCTGTCCTTGTTATCCAAAATGATGTGGGGAATCACTTTAGTCCTACCGTTGTTGCAGCAGCCATCACCAGCAGAAAAGCGAAGAACAGTCTGCCTACCCATATCCTACTTGAGAATGTGCCGGGGCTTGCGCCTACCTCTCTGCTTCTGTTGGAACAACTGCGGACAATAGACCGGAAGCGGCTCCGTGGTTACATTGGGCGTATCAGTAAAGAAAAAATGCTGGAGGTAGATGCAGCCCTGGCAATCAGCATCGGCATAGGATACCCCAACGAAAGGAGGACTCACAATGTATGAAAATGACGGCGGCCTACTCTCTCCCAGAGATGCCTACCGATTGATGTTAAAAGACTACCCGGATGTGATGGACATTGGTCAAATGTGTGAGGCGCTTGGCGTCAGTACAAAAACCGGGTACAAGTTACTTAAAGATGGGAAAATTGAGTACCTTAAAATTGGACGGGCTTACCGCATCCCCAAAGCCCACATTCTTCGTTATTTGAAAATCACCTGCTCCACTTTTGCGGAGTAGCAGGCTATGGTGTCGATCTTCACCGGATAGACGCAGAAAGTTAACAATTCTGACGCGGATTTACCTGGAGTTTTGTTCTGTCCGATGATACAATAAAGGTGTCATTGGTAGGTGAACTCAATACCGCAAAAGGAGGAACAGATCAGTATGCCAGCGGTACACCTGCAAGAAAACAGCAAACTAATCTCCGGCCATGTGGCCGAGAAAAAAGGGTATCTCTATTGGGTTCTAAACCTTACCGATGAGAACGGTAAGAGAAAGCCCAAATGGATTCCCACCCATAAGAAAGTCAAGGGCAATAAGACCTGGGCAAACAATATGCTTCCCACCATCCGAAAAGAATGGACGGAAAAGCTGCTTCAGGAGGCTACGGCCTCACAGCAGTCGGCTTCTCCGTCTGGCCCGTCATCCGCAGCGATTTCCTTTGTGGATTTCCTGTACCAGTGGCTTGAGTACAAGTACAAGTCTGCTACCGGACGGGTGATGGACAGCAAGCCCATTGAACTCTCGACCTATTCGGGATACGAACAACAGCTTAACAACCCCATCGCCCCGTATTTCCGAGAGCATCCTGTCGCCCTTTGTGACCTTACCAAACAAGATATTCTCGCTTTTTATGAGAAAGAATTGGAACGGGTCAAGCCGACCACCGTTAAACATTACCACGCTCTGATTCATGGGGCGTTGAATTATGCGGTTGACAAAAATCTGATTCCAAGCAATCCGGCTGACCGGATTATCATTTCCAAGCCTGAACCCTTCAAGGGTGACTACTACCTGGATTCGGAAGTCCTGAATCTGTTTGAAGTTATCAAGGGGCATAAGATCGAGCTGGTAGTTCTACTGACTGCTTTTTACGGCCTGCGCCGCAGTGAGGTTATCGGTTTGAAATGGAGTGCCTTTGACTTCAACCATAACTGCTTCTCCATTCGGCATACGGTAACAACCTGCAATGTAAAGGGAGAGCGGGTCACGATTAAGAAGGACAAGGCAAAGAACAAATCCAGTCTGCGGACTTATCCATTGATTCCTTTTTTGAAAGAACGGTTGCTGGAGGCCAAGAAACAGCAGGAAGAAAATCGCAAGCTGTGCGGGCGCGCCTACAACAAAGAATATCTGGGATATGTCTGTGTCGATGTGATTGGCAATCTCATTAAACCCAACTATGTGTCCTCGACCTTTGGGAAGTTGCTTGCCAAGAACAATTTACGGCACATTCGTTTCCACGATCTTCGCCATACCTGTGCCTCGCTTTTGCTGGCCAACGGTGTTCCGATGGAACAGGTAAAAGAATGGCTGGGACACAGTGAGATTTCAACAACGGTGGATATTTACGGGCATCTGCAATATGCCACGAAAAAACAATCCGCCGCAGCCATTGAGCAGGACATTGTGGCGCCCATGCTGCAAAACCTATCGGCGGTTTCTCCATAAAAAGGAAAGAGGTCTACCAGCTTTTCGCTGGCAGACCTCATGGCGGAGATGGAGAGATTCGAACTCTCGCGCCGGTTTTGAGCCGACCTACCGCATTTCGAGTGCGGACCCTTCAACCGCTTGGGTACATCTCCAAATTTATGTTATATCCCTGGTCCCGACCCGCCGACCAATTCAGCCGGTGGAAATCGGGAAGAACAACAGGATAGAACAAGCAACATTATTCAATTTGAACTCGGCTGGAACCCGCATGGTTCCAAGGGTTTCAGCCGTTTGGCACTCCGCATAGGAAACCTGATTTCGAATCCGGACCCTTCAACCACTTGGGTACATCTCCGTATTCCATTGGAACCACACAATTTTATCACATTTCCCCACCATTTGCAACCATTTCCGGCAAAAATCCGCCCACGATTTTCCATGAGCTGAGATAAGCCCCCGGCGGGGGCTTATCTCAGCTCATTTTCTGGATGTCCCGCCGCAGGCGGGAGATGATGCGCTTTTCCAGCCGGGAGATATACGACTGGGAGATGCCCATGCGGTCGGCCACCTCCTTCTGGGTCAGCTCCTTCCGTCCCCCCAGGCCGAAGCGCAGGGAGATGATGTCCTTTTCCCGGGGGGACAGCCGGGCCACCGCGTCGGACAGCAGCTTCCGGTCCACGTCGGCCTCGATGGGCCGCATGACCACGTCCCCCTCGGTGCCCAGCACGTCGGACAGCAGAAGCTCCTTGCCGTCCCAGTCGGTGTTCAGCGGCTCGTCGAAGCTCACCTCCGTCCGCTGGCCGGCGTTTTTCCGCAGATACATGAGAATCTCGTTTTCGATGCACCGGGAGGCGTAGGTGGCCAGCTTGATGTTCTTGTCCGCCCGGAAGGTGTTGATGGCCTTGATCAGGCCGATGGTGCCGATGGAGATCAGGTCCTCGATGTTGATGCCGGTGTTTTCAAACCGCCGGGCGATATACACCACCAGCCGCAGGTTCCGCTCGATCAGCGTCTGCCGGGCCAGCAGCTCCCCCTGCTCCAGGCGGGCGATCCACTCCGCCTCCTCCTGCCGGGGCAGCGGCGGCGGCAGCGTGTCGCTGCCGCCGATGTACATGACCTTATCCGGCCGGCCGCTGAGCCACCGCAGAAGCCGCCGCAGCAGATTCCCCATGTCGCCGCTCCTTTCTTCCGCCCCACAGGGCCTGATACCCTCCGCCGTCGCTGACGGCCCCCGGCGTCAGGGCCAGCAGGATCCGGGGATATGTAATGCTCCCCACCTTCACATAGTCGCTGCGGACGGCCAGCAGCAGGCCCGCCTCCGTGCCCACGGCGCAGAAGGGCAGCAGGCTCCACCGGCAAGTGCCGTCCAGCCGGTGGAGCCGGGCCATCTTCTCCTCCGGCGGCAGGCGCATTTCCACGATCCGCGCCGCCTCCGGCGGCCACAGCTCCCGGAGGGCGTCCTGCTCCAGCACCAGCACCGGCTGGCCGCTGACAGGGTCCCGCAGGGTATTCCCGGTGTCGTGCAGGGCCCGCAGCCGCTGCCGCCGGCCCTGTAAGGAAACGGTCACATCCATCAATTCTCCTCCTTCATGCCGCGCCCCCTGGCGGAACACCAGGTGCAGCAGCAGACCAAAGCCTATGGCGGAGCCCAGCAGCACCGGCCAGCTGACGTCGGCGTGGTATACCCGGCTGAGCAGGGCCTCCGGCGATCCCGCCGCCAGGCCCATGGCCAGAAGCAGTCCCGCCAGAGCGCCGGACAGCAGGAAAAACAGCGCCGTCAGCCGCCAGGGACGTCTTTCCCGCCGCCAGGCCAGGCGGCACATGGCCGTTCCCGCCGCCAGACGGCACAGGGGATGCGCCAGCTCCCGGCACCCGGGCAGGAACACCGCCGCCGCATACGCCGCCCCCAGGGCCGCGCACAGGCCCAGCCTCCGCCGCCGCAGGGGCAGTCCCGCCAGCCGGGCCGTGGCCAGCAGCAGAAGATAGTCCACCGCCAGGTTCAGCAGCACCACCCGGTCCAGATACACCACCGTCATGGCTCCGCCTCCTTTCCGCCGTCCATTATACCGGACCTGCCCCGCGAAATTCCGCAGAAACAGGCGGCTCTATTTCTGCCGCAGGGTCAGCACCGCCGCCGCCAGCAGAAACAGGCCGAAGGGACGGCGCAGCAGGGTCACGTCCAGGGCCGTGGCGGCCCAGGCCCCGGCGGCGGCCGTGGCCAGCGCCCAGGGGACGGTGCGCCGCAGAACGACCTTGTCCAGCAGGCCGTTCTGCCGGTGCCAGATCAGGCCCATGGCGGCGGTGGGCAGGAAATACAGCAGGTTGATCCCCTGGGCCGCCGCCTGATCCACCCCGAATGCCAGCGTCATCACCAGCAGCAGAAGGGTCCCGCCGCCTATGCCCCAGGCCGACAGCACCCCGCAGCCCACCCCGGCCAGCAGGGGCAATACAAACTCCTTCACAGCAGATACCGCACCCCGCCATAGACCAGGAACGCCGCAAACAGGCGGCGCAGCCACACGGCGGGGACCTTTGTGAACAGCTTGCCGCCCAGGAAGCCCCCGGCCAGGCCCCCCAGCAGGTACGGCAGGGCCATGCCCCAGTCCAGCCCCGTCCGCAGCAAGTACACCCCGCCGGACAACACGCAGCAGGGGAGGATGGTGGCCACGCAGTTGGCCAGGGCACGCTTTTCCTCCACCCGGCACCAGCTCCCCAGCAGCGGAGCCAGCACCATGCCCCCGCCGCCGCCGAACACGCCGTTGACGGCCCCGGCCAAGGCCCCGGACACCCCCAGCCGCCCGCGCTTCACAGGCATCACCTCCGTTGAATATGTAAGCGGGGACCATCGCCGACAGGCATTCCATCGACAGGTGTTTCGTAGGGGCCGACGTCCTCGGCGGCCCGCGTTGACCCGCCAAGCCCGGGCGGACAGAGTCGTCCGCCCCTACAGCGGGGCACCGAAGGATTGCCCGGCAGGCGGGAGGGGTCATTTTCCATTACAATCCGTCATTTTCTTGTAGAATTATACAGAATGTAGCGCGCTGGGACACCAAGAATCCTGTAGGGCAGGCCCGGGGCGGGGCATTTCTGCCCCGCCCGGCCTGTATCATACCAAAACCTGTTAAAAAGCTTGAAAAGCTTTTTATAGCACCGAAGGTGCGTCAGGTTTTGTATGAGACGTCACAGCGTGTTTTCACACGCTGTGCGTGCGCACAGCGCACGGGATTCTTGATTAAATTTTTTAATCAAGAATCAGTATCAGGGCGATTGGGTCAGATCTTGCGGAAGCTCTGGCAGTCGGTGCACTGGTCCATGGAGGGGTGATTCTCGTGGGTACCCACCTGGATGCTGGACAGGCCGCAGTTGTCCATATCCTGGCAGTGATGGGCGCAGCTGGTCACGGAGCACTTGATGGACATATTGGGGGTGCAGCTGCACCCATCGTTGGTACAATTCTTGCTCATAGCGAAGGTCCTCCTTGCAAAAAATAAAGTCAGGCCGCAAAGCCTGACTTTATTCTGACCCGCCGGGGCGGGATTATACGCGTTTTTTTCAGCCGTTATCGGTGCGGTTGCGCCATTCAACCTCCTGGTCCAGCTCAAACTGCAGCTTCTTGTTTTCCTCCACCAGCTCGTCATAGTGGCGGCCCTGGATATAGTACTTCACGAAAATGAAGGTGGCCTCGTTGAACTCCTCCTCGGTGTATTCCGGCAGCAGGGAGCCGTTCTTCCGGCGCAGACCCTGAACGTTGATGACCACCAGGCGGCGGTGCTGCTCGGACAGCTGGAACAGCTTCAGCGTCTCGGGGATCTCCAGCCCCAGATCAAAATTATCATTGACCAGCTCCAGCAGGCGGCGCTGCTCGGGCTTGGCGGACACGATGACGCCGTAGCGGGCAAACAGACGCTTGAGATAGTCGGCAGAGACCTCCTCGCGGGTGATGGTGCCCTTGCCGATGCCGGTAAGCATGGTGTTGGACAGGTTCAGGCTGACGTATACTTCTTCGCCGGTTTTGGGATAGCTCATGGGGTACCTCCTATTAATGTTCCGATGATTCCTGCGCCGCCGGGCGGCGCGTCGCTTTCTATGGATAGGGTACCACAAGCGCCCGCCGATTGCAACAAAAACTTGTACCAAGAACGTTTATTTGTAGGATAAAACAGCCGTTTCCGTGATTTTGACAGGCTTTTATGTTTCCAAATGTACCAAACAACTCGTACATGCAGAACCGGCTCCGCGCGGCAGACTGCACTCCTTTTTTGACAAGCAGAGCGGCGCTGCATGGCAGCGCCGCTCTTGCGTTTGATTCGCTTACAGGTGCAGAAGCTCCTTATAATAGGGCCACAGGCCGGTTTTCTCCGGGCAGAAGGGGGCCAGCTGGCACAGGTCCGTGCCGGGGAAGTCGTTGCCCTCGATGATGGCGGGGCCGTCGGGGCCGATGGCCATATCCCAGCCCACATGGCCCACCTCCGGAATTTCCAGGGCGGCCTGGCAGGCCAGGGCCTTGGCCTCCTCGATCATGGGCAGCTGATAGCCCACCAGGGGGATGCCGGTGTCGGGGTGCTTGTCAAAGACGTTGAAATAGTCGTCGGTGGCGGGGGAGCAGATCTTGCCGGTGTCGATATCCACCCGGCAGAGGATGCCGCCCTGGCCGGAGTTGTCGCACACGCCGCCGCCCCGGCCCATTTTCAGGGTGATGTAGGCGATGTGCACCTGGCCGTCCACCAGGTCGGTGCAGATGCGCATGGTGTTCACGGACTGGGGATGAAGCCGGGCCATGTCGGGATGCTGGGCCTGGACATGCTCCAGCACCACCAGCTTCTTCTCCCGGATATAGTCCAGCATGGCCTCCGGGGAGGCGAAATCCTTCACATACAGCTTCTCCACGCCGTTGCCGCAGGAGCCGTGGTTGATCTTGGCGAAGATGGCCTCCTGCCCCTCCAGGAACCGGGCCATCTGCTCCACCGTAGCGGTCTCACCGTTGAGGGTGGGGCGGCGGAGATACTTGGCGAAGCGGACGTTAAAGAGCAGCTTGTCGTCAAAATCGTCGTCGTGGGCCATATCATTCATGAGATTGCTGACCTTCTTGTTGCGCACACGGGTGAGATAGGTGTCCCGCTGGGCGCCGGTCATGTCGTAAAAGCCGAACATGGTGTAGTCATAATACCCCGCGCCGTAGCGCACGGCGCACCAGAGCATATCGAAGAAGGTGCGGACCTTGTTCTGGCCGCACTTCTGGTGCACCACGTCGATCATGTGGTTCATCTTCTTGAAGCGGACGCCGGTGAGGACCCGGGCCACATATCCGATCATCGCCATGGTAAAAAAACCTCCCGTTTTTCATGTTACCCTATATCATACCACGCCGTCGGCAAAAATCCAACGCGCGGTGCTTATGCCTGCTAAAAGCGGCACTTTTTATACAGTATACCACGCCGGGCCGCCGGGCGCAAGCCCCGGAGTCGGCGGCATTGCAGGCCGGTGTGTCCGCCGGGGCGCGCGAAACGGCAGGCCCCGGGGCCTGCCGTTTGGGTTATATGATGCTTATGTCCGCTCCCGGAGCTCCCGCAGGCAGCGGGGACAGACGTTCTTTCCCCGGAAGGTCCGCACATCCTTGGTGCTGTCGCAGAAAATGCAGCTGGGGCGATACTTCCGCAGGACGATGGAGTTGCCGTCCACATAGATCTCCAGCGGGTCCTTCTCCGCAATGTCCATGGTGCGCCGCAGCTCCACCGGCAGAACGATCCGGCCCAGCTCATCCACTTTTCTCACAATACCGGTTGACTTCATGTTGCCATCTCCCCATTTCGTATTGACCCTCATTAAAGTGAAAATACTACGCTTTTTTATTATACGACAAGTCCTCCGTTAAGTCAACAAAGTGCTTGGCATTTTTACAATTTCTTCACGAATACTATGTGTTCTCCCGGTCATATACATGGGCAGGAGGGGGAATGCATATGGCAATGGCCTGGATCTGGACGGGGATGGCGGTGGTGTCGCTGATTTTTGCCGCATGGAACGGCACCATGGACGCCGTGGGCGCGGCGGCTCTGGAGGGGGCCGGGGCGGCAGTGCAGCTGTGCATCGCCATGGCCGGGGTGCTGTGCCTGTGGAGCGGAGTCATGGAGATCATGTCCCGCTGCGGTCTTTCCGGGAAGCTGGCGGCTCTGCTGCGGCCCGCCCTGCGGCGGCTTCTGCCCCGGGCCAGCCGGGACCCGGAGACCCTGGCGGCGGTGTCGGCCAACGTGTCCGCCAATCTGCTGGGTCTGGGCAATGCGGCCACGCCCCTGGGCATCCGGGCGGCCCGGCGCATGGCCCGGGGAACCGACGGCACCGCCGACGACGAGCTGTGCCGCCTGGTGGTGCTGAACACGGCGTCGCTGCAGCTGCTGCCCACCACGGTGGCCGGGGTGCGGGCGGCCTGCGGCTGCCGGACGCCCTTCGATATCCTGCCGGCGGTATGGCTGTCGTCGGCCATCTCCGTGACGGCGGGGCTGCTGGCGGCACGGCTGCTCCAGCGGGTGTGGAGGGACTGACATGGACCCCACGGCATTTGTGATCCCCTGTCTGCTGGCGGGGGTGGCCCTGTACGCCCTGACCCGGCGGGTGGACGTATACGCCGCCCTGACCCAGGGTGCCGGGGAAGGCCTGGCGGTGGTGGCGAAAATTCTCCCGGCGCTGGTGGGGCTGCTGACGGCGGTGTATATGCTGCGGGCCTCCGGGGCCATGGACGCCCTGGCGGCGGCGCTGGCTCCGGTGCTGGGGCTTCTGGGGATCCCGCCGGAGACGGCGGCGCTGCTGCTGGTGCGGCCGGTCAGCGGTTCCGGGGCTCTGGCGGTGGGCAGCCAGATCATGGAGCAGTACGGCCCGGACTCCGCCGTGGGCCGCACGGCGGCAGTGATGCTGGGCTGCTCGGAGACCACCTTCTACACCGTGGCGGTGTACTTCGGCGCGGCGGGGATCCGGCGCACCCGGTACACCATTCCTGCCGCCCTGACGGCAGACCTGGCCGCCTTCGTGGCCGCCGCCTGGGCGGTGCGCCTGTGCTTCGGGTGAAAACGGCAGGTGTTGCCAAACGGCGGAAAATATGATAGACTGCCTATAGGCGCTGCACGAACGGCAGGCGGTTGGCCACACCACCCGAAAGGGGGTGAGGCTCATGCGGATTACGTTACATATTGGGGCCTTTACGGTCACGATCATTGTAAAGAAACGCGAAAACCGCCACTCTGCCAAGTGACGGTTTTCTGAGCGTATTAAGAAAATCTTCATCTGAAAGAGGCTAACCGCTTGTCGCAGCGCCTCTTTCTGCTCCTATTGTACCGCAGACAGCCCACGGTGTCAAGTGTTGCCAAACGGCGAAAAGTGTGATATAATAATTGTGGGCCGGAAGGCCCGTTGCTTCGGAGGATATTTCGGAGGATATTACATAAGGAGGAAGATCTGTTATGAAAAAGATCATTGCCACCACCAACGCTCCTGCCGCCATCGGCCCCTATTCCCAGGCCATCGACTGCGGCAGCTTCCTGGTCACCAGCGGTCAGGTGCCCTTTGACCCCAAGACCGGTGAGTTCGTTCCCGGCGGCATCCAGGAACAGACCCGCCAGGTGCTGACCAATGTGAAGGCCATTCTGGAGGCCGCCGGCCTGACCATGGACAACGTGGTCAAGACCACCGTGTTCCTGCAGAACATGAGCGACTTTGCCGCCATGAACGCAGTGTACGCCGAGTTCTTCACCGAGGGCCAGTATCCCGCCCGCAGCGCCGTGGAAGTGGGCGCTCTGCCCCGGGGCGCGCTGGTGGAGATCGAGACCATCTGCGTGAAGTAAAGAACATCCAGCAAAAGCAGGGAGGCCCGGCGGGCCTCCCTGCTTTTGCTGTCACACGGTTTTCTCAAAATAGAAGAAGGTCTCGTCCTCCCCTGCCGGGCGCATACAAGCGGAGAGCATCTTATACGAGGCGGCGTTCTCCTTATAGCACTTGGCCTTCACCCGGGCCAGGCTCAGCCGGAACAGGGCCCAGTCCGCCGCAGCGGCGAAGGCCTCGGCGCCGTAGCCGTGCCCGGCATAGGCCGGGTCGATGCGGCAGCCCAGCTCCGCCCCGCCCCGCCAGTCGAACCGGTACAGCACCACCTCGCCGATCAGTTGGCGATCCAGCCGGACGGCGAAGTTCACCGCCCGCCGGGCGGCGAAGTCCCGCCGGGCCACAGACAGGAAGTAATCCTCCGTCAGCTCCCCCTTCAGGTCCTGACGATAGTCATAGCCCCACCAGCGGTTGCGCGCATCGTCCAGACACAGGGCGTTATAGGCGGCCTCGTCCCGCTCCTCCAGGGCCGTCAGGGTCAGCCGGGGGGTGGTGACGGTGGGGATCTCCCGCAGGCGGTCCGCCTCGCACTGGACCTCGAACCGCAGCTTCCCTGCCAGGCGCACCGGCAGATACTGCAGCTTGGAGGTCCGCAGGCCCCGGTCCCCGGCGTCGTCCTCCCGGTTGATATAGACGCAGTCGCCGCCGAAGTGGGCGGCAAAGGCCTGGACCAGGGTGGGATAGGCCCCCTGGTGGGAGTACAGCGCCTTCTCCACATGAATAATCAGGGTGCCGCCGCAGTTCTCCGCCAGGCTCATGGCCACCAGCCGGTCATCCACCAGCAGGCCGCCGCCCAGCAGCCACCCCTCCGGCAGCAGCCGGGCCAGGGCCTTGGCATAGGCCAGCTCCCGCTTGGCGTTGAAGCTGGTTTTCTGGAACTCCTGCTCATAATCCGCCCAGAAATTCTCGATCAGGGGCATGTCCGCCCCGGTCAGGGGAACAAATTTCGCCGTGGGATACTCCTTGCGGAATTTGTTGATGTGGTTGCGCTGGCCGCTGTATTTCCGGCCCGCAAAGGCGGCCATGTCCTCCGCCCGATAGAGATAGTCCTTCCAGTTGCGCTCGTTGTTCATTCGCAGGCGGGGCCAGCGCAGCAGCAGCTCCGGGGCCTTCTCCTCCGGCACCACGGAGATCACCAGCGGCGTCTCCGTGTCGGTGCAGTAGCTCTCGATGGCCGTCAGGGCGGCGTCCACGTCGCCGTCGGGGCCGGGCACCGGGAAGTCAAAGACCCACTCGCCGTCGATGCGGTTGCGGACGATCAGGCAGCCCGCCTCCTCGGCAAAGGAGGGCCGCAGGTATAGGCTCCACATGAGCTTGGTCCCGGCAGAGTATTCGCACAGGTGATAGTCGCACCCGGCGTAATATTTGCGCAGCAGGGCGTGATGCTCCAGGGTAATGGGGGTAAATGTCAGCATAGGCTCCTCCTATTTGATCTGGCGAATGATGTCCCGGGCCTCGGTGATGAAGCGCCGGGCGGCGGGCCGCAGCTCCCGGCGGTCCCGGGTAACGATGCCCAGCTCCCGGAAGGCCGGCGGGTCCAGGGGCACCGCCTGCACGGCGTCCCGGCGGCCCTTGAGCACCAGCTCCGACAGGACGCTGACCCCCAGGCCGTGCTCCACCATGGAGATGATGACGCTGTCGGACACCTGGGTGGTGCGGATCACCGGCGTGACGCCGGAGCGGTTCAAGGCCCGGAGAATGTCCAGGTGGAAGCCCATGGAGGGCATCAGAAACTCGTGGCCGCTGAAATCCCGCACGTCGAACCGCTCCCGGCCGCCCAGGTCATATTCCGGCGGCAGGATGGCCAGCAGCGGGTCCTCCGCCAGGGGGAGCCAGTCCATGGTCATCCCGTCCTGGAGGCTGGCAAAGCCCATGTCCGCCTTGTCCTCCCGGACCCAGCGGTACACCTCCTCCACGCTGCCCATCTGGATATCCACCGTCAGCTCCGGGTGGATCCGGCGGAACTGCTGGATCACCTCCGGCAGCCAGTGCATGGCGATGCTGGAATAGGCGGTCACCCGGATGGTGTCCTCCTTGTGGGAATTGATCAGGGTAATCTCCCGGTCCAGGGCCTGGGAAGCGGACAGCACCTGGCGAACCAGGGGATAGATGCGCTCCCCCGCCGGAGTCAGCCGCACACCGGCCCGGCCCCGCAGCAGCACCGGAAAGCCGATGTCCCGCTCCAGACTGTTCATCATGTGGGTCATGCCGGACTGGGTATAGCCCAGGGCCTCCGCCGCCCGGGTGAAGCTGCCGTGCTCCACAGCCGCCGCCAGGGCCTCCAGTTTCTTCGTATCCATGTGCGCCTCCCGCCATGAAAGAATTTCATGGTCCTATTATACAACGTACATTTTCCCCAGGCAAGAGAGGAATTCTATGCATTTTGCCCAATTTTCAGGAAGCTATCCTGCACGAACCGTAAAAAATGGATGATTCCATGACATTGTGTAATGGTGAAATGAGATTTTGTCGCTTTACAAATTTTTTCTCATGGTGTATCTTAGCTACAGTAATTCCTACGACATGAATTGCTTTTCCTTTCTATCCTCAAACAAAGAGAGCCGCACGTTCGTGCGGCTCTCTTTGTTATGCCGGGGGCATTACAGACCGTAGACCTCCGTGAACTTATCCCGGAGATAGGCGGTGTAGCAGGTGGGGTCGAAGGGGCCGCAGACGGACTCAAACAGGGGCGTGGGGTCCTTCATGCAGCCGTATTTCCAGATCTTCTCCTCCAGCCAGCAGTTGATCTGCGTCAGCCGGCCGGTGGCCACGGCGGCGGACACGTCGAAGTCCTTCTGCATCTGCCGCAGATACTGGGCGCCGTAGGCCGAGCCGATGGCGTAGGAGGGGAAATAGCCGATGTTGCCATTGGCCCAGTGGGAATCCTGGAGGATGCCCTCCCGGTCGTTGGGCACGTCCACGCCCAGATACGCCTTGTACAGGCGGTTCCACTCGGCGGGCAGGTCGTGGGCCGTCAGCTCCCCGGCGAACATCCGCCGCTCCAGCTCATAGCGCACCATGATATGCAGGCAGTAGGTCAGCTCGTCGGCCTCGGTGCGGATCAGGGAGGGCTGGGCCTTGTTGATCATGCGGTAAAAATCCTCCGGGCTGACGTCGTCCAGCCGGGGGGCGAAGTGCTCCCGGAGCCAGGGATAGATGATCCCGCAGAAGGCCCTGCTGCGGCCGATGATGTTCTCATAGAACCGGGACTGGCTTTCGTGGATGGCCATGGACACGCCGCCGCCCAGGCAGGTGCGGGACAGCTCCCGGCCCACGTGCAGCTCATACAGGGCGTGGCCGCCCTCGTGGACCACGGAGTACAGGGACGAGGCCACTAAGTCCGCGTGATAGTTGGTGGTGATGCGCACGTCGTCCCGGGAGAAGTTGATGGTGAAGGGGTGCTCCGTCTCCCCCACGATGCAGTGGTCGCGGTCGATGTCCATGACGCCCATGACGAAGTCCGTGAACTCCCGCTGGATGGCCACGGGGAAGTCCCGGTGCAGGGGGGCATCGTTCACCCGATTGGCGTGGGCCTGGACCTGCTCGATCAGGGGCACCAGATCCCGGCGCAGGGCGGCGAAGAACCGGTCGCAGGTGTCCCGGGTCAGGCCCCGCTCAAACTGGTCCAGCTGGGCGTCGTAGGGGTCCTTCTCCGGCTGACGGCAGCCCGCCAGGCGGCGGCAGCTGTCGAAGATCCGCTGGAGATACGGCTCAAACAGGGCATAGTCGCTGTGCTCCTTGGCCTCGTGCCACACGGTGTCGGCCTTGGACACCAGCTGCTGATAGGCCACAAATTCCTCCTGGGGAATGCGGTGGGTCTGTTCATAGTCCCGCCAAAGCTCCGATACCTTCCGGGCGGTGACGGGGTCCAGCCGGTCCCGGGCCTGCACCAGGGTCTGGAGCATCTCCACCGTCTCCGGGGCGGTGGTCAGAATGTAGCTCATGCGGGACAGCTCCCCCAGGGTGTCGGCCCGGACGTCCGCCGAGCCCTTGGGGGCAACGGTGGCTCCGTCGTAATACAGCACGCCGGAGGCGTGGTTATAGGCAAAGGCCTGCTTTTCATAGGCGGCCAGCCTTTCCAGTGCCTGAGATACGGTCATTTTGCGTCTCCTCCTGTTTCAGATTCTGAAAATATCGTACCCCATACGCCGCCGGATGTCAACCGGTGAAAGATTTTTCGAAGCCGGGGCATACTAAGGCCGGAGGTGAGAGAGATGAAGCGAAAGGACCGCGGCTTCCCCTACGACGCCGCGCCGGACGTGCATCAGTTCCGGGGCGTGCCCCAGAATTGCTTTGACCTGGTGAACCAGTACGGCACCTATAATATCCAGCCCACCACCGACACGGAGAATCTGTTCCCCCTGATCGGGCCGGAAATGCCGGAGCGTTGGCGGCATATGAGCCTAGGCAAGGACGACCTGGATTCGCTGGGATAGCCCACCGCAGGGAGCGGCGGGCGGGATAAAAGGCAGGCGGGGCGGGGCCCCGGGCATCGCACACGCCCCGCCTGCCCTTGAAAAAGCATTGACACCGGCGGCAGAACCCTTATAATGGTAGTATTACCACTGAGGAGGCCGCTATGGACAACAAGAAAAAAACCGACAGCATCATGCGCTATGTGGTGTATCTGCTGTGCGGCGTACTGCTGGCGGGGTATTCCCTGCTGAAATGGAACGCTATGAGCGAGATGAAGTATCTCTATCTGGCCATCGGCGTGATCTGGGTCATTTACGGCGGTGTCCGGGCCCTGGTGCTGGCCCGGCGGCAGAAGCAGAACCGGGAATAAGCAATGGGCGTACCGCAAGCGGTACGCCCTGTCTGCATTTATCCCCCCAGCAGCCACAGCACCACGCCGTATACCACGCTGGCGGCGGTGCCGAATACGATCACAGGCCCGGCGATCAGGAACATTTTGGCGGCCATGCCGGTGATCAGGCCCTCGGCCCGGAAGTCCATGGCTGGGGACACCACGGCGTTGGCAAAGCCCGTGATGGGCACCAGGGTCCCGGCTCCGCCGAACCGGGCCAGCTTGTTATACAGGTTCAGCCCCGTGAACAGGGCCGACAGAAACACCAGACTGATGGAGGTGGCGGAGGCGGCGTCCTCCCGGGGCAGCAGCATCAGCCAGCCGGTCTGGATCAGCTGGCCCACCACGCAGATAGCCCCGCCGATGCCGAAGGCCAGGGCCATGTCCTTCAGCAGGGGAGACTTCTTCTGCATGCCCTTGACATAGGCCTGGTATTCCTGGGGTGACATATCCATGATTGCAGCACATCCTTTCGCCTATAGTCTGCCCGGCGGCGGGGCTTTTATCCCCGGCGGCGGCACAAAACCGCCGCTTGACAAGGGGGGCGCAAGTTGCTATGCTGGTGAGGACAGCTTTCCATTTGCCGAAAGGAAGAGGTTCTTATGAAGAAAAAGACAAAACAGGCGGGTCCTGCCGCCTGGCTGCGGGAAAACAAGTGGACCTGCGCGGTACTGGCGGCGGCCCTGGTGCTGCTGATCGTGGGGCGGCTGCTGGCAGCCCCGGCCCGGGTGGAAGCCGGCCAGCCGGAGGAACGGGCGGACTATGAATCCGCCGTGGTAGAGCAGGTCCTGTCGGACTCCACGGAGAAGGACCCCGCCGCCGACAACGGGTACCGGGGAGAGCAGCTGCTGCTGGTTACCGTGAAGTCCGGGGACTATCAGGGCCAGCAGATGCAGGTATATAACTATGTGGGTCCCCTGTACGGCGGGCCCCTCCACGCCGGGGACCGGGCCACCATCCTGATCTCCAGCTATTCCGACGGCACCGTCAACGCCACGGTATATGAATTCGACCGGCTGATCCCCCTGGCCATCGTGGTGGCGCTGTTCATCGCGGCGGCGGTGATCGTAGGCGGCCGCACCGGGGCCAAGTCGCTGGTGGCTCTGGCGGTGACGCTGGTGTGCCTGTTCGGCGTGCTGCTGCCGGCGCTGATGAAGGGGGCCAATACCCTGCTGATGACCTTTATCGTGTGCGCCTATGTGGCGGTGGTGAGCCTGACCATCGTGGGCGGTGTGCAGAAAAAGAGCGTGTGCGCCATGCTGGGCGCCGTGGCGGGCACGGCCCTGGCCCTGCTGTTCGGGCTGCTGGCCCAGGCCCTGACCCGGGTGAACGGCCTGCGCATCGAGGACGTGGAGCCTTTGCTGCAGCTGCGCCAGACCGGCACACCCATCGGCCTGCGGGGCCTGCTGGTAGGCGGCATCATCATCAGCGCCCTGGGGGCGGTGATGGATGTGACCATGGGCATCGCCTCCTCCCTGGCGGAGGTCCACGCCGCCAATCCCCAGCTGTCCCGGCGGGAGCTGTTCCGCTCCGGTATGAACATCGGCCGGGACATGGTGGGCACCATGACCAACACCCTGATCCTGGCGTTTTTGGGCAGCGGGTTCACACTGATCCTGTACCTGTACTCCCTGGGGCTGTCCTTCCGCCAGCTGATGAGCTCGGCGTATGTGTCCATGGAGGTGGTCAGCGGCATAGCCAGCAGCGTGGGCGTGATTCTGTCCATCCCGCTGACGGCCCTGATCACCGCCGCAGTCTTTACAAGAGAAAAGCAGCAAAGCTGAATATACGAAGGGCGCAGCCGGGCGGCTGCGCCCTTCGTATATTCATGCATATTCATAAGGATAATTAATGACAGGCAGAAGGAAAAACCAAGGGGCGGCAGGATTGTTTTTTACGCTAAAGGGTTATATAATGGTGAGAAATTTTCCGGAAAATTTCGAGGACGCCGTGAGTATCCGGCATTTTTTCGGGTTGCGCAGCCAGGCGCTCCTGCCAGGACCGGGGGACATGCGTCCCGGCGGGCAAAACGGACCGTGTGAATGTTTATCCAGAAGGAAAGATATGAGAGAAAACACATCCGTACACCGGCTTCTCCGGCGGGCGCTGTCCCTGTGCCTGGCGGTGGTGCTGACGGTGTCGCTGTGCGTCCCGGCGCTGGCGGCCAACGGCGACCAGGAGAACGGCGGCGTGGTGGGCGTTGCCCCCGACGCTCAGATCTTCTCCATGCAGGTGTTCGGCTGTATCTGACCTACACCGTCCAGGATTCCTCCGGCTTCCTGATCGGCGAGGACGATGTGGCAGCCGAGATCCACACCCAGGAGATCTCTCTGGATTCCTTCGACGAAAACGGGCAGCTGCGGATGAGCTTCCCCTTCGCCAATAAGGACGCCGTGTATGTGGACGAGGAGACCGGCGAGGTCTATGACAACAGCGCCTGGTGCCAGATCGTCCGGGTCCGGGCCTATGACGCTGCCGGACACGTCACCACCTGCAATGCCCTGCTGTATGACACGGTGTATGGCCAGAAGATGTATGAGGAAAGCGGCTTCAAGGACGCCCGCTATTCCAGCGAGAACATCAACGGCCTGATCGACAGCCTGGAGCCCCTGTGGAACAAGGAGGAGGGCATGACCGACACCCGCTATATCATCACCGACGATATGCTGGATGAAAACGGCAACCTCCACGTCCGGGCCACCCTGGCCCGGGACGCGAACCCTGTGATTTATAACGGCGTCCGGTATCTGCCCCAGGAGGGCAGCCGCCAGGTGGAGTTTGACATTGCCATCCGCAAGGGCCTGAACATCGTGTATCTGGAGACCCTCAGCACCGCCTTTGAGGAGAACGACTTCAGCAACACCTATAAGCTGTACTGTACTATCTGCCGGATACCGAGCCCTCTGCCCTGCGGTTTGACGACGAGCGCATCGCCGACGGCGCGGTGATCTACACCAACGAGGACGCGTTTACCGTCAGCGGCGACATCACCTCCCTGTACGGCAACGTGGGCCTGAAGATCAACGGCAATCAGCTGCTGTATCCCGCCGGGGATCTGAGCGTGCTGGCCGAGCCCATCACCCAGGTGTTCTCCTATGGCGCGCAGCTGCAGGAGGGCGAGAACGTGGTGACGGTGGAGTTCACCGACGAGGCCACCGGCGCCTCCGCCACCGTGACCTTCACCGTGGTGAAGGATACCGCGGCCCCCGAGACTCCCGTCATTGCCCAGGGCGGCGACGGAAATGTGACCCTGACCGCCGCCGAGGAGGACGTGACCCTGTACTACAGCTATGACGGCACGGAGTGGGTGCTGTATACCGGCCCCTTCGCCCCCACCGCCACGCCGGTGTATGCCAAGGCCGTGGACCGGGCGGGCAACGAAAGCGCTGTCAGCCGGCTGGCGGTGCAGGTGACCGCCTCCCAGCCGGTGCAGACCGGCGACGCCGCCCCCGTGGCGGTGTACACCGCCCTGCTGCTGACGGCGGCGGCTGCCCTGGCGGCGGCCCCGGTGCTGCGCCGCAGACGGGTGAAATAAGCCCATACGCTTCCTTCCTATAACGGGAAATCCCCCGGCCGGAGCCGGGGGATTTCCCGCAAGACTGCCCCAAAAGGGCAGGGCCCTTTTGGGGCAGTCAAAAGCGTGCTGCGGCAGACTGCCGCAGCACGCTTTTTATAGCTCAGCCCTGGATGATCTTCTCCGGCTGCTTCAGGTCCCGGTCGATCTGCTTGCGGTAGCGGTCCTCCTCGCTGAACACGCAGCCGCAGTATTTCTGCATATAAAATCCCCGCTCCCGGGCCTCCTGCTGGCCCGCCCGGAACCCGGGCCGGAAATCCCGGTACAGAAACGCCACGCCATAGGCTTCGGCCGCCTCCTCCGCCGTCTGCCGCAGCAGCCCGTGGTTCTGGTAGGGGCTGACGAACAGGGTGCTGGTGAAGCTGCCGTACCCGTGCTCCGCCGCGTAGCGGGCGGTCTCCCACAGGCGGATGTGATAGCAGCGGCCGCACCGGTGGTCGATGTCGCCGCACACCGCCCGGCAGAAGTCCCGCAGGCCATAGTCCTCCCGGACGATGAGCTTCATGCCGATGGCGGGGGCATAGGCCATCAGCGTGTCCCGCCGGGCCTTGTACTCCTGATAGGGGTGGATGTTGGGGTTGTACCAGAAGCTTACCGGTTCGATGCCCTCCTCCCGCAGCTGCCGGATGCAGGACACAGAGCACGGTGCGCAGCAGGTGTGCATCAATGTTTCCATGGCTTACTCCTTACGCTTTTTCAGCATCCTCCGCAGCTTCTCCAGGGGCCGGGGCAAGGGGGCGGCGGACAGGAAGCGGTTGCGCACCTGCTGGAAGGGCTGCTGGGCAAAGGCGGCGAAAAAGTCCTCCCGTTGGACGGAGGGGGCCGTGGGGGCCGCCAGCGCTCCGTTGCAGGACACCGCCTGCTCCAGCGTCAGCTTCTCCCGCTTCAGGGGCAGGGTGTCGAAATAGTGGGCGCCCTTGGCGCTGTTCACCAGCAGCAGGGAGATGCTGTATCGTGGCACCTCCGGGTGAAAGTCCCGGGGCGGCTGATACATACCCAGGGTCAGGTCCGCCGGGCGGTCGGTGCTGGCATAGGGGCACCGGTGGCACACCGGCCGCAGAAACAGCCGCTGCCGCAGGCCCCGGCCAAAGTCGGACTTGCCGAAGGGGGCGTCATACTGGGCCCCGCCGTCGAAGCGCACATGGAACCGCCGCTCCTTTTCCCCCGGCAGCTTGCCGCAGAAGCTCACGGCCACCGGCGGCTGCCGCTTGATATAGGCCATGGACCGCACCAGCTGGCTCCACACCCCCGGGGACGACACCCCGCTGCACACCACGTCGCAGGTCAGCAGCCGCTCCGGGTGCTCCCCCAGGAAGTGGTAAAGTCCGTCCACCTGACAGGGGGTGCCGGAGAACAGCACCCGCCGCCCCTGGTCCAGATAGTGCCGCACCCGGCGGAAGCTGTCGCCCAGGTCGCTCTGCACCGGCTTGGCCCCCTGGAGCCGGGGCAGCTCCGCCTTGTCCTTTACGGCGATGTGCCGCACCCGCAGCTCCTGGTCCAGGGCCGCGCCGAACACCACGCCGCCCTCGTCCAGGATGTACTCCGCCAGCAGGGGGAACACCCCGCCTGCGGTGGAGGCCTGCCGCACGGCGGCGTCCGGGTTCCAGGCGGCGAACACCGCCGGTTCCGGCCGGGGCTCCCGCTGCTTGCGCACCGGGCAGATATGGGCGCAGTGGCTGCACTGGATGCAGGCGTCGGTGACGGTGGGGTACAGGAAGCCCTCCCGGTCCGGCAGCATATGAATGGCCCCCTTGGGGCAGCCGCTGGCGCAGGCGCCGCAGCCGGTGCAGCTGCCGCGCTCCGGCAGCGGGGAAGCGGGATGATCCGTCACGTCCTCATCTCCTTTTCGCTCTTTTTGGCCATTTTACCACATAGGGCAGGAAAACACAAGAGCCGCGATGCCGCCGGACCTCCTCCTGAAATTTGCGAGCTGTTTTGTAGTTGACTTCACTATACTATATATGATATACTATAGAAGAATTGGGGGGATTGCTTATGATTAACTGATATGAAGCTATTATTAAGACCACTCCTTCGAAAAATTAGAAACAGAAACTGAGAAAAGAAAGTTGAGGATTTTATGAAAAGAAACTTCACGATTTTGTTGCTGATGCTTCTTTGTATCTCCCTTCTGACTCCTGTGTATGCAACACAGGAGATTCCCAGCGAGATGTTTGGCGAAGAAGCGATTACTCAAGCGATTGATAACTATTTTCAGAGTCGGAAAGACTTTCTGAAAGGGAACCGGAATGACATCGTTCCCGTCGTGGATGGAATCTTAGCTGATGAGCTACTCCATAAGCAAGCGTTGATTGAAAATGAGGCTGTTTACCTAACATATTCCCTAAGTGAACAAAATGTTGCGGCATATTCCGGTTATGCTGTTGTGAATGTGGTGGAGGCTATTACATATCGTGTATCTGGTACGGAAGCGAACGCTTGCGTGAATCATCAAATTACAGTCTATCAGACAAATCAGGGGAATATCGTTATTGGCGCTGATGCGTATAAAGATGATGTGCCAAACTTTGAATCCTGTTCGTATGTAAACGCTCCAGCTACTAATTATGACGTGAGTCCAAATGCGTCGCAAGCAGGGGGAAGTTCTAATTGTATTGTTGAGGTAGCTCGTAATGAGATTGGTTATGTAGAGGGAACTAATAACTATACAAAGTACGGCGTGTGGTTTGGTAGCCAGTATGCGCATAGTGAATGGTGTGCAATCTTTGTCTGTTGGTGTGCAAATCAAGCTAATGTTTCTACAACCATTATACCCAAGAACAATTCTGTTGCAGTTGTTGATAATCTGTTAAGTTTTTTTGTTACCAGAAATCAGTATTTTATGCGAGGTGCTGGTACGCCAAAAGCTGGTGATTTGTACTTTGAGGGAGTATCTATTAATGATCTAAAGCATGTAGGGATTGTTTCCTCGGTAGGCTCTACTTCATTTACAATAATTGAAGGAAACTATCCTGACCGAGTCCAGTATAGAACCATATCTCTGACTGCATCAAACGTAATTGCTTTTGCGCGTCCTGCATATGCGACCACATCGCATAGCTATGTTGCAGTAAAAAATCAGTCCGGGTTGATTCTATACTATCAATGTAGTGCCTGTGGTCATCAAGTGACAAATATACCCGGAACAATGGGATTACAGAGTATCCCTCTTGCGGTATGATTTCGATCAGAAAGGAAGATAAATGAGGATGAAAAAGCGTTTATTTCCTCTGCTTGCGGCCCTGCTGTGTATGGTGATGCTGATGGGCTGTACGACCCATGCGGGGCCGGAATCCAACAAACTGACGGAGGCGGAGCTTCAGGAGCTCCAGGAGCTGTTCGCCCCGGGCAGCTGGTATGCCCAGGCCTGCACCAGCTACTATGAAGCGGCGGAGGCCGTGGATCTGGGCCGTCTGTTCTACGATGGCATCGGCTACGCGGGACTGGTCTATGGACAGTGCTATGTGACCGATCGGGAGCGGGACTGGGTGCTGGAGCAGGAACCTGCGGCAGAGAATTACGGCATTTTCCGGGCGCCCCGGGCGGCCATGGATGACATTCTCCGGCAGTATTTTGACATCTCCCTGGACGATACCCGGAAAATGGGGCTGGATAACCTGCTCTATTGGGAAGAGGCCGACGCCTGGTACGCCGCCCACACGGATACGGGCCTGAATACGGTGACGCTGACCGGCGGTGAGCGCACGGACGATGGTCTGCTGAAGCTATCCTATTCCGGCGGCTGTATCACCCTGCGCCCCACGCCGGACGGACAGAGCCCACAGCCCTATTTCATCGTTTCCAACCAGCCGGAGGGTTGATGCCGATATAGGAAAAGGGAGAGCGAATACGCTCTCCCTTTTATCTGTCGAAAAACCCGGCTGCGCAGCAAGCGGCAGCCGGGTTTCTCGACAGACTGCAGCAAGCCGCCGGTTTCCCGGCGGCTTGCCTGTTCTGATGTTGTCTTGTCAGGAGAGCGTCATTGGCGTCGAAGCCGAGGCTGATATTGACACAGTCCCCTTAGGAGGACATTTAATCGCTTACATCAGATGCACATGCTGATCCTGCAGAAGGGCTTTTTTCTCCTCCAGGCAGCGCATGGTCTTTTCCTGGTCACTGCGGCCCAGACCAATAACCAGAGCGTTGAGAATCGTGATGGGGGACACATAGGAAAAGGTGGAGGTCGTGTTTTTGGCGATGAGCACAGCCTTGGCGCCATGGGCGATAGGGGCCGACTGAAGGTCCGTCAGGGCCACGGAAGCTGCACCCCGTTTGAGAAAATAGGCCGTCACATCACAGGTGGCCTGAGTATATGTCTGAAATGAAATGGAGAAGATCAGGTCGCCCCGGCGAACCCCGGCAACCTGGTCAAAAATATCCCCGGTTCCCAGTGACAGAAGATGGACGTTGGTAAAGCCGATGTCCTGGAGCATGAAATAGAAATAATACGACAGCGCATAGCAGGAACGCAAACCAAGAATATAGATGTTCCTGGCTTTCCGCAGCTGGTTCAGCGCAATGGTAAAATTTTGCTCCAGATGATCTGTGAAGGTGGCCTGCAGATTGCTGATGTTCATGTCCAGCACCTGCTGCAGGAGCTGCGCGCCCTCGCCCAGAGACTGGGAAGTAATGGAATCCTGAATATCCCGCAGCGGAAAAATTTCATCCTTGGCTACCCGCCGCAGTTCTTCATGAAGCTGCTGGAATCCCTTATAGTCCATCACTTTGCAGAAATTGGTGATGCTTCCGGTGCTGACACCGATTTTTTTGCTGATTTCGGAGATGGACTGATAGGTCATCTCGATATAGTTCTGGCAGATATAGTCGGCGATTTTCTTATGCGTGGGAGAAAAGGTGCTGTATTTGGCCTGAATTTTTGAGAAAATGGTGTTTTGCATATGCCGATCCCCTTACAAGGCTTTTTTCTTGCTTTGGATTTTATCATGGCGGCGGGCTTTTGTCAAAGCCTGCGTGGGCGCGGCGGCCTCTGTCTGTCCCGATAAAACAGTCGTTTTGTATAATTTTGCCCGTAAGAATTTTACAGAAATAGCAGTTGACTTTTTCAACTTCTTTTGCGATAATTTTACAAGAGGCAAAAATATTGAAATAAATTTTAGTTCAACAAATGACGTAAACTTTGAATTTATTTTATTTTTGTCTGCTGTGTGGAGAAAAAGCCGCTGCGGCTGACTTCTTTACAGGTGGGCCCCCTGCAAGGAAGTGCATGCAGAGCAGAAGCTGACCCGGCCGGAAAGCTGCCACACGGTTCCTGTTGACATCAAATATGCGAGAGAAAAACATGGAGGAGTTATATGACTACTGCTAAGAAAAAGGTCTCGTCCGCAAAAAAAGTCATTATAGGCATGATCCTGGGCGCGATCGTGGGCGTGATCCTGAATCGCTTTGCCGAGGTCCCATTTGTAGACAAGTACATTGTTGATATCCTGTTTGCCATTGGCGGCGGAATTTTCACAAATCTGATCAAGATGATGGTGGTGCCGCTGGTATTCTTTTCACTGATCACCGGAACCTCCGAAACCGGAGATATCACAAAGCTGGGCCGAATCGGTGTGAAAACCATGGCCATCTATCTGGCCAGCACCGCTGTGGCCCTGATCATTGCCCTGACCACGGGTCTGCTGCTGCGTCCGGGCGTGGATCTGGACCTGTCTCAGTTTTCCGAGATGATCGCCAACTACACGCCCAAGGAATCCGTTCCGCTGTCCGAAACCCTGCTGGGGATCATCTCCACCAATCCGTTCGAGTCTCTGGCAAAGGGCAATATGCTCCAGGTGCTGTTCGTGGCCATTCTTGTGGGCATCACCATTACGCTGCTTGGCGATAAGGCCCGGCACGTCAGACAGGTTTTCGCTGAACTCAATGACATCACGGTCCGCATGGTGGGCATCGTGATGAAGTATGCTCCCTGCGGTGTGTTCTTCATCACTGCCAAGACCTTTACCACGCTGGGTTTCTCTGCCTTCAAGCCTCTGGGTATGTATATCCTCACCACCATTGTGGCCCTGATCATTCATGTGGTGCTTTGCTACGGCAGCCTGCTGGTGTTCGCTGCCCGCTGCAACCCCCTGCACTTCATCCGCAACTTCTCCCGCGCCATTACCATGGCGTTTTCCACGGCCAGCAGCAACGCTACGCTGCCGGTAGCGCTGGAGGACATCAAGCGCTGCGGCGTTGATCCCCGGGTCAGCTCCTTCACGCTGCCTCTGGGCGCCACCGTCAATATGGACGGCTCTGCCATCACGCAGGCCGTGGCCACCGTATTCATCGCCCAGGCCTTCGGTATGGAGCTTACCCTCGGCACTCTGGCTACCATCGTGCTCATTGCCACGCTGTCCACTGTGGGCAATGTGGGCGTGCCCAGCGCGTCTATGGTAACGCTGGCCATGGTGTTCACCCAGGTCGGCCTGCCCGCAGAGGCCATTGGCATCATCATCGGTGTGGACTATATCCTCAGCATGATCCGCACCACCCTGAACGTCTCCGGTGATGCAATCTGCACCATGGTGGTGGCCAAGTCCGAGGGAATGTTTGACAAGGCCGTGTTTGACAGCGGCATTGCCCCCCAGGAGACGGCCGCTGCCCAGGCATCCGACGCCGAATAAACAGAGCATACAGCTGACAAGCGGCTTTTCACCCCTGTGCAGGCAGGGGTGAAAAGTCTACATTTGAAGGGAATGGTAATTTCATGAAAAAAAGACTTGCAGACCGCATTCACCGGATGACGCCGTCGGCTACCGTGGAGCTGGCGGGGAAGATCGCCCAGCTGAGAAGCCAGGGCGTGGACATTCTCTCCTTCAGTGTGGGAGAGCCGGACTTTGAAACCCCTGACAATATATGCCAGGCAGCCAAGCAGGCCATTGACGACGGTTTCACCAAGTATACTGCCGCCGCCGGACTGGAACCCGTTCGCAGAGAGATCTGCAAAAAGCTGGAAAAGGACAACGGCCTTGCATACACACCCGATCAGATCATCATCTGCACCGGAGCCAAGCAGGCCCTGTATAATGCGTTTATGGCCATCTGCAACCCCGGTGACGAAGTGATTCTTCCGACGCCCTGCTGGGTCAGTTATATGGAGATCATCAAAATGGCCGGAGGCATACCGGTGCCGGTGCCCTGCGGCGAGCAAAACGGCTTCCAGCCCCGGATCGAGGACCTGCGGGCAACTGTTACGGATCGGACGGCGGCAATTCTGTTTTGTTCACCCAATAACCCCACCGGAGCCGTGTACAGCCGTGAGCTGTTGACGGAAATCGGGCATTTGGCGGCGGAACACGGGCTGTTTGTGATCAGCGACGAGATTTATGAGGCGCTGGTATATGATGAGGCCAGACATTATTCCGTGGCGGCCCTCTGCCCCGGGATCAAGGACAACTGCATTGTCATCAACGGCGTGTCCAAGACCTACGCCATGACCGGATGGCGGGTGGGGTACGCTGCGGGTCCCCGGGATATCATCAAGGCCATGTGCAGCCTGCAGGGGCATATGACCTCCAACACGGCGGCGATCAATCAGATGGCCTGCTTGGAGGCCATGCAGGGTCCCCAGGACGCCGTTGTCCGGATGCATGACGAGTATGCGCGCCGCCGCCGCTATATGATGGAGCGGCTCAACAACATGCCTGGCGTCCGCTGCCCGGATGCAAAGGGCGCGTTCTATATGTTTCCCAATGTGGGGGCGCTGTATGGGAAAAGCGACGGAAAACGGACCATCCGCGATTCATCGGATCTGGCGGCTTACCTGCTGGAGGAAGCACATGTGGCGGTGGTTCCCGGTGTGGCCTTTCAGGCGCCGGAGTATCTGCGGCTGACCTATGCCAGCTCCATGGAAAACATCATAGAGGGCATGGACCGCATGGAGGCGGCCCTGCAGAAGCTGAAATAAGACGAAGGGAGTGTCGGATTTGAATACCACCATTATGCCCCAGGAGAGACTGGGCGCACTGCGCAGACTGCTGCGGGAAAAGCCCTATATCCGGGTCATGGAGGCCCATAACGGTCTCACCGCACGCATTGTGGAAACGGTCAGCGCCGAGTCGGAGGGACAGACCAGGAGCTTTGACGCCATGTGGGTCTCCAGCCTGTGTGATTCCACAGCCAAAGGAAAGCCGGACATTGAACTGGTGGACTTCTCCTCCCGGGTGGAGACCATCCAGCAGATCATGGAGGTGTCCACCAAGCCCATTATTCTGGACGGCGATACCGGCGGATTGGTGGAGCATCTGGTGTTCCACGTCCGCACGCTGGAGCGGCTGGGCGTGTCCGCCATCATCATCGAGGACAAGGTGGGGCTGAAAAAAAATTCCCTCTTCGGCACCGATGTGGTCCAGCAGCAGGACACCATCGAGGGGTTCTGCCGGAAGATTTCCGCAGTAAAGCAGGCGCAGATAACGGAGGACTTCATGTGCATTGCCCGGATCGAGAGTCTGATCCTCAAGCAGGGAATGGACGACGCCCTGGCCCGGGCCAACGCCTATGTGGCGGCCGGAGCCGACGGTGTTATGATCCACAGCAAGGAGAAGGAGCCTGACGAGGTCATGGCTTTCATGGCGGCGTTCAAGCGGGAGCACCCGGATGTGCCGGTGGTGCTGGTTCCCACCAGCTACAACGATGTGCCGGAACAGACGCTTTGCGATGCCGGAGCCAGCGTGATCATACATGCCAATCATTTCATTCGCAGTGCCTATCCCGCCATGGTGAAAACCGCCCGTTCCATTCTGGAGCACGGCTGCTCCGCCCAGGCGAGCCGGGACTTCTGCATGTCCATCAAGGAAATTCTCACCTTGATCCCGGACAGCCTGCTATAAGGGGGCTTTCTATGCTTGCGGGGATGGAGCTTCTGTCCGTAATCGCGCGCCTGAGCCTGGCTGCCCTGTTTGGCGGACTTCTGGGCCTGGAGCGGGAGCGCAAGAATCGCCCGGCAGGCCTGCGAACCTATCTGATCGTGTGCGTGGGCGCCGCGCTGACGGTGCTGCTCAGCGAATATGAGCAATGGATGCTGTCCACCCGCTGGGCAGCCGCCGCCGGCAGCGCGGTGCAGATCGATATTTCCCGGCTGGGCGCGCAGGTCATCAACGGGATCGGCTTCCTGGGCGCGGGAACGATCCTGGTCAGCAGCAGGAAAAAGGTCCGGGGACTGACGACCGCGGCGGGGCTATGGGCATCGGCTTGTATGGGACTTGCTGTGGGCGCGGGATTCTATACCTGTGTATGGGCCGGCTTTGTGCTGATCTATCTGGCTATGCACCTGCTGCCCCGGCTGGAGGACCGTATTCTTTCCGGGGCCCGCAACATGAATGTTTATGTGGCCTACCAGTCGCCGGAGAATATCAGCGTCATCACAGGCACCCTGCGGGAGCGGCAGGTTCAGGTCTACGACATGGAGACGTGTCCGGCTGAGGAGGCTCGATGCAGTGCGGTTCTGCTGCTGCATCTACCGGTGGGAGTCAGTCATATTTCCTTGCTGGGTGATCTGTCGGAGCTTGCTTGTGTGCAAGCGGTCAACGAGATGTAAGGAGGTGATACTCGTGCTGTCCTTTCTGGACCCTGTCCGTGATTTGACCGACTGGGCCGTGGTGCTGCGGATGCTGTTGTCTGCTGCGGCGGGCGGGATCATTGGGCTTGAGAGAGAATTCCGCCGCCGGCCCGCCGGATTCCGGACGCATATCCTGATTTGTCTGGGCGCGTGCATCACCACAATGACCAGCCAGTATCTGCTGCTGAGAATGCATTACTACACGGATATTACCCGGCTGGGAGCACAGGTAATTGCTGGCATCGGCTTTGTAGGCGCCGGGGCCATTATGGTTACCCGTCGTCATCAGGTGAAGGGGCTTACAACGGCTGCCGGGTTGTGGGTTTCGGCCATTATTGGTCTGGCCTTTGGCGCGGGGTTTTATGAGGGCGGTGTCTATGCCGCGATTTTGCTGCTGACAGCGGAGCTGCTGCTGACCCGCTTTGAATATCGGAGTCTGCGTTATACCTCCCGGCAATCGATGTGCATAGAATATGAGACACGCTGCCAGTTGGACGATGTCCTGTCTGTGCTGGAGCGGAACCGTGTAAGGCTGTCCCATCTGGAGATCAACCGATCCGGCAGCAGCTATTGTGCCATTGCGGCAATTCGGCTGCCCAAAGGGGCGGATGCGGAGACGCTGGCAGCAAAAGCTGCAGACATCCATGGCATTCTCCGGGTATATCTGCTGTAGGAGAAATATGGGATCCGCCAACGGAATCAAAAATAAGGGGAGAGGCTGCAACCTCTCCCCTATTCACGCTATTCCTTATTTCCCGAAGTACCGGTTCAGCAGACCCTCAAAGGCCTTGCCGTATCTCGCCTCGTCCCGGGCCATCTCGCGGGTAATTGGCTCTGAATATTGGCGAAATGCCTTGTGCCGCCGACACAATCGTGATGCCGTATTTTCCACAGGAGCACGTTTCTCCCCTTCTGGATTCCGAAAAAGTCCGATCAAAATCATGGGGAGGACCTGTAAATGGCAAGCACGAATTATACCGGCGTCTATAAAACCAACGAGGGATACTGGGCCTACCGTTACAGCATTGTTGTAAACGGGCAGCGCAAGGATGTAAAAAAGGCCAAAGATGCAAATGGGCAGCGCTTCAAGTCGACGAAAGCGGCGGCAAAGGCACGGGCAGAGGCGATATCAAACAAAGCATTGCCTGTTTCACCTGCTCTTTCACGCAAAACTTTGGGTGATGTCTATCTGGAATACTGTGAGAAGGGGCGCACCGGAAAAGCCTATCAGACCATTCGCAAGCAGGACAGCTTATGGCGCAATCATCTGTGCAGTCGTTTCGGAGGCAGATACATAGATGAAATCAGTGTGGCGGAAATCAACGATTACTTATCCGCCCTGTACTATACCGAAGGTCGGGCATGGCGGTATGTGGAGGCTTTTCTCAAGATGTTTTACCTCATTTTCGGCCAGGCGTACTCCCGTAATTATCTCACGACAGAACACTATAATCGCCTCTGTGCCAATAGAGAAACCCGCATTCACATGCCGAAGATAAAAACAGACGAGGATACAGACATTGTGGTTTTTTCCCACGATGAAGTCTCACAGCTGGATGCTTATTTCCACGATACAAATGCCGAAACGGCATATCTGCCGGGGCGGAATTGCGGCCTGCGCATTAACGAATGCTATGGCCTGAAATGGGATCATATCGACCTGGAAAAGGGAACGATCCTGATCGACAGGCAAATGCAGTATCAGGAAGGGCTGATCAAACTGGTGCCGCTCAAAACCCGTAATGCCCGCCGAACTATTTATATGTCTTGCGCACTTCAAGCATATCTTTCTGATCTTTTCGCCAAAACAGAACGGTATCGGCGGGATTTATCTGCCCAGCGGGAACAAAATCAGCGATTCATTGAGGATATTGACGGGAAGCCCATTTCGTCATTGAATCTGATAAATACACTGCCAAACGGAAAAATCCAGACCGTCAGCTCGATGAAATACCATTCCCGCATCATCAAAGCGCAACTGCATATCAACTTCAAATACCATTATCTTCGCCACACATACGGAACACGGATGGCGGAGCTGAACACCCCCACACATTTGCTCTGCAACCAGATGGGGCATGCATCCAGCAAGGTCACAGAGCGGTATTATCTGGGGATGACAAAGGCGGGCATAGAGGGATTGGTGGAGAAACTGAATCAGCTGTAGTTGAATACAGGTGTTATACCGCTTTTGCTTAAAAAACTTTTGGCGCTCCAAATGAAAATACATGTGTTTTGCGAAGTTTTTTTCACCGCCGGGATAAGCCTGCTCTCCATCCTGGTAAATTGTGATCTCCCAAAATCTCTTCAAGTGCAACGGATTTCGGGCTGTTCTTCAGAGTACCACCAGCGTATATGCTCTTTTTACACTATAATATTTTGAGAAGTTTTCAAAAAGTTGTGCACTATTGACAAATGTGGCATTATGTGCTATAATATGCCCCATCATGAAGAAAAGGGGTGATGCCTATTGACGGGTGAATATCTTAACAATTTGGTAGATGTAAATGACATTGAGTGTGGGAAACTAAATTTAATCTATGCCCCATGTGGGAGCGGAAAGACCACTTTTGCAAAAGGAAATCTTGCCAAGTTTGCAGAGGAAAAATACCTGTGCGGATTTCAGCTATTTCTTATCGACACAGCAATAGGAAAAGACCAGTTTTTGCAAAGCGGTTATGTAGAGGAAAATCCGTGGACAAACGAACCATATTGGGTAGTTCCTGGTATCGGAAAGGTCATGACTTATGCCGGGTATGGAAAACTGATGGAATGTGCGCCAAAATACGACTATGTGGGCATTGACGGTTTAGTTGTATGTGATGAACTTCAAAATGCCATTCGGTGGTCGAAATATCCAGATGACACCTTACATCAAAAGGCAATCGAAACGCTGACTGCGCATATTAATGCAAAGGATTCCACGATAGTGGCATTGAGCGCTACCCCGAACGCAATACGAAAAGAATTTGCCTGGTGCTTAAACGAAGTGCCACTCCATGGAACACCAAGGCATTTCGAAGAAAAGAGTGTCCGGAAATACAGAAACCTAAAGCAGCTTTTGTGCCAGATTCCAATCGGACAGCGCGGAATTATTTATATAAGCCATATCTCGCAAATTCTCAAATACAAGGTGATTCTGGATCAGCGAGGTTTTAAGACGGGCGCTCTATGGAGTGCCAAAAACGCAGAACATCCTTTGGATGCAGAACAAATTCATATTCGTGATACCATTCTTTGCCTCAAACGCATACCAAACGATATAGATGTGCTGTTCATAAACAAGAGCTGCGAAACCAGCATCACAATAGGCGATATAGATGATTTGAGCAGCCACATTGACTTTATGATTATCCATAGCTCTGAACCTGATACACAAATACAGGTCAGAGGAAGATACAGAAACGATTTATCTCAGCTATATCTATATGATTCCAATTCAGAAAGCAAGGTAATAGTTCCTGCTGATTGGTTAGGCAGGAAATTGTTCAAGAGTGACATCAACGAACTTATAAGTGAGTTAGAAATACGAGATAAAAAGCGATCGCTTGTAAAGGCACCCACATTCCTTCAAATGGTAAAAGATAGTGGCTATACAGTTACATCGAAAGTCGTAAGAGGAATTCGCTACAAAATCATTTCGAAATAAGTGGTGCAAAAATGAGGGCAATATATTCTGTAAAGTGCCCTCAAAAATGCACCTTGCGATACAAAAAGAAAAAGTGAATTATTCCGGACGGGTATAGCTGCGACAGCGTGCTATATCCGGGAGGAAGGGACAAGTAATTTCGTTTCATTCTTGCATTCGCAGCGGCAGAATGCGAGAATTAAAAAGAAATTACGCAGTCCGGGCGTTAGCTCCCGATGAGACGGGGGCGTACAAGATGGGGTTAGACAGAATAAGGGTGTAAAGTAAGGAACAAGCCACGGGGATGTAGCGTCCTCGTGGCCTGTTTGCGATTATATCAGCCAATGATAGTCTCTGAGCCGAATATCTTTGGTGGACGTTAATTCATGTAACTGGTAATATCAATTCCGTTTCGTGTTGCATATAAGAGACTGTCGTGGGTCGTATCATCAACAACGAAGATAACGCAATCAACAGAAAACGAGTCGTTGATTCTTTCGCTTAACCCATCAAGGGCGTCATTTAACTCTGACGCAATAATTGTGAAAGCCGAGTCCACACCGTTGACCTTCATGAGGATATAATAAGTGCCATCTTCAAATCTTGTTTCAATTACATCGCTGCCAAGAGTCTCCTTAACAATCCTGTCTACAGTATCTATGGTTTCAGGCTGAGATGCCGATGAAGGCGCGGAAGGATGATTTGTCGCGTTGCCTTCGGGCACCTGCTTCGTTTCATTGGGATGGGTCACGCAGAAGATAACAAACAACACGAGAATGATTCCTACGATGACTGCCACAATTATCCCTATTCGTTTCAAGAAACGCTTCATGCCTGATTTTCTCCTTTCACCATCTCCATAGCTATATTTATGACATCTAAAATCAGTTAGTTGAATGATATCATAAATATGTACTGGCCATTCACTCTGGTAAGTCCGTAGGTGATACCCGCTTCATCGTTATATACATTTCCTTCTTGATATGCACGTACAATCTGTTTTCCAATGTTACCTGCTTGAGCTGTATCCGCCGCGACATCACATGTCTCAATGATGCCCATCATAGTTTTTGCGATCTTGTCTTCATCTTCTGTGAAGAACTTTACTGTGAGTATCTTGATCGAGGCGCTGTTTTCATCTTCTGCGTCCATTACAACCTCGCCATCAGAAAAAAGAATAGCCGCTATGGCTTCTCCGTCCGTGTAATTTGGATCAAAGCCCCCTACGCCCGTGACACCTGCAACCATTTCGCCGGCGCGTTTGTTCAGTTCCGCCTGCTGACAATATAGATTCTGCGTAAGAAGCACACAGAAATCTTTCGGGGTCAGCAAAAGATGTCCGTCCTCAACCAGACTTTCAATTGCATAGGATGTAGTCTGTGTCTTTCCGCACCGCGAACAAGTTTGTTCTTTTGTACCACTTTCAGTCGCAGTTGCCTTTTTTTCCACCTTCCAACTCCCCCAACTGTGGCCCAAGGCGTCTCCTTCGGTCTCTCCACACTTTGAACATACTTTGGGCTCTGTGCAGGTTGCGTCTGTCCACTCATGCCTGCATGAACATGCACTCAGGCTCATTAGCAATAACGCCGCGCAGAAAATAGACACGATCACTTGATAGCTTTTCTTCATTGTTTCCTCCCAAATGAACATATTTGTACATAAGTACACCATAAATATTATAGTCTTTTTAACGACTATAGTCAATATCGTGGTCACACCCTAAGATAAAAATATTATCTTAGGGAGGAATACGCATGATAAGCTATGACGCCTTTTGGGACACACTGAAAACATCGAAGGAATCCACTTACTCGCTGATTAAAAATCATCACATTTCCAGCTCTACGATTGATAAACTGCGTAAGAATAAGCCTTTGAATACAACTACAATCAATGACTTATGCCGTATTCTGAACTGCCAAGTGCAAGACATTATGACATATATCCCCTCGAGCGACGATCAAATACTATAGCCGCAAACCCCACACTTGATGATAGCCCTTATATAACGAGGATTCCAGGAAATTATCGTTTTTAACGCAATTTTTTCCTCTCCCGTATCAGCGTACTCTTACTGATTCCCGTCAACTCCTCAACTTGTTTACAAAGCCTCCCCCAACAGCAAAGGGAGAGCACCCATGCTCCCCCTTTTTGCATATTCAGTTGACCTTAATGACCTTTTGCTTCTGGCCCAACAGGTTGACCGGACTGAACGCCGTATGCTGCAGCTGCAGAAACCTATCATCTATTTCGGTATAGCGCTTGGTCATCCGCAAGTCACTGTGCCCCATCTGCTTTTGCAGTGTGAACAGGTCTCCGCCATTTTGGAGATACAACGTGGCAAAACTATGCCTCAACTGATACGGTGTGATTTTGACGCCGCTCAGGCGGCTGACCTTAGCAAAGTCTTTGTCCAGATAGGTTGTAGTCAGGCGGCCGCCCTCGTAATTGGGAAACAGCCAATTCTCCCACTCCTGCGGCTTCATGTGGATGAAAGCAGCAACAGCCTTTGCGGTCTGCGGGCTTAGATACAGCAGCCGCTCACGTCTCGTTTTTGCCACGGTCTTGCTGACTCTCAGCGTATGCTCCATCGCATTGAAATCACTGTCCCGCAATCCAAGCAATTCTTTTGTGCGGATGCCGCAATCCATCATCACCAGCACAATGGTGAATGTCCTCATTCCTGTATAGGTCTTCTTATCCAGGCAATTCATAAAGCGCTGCAAATCACTTACAGAAACCGGCTTGATGTTCCCCTCATCGCGGCGCTTTTTCAGCTCGTTGGCCGTAATAGGATTTTTCGGAATATACTCCTGCCGCACCATCCAGTTGAAAAAGGCGCTGATGTATTGGTACGGTTTGTTATAGCGTGCAGGGCTGGTATCAGGTATTGCGGCAAAAAAAGCCAGTGTGTCCTGCTCCAGGAGAGAGTATTCCGTGCTATTCCTGCTGCCGCAGACAAAACGCTCCAGCTGGGCTTGATAGTCATGCATCGTCTCGTCACTGAGCATTTGCGCCTGTTTGATAGCAAGAAACTCCTTCGCCGCAGCCTCCAGTGTAGGGCGTTCCTTCGCTTCGACGATTTTCCGCATTCTCATGGGATGCTCCTTTCTGCAAACCCTCATTCAAGAATGGATTTTCGGGGAAAACTCAGAGCCTCTCTGTTGCGATTATGCAACTTTTCCACGCAAAATAGAAAGGATTCCGAGCATTTCTGCTCAGAATCCTGACATTTGGAGGTGACACCCAGATTTGAACTGGGGAATGAGGGTTTTGCAGACCCTTGCCTTACCACTTGGCTATGTCACCATATAAGAGAAACGGCTTTTCGGGGCCGTTTCTCTGTTTGGAGCGGGCGACGAGGCTCGAACTCGCTACCTCGACCTTGGCAAGGTCGCGCTCTACCAGATGAGCTACGCCCGCATATGGCGCCGGTATTCCAGCACCATGGTGCCTCCGGTCGGAGTCGAACCAACGACACGCGGATTTTCAGTCCGCTGCTCTACCAACTGAGCTACAGAGGCAAATGGCGACCAAGATGGGGCTCGAACCCACGACCTCCAGCGTGACAGGCTGGCGTTCTAACCAACTGAACTACTTGGCCAAATGAAATTTGGTGGGAACAACTGGACTCGAACCAGTGACCCCCTGCTTGTAAGGCAGGTGCTCTAACCAGCTGAGCTATGCTCCCGTCCTTGCCGCACACATTAGTACCGCGGCGACAAGAGAGATTATACTAAATATTAGCCAGACTGTCAACACCAAATTTCAATTTTTTTACTATTTTTTTCGGGCGTCCGCGGCCAGCTGCTCCAGCTGCTGGCGGTCGAAGTCATACACCGCGTCGCAGAACTGGCAGGTCATGTGGCAGGAGCCCTGCTCCCGCAGGATGCCCTCCAGCTCGTCGGCCCCCAGGGACAGCAGCGCCCGCTCCACCCGCTGGCGGCTGCAATAGCACTTGTAGCTTACCGGGCAGGTCTCCAGGATCTTCAGCTCAAAATCGGACATCACCGTCCGCAGCAGGTGCTCCGGGTCCGGATCCCAGTCCAGGATGGCGGACACCGGCCCGGCGGCCATGATGCCGCCCTCCACCTTGGCGATGGTGTCCTCCCCGGCCCCGGGCATCAGCTGGATGAGATAGCCCCCGGCGGCCTTGACGCTGTGGTCCCGGTCCACCAGCACCCCCAGGGCGCAGGCGGTGGGAATCTGCTCCGACTCCACGAAATAACCGGCGATGTCCTCGGCGATCTCGCCGCCCATCAGGTCCACGGTGCCCACATAGGGCTCCTTCATGTGCAGGTCCTTGATGACGGTGATGGTGCCCTCGCCGCCCACGGCGCCGCCTACGTCCAGCTTGCCGTCGTCCCGCAGGGGCAGGTCCACCTGGGGATTGGCCACATAGCCCCGGACGTTGCCCTCGGCGTCGGACACCGCCAGCACCGTACCCAGAGGGCCGCCGCCCTTGATCTGCAGGGTCAGGCTGGCTCCCTGGCCCTTCAGGGCGTTGCCCATCATGGACGCGCCGGCCAGAGCCCGGCCCAGGGCCGCCGTGGCCACCGGGCTGGCGTGATGGATCTGCCGTGCCCGCTCGGTAAGCTCCCGGCTGCAGATGGCCGCGGCCTGCACCAGGCCGTCGGTGGAAATCGCTCTTACAATATAATCGCTCATGCTTACAAAACCTCTTTTATTTGCGAATGCAGGTGAAGTACACCCGATCCTCACCGGGTACGGGGCGGCGCAGCTTCCCGTCGCCCCAGGTGCGCACGTCGGCAAAGCCCGCCTCCTCCAGCCACCGGGTCAACTGCTCCACGGAGTAGCCCCGCTGGCGGTGCAGCTCGAAGCTGCGGTCCCAGGACCCGTCCTCCGCCAGGGTGAACAAGTCCATATAATAGGTACACAGCCCCCGGCGATATTCGGTGCGCCACACGCAGTAGGTGTCCTCCGTCTCGTCCAGGAACACCTGTCCGTCCAAGGCGGCCAGCCGCTCCGGCAGCCGCACGTCGAAGGCCAGCAGGCCCCCGGGGCTGATGAACAGGTGCAGCCGCTGAAAGGTCCGCTGCACATCCCGGGGATTTGTCAGATAGTTCAGGCTGTCCAGGCAGCAGATGGCGGCGTCCACGGTGCCGTACAGGTCCAGCCGGGGCATGGACTGGTGCAGGAACAGGGGCGGTACCTCCGCCGGGGCGCTTTTCTCCCGGGCGGCGGCCAGCATCTCCTGGGACCCGTCCACAGCGATGAGCTCATAGCCCCGCCCGGCCAGCAGCCAGGTCATGGACCCGGTGCCGCAGGCCAGGTCCAGCACCGTGTGCACCGGGATGCGGCTGCGGCGGAACAGCTTTTCCAGAAAGTCCGCCCGCTTTTCATACCCCACGTCCCAGGTCAGCTCGTCATAGGCCCCGGCCAGCTGCTGGTAGCTGCTCATTTGTCCTCCTGCTCCTTCATGCGCTCCAGCACGTTCTCGTACCCTCCCGCGCCGTTGAGCAGGGACCGGTTCACCCGGCTGATGGTGGCGCTGGAGGCGCCGGTTTTCTCCAGAATATCGCTGTAGAGCATCCCGTCGTTGAGCAGAGTGGCCACCTCATAGCGCTGCTCCATGGACCGCAGCTCGGAAATGGTGCACAGGTCCTGGAAGAAGCTATAGCACTCCTCCTCATTTTTCAGGGTCAGGATCGCCCGGTACAGCAGGTCGCTTTTTTCCTTCTGGGCAATCTTGGATTTCGCCGCTCTTACCATAATTGTTTTTCCTCCGTTTCCAAAAAACGTAGTATTTGTTTTCCTCGGGTAGTCATTTTACCATTTTAACCTATAAAAGTAAACCGTTTATGCAAAATTTTTTTGCAAATTTTACGGTTTGTTCACACTCTCCCCTGCCGCCGTCCGGCAACGCTCCCGGGAGCGTTACCGGACACTTTGCGTTTTAGCGTCCTAAATCCTACCAACCTACCATGCTGACGGTAACGGTTTTTGCGCGCTATTTCGTCCCGTCTTAAAAATTTCAACATATTGTCGACCCTTTTCGCGATAAATTCCGGTAAAATCGTCCGTTTTCGATTTTCCACACGGGAATCTTTACGCCATCGAGGGAAATCTTTATGAACTATTTATGAATGCGGACCATTCGTTGTCACCATTTTCACGAAATTTGTGCTATACTCACTGCGTAAACCAGAGCTGTCCGGGAGCTCTGAAAATCACAAAACGACTATAAAGGAGTGTGTGTTTGTGGCAACATTTATCATCGGTCTTGTGATCCTGTTCGGCGGCGCTGCGCTGTACGGACGCTTCTGCGAGAAAGTTTTCGGGCCTGACGACCGTCAGACCCCGGCCTACGCCAAACAGGACGGCGTGGACTATATCCCCATGAAGGGCTGGAGAAACAGCCTGATCAACCTGCTGAACATCGCCGGTACCGGCCCCATCCTGGGGCCCATCCAGGGCATTCTGTTCGGGCCCATCGCATTTATCACCATCCCCATCGGCAACGTCATCGGCGGCGCCATGCACGACTATTTCTCCGGCATGATCTGCCTGCGTGACGGCGGCACCCAGATGCCCCAGATGATCAAGCGCTATTCCAATAAGGGCATTTTCAACGTATACAACGTGTTCTGCTGTCTGCTTCTGCTGCTGGTGGGCGCTGTGTTCGTTTATACCCCTGGCGACATTGCCGCCACCTCCGTATTCGGCTTCGACGGCAAGCCCACCTCCGTCTCCACTTGGATCATTTACGGCGTGATCTTCCTGTATTACCTGGTCGCCACCGTGTTCCCCATCGACGCCATCATCGGCCGCATTTACCCCATCTTCGGCGCCATCCTGCTGTTCTCCGCCATCGGCGTGTTCATCGGCATCTTCGTCAAGGGCTATCCTCTGCTGAACGTGTGGGACGACTGGTCCTCTCCCATCCTGCAGCTCACCGGTGCTGACGGCGCGGTCGAGAGCTTTACCTATGCCGACTACTTCAAGGGCCACAATTTCCTGCCGATCTTCTTCGTTACCGTGGCCTGCGGCATTCTGTCCGGCTTCCACTCCACCCAGACGGCTATCATCTCCCGCACGGTGAAGAACGAGCGTCAGGGCCGCATGACCTTCTACAACATGATGATCCTGGAGGGCTTCATCGCTATGGTGTGGGCCGCCGGCGCTATGGGCGTGTACAATCTGGCTCTGCAGGAGCCCAACGCCTCCCTGGCCACCGGTACCATCGGCGTGGTCTGCAAGGACATCCTGGGCCCCGTGGGCGGCGTCATCGCCCTGATCGGCGTCATCGTTCTGCCCATCACCTCCGGCGATACCGCTCTGCGCGCTCTGCGTCTGTCCCTGGCGGAGACCTTCCACCTGGACCAGTCCACCAACGGCAAGCGTATGCGTCTGGCCATCCCTGTGTTTGTCCTGGCTGCCGGCATCATCGTGTTCGCCAAGTTCAACAAGGACGGCTTCAACATTCTGTGGCGTTACTTCGCATGGTCCAACCAGACCCTGTCTCTGTTCGCCTTCCTGTGCATCACGGTGTGGATGTTTGAAAACGGCAAGGGCAAGTTTGCGTGGATGCCGCTGATTCCCGGCGCGTTCTACGCCTTCATCTGCTCCACCTACATCGCCAATGCCCACATCGGCTTCAACATCCCCTGGACCGCCTCCTACATCATCGGCGTGGTGTTCGCCATCGCCTATGTGGTGGCTCTGTGCCTGTATGGCAGAAAGCGCGGCGCGGCTGTGAAGCTGAAAATGAACAAGTAACTCTTTTTCTCCTGACAGCATATAGGTGTAAATCCCCCGGCACCTGCCGGGGGATTTACGCTTTTTGTCCGGTGTTTTTTTAACGGTTTTTCGACGGGATTCTCATTTCAGGGATTGAGTCGGGCGGTTCGATATGTTATACTGGACTTACTTTTTCAGGAGGCAAGCCATATGACACTCAACGAATTGAAAATCGGCCAGTCCGGGGTCATCACCGCCGTAGGCGGCGACGGCCCCCTGCGCTGCCGTTTGCTGGATATGGGGCTGACCCCCCGCACCGCCGTGAAGCTGATGAAGGTGGCCCCCATGGGGGACCCCATCGAAATCCGGGTCCGGGGCTATGAGCTGACCCTGCGGGTGGAGGACGCCATGAAGATCCAGATAAAGGAGGCGGCGGTATGATTTTCGCCCTGGTCGGCAATCAGAATTGCGGCAAAACCACGCTTTTCAACGCCCTCACCGGCTCCAACCAGCACGTGGGCAACTTCCCCGGCGTCACCGTGGACCAGAAAACCGGCGAAATACGGGGCGAAAAGGGCTGCTCCGTGGTGGACCTGCCGGGTATTTACTCCCTGCGGCCCTATACCCAGGAGGAGATCGTCTCCCGGGACTACATCCTCAACCAGAAACCCGACGGCATCATCAACATCGTGGACGCCACCAACATCGAGCGCAACCTCTATCTGACGCTGCAGCTGCTGGAGCTGCGGGTGCCCATGGTGCTGGCCCTGAACATGATGGACGAGGTCCGGGCCAACGGCGGCGCCGTGGACGTGCAGCGGATGAGCCGGGAGCTGGGCATCCCGGTGGTGCCCATTTCCGCCGCCAAGGGTGAGGGCGTGTCGGAGCTGGTGGACCAGGCCCTGGCCGCGGCCCGGGGCCGGGTATTGCCCAAGGTCACGGACTTCTGCGCCGACGACTCCGCCGTCCACCGCTGCATCCACGCGGTGGTGCACCTGATCGCCGATCACGCCGACCGCATCGGCGTTCCGGCCCGGTTCTGCGCCGCCAAGCTCATCGAGGGTGGCGACGACCTGGCGGACCGTCTGGCCCTGGACCAGAACGAGCGGGAGCTGCTGGAGCACTGCATCGTCCAGATGGAGACGGAGACCGGCCTGGACCGCAACGCCGCCCTGGCGGATATGCGGTACAGCTTCATCGAAAACGTGGTGTCCGCCTCGGTGGTCAAGTGCCGCGAAAGCCGGGAGCACGCCCGGTCCGTAAAAATGGACCGCCTGCTGACGGGCCGCTACACGGCGGTGCCGGTGTTCCTGGGCATCATGCTGCTGACCTTCTGGCTGACCTTCGACGTCATCGGCCAGCGGCTGTCGGACTGGCTGGCGGTGGGGGTGGACGCCCTGACCGCCCTGGTGGACCGGGGCCTCACGGCCTACGGCATCAACCCGGTGGTCAAGAGCCTGATCGTGGACGGCATTTTCGCCGGCGTAGGCAGCGTGCTGGTGTTCCTGCCCATCATTGTGACCCTGTTCTTCTTCCTGTCCGTCCTGGAGGACACCGGCTACATGGCCCGGGTGGCCTTCGTCATGGACAAGCCCCTGCGGAAGATCGGCCTCTCCGGCCGCAGCATCGTCCCCATGCTCATCGGCTTCGGCTGCTCCGTCCCCGCCATCATGGCCACCCGCACGGTGTCCTCGGACCGGGACCGGAAAATGACCATCCTGCTGACGCCGTATATGAGCTGCTCGGCGAAAATCTCCATCTACGCCTTCTTCACGGCGGCCTTCTTCCCCCGTTACCGTGCCCTGGTGATGATCGGCCTGTATGTGCTGGGCATCCTCATCGGCATTGCGGCGGCGCTGATCATGAACAAGACCGCCTTCCGGGGAAAGCCTGTGCCCTTCGTCATGGAGCTGCCCAACTACCGGCTGCCCAGCGTCAAAAGCGTGGCCCTGCTGCTGTGGGAAAAGGCCAAGGACTTCCTGCAGCGGGCCTTCACGGTGATCTTCCTGGCCACCATAGTCATCTGGTTCCTCCAGAGCTTCGATACCCGGCTCAACGTGGTGTCCGACAGCGCGGACAGCCTGCTGGCCCTGATCGGCCAGGTGCTGGCCCCCCTCTTCGCTCCCCTGGGCTTCGGCGACTGGCGCTGCGCCACCTCGCTGATCTCCGGCTTCATCGCCAAGGAATCCGTGGTCAGCACCCTGGAGGTGCTGCTGGGCGGCAGCGCCATCTCCGGCCTGTTCACCACCCGGTCCGCCCTGAGCTTCCTGGTGTTCACCCTGCTGTATACCCCCTGCGTGGCGGCGGTGGCCACCATCCGCCGGGAGCTGGACTCCTCCCTGAAGACCCTGGGCGTGGTGGCCATGCAGTGCGGCGTGGCCTGGCTGGCTTCCCTGGCCATGTACGCCATCGCGGGGCTATTCTGATTTTGTCCAAAAAGGCAAAGCCTTTTTGGACAATAGGCTTGCAGTCTGCTGCGCGCATAATTTGTTCGCTAAAAGCGAACAAATTCCACACTTGCAGACTGAGTAGTGTTTTTTGCGACGTACATGCCGCCGCAAAAAACGGATTGCACTTGCTTTGCCGCCTGCGGGCGGCAAACTCTGCAAGGCTTTTGTTCCAAAAGGGCATTGCCCTTTTGGAACAGCAAAAAAATTCCCCGGCTGCCAGGCAGCCGGGGATTTTTGCTATGCGGTTTTATGCGCCGAAGGGGTTCAGCACTTCTCGTAGATGGTGGCAACGCCCATGCCGCCGCCGATGCACAGGGTGGCCAGGCCGCGCTTGGCCTCGGGCCGCTTCTGCATCTCGTGCAGCAGGGTGACGATGATACGAGCGCCGGAAGCGCCCACGGGGTGGCCCAGAGCGATGGCGCCGCCGTTGACGTTGACCTTGCTCATGTCGAAGTGCAGCTCGCGGGCCACGGCGATGGACTGGGCGGCAAAGGCCTCGTTGGCCTCCACCAGGTCGATGTCGTCGATGGTCAGACCGGCCTTCTTCAGAGCCTGACGGGAAGCGGGCACGGGGCCCACGCCCATGATCTTGGGATCCACGCCGCCCTGGCCCCAGCCGATGAGCTTGGCCATGGGCTTCAGACCGTACTTCTCCACGGCCTCGCCGGAAGCCAGCACGATGGCGGCAGCGCCGTCATTGATGCCGGAGGCGTTGGCAGCGGTGACCCGGGGCTGACCCTTGTCGGCGGCTTCCTGGATACCGGTGGGCTCAAAGGTGTTCACCACCTGGGGGTTGGGGGACTCGGGGCTGACGGGGAACGCGCCGCGCAGCTTGGCGATGCCTTCCTTGGTGACGCCGGCCTTGGGATACTCATCCTTGGCGAAGGGGACCATTTCCTTCTTGACCTTGACCATCACGGGGACGATCTCGTCGTCGAAGCGGCCGGCCTTCTGGGCGGCCTCGGTCTTCTGCTGGGAGGCGGCGGCGAAGGCGTCCTGCTCCTCGCGGGTGATGCCCCAGATGTCGTTGATGTTCTCGGCGGTGGTGCCCATGTGATAGTTGTTATAGGCGTCCCACAGACCGTCCTTGATCATGGTGTCCACCAGCTTCTTGTCGCCCATGCGAGCACCCCAGCGGGCGTCCAGGGAAGCGAAGGGAGCGGCGCTCATGTTCTCGGTACCGCCGCAGACCACCACGTCGGAATCACCGGCCAGGATGGAGCGGGCGCCCTCGATGACGGACTTCATGCCGGAGCCGCAGACCATGCCCACGGTGTAAGCGGGAACGGAGTAGGGGATACCGGCCTTGATGGCCACCTGGCGGGCAACGTTCTGGCCCTGGGCAGCGGTCAGGATGCAGCCGAACATGACCTCATCCACGTTTTCGGGGGCGATATTGGCGCGCTTGAGGGCCTCCTTCACCACCACGGCGCCCATCTCGGCGGCAGGGGTGTTCTTCAGGGAACCGCCGAAGGAGCCGATAGCGGTACGGCAGCAATTGACGACATACAAATCTTTCATAGTGGTAATTTCCTCCTACATTTTGTTTTAGGGTTCTACTCTGTACCTATATCGTAGTCATTTTCGACCGAATAGTCAACCCCAGATTGCTCCGAATCGCAAAAATCGTGGAACTGAACAGGATTTGACTGGATTTCTTTGGTTGTTTGACTAAAAATTAACAAGCTGGTTAATTTTATGACAAGGCCGCCCGGGCCTCCTGGAGCTTGGTATAGAAGTCGCCCACGTTGAGCTTGTTATACAGGCGGGTGTTGTAGTCCACCTGGGCGCTTGCCACGGCGTCCTTGATCCGGGTTTCAAACAGGGCGTTCACCACGGCGGACCGGTTCAGCTCCCGGCCCACCGCCACATACAGGGCGTTATCGGTCTCGATGACGCCGCTGACCTGGCCCGGCTCCAGGGCCGCCACGGCGGCGGCCAGGGTCTCGCCCATGTCCCCGGCGGAGGCGGTGACTCCCTCCTCCGTCACGTTCTCCATGCCCAGCTGGGCCGCCAGGTCCAGATAGGTGGCGGCAACGTCCTGGGAATCCCGCAGCTGCTGGGCGAAGCTCTCCGCCGCCAGGCGGGTGTTGTCATCGTCCTCCCCGTCCAGAGGCCAGTACAGCAGCAGACAGGTGGCGTAGCCGCTGTCCTTGGCCAGGGCGTCGATGTCCTCCTGGGCGGGATACAGGGCGCTTCCTTCGGTGCAGAAGGCCTGGCGCACCCCGGCGTACAGATAGTACCCCTGGTTGATGCTGTCGAACATGGTCTCCGACACGCCCATGCCCTGGATCTGCTTGAGATAGGCCTCCTGGCTGCCGTAGTAGTTGATATACTGCTGGCGCTGCTTTTCCAGGGCCTCCCGGTCGGAGTCGGTCAGGGTCACGTTCCCCTGCCTGGCCCACTGGCGGATCACGGCGTACAGCTTCACCGTCTCCAAGGCGTCCTGCTTGGCATAGGCCCCGTAGGTCATGCCGTCGGACAGCTCCGCGTCAAAGTCCAGGTCCGACACGTTGGCCGACAGATACTCGCAGTCGTAGGCCACCCAGTACAGATACTCCTCGGCGTCGATGGTCTCGCCGTTGACGGTCAGCAGTTCCGCGTCCGGCCGGATGCCGGAGGCCTGGTAAAACAGGCCGTCGCTGCGGTGGCCGTTGGTAAGGATCCCGCTGGCGGAGATCACCGCCACCAGCGCCACGGACAGGACCACCGAGGCGGCCAGACGGATCAGGGATTTTTTCATGTTGCTCCTCCTTCATGGGCTTTGCCCAGTTCTTCTTTTTTCAGCCGCAGCTCCTCCGTCAGCTTCCCGGCGGCGGCCAGGGCGTCCTCCCCCGGGGAGAGGTGCAGCTGCAGCCGGGGCGGCTCTCCGGCGGACAGCCGCAGGCGGCTGCGATAGCCCGGCATGGTGCACACGGCCATGAGGCTGGGCACATCCACCCGGCTGTCAAAGGTGAAGGCCACCACACCGGCCTTCTGGGTGATATCGGTGATGAACACCTCCGCCGCCGCAGCCCGCAGCAGGGCCACGTCCAGCAGGGCCATCACCGCCTTGGGCGGGTCGCCGTAACGGTCCGTCAGCTCGTCCACCAGGTCCGAGGCCTCCTCCGTGGTGCGGATGGCCGCCATCCGGCGGTACAGGTCCATCCGCTGCCGGGGGGAGGACACATATTTTTCCGGAATGTGGGCCGAGGTGGCCAGGTCCGCCGAGCAGTCGGGGCGGATGTCCTTTCCCCTCCCCTGCTGCTCCAGCACCGCGTCGTTCAGCAGCTTCAGATACATGTCATAGCCCACGCTCATGAGATAGCCGGACTGCTCCGGCCCCAGCAGGTTGCCCGCCCCCCGGATCTCCAGGTCCCGCATGGCGATGCGGAAGCCGGAGCCGAAGGTGACGTACTCCCGGATGGCGGACAGCCGCTTGGAGGCCACCTCCGTCAGCACCTTCCCGGGGCGGTAGGTCAGATACGCATAGGCCCGGCGGGCGCTGCGGCCGATGCGGCCCCGGATCTGGTGCAGCTGGGACAGGCCCAGCCGGTCCGCGTCCTCGATGATCAGGGTGTTCACGTTGGGGATGTCGATGCCGGTTTCGATGATGGTGGTGCACACCAGCACCTGAATCTCGCCGTCGGCCATCTGCTGCATCACGGAGCTGAGCTCCCGCTCGGCCATTTTCCCGTGGGCAATGCCGATGGCCACGTCCTCCCCCAGCCACTGGCGCAGCCGCCCGGCGGTGGACTCGATGTTCTCCACCCGGTTGTGCAGGTAGTACACCTGCCCGCCCCGGCTCAGCTCCCGGCGGATGGCCTCGGCGATGACGGGCCACTCATGCTCCACCACATAGGTCTGCACCGGCTGGCGGTCGTGGGGCGGCTCCTCGATGGTGCTCATGTCCCGGATGCCGGACAGAGCCATGTTCAGGGTCCGGGGAATGGGGGTGGCGGACAGGGTCAGGGTGTCCACCTGTTTGGCCCGCTCCCGGAGCTTTTCCTTGTGGGTCACGCCGAAGCGCTGCTCCTCGTCGATGACCAGCAGGCCCAGGTCGTGAAACTGCAGGTCCTTCTGCAATAGCTTGTGGGTGCCGATCAGCAGGTCCACCTTTCCCGCCTGGGTCCGGGCCAGGATGTCCCGCACCTGGGCCGGGGTCCGGAACCGGGACAGCACCTCGATGTTCACCGGGAAGGAGCGGAAGCGGTTCACCGCCGTGGCATAGTGCTGCTGGGCCAGAACGGTGGTGGGCACCAGAATGGCGGCCTGCTTGCCGTCCATGATGCACTTCATCACCGCCCGCAGGGCCACCTCGGTTTTGCCGTAGCCCACGTCGCCGCACAGCAGCCGGTCCATGGGCCGGGGCTGCTCCATGTCGGCCTTGATGTCCCGGATGGCCTGGAGCTGGTCGTCGGTTTCCGTATAGGGGAAGGCGTCCTCAAACTCCTGCTGCCAGGGGCTGTCCGGCGAGAAGGCATGGCCTGCCAGCCGCTGCCGCTGGGCATACAGCCGGATCAGCCCCTCCGCCAGGTCCTTGGCGGCGGCCTTGGCCTTCCGGGTGGTCTTGGCCCACTCGGTGCCCCCCAGCTTGTTGAGCTTGGTGCGCTCGTTGTCCTCGCCGGGGCCGATATACTTGCTGACCAGGTCCAGGGACGTGGCCGGGACGTACAGCACGTCCTGCCCGGCGTAGGCGATCTTGATATAGTCCTTCTCCACCCCGTCCACCGGCAGGCGCAGCATGGCCACGAACCGGCCGATGCCGTGGTGGGCGTGGACCACCAGGTCCCCGGGGGTCAGGTCCGTATAGGACTGGAGCTTCTGCTGATTGCTGTCCCGCTTGGGCCGGGGCTTTTTACTCCGGCCGGACAGGGGCGTGGTCAGCTGCCCCTCCGTCAGCACCGCCAGCCGCCCCTCCGGATATTCGCACCCGGCGGAGAGAGCGCCCACGGCAATGAGCACCGTGCCCTTTTCCGGGGACTTCTCCCCGGTCAGGTCCACGGCGGCGGGGATCTTCCGGTCCGCCAGCATCTGGCGAAGGTTCCTGGCCCGGACCTCGCCGCCGCACAGCACCATCACCCGGTAGCCTGCGGTGAGATAGTGGGTCAGGTCCGTGCAGGCCAGCTCCAGGGAGCCGCCGTAGCTGGACAGCTGCTTGGCCGTCAGCTGTAACAGGTCCTTGGGAGCCAGCAGCTGACGCCCGGTGGTGAGGCTGTCCAGCTGCACCGTGGGGCGCTTTTCCAGCCGGGCCGCCAGCTCCTGCTCCGAGGCGGCAAAATCCGCCAGCTCCCCGGCCAGAAAGCCCGCCTCCATTCCGGCGGACACGTCCTCCTTCAGCTGCCACAGCCAGCCCCGCAGGGCCTCCGCCGTCCGGCCGCTTTCCTCCACGCATACCAGGGCGTTTTCGGGCAGATAGTCCAGGGCCGTGGTCTTTTCCGGATACACCGCCGCCAGGCACCGGTCCGGGCCGTTGGGGGCCATGCCCTGGCGCAGACGGGCGGCATCGGCGGTCAGCAGCTCCCGCAGGGCCTGGGTGTCCTGCTTCCGGGCCAGGCGCTTCACCGCGGCCTCCAGCCGCAGGGCCGCCTGCTCCGCCTGGCCCTCCTGCCAGGCCGGCAGCACCTCCGCCGCCGGAAGCAGCAGGGCCTCCCGGCGGTTTTCCACCCGCCGCTGGGTAGCGGTGTCGAAAATGCCCAGGGAGTCGATCTCGTCGTCGAAAAATTCGCAGCGAACCGGCTGCTCCATCCCCGGGGAGAACACGTCCAGGATGCCGCCCCGCAGGGCGAACTGTCCCGGGCCCTCCACCTGGTCGCACCGGGTGTATCCGGCTCCGGCCAGCCGCCGGGCCAGGTCCCCCAGGTCCCACCGCTGGCCCACGGCCAGGGTCAGGACCGTCCGCTCCAGCACCCGGGGCGGGATGCACCGCTGCACCAGCGCGTCCGGGGTAGTGACCACCACGGGGCTGCTTCCCAGGCGGTACAGGGCCGCCAGCCGCTGGTTTTCCCACTGGCGGCTGGCCTCCATGGGCCGCCACTGCAGCTCCCGGGCCGGCAGCACCAGCGGCTCCTCCCCGGTGAGCACCCGCAGGTCACCGGCCTGCCGCCGGGCCTCCCGCTCGTCGGGACACAGCACCACCAGCGGCCGCCGGGTTTCCAGATGCAGGGCCGCCTCCACCTGGGCCCGGTGCACCGGGCTTACGCCGGTGATCAGCACCGGGCTTACGCCGTTTTCTACGTCCTCTGTCAGCTGCCGCACCTCCGTCAGGCTCAGCAGCTCCTTCATCAGCGCCTTCACCGGGCACCTCCCTTCCTCCGCAGCGCGCTCGGGGGCGTATACGACTGTAGTATACGCCCCGAAGCTGTAACAGAACTTAAAAGTATCAATTGAACCGATTCATGGCCCGGTCGATGCCCTCTGTGATCAGGGCCTTGGCCGCCTCGCCTGCCCGGTCCAGGGCATCCTCCACCGCCGTCCGGTCCTCACCCATGGGCTTGCCCATGACCCAGTCCACCATGTCGTGCTCCCCGGGCCGGGGGGAGCCTACCCCCACCTTGATGCGGGGGAATCGGTCGGTGCCCAGGTGCTGGATGATATTCTTCAGGCCGTTGTGCCCTCCGGCGCTGCCGCCGCCCCGGATCCGCAGCTTCCCGGCAGGCAGGGACACGTCGTCGCTGATGACCAGCACATGGTCCGCCGGGATCTTGTAAAACCGGGCCGCCTCGCCCACGGACTCGCCGGACAGGTTCATATACGTCTGGGGCTTCATCACCAGCACCTGCCGGTCCCCCACCTTCCACTGGCCGGTCCAGGCCCGGAAGCGCAGCTTATTGAAGCGGAAGCCCTCCCGGTCCGCCAGACGGTCCAGGGCCATAAAGCCCATGTTGTGCCGGGTGGCGGCGTACTGGTTCCCGGGATTTCCCAGGCCCACCAGCAGCCAGCTGATCCCGCCGCCGCTGCGATGAAAAAACATAGCGTCACATCCCCCTGTATCGGAAAACTGCCGGTAAAAATAACCGGGCGAAAAAATCGCCCGGTCATTATATCACAAAAATGCTCAGTTGAACAGCTTGGCAATGGAAATTTCCTGATAGATCCGCTCGATGGCCTCGCCGAACATGGGAGCAACGGACAGATACTTGATCTTGCTGCACCCGGCGCCCTGGGTCTCCGGAATGGTGTTCAGCAGGGCCAGCTCCGTGATGTTGCTGCCCTCCAGCCGCTCCAGAGCCGGGCCGGACAGCACGCCGTGGCTGGCGCAGGCATACACGTTCCTGGCGCCGCCCACCTCCACGATGGCCTTGGCGGCGTTGCACAGGGAACCGGCGGTATCCACCATGTCGTCAAACAGGATGCAGTCCTTGCCGGCCACGTCGCCGATGACGTTCATAACCTCGCACTGGTTGGCCTTCTGGCGGCGCTTATCCACGATGGCCAGGTTCATGTGCAGCTTCTGGGCGAAGGTCCGGGCCCGGGCCACGGAGCCAACATCGGGGGACACCACCACCATGTCCTCGGCCCGCTCGCCGAACTTCTTGGCGTAGTAGTCCACAAAGACGGGGTTGCCCAGCAGGTTGTCCACGGGGATGTCGAAGAAGCCCTGGATCTGGCTGGCGTGCAGGTCCATGGTCAGCACCCGGTCCGCGCCTGCGGCCACGATCATGTTGGCCACCAGCTTGGCGGAGATGGGATCGCGGCTCTTGGCCTTGCGGTCCTGGCGGGCATAGCCGAAATAGGGGATCACGGCGGTGATGCGCCCGGCGGAGGCCCGGCGGCAGGCGTCGATCATGATCAGCAGCTCCATGAGGCTGTCATTGACGGGCTTGCAGGTGGAGTTGATGAGAAACACGTCGCTGCCGCGGACGGTTTCGTACAGGGAGACGGACACCTCGCCGTCGGCGAAGGTCTTTACCTCGGACTCGCCCAGCTTGGTGCCGATGATCTGGCAGATCTCCTTTGCCAGAGCGGGATTGGAGTTACCGGTGAACACCTTGATGTCCTTGCCATGAGAAATCATTTCTTTACACACTCGCTTTCTATCTTACTCAAAAAAATCTCTCTTGGTACTGATCTATCTGAGACGGCTGACGCCGATACTCACTTCAAATTTTCAAAAAACTTTTTTGAAAATTTGCGTGCGGTTTTTCAGAACTTTTTAAGTTCTGAAAAACCTGTGATTGCAAACGAAAGACACCCCTGATGGGTTTCTTTCGTAACTATCTTCCTTTCCGATGGCGGAAGATTTCCGGGCTTTTCGACAGCCTCACTTGTCCTTTTTCCACAGGCTGTGCAGGCGGTCGGCCCAGCCGGGCTTGTTGGTCTGCCTCGCCCGGGCGATGGCCAGCGCCCCATCGGGCACGTCGTCGGTAACGGTGGACCCGGCGGCGGTATAGGCCCGGTCCCCCACGGTGACCGGCGCGATGAGGTTGGTGTTGCAGCCCAGGAACACGTCGTCGCCGATGGTGCAGCGGAACTTTTTGTGGCCGTCGTAGTTGGTGGTGACGGTGCCGCAGCCGAAATTCACCCGCTGGCCCACGTCGCTGTCGCCCACATAGGTCAGGTGGCTGATCTTGGTGCCGTCGCCGATGACGGAGTTCTTCACCTCCACAAAGTCCCCCACCCGGCAGTGGTCGCCGATGGTGCACCCCGGCCGCACATAGGTGAAGGGCCCCACGGTGGTGTCGCTTCCCACGGTGCTGTCATTGAGCTGGGAGGCATTCACGGTGGTGCGCTGGCCGATCCGGCAGTCCCGGAGCATGGAGTTGGGACCGATCTCGCTGTCCCGGTCCACGGCGGTGTGTCCCCGCAGGATGGTCCCCGGCAGCAGGGTGACGCCCGGGGCCACGGAGCACCGGGGGTCCACATAGGTGGCGGCGGGGTCCACCACGGTGACGCCGTTTTCCGCCAGCCGCCGCAGGATCAGCTCCCGGGCGTCCGGCATGGCCGCCGCCAGCGCCGCCGCCGAGTCAAAGGGCCGGAAGGCCGGGGCCAGGGCCTGGGGCCTCCACAGGGAGCGGACGCCTGCCGCCTCCGCCGGGCAGTCGGTCAGAGGGGTCCCAGCCCGCAGCCGGGCCAGCAGCACCTGGCTGTCGGCGGCATACACGCTGCGTCCGTCCTCCGGGCCGTATACCGGCACCACCGGCCCGGGGACCATTACCACGTCCCCGCCGGCGGCGGAAAGGGCCGCCTCCGCATGGTCAAAAAACGTCACGTCACAGCCCGGCAGGTCGTCCAGGACCTCCTGGCGGCAGTTCTCCGGGCAGACAATAAAATACCGCTGCACGCCGCAGTCCATAAGCTCCTGCGCCGCCCAGGTCAGCACCGGGCAGAACAGGACAGGCTGCAGCATCAGCGGCTTATCCTGGGGGGCCAAAGCACCCTTCAGGTCAAAAATCGCAATTTCACAATTCACGGGAACCATCCCCCTTTCTATAATCCATCCCATTATATCATGCTCTGCGTGAAAATCCAGTATTTTTGCGTTTTTTTCTGGCAATAATTTTTCCGGTCTGCAAAATCTGCTGCAAAATCCGGAAATCCCATACAATTCACAGATGGTTTTTTGTCGTTTTAAGAAAAAATGCCCAAAATTTACAATTTCCGGTTGCATTCTTTAGGGAATTGCATTACAATAGGCTGGTCATGTCAGGCAAAGGCCGAAGGGAGGGACGGGAAAATGGTGCATATTGTTCTGGTTGAGCCGGAAATCCCCCAGAATTGCGGGAATATCGCCCGCACCTGTGCCGCCGCCGGCTGCGACCTGCACCTGATCCGCCCTCTGGGCTTCGACATATCCGACCGGGCCGTGAAGCGGGCCGGACTGGACTACTGGCACCTGGTGTCCGTGTATGACTACGAAAACCTGGAGGATTTCTTCCGGCGGCGCCCGGAGGCGGCGGAAGACCTGTGGCTGGCCACCACCAAGGCCCCCCAGGACTACTGCCAGGCCCGGTTCCGGGAGGGGTGCTGGCTGTTTTTCGGCAAGGAGACGGCGGGCCTGCCGGAGGCGTTCCGCCTGGCCCACTATGACCGCTGCATCCGCCTGCCCATGGTCTCCCCGGCCCGGAGCCTGAACCTCAGCAACTCCGTGGCGGTGCTGACCTATGAGGCGCTGCGCCAGCAGGGCTTCCCCGGCCTGCTGCACTGCGGCGAAATGGCCGATTGATCCCGCGTATTATTTTCATAAAGGAGCGACCGATATGAATTACAATAAGAAAACCATCATGGACGTGGACGTGGCAGGCAAGAAGATCCTGCTGCGCTGCGACTTCAACGTGCCCCAGGACAAGGAGACTCACGCCATCACCAGCGACAAGCGCATCGTGGCCAGCCTTCCCACCATCCGGTATCTGCTGGAGCGTGGGGCGGCGGTGATCGCCTGCTCCCACCTGGGCAAGCCCAAGGGCCAGTGGAAGGACAGCCTGACCCTCCGCCCGGTGGCGGAGCATCTGAGCCAGCTGCTGGGCCAGGAGGTCATCTTCGCCCAGGACATCGTGGGCGAGGACGCCAAGGCCAAGGCGGCGGCCCTCCAGGGCGGCCAGATCATGCTGCTGGAGAATCTGCGCTTTGACCCCCGGGAGGAGAAGAACGACCCGGAGTTTGCCCGGGAGCTTGCCTCCATGGCGGAGCTGTACGTCTCCGACGCCTTCGGCACCGTGCACCGGGCCCACGCCTCCACCGCCGGTGTGGCAGCCTTCCTGCCTGCCGTGTCCGGCCTGCTGGTGGCCCGGGAGCTGGAGATCATGGGCGGCGCTCTGGAGAACCCCAAGCGCCCCTTCGTGGCGGTGCTGGGCGGAGCCAAGGTGTCCGACAAGATCGGCGTCATCAACAACCTGCTGGAAAAGGCCGACACCATCATCATCGGCGGCGGCATGGCCTATACCTTCGCCCGGGCCCAGGGCGGCTCCATCGGCAAGAGCCTGTGCGAGCCGGATAAGCTGGACTATGCCCTTCAGATGATCCAGAAGGCCAAGGACCGGGGCGTGCAGCTGCTGCTGCCCACCGACACCGTGGCCGCAGCGGAGTTCTCCGCCGACGCCGACAGCCTGGTGGTGCCCACCGACGCCATCCCCGACGACATGGAGGGCCTGGACATCGGCCCCGAGACCATCCGCACCTTCTGCGCCGCCGTCCGGGGCGCAGGCACCGTGGTGTGGAACGGCCCCATGGGCGTGTTCGAGTTTGAGAAGTTCGCCGCCGGCACCCGGGCCATGGCCCAGGCCCTGGCCGGCAGCGGGGCCATCACCATCGTGGGCGGCGGCGACAGCGCCGCAGCCGTGGAGCAGATGGGCTTCGCCGATCAGATCACCCACATTTCCACCGGCGGCGGCGCTTCCCTGGAGTTCCTGGAGGGCATTGAGCTGCCGGGCGTGGCCTGTCTGCTGGATAAATGACACCAAAGGGGAAACTTTTCACCCTTTTGAAATATAGATAAGAGGAGTAAGAATTGCTATGAATCGCAGATACCGCAAGACCATCATCGCCGGCAACTGGAAAATGAACATGACCGCCAGCGATACCAAGAAATTTGCCGACGACATCAAGGCCATCATGCCCCGCGCCAAGTGGTGCGACGTGGTGGTGTGCGTCCCCTTCGTGAATATTCCCGCCGCCCTGAAGGCCTTCAAGGACCTGCGCATCTCCGTGGGCGCGCAGAACATGTTCTATGAAAAGTCCGGCGCCTACACCGGCGAGGTTTCCGCCGACATGCTCAAGGACCTGGGCGTCAAATACGTCATCATCGGCCACTCCGAGCGCCGCCAGTATTTCGGCGAAACGGATTTCACCGTCAACAAGAAGGTTCTGGCCGCTCTGGAGGCCGGGCTGCATCCCATCATCTGCGTGGGCGAGAGCCTGGAGCAGCGGGAGCTGGGCATCACCATGGAGCTCATCGCCCTGCAGGTGAAGTCCGCCCTGGCCGGCGTCCCCGCCGAGAAGCTGCGCAAGTGCGTCATCGCCTATGAGCCCATCTGGGCCATCGGCACCGGCAAGACCGCCACCGCCGAGCAGGCCGCCGAGGTCTGCACCTCCATCCGCACCACCGTGCGGCATCTGTACGGGGCCCGCATCGCCCGCTCCATCACCATTCAGTACGGCGGCTCCATGAAGCCCGGCAACGCGGCGGAGCTGCTGGCCCAGCCCGATATCGACGGCGGCCTCATCGGCGGCGCTTCCCTGAAGCCTGCCGACTTTGTGGAGATCATCAACGCCGCCAACCAGGACTAAGCGAATCGACAGGAGGTTCCGCAATGAACAAGGCGCCTACTACCCTGATCATCATGGACGGCTTCGGCCTCACCGACCCCGGCCCCGGCAACGCCGTGAGCCTGGCCCGGACGCCCCAGCTGGACCGGCTTTTCGCCGAATATGCCCACACCACCCTGTCCGCCAGCGGCCTGGACGTGGGTCTGCCCGCCGGGCAGATGGGCAACAGCGAGGTGGGCCACACCAACATCGGCGGCGGCCGGGTGGTGTTCCAGGATCTGCCCCGGATCTCCCGGGCCATCGACGACGGCAGCTTCTTTGAAAACGCCGCCTACAACAAGGCCATGGACGACTGCCTGGAAAAGGGCTCCAGCCTGCACCTGTACGGGCTTCTGTCCGACGGCGGCGTCCACTCCCACATCCAGCATCTGTACGCCCTGCTGCAAATGGCCAAGAACAGGGGCCTGACCCGGGTGTATGTCCACGCCTTCCTGGACGGCCGGGACGTGTCCCCCACCAGCGGCAGGGACTTCGTCTCCGCCTGCCGGGATAAGTGCCAGGCCCTGGGCGTGGGCAAAATCGCCACCGTTATGGGCCGGTATTACGCCATGGACCGGGACAACCGCTGGGAGCGGGTGCAGCTGGCCTATGACGCCATGGTCTACGGCGAGGGCATCCAGAATCCAGACCCCGTGGACGCCGTGGCCCAGTCCTATGCCAACGATGTCACCGACGAGTTTATGGAGCCCGTGGTCTGCGACCCGGAGGGCACCATTTCCGACAACGACAGCATCATTTTCTTCAACTTCCGCCCCGACCGGGCCCGGGAGATCACCCGGGCCATTGTGGACCCGGATTTCGACGGCTTCCAGCGGGAGTATTTCCCCACCACCTACGTCTGCAACACCGAGTACGACGCCTCCATGCCCAACGTACTGGTGGCCTGGCCCCGGATCCCGGTGAAAAACGGCCTGGGCGAGTACCTCAGCTCCATGGGCATGACCCAGCTGCGCATCGCCGAAACGGAGAAGTACGCCCACGTCACCTTCTTCTTCAACGGCGGCGTGGAGAAGCAGTACCCCGGCGAGGACCGGGTGCTGGTGCCCTCCCCCAAGGTAGCCACCTACGACCTCCAGCCCGAGATGAGCGCCTATGAGGTCTGCGACAAGTGCGTGGAGCGCATCAACTCCGGCGCGTATGACGTCATCATCCTGAACTTCGCCAACTGCGACATGGTGGGCCACACCGGCGTCCTCCAGGCCGCCGTCAAGGCCGTGGAGACGGTGGACACCTGCGTGGGCCGGGTGGTGGAGGCCACCCTGAAGATGGGCGGCATCGCCATGGTCACCGCTGACCACGGCAACGCCGAGGTCATGCTCCAGCCCGACGGCAGCCCCATGACCGCCCACACCACCAACCTGGTGCCCTTCATCCTCTGCGGCGCAGGCACCCAGCTGCGCCCGGGCCGCCTGGCGGACATCGCCCCCACCATTCTGGATGTGATGGGCCTGGCCGCCCCCCAGGAGATGGACGGCCAGACGCTGATCGTGAAGTAAATCATCGTTAAAATAACACACTCCCGGCCGGTGGCCGGGAGTGTGTTATTTTGGCGTTTGGTGTGTATTGGCGGTGATCCTCCAACAATATATCCCGCAGGGCGGGGCCTTACCCCTGGTTCAGCGAGGCGAACAGGGTCTCCAGGGCGTCCTGGGTATAGACATAGGCTTCAAAGGAACTATTCTTCCGCTCCCCGGAGGAAAGACTCTCCGCCAGCAGGGCGTCCGTCTTTTCCAGGTCTGCCCGCAGCTCCTTCACGGTGTCCTCCGGCATCCGGGACAACGGCTGCCCCAGTGTCGCGGAGCCTGGATTAGCCCTCAGCTCCTCATAAGTCATCAGGCCGAAGCGGTCCACAAAGTAGCGGCTGCCGTCGTCTGCGTTCGCCGCGTACATCATGGTGATAAAGGCGCAGACATTCACATAGGCGCCCGGATATTGTATATATGCTTCGCCCCAGTCTGTCTGAGAATGCCTCAGAAACAGCAGCAGCTGGTTGCCATAGATATATAGTGGGTAGTCCTCATAAGTTGACGTGGATGCACCGGACTGCATCAGTGTAAAATGGGCGGGGATATCGCCCTTGTAGCATTCTAACGCGTCGGCTTCGTAATAGGTATAGGGGAACCCATCCGTCTTTTCCCCCAGCCAGTCGCCCACCCGGACCAGCGCCACGGCGTCGGCCTCCTGAAAAGCCTCCGCAGCGGAATAGGACCTGAGCAGGGACGCCTCGCCAATGGCCTCCCCGATGCGGACGGGAGGCTCTGTCCCCCGGCCAGAGCAGGCGGTCAGCAGCACCAGCGCCGCCGCCAGCAGAAAAGTGAAAATCCTGCGTTTCATCGTCTGGTTCTCCTTTCCTGTTCCCTGTGGTTTACTTCGTATGATATGCTGTTTTCAGCATACCATACCCCCAGCGGTTTTGTCAATTGAGGTGGCCGTTTTTTTGCATCTGAATAATTTTATGCACGATTTTAAGTAAATTGCATTCTCTCCCAGCCGGGTCAGTACACGTTTCTTTCCGCCTGGAGGCCGTTCCAGGCGGGGACCACCCGCACCACCGGCCAGGGCGCGCTGTCCCGGCTTGTCTCGGGAACATCCCGGGGCCGTCCCAGGGTCAGCGCAGCCAGCAGCAGCCCGCACAGGGCCAACCCCGCCGCCACGATCCATTGCTTTCTCTTGTGCATAGAATTCCTCCTTTTCCTCCTTGGGCCCGCCTTATATCAGGTCCCGGCGGATGCCCTCCGTGATCCGGTACATATCCTCCAGCGTGTTCATGCGCACGATCTGTTCCTTGTAATATCCCGCGTGGGGCACGCCCTTGAGATACCAGGCGTACTGCTTCCGGGCCTCCAGAATGGCGATGTGCTCCCCCTTGTCCCGGGCCGCCAGCTCGATCTGCCGCACGGCGGTGTCGCACCGCTGGGCCAGGGGCGGCAGCGGCGGGATGGGCTGCCCCTCCAGCGCCGCCTGAGCCTGCTGAAACAGCCAGGGATTGCCCAGACAGCCCCGGCCGATCATCACGGCGTCGGCCCCGGTGAAGTGCAGGATCTTCACGGCGTCCTCCGCCGAAAACACGTCGCCGTTGGCCATCACCGGAATGGACACCGCCGCCTTCACCTGGCGGATGGTGACCCAGTCCGCCTGCCCGGCGTACATCTGGGCCCGGGTGCGGCCATGGACCGCCAGGGCCGACACCCCCGCCTGCTCCAGCATCTGTGCCAGCTCCACGGCGTTGATGCTGCCCTTGTCCCAGCCCCGGCGCATTTTCACCGTCACCGGCACCGGCGAGGCCTCCACCACCGCCTGGGCGATCCGGGCGGCCTTCTCCGGGTCCCGCATCAGGGCGCTGCCGTCGCCGTTGGAGACGATCTTCCCCACCGGGCAGCCCATGTTGATGTCGATCAGGTCCGCCCCGGAGATCTCCGCCGCGATGCACGCGGCCTCCGCCATGCACACGGGGTCGCTGCCGAAAATCTGGGCGCTGGCCGGGCGCTCCCCGGGGGACAGCTTCAGCAGGCCCCGGCTTTTTTTGTCCTGATAGCACAGGGCCTTGGCGCTGACCATCTCCGTGACCGTCAGGCCCGCCCCCAGCTCCCGGCAGATCAGCCGGAAGGCCAGGTCCGTCACCCCCGCCATGGGGGCCAGCACCAGCTGCGAGGGCACCTCCACCGTTCCGATTTTCATCCCGCATCCCTCCCTTTTCGGGTATTTTTCGCCCAGTATATCACAGATTGCTTCAAAAAGGAAGCCTTTCTTGCTTTTTCCCCGGTTTTATGCTACAATCTCGCCAATCTGATGATTATGGAGGTGTCTCTATGCCGATGAAATGTCCCTTCTGCGGGGAAGAAATGACCCCGGGCGTCATCCAGAGCCGGGACGGCGTATACTGGTCCCGGGAAGCCGGTGCTGTGGCTGCGCTGGCCGGGCTGAAGAAGGATGCCATCACGCTGGCGGATTCCGGTTCGTCCGTTTTCGGCGGCGCAGCTGCGGAAGCATTCAACTGCCCTCGCTGCAAAAAAATCATCCTGGACTACTCCGTTCGCCATCTCCCGCTATAAAATTCCAAATTTCCCCTTGCAAAACCCGAAAATTGGTGTTATCATACCCTACGTCAACAGGGGAGCTCGCCGCAGCGGGCTGAGAGTGGGCTGTCATCGCCCAGACCCTTCAACCTGATTTGGATAATGCCAACGTAGGGACATACCGACGCACACGCTCCAAGCCATGCGGATATGCCTTTTTTGGCATGTCCGCATTTTTTGCTGTAAGGAGTGTATTTCTATGCTGGGAATCTGCCTGGACAACGTGCGCAAAACCGTGCCTCTGGTCCACAACATCACCAATTATGTCACCGTCAACGACGTGGCCAACATTCTGCTGGCCTGCGGCGGCAGTCCCATTATGTCCGACGAGCCGGAGGACGTGGAGGACATCACCTCCATCTGCGGCGGTCTGAACATCAACATCGGCACCCTGAACCAGCGGAGCATCCAGGGGATGCACCGGGCCGGGAAGAAGGCGGCGCAGCTGCACCATGTGCTGCTGCTGGACCCCGTGGGAGCCGGCGCCTCCGCCCTGCGCACCAACACCGCCGTGGACCTGATGGAGCAGCTGCCCTTCACCGTGATCCGGGGCAACATCTCCGAAATCAAGACCCTGGCCCTGGGCAGCGGCAAAACCCGTGGCGTGGACGCCGACGTGTCCGACGCCGTATCCGACGAGAATCTGGATTCCGCCGTGGCCTTTGTCAAGGACTTCGCCCAGCGCAGCCATGCCATCGTGGCCGTCACCGGGGCCATCGACCTGGTCAGCGACGGCCAGCGCTGCTTTGTCATCCGCAACGGCCGGCCGGAGATGGGTAAAATCACCGGCACCGGCTGCCAGCTGTCCGGCATGATGACCGCCTTTGTGGTGGCCAACCCCGACCGGCGTCTGGAGGCCGCCGCCGCTGCCGTGTGCGCCATGGGTCTGGCCGGTGAGACCGGCTGGAGCCGCATGGCCCCGGGGGACGGCAACTCCACCTACCGCAACCGCATCATCGACGCCATCTACAACATGGACGGCGCCGCGCTGGACAAGGGGGCCAAGTATGAAGTGCGCTGAGCAGGATCTGCTGCTGTACGCCGTAACGGACCGCCACTGGCTCAATGGCCGCAGCCTCCGGGACGTGGTGGAGGAGAGCCTCCGGGGCGGCGTCACCATGCTGCAGCTGCGGGAAAAGTCCCTGGCGGAGCCCGCCTTCCTGGCGGAGGCCCGGGAGCTTCAGGCCCTGTGCCGGGATTATCACGTTCCCTTCATCGTCAATGACAACGTGGACATCGCCCTGGCTATGGACGCCGACGGCGTTCATGTGGGCCAGAGCGACATGGAGGCCCTGGACGTCCGGCGGAAGCTGGGGCCGGACAAGATCATCGGCGTATCCGCCCAGACGGTGGAGCAGGCCCTGCTGGCGGAAAAGCACGGGGCCGACTATCTGGGGGTGGGGGCGGTGTTCCCCACCGGCTCCAAGGACGACGCCGACGACGTGTCCTACGACACCCTGAAGGCCATCTGCCGGGCCGTGTCCATCCCCGTGGTGGCCATCGGCGGCATCAGCCTCGGCAATGTGTCTCAGCTTTCCGGCAGCGGCATCTGCGGCATCGCCGTTATCAGCGCCATCTACGGCGCGGCGGACATCCGCCGGGCGAGCCTTGACCTGAAGGCCGCCACGGAGGAGATGCTGCGCTCATGATCCGCGCCGCCATATTCGACCTGGACGGCGTGGTGCTGGACTCCATGTCCATCTGGAGGGACCTGGGAGCCCGGTATCTGCTGCATCGGGGCCTGACGCCGGAGCCGGGCCTGGGGGAGCTTCTGTTCTCCATGAGCATGGAGCAGGGGGCGGATTATCTCCGGACCCACTATCCCCTGCCGCCGGAGGAGGACGTGCTGGCGGGCCTTTCCGCCATGCTGCGGGACTTTTATTACAACGAGGTCCCCGAAAAGGACGGAGCCCGGACGGCTCTGGCCTTTCTGCGGGACCGGGGCGTAGCCGTCACCGCCGCCACCTCCAGTCCCCGGACCCATGTGACCCGGGCTCTGGAGCGGCTGGGCCTTCTGCCGTATTTCCGGGCCATTTACACCACCGGCGAGCTGGGCGTCAGCAAGCACCGGCCGGATATCTATCACCTGGCGGCCCAGGGCGTGCCGCCCCGGCAGTGCCTGGTGGCGGAGGACTCCCTCTATGCCCTGCAGACCGCCGCCGCAGCGGGCTATCGCACCGTGGGCATTTTCGATGCCAACGGCGAGGCGGATCAGCAGGGTCTGCGGAATACGGCGGAGGTATACCTCACCTCCCTGGCCCGGCTCCCCGCCCATTGGGAGCGGCTGAATAACGAAAACTGAATCAAAATGTGTTCCTTCGCGGTGCATTGGGGGCACCACCTTGCATCGCGTTATAAAACTGTGCTGTGTTAACATCGAAAGGAGAAATGAGCATGAAAACAGCATTGACCATTGCCGGAAGCGATTCCAGCGGAGGCGCCGGGATCCAGGCCGATATCAAAACCATGACCGCCAACGGCGTATTCGCCACCTGCGCGGTCACGGCCCTGACGGCCCAGAACACCACCGGCGTCACAGACATCCTGGAGTCCACCCCCCATTTCCTGGCGGAGCAGCTGGACGCCGTATTCACGGATATCGTCCCCGACGCGGTGAAGATCGGCATGGTCTCCTCTGCGGAGCTGATTGCCGTCATCGCGGAAAAGCTCCGGCAGTACGGCGCGGAGCGGGTGGTGGTGGACCCCGTCATGGTGGCCACCTCCGGCGCAAAGCTCCTGCGGGACGACGCCATCCAGGCCCTGACCTCTCAGCTGCTGCCTCTGGCCACGGTTCTGACGCCCAACATTCCCGAGGCAGAGATCCTCTCCGGCCTCCCCATCACCGACGCCGCCGGCATGGAGGCCGCCGCCCGGACCATCAGCCAGCGCTATGGCTGCGCCGTGCTGTGCAAGGGCGGCCACCAGATCAACGACGCCGACGACCTACTGTGGCGGGACGGCAGCGGCAAGTGGTTCCGGGGCCGGCGCATCCCCAACCCCAACACCCACGGCACCGGCTGCACCCTGTCCAGCGCCATCGCCGCCAACCTGGCCAAGGGCTATGACCTGGACCGGTCCGTGGAGCGGGCCAAGGCCTATATCTCCGGGGCGCTGGCCGCCATGCTGGACCTGGGCCGCGGCTCCGGCCCCATGAACCACATGTTTGACCTGAAGGGAGGCTTTGCGGAATGAAAAAGACCTCCACCTTTCAGAACGCCCTGATCTGGTTCGGGGCAGGCGTCTCCCTGGCGGAGATCCTCACCGGCACGGCCTTCGCCCCTCTGGGCATGGGCAAGGGCCTGCTGGCCATCCTCATCGGCCACGTCATCGGCTGCGGCATGATGCTGCTGGCGGGCCTCATCGGCGGCCGCACCGGCCGCAGCGCCATGGAGACCGTGAAAATGAGCTTCGGCCAGAAGGGCGGC